>Ga0209009_1000296_pt1 | contig 19655 bp, 16 predicted proteins | sample BlaSpr_A8_OM3_M2_FD_187979 | JGI IMG/M metagenome (GOLD analysis project Ga0209009, IMG submission 187979) | Forest soil microbial communities from Thunder Bay, Ontario, Canada - Black Spruce, Ontario site 2_A8_OM3_M2 (SPAdes) (version 2) | ecosystem: Environmental > Terrestrial > Soil > Boreal... | reverse complement strand
TTTTCCTGCAGCCGGACCGACACTCTCGCCTCCGGCGAGCGGTCGATCGCGAGGTCCGGCCAGCGGACGACGATCGCGGCCGGCGCCCGGAGCGTCGCGTCCTCCCGCGTCCAGCCGTCGAGCTTCATGGCGGCCAGAGAGCCCGACACGATCCCGCCCTGGGGCGTGATTCCGGCGATGAGGATTCCAGCCGAGCGCGCGACCGGCAGGAGCTCCGAATCGAAGTTCATCGCGAAGTCGGCGCGCGCCTGCGGGTTGATCTCGCCCAACTCCGTCGTGTCCACGGTCGAGCGGACGGAGGAGATCTCCACCAGGCCGAGCTCCGTCAGGGGCGGAAAGAGCGACGGGTAGACGTGGCGGCCCCTGACGTCCACGACCTTCGCTCCGGCCGGGACCTCGATCCCCGCGCCCACCGCGGCGATCTTTCCGTCGCGCAGGACGATCGTCCCAATGGCGACATCCGGTCCGCTAACGGGATGAAGCGTGCCGCCCACGAGCGCGACGGTCTGACCAGTCGCGGCCGCGAACGCGGCCGCGACTAGTAACGAAAGGAGGCTCATGGCGCGGGCCTCCGAATCGCGGGGGTCGGTGTCGGAGCGGGCGGCGCCGGGAGGATCTGGGGGGTCATCTCCGGCTCCTCAGGCGCCCGGGTCGGAACTTTCTCCGCGGGCGCGGAGGCAGGGCGCTCGGCCCCTTCACTAGCCGCCGCGCGCCGGCGCGCGGTGGCTCGCTCCGACTCCAGCATCTTCTTCGCCTTCGCCACGAGCTCCGCGCGCTCCTTCTCGAGCGCGGGACGCCGTCCCAGGTCCTGCGAGCGGTCGAAGTACTTGCTTCCCTCGATCCAGGTCTCCAGCGCGAGCGTCGAGGAGGAAAGCGGGTCGCCGCTCCAGATGACGAAGTCGGCATCCTTGCCGATTTCGAGCGAGCCGACGCGCTTCTCGATGCCGAGCTGCTTCGCCGGGTTGATCGTGACGAAGGCGAGGGCCTCCGCCGGCGGGACGCCCCCGTACCGGACGGCCTTCGCCGCGTCCCAGTTCAGGCGCCGCGCGAGCTCATCCGAGTCGGAGTTGAAGGAGACGAGGACGCCGCGCTCGCGCATGAGCGCGCCGTTGTACGGGATCGCGTCGTAGGCCTCCGGCTTGTAGGCCCACCAGTCCGAGAAGGTCGAGCCGCCGGCGCCGTGCCTCGCCATCTCGTCGGCGACCTTGTATCCCTCGAGCACGTGCTGGAAGGTCGCGACCCTGACGCCGAATTCTTCGGCCACTCGGATCACTTCCAGGATCTCGTCCTTTCGGTAGGAATGGCAGTGAATCACGCGCTTGCCCTCGAGAATCTCGGCGATCGCCTCGAGCTGCAGGTCCACCGCCGGAGGCACGGGTGAGGACTCTTTGACGGCGGACGCCTTCTTGTATTCCTCCTGGCGCTTCCGGTAGTCGCGCGCCGCGAGGAATCGTTCGCGGATCAGGTTCGCGACGCCCATGCGCGTCGCGGGATACCGCGGCCGCGGATTGTTGAAGTTCGACTGCTTGGGATTCTCGCCGAGAGCGAACTTGATCCCTTCCCGGGCGCCGGCGAAGAGGAAGTCGTCCGGACCACCACCCCACCGGAACTTCACGATCGCGTTCTGGCCTCCAATCGCGTTGGCCGAGCCGTGCAGGACATTGGCGGCGGTCGTTCCGCCCGCGAGCTCCCGGTAGACCGCGACATCCAGCGGGTCGAGAACGTCTTTGATCCGAACCTCCGCCGAGATCGAATGCGCGAACTCGTTGACGTTCCCGTCGATGGCGGTGTGCGAGTGGCAGTCGATGACGCCGGGCGAGACGTGTTTTCCGTGCGCGTCGATCTCGAGAGCGCCGGCCGGAGCGGCGAGCCCCTTGCCCACAGCCGTGATCTTCCCGTTGATCGCGACGACGTCCGCGTTCTCGAGGATCCCCGCCGGCCCCTCCGTCCAGACCGTCGCACCGCGGACGACGACCGCTTTCGGCGCCGCGAGGGGCGGAACTTCCGCTCCCGGGAAGGGCCGCACGTCCGGCTGGAGAGGTTGCGGCGCGCGCTCTTCCTCCCTCTCCCCGTGGGAGAGGACCGGGGTCAGGGGCGCTCCCCCGCCCGCTCCAGTCCTTTTCCGCTCCGGCAATTCGTGCCGCTTTCCGTCGATCCAGATCTCGGTGACGCGGCTCCCCTCCGCAAACGGCTCGCCCGTCTCGACGGCCAGGTCCGCGATCTTGCCCACTTCAATGCTGCCCAGCCGGTCTCCGAACCCCAACTGCCGCGCCGGCACCGTCGTCACGGCCGCGAGCGCGTCGTCCCTGGAGAGACCCCGCGCCAGAGTCTCGCGCACCCGCCGGTTGAATTCCTCCGGGTCGTCCAGCCCGGCGGTCGTGAACGAGAAGGTCAGCCCGGCGTCCCGCATCCATTTCGGGTTCGACGGTCCGCGGTCCATGCGCCGGAGTCCCTCGAGCGGCACGTCCAGCCATTCGACCTCGTCGTCCAGACGGTAGGGCTTTGGAAAATCCACCTTGAGGATCAAGTCCGGATGCATCGCGACGACCTGGTCGCGGAGGCGGTACTCGTCTCCGGCTCCGATGTAACGACCCTTGAGCTTGAACTCCTTGACGATCTTTCCGGCGCGCAGGAGCGACAGCACGTCCGTCGCCTCGAACACGACCGGTTCCTTCCCCTCGGCCGCAGACACGAGCGCCTCGGCGGCGGCGTCACGGCGCGGCTGCGCCTGCCCTACGGGACGCCGCCCGTAAGCCGCCTCCGCGTCGCGCCACCAGGCCGCGTCGAGAAAACCCTGGCGGACCATCGCGACGGCGCCCATCTTCGAGGAGGGATAAGACGCGCGGAAGAAGTTGGCGAAGTCGAACCGCTCGGGCTCGAGAGAGACGTATTGCCCGGCCTCGCTCGCGACAACTCGGCTCTCGGGCGGTCCGTCGTTCAGGCTCACGACAGCGCCTCGGCCGCGCAGGATTCCCGAAGTCGGGACCGCCGCGACTACCGCAAAACCCAGGCGCCGGTACGTGTCGGCCACGCGATCCTGCACCCGCAGCGTATCGATGACGCGATCTTCCGGATGGGCCGGGTTCGCCGGAGCCGGGGCCGCCCCCGCGGCCGCCGCGGGACGTCCGGCGCCGGGAGCCTGATCCGCCGGGTCTTCGTCGTCGCTCGGTGCGCGGGGCCGTTTCCCCGCCAGCCGGTCCGCGGAGACATAGGGATCGATGAAGGCCGCGTGGAGGACCTTGCCCTTCAGGTCGAAGACGCGTGCGTCGGCGGGAATGGCTGTCTGGCCCTGCGAGCCGACCCCTTCTATGACGCCTCCCCGCACGACCACGACGCCGTTCTCGATCACGCGTCCGGGCGCCACGATCACGCGCGCGCCCGTCAGCGCGTAGGAGAGCCGGTCGCCGCTGCGAACCTCCGTCGGGCCGCCGCGCAGAGGCAACGACGACGCCAGCACAACGCAGATCAGGATCGCGACCCGGCGGGAAGAGAGAAGACTTCTCATTTCGAAGCGCGCGAATTCTATCGGAAAAGGTGTCAGGTGCCATGCAGGTGCCAGGTTTCAGGTGCCAGGTTTCAGGGACCGTGGCCACACCTGACACCCGACACTTGACACCCGACACCTGCCTCTTACCTGACACCTGATACCTGACACCTGCCTTTCCCTGACACCTGTTCTCCCGTATGCTCCGCATCTGATTTCAAGGAGGAGAACGCAATGATTCGACGTCAATCCCTCATCCTCATCTGTACCCTGGTGCTCACTGCTGCCTTCGCCGCCGCGCAGACGGCCGTTCCGGCAGCGGCTCCGACGCCGTCCGCTCCGCGCCGGGCCGCGAGCCCCGCGGGCACGGCCGCGACACAGGTCGGCAGCGCGTGGATCGAGATCGTCTACAGCCGGCCCATCCTGCGCGGCAGGACCGACATCTTCGGCAAGGGCGCCGACTACGGCAAGAAGGTCAATAGCGGCGCCCCGGTCTGGCGCGCCGGCGCGAACCAGACGACGCGGCTGAAGACCGAAATCCCTCTCGAGATCGGCGGCAAGAAGCTGGCCCCCGGCGAATACAGCCTCTTCGTAGACCTGAAGGAGGGCGCTTGGACGCTCATCGTTTCAACGCAGCCCTACCAGGAGAAGTACGACGCCAACGAGAAGGTCAAGACCTGGGGCTCGTACGGCTACGATCCGAAGTTCGACGTCGTGCGGGTCCCGATGAAGATGGTGACCCCCGCGATCTCCATCGATCAGTTCACGATCGGCTTCGCGAATATGACCGACAAAGGGGGCGCCATCGCGATGGGCTGGGAAAAGACCGGCGCCGTACTCCCCTTCACCGTCGCCCCTTAGCTTCCCCCTCTCCCCTCCGGGAGAGGGGCGGGGTGAGGGGGCGGCTCCTGGCTTACTGGCAACTTGCCGGGCGTGGCCGAGGGTAAGCGCGCGTTCTTCACTCCTCCCCGAAAACGCGCAACTCCAGCGTGCGCGGCGTCGCGACACCCGGCGGAACAGTCGAAGCAAGGACGCCCGCTTTCGTCAGCGGGACGAAATCCACGGCATTGCCGCCCTGCGTGAAGTAGTACGACCGTTTGTCCTCGGGGAAGCTCCAAACGGCGCGTGCTTTGAAAGCCAGAGCGACGCTCCTTCCGTCCCGGGAAACATACCCGGTGACGACATATCCCCGAAGCTGTCCGGCCCCGGAATCCGCTTCGCTCCCGAGGGCTTTGAAGACGGTTCCCGCCGCCGTCTGGACACGCGGAGCAAACACGGGCGACGAAACGCCCCCCTCCGAAAGTGCCGCGGCCAGCATCGTCACGGTCGCCGGAGCGCCTCCGCGGGCGGTGCCAAAAACAACTTCGCCGCAATCCCCCTTTTCGAAGGATCGTGCCACGAGCTTCGGCGACTGCGAGAGGAGGACTCGAAGAGATTCTCCCTGGTTTTTCAGATCGAAGGAGACGGCGTCCTGAGCTTCGAGCGCGGCTGCTCTCTTCATGGTTCCGCCAGGGCCTTCCAACGCGACGACACGGCTCCTGGAAACCGGGTCATAGCCCAGGTCCGCGACGAGGAGCGTCTCCAGACCTCCGGTTCTTGAGAGAGGGATCTCCAGCATCACTCCCCCGCCGCTGCTGCTCTTAGCGATGGAGCACGCTTCTTCGCCGTTCCAGGTCGTTGATATCAGCAGAGGCGGAGGGCTCGCAGCCGCCGTGGAGTAATCGCTCAAAAGGACTCGCGCCGCGTCGCGGAACTTCTCGGGCAGGGCCGGCGCCGCGGCCGCCGCCTCGCGAACGCGCGAGGCGACGAGCTTGCCTTCTTCGACCCGGACAGAGATCCCGTTGTCTCTGGAAAGCATCGCGAGGATCTTCACGAACGGCACGCCCTCGAGCTTGATCGTGACCTTGCCCTCGATCCCTGTCTCGATGACGACCGGGAGGTTTGCCATCGCTCCGAGGGTCGAGATGACGTCTGTGAGCTTCGCTTCGCGCAGGTCGAGAGTGACCGGCGACCTCGGATCGAAGGCTCCGGAATCGGCGGACAGCCCGCAAACGGCCAGGAGCAAGGCCGGCAGGAGAAACAGCTTCTTCACTTCGTAACCTCCTTTTCAGACGCGCGCCCCCGGGGCGCGACTCCCACGACGATCCCCTCGGGCGTGTAGGCGACTACGCCGGAGGCATCCCCGACGACGAGATATCGCGCCGCCGCCGGCGCGGGAGCGGTCCGCCAAGGCTCGCGCGCCTCCCTGTGAAACCCGAGAATCACGAGAATGAGCACCGCAGCGGCCGCGGACCACCGGGCGACTTCCTCGGTTAGTGATCTCCTGCCAGGCTCGAGCTGAGTGAGAGCCCGATCGGCCGCACGCTCGTCCCTGCGGCAGAGGGCGCAGGAACCTGCGTGCGCCAGAACTGCCGCGGCATCGCCGGCCGAATCCGTGAACGTCTCGACCCGCGCCAGGTACTCCTCGTGTGTCATTTCTTCCTCCGGGAAACAGGATTCAATCGGTGCGCGAGAAGGGTCTTGGCCCGGCAGACGCGCGCGCGCACCGCGTCCGGCGAGCAGCCGAGGATCTCTCCCGCCTCGGCGGCCGCCAGGCCCTCGAAGCGTGTCAGCAGGAGCGCCTCCCGAAGCGGGTCGGGCAAGGCCGCGACCGCCACGCGGATCTCGAAGCCGCCGGCGTCCGGCGCGCTGGCCGGCAGTTCCTCTGGCAGCGCCACCACCGGCTTCTCGGCCCGCCGCGAGGAAACGAGCTTGCGGTAGGCGATCGAGAAAAGAAGCGAGCGGAATCGGCCCTTTTCCTCATAAGAAGGCAGGAGCGCGTAGAGGGCCAGCAGCGTCTCTTGCCGCAGTTCCTCCACGCGGCCGTCGTCGGGCAGGCGGCGGCGGAAATAGGTGTCGAGGACACCGCTGTACCGGGCCGTCAGGCGATCGAAGGCGTCCCGGTCGCCCCGGGCGAACGCGGACAGCAGGAACTCGTCGGAAGGGAGGGCCATCATGCTTTGCTACTGTTATCGCACCGCAGAGAAGAATGTGACGAATTTCCCCGACCGCCGTCATTCTGAGGTCGCCGACGCGCCAGAGCCTCCGCCGAAGCGGCTACGGCTCTCCAGCGAAGGCGGAGAGCTGCTGTGTCGGCGGCGCGCCCGCAGGGCCGAGGAGTTTGCCCTCTCGAATGGAAAGAGCAGATCCTTCGCGGAGCTTTCCCGAGCGGACGGAAGTCTCGAAGCGACGAGAGCAGATCCCTCGCTACGCTCGGGATGACAGGATTAGGCGAAGGGTTCAGGATGACGGTGTCGCTGGGCAGGATGACAGTGTCGCTCGGCAGGATGACAGTGTCGCTCGGCAGGATGACGGTCTCGCTCAGCAGGATGACAGGGTGTTTGGGAGTTCTGCTGCTGGAAAGCGGCTTCGCCCTCGCGCAGGAGAGGGCGATTCCGTTCTGGCCGGACGAAGTGCCAGCGGCGATCCATGCGCAGGTGGACGGCAACGCAGCGCTCGAGACGGTGCGGGAGCTGTCGCGATTCCATCGCGTGCACGGCTCGCCGGGGCTCGCCGCGGCGGCCGGGCTCATCAGGAAGAAGCTGCTGGCGGCGGGACTCGCGGACGCGGCCATCGAGCATTTTCCGGCCGACGGGAAGACCGCCTACGCTCACTTCCGGAGTTACTACGGCTGGAATCCCGTGTCCGCGACTCTCGAAGAGGTCTCGCCGCGGCCGCATTCGATCGAGTCGTTCCCGGACTTGCCGGTGGCGCTCGCCGACTATAGCCAGGACGCGGATGTCACGGCCGAGCTCGTGGATGCCGGGCTCGGCGCTCAATCGAAGGACTATGAAGGCAAGGCAGTCAAAGGGAGGCTCGTCCTGGCCGGCGGCCCGCTCCCACTCGTTCACCAGCTGGCCTGCGAGGATCGAGGCGCCGCGGGCTTTCTCTCAGATTTTCCGAACCAGACGACCGCCTGGTCCGGCGACGACAGGGACCTCGTGCGCTGGGGCCATCTCTCTCCGTACCAGACCGCGAATCGGTTCGCCTTCATGCTGTCGAAACGGCAGGCCGGGGAGCTCCGGGCGCGGCTCGCCGCGGGCGAGAGGATCACGCTCCGCGCGCGTGTCGCCGCGAAAATGGTCCCGGCCACTTTCGATGTCGTCGTCGCCACCATCCCGGGAACGGACCCCGGCGCCGGCGAGATCGTCCTGACCGCTCACCTCTGCCACGAATCGGCGGGCGCGAACGACAACGCCTCCGGCAGCGCCGCCATCCTGGAGATCGCCCGGGCGCTCCAATCCGCGATCCGCAACCGAACGGTTGCGCAACCGCGCCGGACGATCCGCTTTCTGTGGCTGCCGGAGATCGCGGGCTCGCAGGCGTATCTCGTGCGCCATCCCGAGGTCGTCAAGCGCCTCGCCGCCGGAATCCACATGGACATGGTCGGAGGCCTGCTGGCGACGACGAAGGGCACCTTCCACCTCTCGCGCTCCGCCGCGTCGCTCCCCCACGCCGTCAACGACGTCGCGCGGGCCTGGTTCGACGACGTCGTGCGCGCCTCGACGCGATTCGCGGAGCGGGGCGGCGACCCGTACGCCGGTCTCGTCTGGCCGCCGGGATCGCGCGAGGTCTTCCTCGGAGACATTCGGCCACTCGAGATGGGGAGCGACCACGAGGTCTTCGAGGAAGCGAGCTTTCGCGTTCCGATGGTCTATTTCCACGACTGGCCCGACGTCACGATCCACACCAACAAGGACCAGCCGGAGAACCTGGATCCGACGAAGTTGGGCCGCGTCACGTATCTCGGCGCCGGCATCGCCTGGACTCTCGCCGCGCTGCCCGACGCCGAGGCCCCGCGCCTCCTCGCCCTCGCCGCAGCGCGCGCCGGCGAGCGGGTCGCGGCGGCGAGAGCGCGAGCAGTCGGAGATCCGGTCGAGGGAGGCCTGTTCGAGCGCGAGGCGGTCGCCGAGGGGATCGAAACGCTGCGAACGGTCGCGGTCCTCTTCCCCTCAGTCGCCGCCGGCGCCCGCGACGAGGAGGCGCGCCTCGAAAGCATGCGTCCGGCGGCCGTTCCCCCGGGCGCCCGCGACAATCACGTCCCCGTGCGGAGCCCGGATGTTCGCGGGCCTCTCGGCGTCTACTACTACGACCACCTCTCCGAGGTCCTCGGCCCCGGCGTCCGGGCGACGACCGCTCTCGTCGAGAGAGACCACGGCGACGTCCTCGCCTGGGAGACGCTCAACCTCGTGGACGGCAAGCGCACCATCTCGGACATCCGAGACTTCCTGGCCGGCCGCTACGAGCCTGTCCCCGTCAAGGAAGTCGCCGAATACCTCGGCCTTCTCGCGAAGGCGAAGGTGGTCTCCTTCCGCTGACGGGAAGCGCCAGGCTCGCCGGGCTTGACGCGGGAGGGCTACGGTTTGGCCGGAGGCGGCATGCCGCCCTGGCAGCACGGGCACATCTCCATCATCCCGTGCCCCATCATGCCGCCCATCTCGTGGCCCATGCCGGGACCGCCCATCGGGTGACCCGCCATGCCGCCCATCATCCCCGGCATCCTCTCGCCCATCGAGCGCTGCATCTCGCCGTGGAAGGCGACAAGCTTCTCGACGACCGACTCGAGAGCCGCGACTTTCTTTTCGCCGCGAGCCTTCTTCGCGGACTCGAGCTGAGCCTGGATCTCCTTCCAGGCGGCGTCGTGCTTCTCTTTCATGGCCTTCTGCGAGTCCATCATCTTCTGATGCGTGTCAGCCATTTCCTTGCAGTGCTTCATGCAGGCATCGGAATCGAATGCCGGCTTCGCCGGCGCGGGACCTGGAGTCTGCTGGGCGGCCACAACCCCGGCCACGAGCAGCGCGAGCAAAACGATGGGAATCCTGGATTTCGTCATGTTGACCTCCGAGCGGGATCGAGTCCCGCATGCGGAGGTTATCCGTCCCAAAGGCGGCTCCTCATGATTCGAACGCATCACTGTTTCGGCTTATGCTCCCGGTATGAGCTCGGGCTTCGATTTCTCGGTGGAAAACCTCGATCGCGAGTTTCCGGTGCGGAAGAACCTCGTCTATTTCAATCACGCCGCGGTGGCTCCCCTGCCGCGCCGGGTCGCCGAGGCCATCGCCGCGCACAACGACAACGTACGTGACCGCGGGGCGGCCGACTGGCGGCTCTGGTACGCCGCGATCGAAGAGACGCGCGCGAAGGTGGCGCGGTTCCTCGGCGCCGGACGCGAGGAAATCGCCTTCCTGCCGAACACGAGCTGGGGGTTGAACCTCGTCGCGCAGGCCTTTCCCTGGAAGGAAGGTGACAACGTCGTCACCGACGACATGGAGTTCCCCTCGAATGCTTACCCGTGGCTGGCTCTGGAAAAGCGCGGCGTCGAGTGCCGCCTCGCCCGTAACCGCAAAGGCCGCGTGACCCTGGACGACATCGCCGCTAAAGTGGACGACCGCACGCGCATCGTCGCCGCGTCCTGGGTTGCCTTCCACAATGGCTGGGTCTTTCCCATCGAGGAGATCTCGAAGTTCTGCCGCGAGCGCGGCATCCTCTTCGTGCTCGATGCGATCCAGGGACTCGGGGCGCTTCCCCTCGACGTCGAAAAAGCCGGAGTGGACGTCCTTGCCGCCGACAGCCACAAGTGGCTGCTCGGCCCGGAGGGGTGCGCCGTCTTCTACGTCTCCGAGAGCGCCCGCGAACGCGTGCCTCCCCTCTTCGCCGGCTGGTGGAACATCAAGCACGAGCGCGGCTATCTCCACTACGACCTCGACTTCTACGGAAGCGCGCGCCGCTACGAGCCGGGGACCCTCGCGACCGCCAACATCGCCGGCCTCGCCGCTTCCATTGACCTCCTCTCCGAAGTCGGCCCGGAAACGATCCGCGGAAGAATCCTGGAAGTCTGCGAACGTCTGAAGAACGGCCTGACGGAGCGCGGCTGGGAGATCGCCTCCTCTGAGCCCCTCCGCTCCGGCATCCTCGCCGCCGTCCCGCGCAACACCGATTCCCGCCTCCTGGCGAAGAACTTCGAAGAGCGCGGCATTATCACCGCGCCCAGAGAAGGCTTCGTCCGCTTCTCCCCTCACTTCTACAACGATGCCGCCGAAGTCACGCGGATCTTCGAAACAGTGGACAAGAACCGGTGACACGAGCTACATCGGAGGCGGCGAGATTCCGTCGTCCTTGCGTGTCCTTTCCGGGGATCAAAGGCGAGGGACGTGGGAGCGGGGCGGCGGGTGCTGGCGAGAGCCCTGGACCAGGGGACGATCCGGCGACTCGAGAACGAGACGGAAGACGCCGGCTCCGCTCGTGCCGGCGTAGAGGGTTCCGGCCGAGTCGAAGGCGAGAGCGCTCATCGAGAGAGTCGCGAAGCCGGAATTGACGGCCGACCAGGTCGCGCCACGGTCGGGACTGACGAAGACGCCCGCGTCCGACGCCGCGTAGATCGCTCCGGACTTCGGGTCGCGCGCGAAAACGATGTCTGCGGCCGGCGGGTGGCCGGCGTTGGCGGCGACCCAGGTCGAGCCGCGATTCGAGCTCTGATACGGGCCGGAGGAGGTGCCGGCATAGATCGTGCCCGGCGCCGAAGGATCGATCTCGAGCGCGTAAACCGATCCGGACGGGAGTCCGGACTTTGCCGAAGCCCAGCTCGTCCCGCCGTTGACGCTCTTGAAGACTCCGCTGTCTGTCGCGGCATAGATCGTCGCGTTCGAGGCCGGGTCGATGGCGAGGGCCCGCACAGTCGACGAGGTCAGGCCGGTGTTCGCGGCGGCCCAACTCGCGGCCCCGTCGGTGGACTTGAAGACGCCGCCTCCCGTCCCTGCGTAGACCGTGGAGGGTGAAGAGGGACTGATGGCCAGCGAATAGACCGTCGCGTTGCCGAGGCCGACGTTCGCCGGCGGCCACTTCACCCCGCCGTCGGTCGTCTTGTTCACGCCGAAGCCAGCGCTTCCCGTGTAGATCGTCGCCGGGTTCGAAGGATCGATCGCCATCACAATGATCGCGCCGCTCCGAAGGAGGGGACTCCACGTCGCGCCGCCGTCGGTCGTCCGAAGGATCCCGCCAAAGAGACCTGCATAGAGAGCACCCGTCGGCGAGGCCGCCATTGAGGCGATCGAGATGTTGCGAATGCCACTGTCGCAGGACACCCAGCTTCCCCTGACTCCGCGGTTGTTCGATCTGACGAGCCCGCCAAACGAGACCGGCACGAGACCTTCGCCGGCGTAGAGCGTGGCGGGATCATCGGGAGGCATGATCAGCGCGTTGATGACGCCGCCGAGTTCCCGGTTGGTCCAGCTGGCGCCGCCATCGTCTGAAATGGCGATGCCGTCATCGGTCGCCGCGTAGATTCTCGACGTCGCGGTCGGATCGATCACGATCGCGGAGACGAGATTGCTTCCGATGACGCCCAGCCCATCGTTCCTGACGTCCCAGCGGGCGCCGCCGTTGACGGTCTTGAAGACTCCGCCGTTGCTCGTCCCGGCGTAGATCGTGCCCGGCGCCGACGGGTCGAACGCGAGAGCCTGGACGTGGAGGTCGTCGAGGCCGCTGTTCATGGCAGTCCAGGTCACGCCGCCGTTTAGAGACCTGTAGACCCCCTTCTGAATCGTTCCAAGGTAGAGCGTCGAAGGAGAGAATGGATCGAAGGCGAGGGTGTGCGCGGCGGCCTCGGAGAGCCCCGCGTTGACGGGTGCCCAGCTCGCGCCGCCGTCCCCCGACTTGAAGACGCCCGCATCCGTGCTGACCGCATAGACGGTCAGCGAACTCGCCGGATCGAACACGACGGCGTTGAAGATCGTTTGAGGCAATCCGGGGACCCGTGTCCAGGTCGCCGCCGCGTCCAGGCTTACGAAGAGGCCGGAAGGCGTCCCAGCGTACACGATGGCAGAAACGGCAGGGTCCACGGTGAGAGCGCGGACCGAGGCGTCTGTCAGGCCGGCCGACGAGGACGACCACGTCGCCGTCCTGTCCGTGGACTTGAAGACCCCCGCCCCGTCGGTCCCGGCATACAGCGTCGCGGTCGCTGTCGGATCGACCGCGATCGACAGGACGGCGTTGATCCCCTCCGGGCCGACGGAAGCCCAGAAAGACCCGACCTGAGAGGCAAGCTCCGATACGTCCCCGAAAATCCCGAACGGAGCGAGCAGGAGCACGCGAACAAGGAACGCCTTTCTCATGTCCCTCCACTTACAAACGGGCGATTCTGTTGTCACGGGTTAGCAAGCAATGTGCCCGGGTGCCATCGTCTGTGCAGTCTTGCCTTCCCCGGACTCCGAGCGCCGGGGTCCGACGCCGCTTGGTGACGAAACTGTCCTCCGGCGCTGTCAGGGGCGGGGGCTGACGGGGCGGGTCGGGGGATGCTGGCCGGTGACCTGGATAGGGGGGCGCGCGGAGGATGCCGGGACGAGGCGATAGACGCCGGCGCCGTCGGTGGCGGCGTAGAGGGCGCCCGCGGAATCGAGAACGAGAGCGTTGATCGCGAGGCTCGCGAGACCCGCGTTGACGGAGGTCCAGCTCGCGCCGCCGTTGGCCGAGGAGAAGACGCCCGCGGGCGTGCCGGCATACAGGACGGAATTGCCCCGGTCGAAGGCGAAGGCGAGGACCGTCGAGGAGGAGAGCCCGGCGTTGCCTGCCGACCACGTGCCGCCGCCGTCGTCGCTGCGCCAGGGGCCGCTCGCGGTTCCCGCGTACAACGTGCGGGGAGAGGAAGGATCGATCGCCAGCGCAAAAACCGGTCCCGCGGGAAGGCCGGAGGCTGAGACCGACCAGCTCGTACCGCCGTTGGAAGACTTGAAGACCCCGACCGCCGTCCCGGCGTAAAGCGTCGCGGGCGCCGACGGATCGATCGCCAGGGCCCAGACGTTCGGAGTGGTCAGTCCCGCCGAGGCGGCCTTCCAGGTCGCTGCGCCGTCCGTCGTCTTGAAAACGCCTAACGCGGTGGCGGCATAAACCGTCGCGGTCGCGGCGGGATCGATCGCGAAGCCCTCGACGAGCAGGTTCAAGAGTCCGCTGTTCATGGAAGGCCAGGTGGCGCCTCCATCGGTCGTCTTGTTCACGCCGAAACCGAAGCTCCCCGCGTAGATCGTCGCGGGCTGCGAGGGATCGATCGCGAGGGCGATGATGGAGCCGCTCGAGAGCAGCCCCTGCCACGTCCCGCCGCCGTCGGTCGTGCGGGCAATGCCGCCCAGGAGCCCAGCATAGACCGTGCCGGACACCGGGGCCGCCGCGAGCGATTGGACGGACACGTTGCGAATGCCCCTTCCCGACGATATCCAGCTGCCCGCGGCGCCGCCGACCGTCGATTTGAAGAGCCCGCCGAGGGAGGAAGGCACATGGCCGACACCCGCGTAGAGCGTGGCCGGCTGGCCGGGGTCCATCACCAGACAGTTCACGAAGGCGACTTTGGAAATCAGCCAGATCACGCCGCCGGTGGTCGATCCGAAGACGCCGGCGTCGGTGGCGGCGAGAACGTTCTGAGGATTCGTCGGATCGATCGCGAACGCCGCCACCGACGAAGCTACGAGACCCGTGTTGACAGGATCCCAGCGGGAGCCGCTATTGGTTGTCTTGTATGCGCCCCCGTTGGTTGTTCCGGCGTAGATCGTCGAGGGGGCCGCCGGGTTGATGGCGAGGGCCTGGACATGAAGGTTGGCGAGCCCGCTGTTGATCGTTGTCCACGACGCGCCGCCGTCGGAAGACTTGAAGACGCCGTTCTGAATCGTCCCGAGATAGAGCGTCGAGGAGGAGGACCGGTCGAGCGCGAGCGTGCGCGGGTTGGCGCCGGCTAGCCCCGCGTTGATCGCGGTCCAGCTCGTTCCGGCGTCCAACGACTTGTAGACACCGGCGTCCGTGCTGATCGCGTAGATCGTGAAGGAGTTGCCCGGATCGAAGACGACGGCGTTGAAGACCGTACCCGGCAATCCCGGTTCGAGTGCCCAGCGACCGCCGCTATCGCGGCTGACAAAGAGCCCGGAATCCGTTCCCGCGCGGACGATGGCGGGAACGGAGGGATCCACGGCCAGAGCCCGGACCGAAAAATTCGTCAACCCGGACGAGGAAGAAACCCACGTCGAGGCCCCGTCCGTGGATTTGAAGACCCCGGCGCCGTCGGTCCCCGCGTAAAGCGTCGAAGACGCCGTCGGGTCGATCGCGAGGGACAGGATCGCTCCGATTCCGTCCGGGCCGATCGAGAGCCACGACCCGGTCCCCACCTGCGCGCCGGCCGCGGCGGCGGGGCCGAGAACAACGAACAGGACGCCGAAGAGTCTTGATAAGTGCGGTCGAATCATCGAGTCACTTTCTCGCCCATCAACCCTCCTCGTCAATCTGCGACCCGCAATCGTCGAACAAACGAAGCAACCGGCGTGCCGTGCCTCGCCCGTGCAGGACTTCCCGTCTCTTCGCCTCGCGGGCTGTCCGAACAATCACGGCATGGTTCATGCTGTAATAGCCGAGTAAACACCCGAAATGAACAAGCGGATCAGGAGTGGGGTCATCTTCCTTCTCTCGGCGTCAGCGCTCACCCTTGGAGGCTGCGCGTCGGGAAAGAAGGGCGGGGCGGCCGTTGTCGTCGTACACAACCAGGGCGACGTTCGCGGATGTGCCTTCCTGGGCCGCATGACGCAGACGGCGACCGAGAGCGAGCCGGCCGGCGAAGGAATGTTGCGGCAGCGCACAGCCGAGGCGGGCGGGAACACGCTCCTCATCCTCCCGGGCGGTATCGGCGAGGCTTGGAACTGCGCCGGCCGACTCCAGGCGTTCGCTCCGGACACGCAGCCGACGCGCCCCCGACCCGTAACCGGAAGTTATCCGACGCCTCCGGCCACGCCCCGCTACTGACGTCCGTGATTCCAGGCGTCTCCGCGAGGTGACACTGCGTCCCCGGCGGGCATCGCATCCGCGGACAACGCCTGACGCAATCCCTTGCCGCCGAAGGGACCTCGCCAGGCAACTGAATTGCTTTAATCAGGCGGGCTCTCCCTGGTCGCGAAACGATCCTCTCGCAAAGGAAGAAGCCAATGCGCCACCAACCCGGAGCTTCCCTCGAGCCTCGGCGTCCGCGACCACCCCGGGTCTCGTTTCATACCTTCTGACCCCGTCACGGCCATGAAGCGAGCGAAGCAACTCGCACGCTCTCTGATTCTCCTCGCCTTCGCGGCGGCCCTGGCCGCGCGGACGCAGCAACAGCAACCTCCAGGCTTCACGGAGAAGGTCGAGGTCAACGTCCGGACGGTGCTCGCCGTCGTGACGGACGCGAAGGGGAAGCCGATCGAGAGGCCGTTAGTCGGGCCCGGCCGCATCCGTGTCACTCTCGCGGTCGAAGCGAAGGGGTCCAAGCCCTTCGTCCACCACAACGAGATGGACCTGACACGCGAGGACACCGGCACGACCTGGCTCTACGACGCCCTCTTCGAATGGCCTCCCGAAGCGGAGCGAGTCGCCGTGACCGTCGAGGAGTTAAAGACCGGCGCGCGAGGCACGGCTGTCGCCGAGCTCCCTTCGCCCGCGACCGGGACCGGGTCTCTCACCGCGCTGCCGGGAATGTTCTCGTCCGCCCGGGCGGGCCCCGAGTTGCCACTCGAGATCACGTTCCGGGACGTGAAACGGAGCGCGCGGGACCATTGCGGTCCGCCTGAACGCGAAGATCGGCATCGAGCCCATCTTCGAAGCGCTGTCGAAGAAGGGGCGCGGGCGCGTCCAGGTCATCGTCATGTCGGAGTCCCCTGCGGGCGCACGCAGCTCGTGAACCTCGAGCGGTCTGTTCTGTTCGACATCACTGTGGACAATTGGACAATCGAGATTCCCGTGACCTGCTCCGTGAACGCCACGCGTCTGATCGTCACGATCGCCGAGTTGGAAAGCGGCGGCCACGCCGTCGCCTCGTTCGAACCGGCGAAATTGGAATAGCGAGCTCCGTGGACATCCTCTCCTACCCCGTCGGCCTCTTGATCGGGCTCTTCCCGGTCATCGTGGATCTGGGCGGCCGGCCGGACCCGGCGGAGCTGCTTCTGGACGGACAGCCGGCCTGCACGATCCTGGCGCGCGCTCCCGCGTGCACGGTGGATCTGGGGCCCGATCCCGTCGTTCACCTGCTCGAGCTCGTCCGCAAGGATAAAGCGGGCCACGTGACAGAGAGCGTCAAGCGGTGGGTGAACAATCCGGGCGTCGAGGCGGAGGTGCACGCGTTGGGGCGTTGCGAGAAGAAAACAAGCTCGTGCGAGTTCACGATGACCTGGGCTCACCCGACCCGGCTCGATCCGGCGTCGCTGACCGTCGCGCTCGACGGCGTGATTGTCGCGCGCAAGGTCACGGCGATAGTCAGAGTTCCCTTTCCGCGGGGCTCGACGCCGCAGGTCGTCACGGCCGACGCTACCTTCCCCGACGGGAGGCGCGCCACCTTCACCCGGCTCCTGCAGGGCTCGTATCCGGAACAAGCGGAGGCCTCCCTGCAGGCCATTCCCATCGCCGTCCAGCCCGGCGTGCCGGAGGAGGAAATCGCCGCCTTGCTCCGGGAGGCCGGCTGGCCCGTGCGCGCGGTTGAACGGGGAGACTTCGAGATCGTGTTCGTTGTCGAGCCGGGAGCGTTCGGGTCCTCGACAAATGCCGGCGCCGCGGCATTGGGATCGCATGCGGGCACACCCCTGGGAGATGCGGAACAGATCCGGATCGTCGTCGCCAACGACTCGCTCGCCGCCTTCAACGCGCTCCAGACGGAGACCCTCTTTCCCGCGCAACCACGCCCGGGCGTCGAGACCGGCGGGCCGACGGGGCTCGAAAGACGGCCGAGAGGCAGCGGCCAGGCGTCCTGGCTGCGCAGTCTCTTCCTCGCACCGCTCAACGCCCCCGTTCTTAAGAGGTTGAGGACGTCGGACGCAGTGGCTGTCGCCGGATACGACCTCGGCGGCTCGTCGCGGCGCCGCGGGGTCGTTCTCATCGCCGGCTCCGAGAGGACGGACGAGAGCACGTTTTCTGCCGAGCAGGCACAGGCCTATCTGGGCCAGACCTTCGTTCCGCTCTTCGTGTGGCGCGCGGCAGCCGAAAGCGCACCGGGGTGGCCCGAGGGATCGCCACTTCGTCTCCTCGGCCCCGACATGGCGCAGCTGCGCCGGGATCTCGACCATCAACGCATCGTGTGGCTCGAGGGACACGTGGACCCGCGGCAGTTCCATCCAGGGCTGCCGCCGGGCATCACGATAGCGCGCAGAGGCGAGCCGGACCATCGGCCGCCCTCGAGGCAGAGCCTCTCGCCGCCGGGAAAAGGCACGGAGGCTGGCGACGTCTTCACCATGGCTATCGATTCCGGATCGCCGCGGACCATCTACGCCGGGACCCGAAACGGCCTGCAGGTTTCCCGCGATGGCGGAGATCACTGGAACCCGCTGCGCACCGGCGCCGAACCCGCCGAGGTCTATTCGATCGCCTTCCATCCCGGCGGGCACGAGATCTTCTTCGGATCCGGCGGGGCCATCGGGCACAGCATAGCCGGCGGCGAAAGCTGGGCGCTCGCGCCGACGCTCGCCGTCTTCTCCATCCTGTTCGACTCGAAGGATTCGAAGATGGCATTCGCCGCAACACGCGGCGGGGTGTTCCGAACGGCCGACGGCGGCACGCGATGGATTCCGTCGGAGGCGGGAATGGAGAAGACATTCGCTCTCTCGCTCGCCGCCGACCCTCGGGATCCGGGAGTCTTCTACGCGGCTACGGCGGGGAGCGGCGTCTTCAAGTCCACCGACAAAGGCCAGTCCTGGAAGCTGGCGGGACGCGAACTCGAGCGGACCGTCGTCCGTTGCGTCGCCACGGACACGGCACATGGGGAGTCGGTCTATGCGGGAACGGACGGCGGCGTCTTCGTCAGCGCGGACCGCGGAAAGACCTGGCAGCGGCGAAGCTCGGGCCTGCCGCGCGCCGTCGTCTACGCGCTCGCCCCCGATCCGGCCGACCCGTCGCGGGTCTTCGCCGGAACCGCCGCCGGCGTCTTCGAAAGCCGCGACGGGGCGAAGAGCTGGAGCCGGATGATCGGATCGGACCCGGACGTGCAGGTGACGTCCCTGGCTCTCGACACGTCGGGCGGAAGGCTCTACGCGGGCACGCTCGGCCGCGGCGTCCTGGTGCTGGGGACACGATGATCGATGGGCTTGCCGACCTCAGGTCACACTCGCAAAGACGGTTCGCAAATGACGGTTGCCTTGGCGTATATGCCTGCAATATACTCAATGAGTGGATCCCGAGGATCTTCTCGAGTGTTGCACAGGGTTTGATTGGGACGATGGGAACCTCGAGAAGAACTGGGAGATCCATCGGGTCTCTTTTTGGGAGGCAGAGGAGATCTTTCTTAACGAACCGCTCGTCATGGCGCCCGATTTCAAGCATTCGGAGTCTGAACCGAGGTTCCTGGCTCTTGGTCAAGCGGATTCCGGGCGACGGCTCCTCGTCAGCTTCATGGTCCGGGGTTCTCTCATTCGAGTCATCTCGGCTCGCGACATGACTCGCAAGGAGGTGTCAAGCTATGAGCACAAAGAGAAATAAGCCCGTTCCCGTCTTCTCGTCCGAGGAGGATGAGCGCAAGTTCTGGGCGAAGCACGATTCTTCGGAATACGTCGACTGGGCGGCCGCGCGACGTCGTTCGTTTCCGAATCTCCGGCTGACGTTACGAACAATCTCTCTGCGTTTGCCTGAGTCGATGATCGGGCAATTGAAAGTCCTTGCACATAAGCGCGACATTCCGTATCAGTCATTGCTGAAGCAGTTTCTCGCCGAGCGGCTTCAACGCGAGCTCGCCAAGGGTGCCTGACACGGCCATTAGAAACCGATGTCCCGGACCGGACCGTCGTTCTTCGTACCACCCGGCGGCGTGATCGAGCTCTACGGCTCCAGTTAGCCCATGACCTCCTTGCTGCTCGTACTCGCACTCGGGTTCCCGCAGGAGAAGCCCGGCGTCCCGGAGAAGGGGAAGGTCCAGGAGCGGGTCACGGTGGACCGCGTCGTCGTCACGGGCCGTGTGATCGACCGGTTCGCGAACCCGATTCCCGGGCTGACGGCCGGCGATTTCCGGCTCCGCGTGAACGGACGGGGGGCCGCCATCGAAACGGTCGAGTGGGTTCCCGGAAGACGGCAGCCGGAAGAGAAACCGGTCCCTGCGGAAACCCCGTCCGGAAACACGGAGAAAGCGGCTCTCGGCGCGCCGCCGCGGCTGACCGTC
>Ga0209009_1000295_pt1 | contig 19657 bp, 19 predicted proteins | sample BlaSpr_A8_OM3_M2_FD_187979 | JGI IMG/M metagenome (GOLD analysis project Ga0209009, IMG submission 187979) | Forest soil microbial communities from Thunder Bay, Ontario, Canada - Black Spruce, Ontario site 2_A8_OM3_M2 (SPAdes) (version 2) | ecosystem: Environmental > Terrestrial > Soil > Boreal... | reverse complement strand
GGCCCTCGCAGCGCTCGATCTGACCGAAGCCCAGAAGACGGATATCCGCGCAGCCTTCGAGAAGGCGAAACCCTCCCTTCAGGATCTGGGCGCCCGGGTCAACAGTCGAGCCGACAGGCCCACCACCCCGACACGCCACCCCTCGACAACTGATGCAATGGCATCATTCGCCCGTCCCGGCGCGAGCCTTACCGTGGACCCGATGAAGAACAAACAGACAGTCATGATCGACGGGAACGAAGCGGCGGCATCAGTGGCTCACCGCGCGAGCGAAGTCATCGCGATCTATCCCATCACGCCGTCTTCCAACATGGGAGAGCTGGCCGACGAGTGGTCCGCCGAGGGCCGCACGAACCTCTGGGGCATGGTCCCGACGGTCGTCGAGATGCAATCGGAGGGAGGAGCCGCCGGCGCTGTGCACGGGGCGCTCCAGGCCGGCGCGCTCTCCACGACCTTCACCGCCTCGCAGGGCCTCCTCCTGATGATCCCCAACATGTACAAGATCGCGGGGGAGCTGACGCCGTTCTGCATGCACGTCGCGGCGCGGACGCTGGCCACCCACGCTCTGTCCATCTTCGGCGACCACTCCGACGTGATGGCGTGCCGGCAGACCGGGTTTGCGATGCTCGCCTCCGGCTCCGTGCAGGAAGCCCAGGACTTTGCCGCGATCGCCCACGCGGCGACCCTGCGCACGCGCGTCCCCTTCCTTCACTTCTTCGACGGGTTTCGGACGTCCCACGAGGTCGCGAAGATCGAAGAGCTGCCCGACGAGGACCTGCGCGCCCTCCTGGACGAGGAGGCCATCGCCGCGCACCGGCGGCGCGCGCTGACCCCCGACCGGCCCGTGCTGCGGGGCACCGCCCAGAACCCGGACGTCTTCTTCCAGGCCCGCGAGGCCTGCAATCCCTTCTACCTCTCGTGCCCCTCGATCGTGCGCGAGACGATGGGCCGCTTCGCGGAGCTCACCGGGCGGCGCTACGACCTCTTCGACTACGTCGGCCACCCGCAGGCCGAACGCGTGCTCGTCCTCATGGGGTCGGGGGCCGAAGTCGTGCACGAGACCGTGGACTGGATGGTTGCCCGCGGCGAGAAAGTCGGGCTCTTGAAGGTCCGGCTCTTCCGGCCGTTCGACGTTGAAAGCCTCGCCGCCGCGATTCCCCAGAGCGTCAAGGTCCTCGGGGTCCTCGATCGCACCAAGGAGCCGGGGGCGGTGGGCGAGCCCCTGTACCAGGACATCGTCACGGCCCTGGCGGAAGCCGGCACCGAGGGTTGGATGGCACGTCTGCCTCGAGTCGTCGGCGGACGCTACGGCCTGTCTTCGAAGGAATTCAACCCGGCGATGGTCCAAGCCGTCTTCGAGAACCTTGCGAGCGAGACGCCGCGCAACCACTTCACCGTCGGCATCGTGGACGACGTGACCGGAACCTCTCTTCCCGTAGCCGCCGATTTCGATATCGAGCCGAAGGAGATGGTCCGCGCGGTGTTCTTCGGCCTCGGGTCCGACGGCACGGTCGGAGCGAACAAGAACACGATCAAGATCATCGGGGAGGGGACCCCGAACCACGCGCAGGGATACTTCGTCTACGACTCGAAGAAATCGGGCGCGATGACGATCTCGCACCTGCGCTTCGGTCCCGGGCCCATCCGCTCCTCGTATCTCGTCGGCAAGGCGAGCTTCGTCGCCTGTCACCAATTCGAGTTCGTCAACCGCTACGACATGCTCGATCACGCGGGCGAAGGCGCCGACTTCCTCGTCAACACCTCCTACGGGCCGGGCGAGGTCTGGGACCAGCTTCCGCTGGAAGTCCAGGAGCAGATCGTCGCGAAACGCGTCCGCCTCCACGTCATCGACGCCTACCGCCTCGCGCGCGAGATCGGCCTGAAGGGGCGGATCAATACGATCATGCAGACCTGCTTTTTCAAAATCACCGGCGTGCTGCCGATCGAGACCGCGATCGCGAAGATCAAGGAGACGATCGAGGACACCTACGGGAAGAAGGGCGGAGACATCCTGAAGCGCAATTTCGAGGCGGTGGACCGAGCGCTCGCGGCCCTGGCCGCCGTCCCGACTCCCGAAGCGGCGACGGCCACGCGCCGGCGGCCTCCTGCCGTCTCGCCCAACGCCCCCGACTTCGTCCAGGGGGTCACGGCGGTCATGATCGCCAACAAGGGTGACCTTCTACCCGTCAGCGCTTTCCCGGTGGACGGCACATGGCCCGTCGGCACCAGCCGGTGGGAGAAGCGCAACATCGCGGACGAGATCCCGGTATGGGACCCGGCGATCTGCATCCAGTGCAACAAGTGCGCACTCGTCTGTCCGCACGCGGCGATCCGCGTCAAGGTCTACGATCCGGCGCTTCTCGGGAGCGCGCCGGTGACCTTCAAATCCTCGGACTTCCGTGCGGCCGATTATCCGGGCGCGAAGTACACCGTCCAGGTCGCTCCCGAGGACTGCACCGGCTGCACGCTCTGTGTGATGTTCTGTCCGGCCAAGGACAAGTCCAACCCGAAACACAAGTCGATCGACATGGCGCCGCAGGCGCCGCTGCGGGAGGCGGAGCGGGAAAACTACGCGTTCTTCCTCGACCTGCCAGAGCCCGACCGCACGCGCCCGCGTGTCCTGGACGTGAAAACCACGCAGTTCTTCCAGCCCCTCTTCGAATACTCCGGGGCCTGCGCGGGCTGCGGCGAGACCCCCTACATCAAGCTCATGACGCAGCTCTTCGGAGACCGGACCCTGATCGCCAACGCGACCGGCTGCAGCTCGATCTACGGCGGGAACCTCCCGACCACGCCTTACACGTCCAACCGCGAGGGCCGCGGTCCCGCCTGGTCCAATTCGCTCTTCGAAGACAACGCGGAGTTCGGCCTGGGCATGCGGCTCGCGCTCGACAGCCACCGCGATTCGGCGCGCGACCTCGTCACGCGCGTGGAGGGACTCCCCGGAGCTCTCGTCGGGCAGATCCTCTCCGCGAACCAGGCGGGAGAGGCCGGCATCGCCGCGCAAAGGGCGAGGGTTGCCGACTTGAAATCCCTGCTCGCGGGCCGGACCGATCCGGCGGCGGCGGGCTTGAGCCTCATCGCCGACTACCTCGTGAAGAAGGAGGTCTGGATCGTCGGCGGCGACGGATGGGCCTACGACATCGGCTACGGCGGCCTCGACCACGTGCTCGCGTCCGGCCGCGACGTCAACGTCCTCGTTCTCGACACCGAGGTCTATTCCAACACCGGCGGCCAGCAGTCCAAGGCCACCCCGCTCGGCGCGTCGGCCAAGTTCGCGGCGGCCGGCAAGGAGATGCCGAAGAAGGACCTCGGGCTGATCGCGATGAGCTACGGGAACATCTACGTGGCAAGCATCGCCTTCGGCGCCAAAGACGCCCAGACCGTCAAGGCCTTCCTCGAAGCCGAGTCCTATCCGGGGCCGTCCCTGATCATCGCCTACAGCCACTGCATCGCCCACGGCTACGACATGGCCTTCGGCGGGGAACAGCAGAAGCTCGCCGTGGACAGCGGCGTCTGGCCGCTCTACCGGTTCGACCCGCGGCGGATAGAGGCGGGGCTGCCGCCGCTCCAGCTCGACAGCGGGCCTCCGAAGGTCCCGGTCGCGCAGTACATGAAGAACGAGAACCGGTTCCGGATCCTGGAGAAGCAAGGCTCCGACCGGGCCCGCGGGCTCGCCGCCGCCGCGCAGCGCGATGCCGAGCGCCGGTTCCAGCACTACCAGCAGCTCTCCGGGCTTTCCCCCGGGAAACCGCCAACTCCGGCGGCGGAACCGGCCAAGGCATGACCATGGACCTCTCGACGAAATACCTCGGCCTCGAATTGCCGCATCCGCTCATGCCCGGGGCTTCGCCGCTCGTGGACGACATGGGCATGGTGCGCCGGCTGGAAGACGCGGGCGCGTCGGCCATCGTGATGCACTCGCTCTTCGAGGAGCAGATCGCCTCCGAGCAGAGAGAGGCCCTTCTCTTCGAGAGTCACGCGGAGTCCAACGCCGAGGCGGTCTCCTATGCGCCGGACCCCGGGATCTTCGCGCTCGGACCCGACGAGTACCTGGAGCAGATCCAGCGGATCCGCGCCGCGGTGTCTGTCCCGGTCATCGCGTCCCTGAACGGCACCACCCCCCAGTCCTGGATCGAATACGCTCGTCTCATCGAGCAGGCGGGTGCGCACGCGCTCGAGATCAATGTGTATCACCTGGCGATCGACCCGATGGAGAACGGCGAGGATGTCGAATCGCGGACCCTCCTTACCGCCGAGGCGGTCAAGGCAGCGGTTTCGATCCCCGTGGCCGTCAAGCTTTCGCCCTTCTTCTCCGCGTTTGCCAACTTCGCCCGGAAGCTCGACGACGTCGGTGCCGACGGCCTCGTGATCTTCAACCGTTTCTATCAGCCCGACATCGACGTCGAGACGCTCGACGTGCTGCCGACAGTCCATCTCTCCGATTCCGGGGAGCTTCTCCTGCGCCTGCGGTGGCTCGCGGTCCTCTCCGGCCGCGTCCGGGCCTCTCTCGCCGTCACCGGGGGCGTCCACACCTCGCTCGACGCGATCAAGGCGGTCATGGCCGGCGCCCACGCCGTCCAGATGGTCTCGGCGCTTCTGCGCCGCGGACCGGAGCATCTGCGCCGCGTCCACGATGAGATGGCTCAATGGATGGAAGAGCACGGCTACGAATCGCTCCGGCAGATGCAGGGGAGCATGAGCCTCGCGAGGAGCGGCAACCCCGCCGCGCTCGAGCGCTCGAATTACATGCGCGTCCTGCAGAGCTGGCGATGAGTGAGAAGTTGAGAGTTGAGAGTTAAGAGTTGAGAGTTCGGGCACCGGGCCCTCGACTCCTGTCGACTACTCCCTCCGCTCCGGCCCTCCCGCTAAATTGGTTCGTTCGCATCAGGCGGAGCCAGAACCGACCCGATAGCTTGAGACTCGTCGAGGGAGGCGCCATGATCAACGTGGAAGACTTCACATCGCTCAAACGCGGATTCGAAGTTCCGCTGGAAGGACGCATCGAGACCTGTCCCCGTTGCGGGCGCAACGGTATCGAGGAGCGTCCCGAGTGCGCCAACCCCTATTTCCTACACGTCCAGGCGACCGACGTGCAGGCGGACGGCATGCTCATTGAGCCTCTGGATTCCTGCCCTCTCTTCGTAAACTAGAACCGATTCAGCGCCGGACGACTCGGGCCGGCGGGTGAGGGCGCGCCTCCGGCAGGGCTTCGTCGCGGTATGCGGTTCCGTCGAAGTAGGCCTTCGCCTTCGTCCAGACCGCGGCCCCGATGACGCGGCCGAGCGACCGGCCGGTCAGGTCTCCCTGCGCGAAGTGGATTCCGCCGTAGCGCCGTGACATCCCTGCCGCATTCGCGGCGTCGGAAAAGGTCGGAAAGGTCAGCGTCACGTCGGTCGTGGGAACGAGGCCGGGCTCGCCGATGGATGTTCCCTTCTTGATCGTCGCCGAACACCCGAGCGTGTCGCTGCCGCTGAAGGACGTCAGGACCTCGGCCCCGGCCGCGGAGAAGACGCTGTGCCCCGAGAAAAACTCCGGAAAGGGGGGCGTGACGACGGTCGAGAGCTGGTAGGGCTGCCAGTCTTCGCCGCGAATCGTCCGGGTGCCCTGGAAGGGACCGCCCCACGCCTGGATCATCTGCCCGGCGTAGAGGAAGTGGATCGCCGTTGCCGGCCGCTCGGAGTCGTAGAAGAGCTTCGCGTCCCAGGCGCTGACAGCAGCGTCGAGGAGCGCGTTGCCCAGGGCGAAGAACATCTTGACGTCGTCGTCGAGGGAATGGCTGTCGCGGCGAGAAACGAACTGCGCGAAGATCGCCCAGTGGCCCGGCGGGAACTCGGAGGTCGGGCCGTCGGCGAAGTACTCCGCGGTCACTTTCTGAACGTCTGTCAGGCCCGCGCTGATCGCGACGAGGTCCGCCGCCTGGCTCGTGTACTCGGCGGAAGGGTAGCGCGCGGGCGGTCCGGGCCGGAGCGCCGAGCCGGAGGTCAGGGCGAAGGGTGTGACCAATCCCCACTGCGGCGTCGTGTAGACCTGCGTCGTGAGTCCTCCCTGGGAGTTGCTGACGAAGAGCGGCTGCCAGCGGTTGGGATCGACGATCGTGGATGGCGTGTTGACGGCCTGGTACCCGGTGTAGTCGGAGTAGGAGCCCGGGTGGAGATCTCCCATCTGGTTGGACCCGTCGCGATGCCGGTAGTCGAGGACGGCCGCGGCGGCGGCGTTGCCGACTCCGGCCGGCGTCCCCGTGTCCGTCGTGGTGTTGGAGGCGTCATAGCTCAGTTGCGTCATCAAGGTGTCGAAGACCGCCTTCGTCGCAGGGAAGAGGTCCACCAGCGTCCTGTAGGCGGCGAAGCTGACCGCCTGCGATTTGCTGGCGGCGGTCCGTTCGGCGGCCGGGCGGCGCCAGCCGCGCCGCATAACCGTGGGAACAGCCGTCGCGTCATACGCAGCCCAGGCGTCGAACATGCTGGTATGCAGGACCGCGATCGCCCGGGAGACCACCGTGGGCCCCGGGATCGTTTTCCGCACGGCCTGCAGGGCGGCGTCGTTCCAGAGGATGACGGCGTTGTCGGTCGATACCCGTTCGGTCGAGCACGGACTGTCCGCGCGGCCCACCGAGGAAAGGCCTCCCACCGTGAGCAGGGCAAGGACTATCCAGAGCCGGGCGCGGTTCGACCCTGGTTCTCGTATGCTCCGGATCATGGGTGACATTCGGAAGTTTGTTGTCCTCGTCCTGGCGGCCGCGGCGATCGCGGTCGCGGCCGGATGCGCCACCGATCGGCCTCCGGCTCAGCCGGGATCATTGCACAAACGGGACCTGGTCGAGCTGTCCCGGCTCGACCCCGGGATTCACCGCGACATCCGTTACGCGACGGCCGAGAACATCGTTCACCGCCCGGTCTACCGGCAGGCCCGGGCCTTCCTGCAACGTCCCGCAGCGGAGGCTCTCGTCCGGGCCAACAGGGAGCTCGCGTCGAAGGGCTACGGCCTCCTCGTCTTCGACGGATACCGTCCCTGGTCGGTGACGAAGTTCTTCTGGGACCACGTGCGCCCCGACCAGCGCGCCTTCGTGGCGGACCCGAAGAAGGGTTCAAAGCACAACCGCGGCTGCGCGGTGGACCTCTCGCTCTACGACCTCGCGACGGGCGGGGAAGTCGGGATGCCGAGCGCCTACGACGAGACGTCCGAGCGGGCCTCTCCCGACTACGCGGGAGGAACAGCGCAACAGCGCGCGCGCCGGGACCTGCTGCGGGCGGCGATGGAGAAAGAGGGATTCACCGTCGAGGAGAACGAGTGGTGGCACTTCAATTTTCTGGACTGGAAGGACTACCCGATCCTCGATATCCCCTTCGAAGCAATCCCCTGATCAACTCCGCGCCGAGCAGGGGAGCGTGTGCCACCAGCGGGGCGGTCGAATAATTCCGCCCGTAGGCCTTCGAGGCGCGCGGCGAGGCCTGGATCAGCGCGCGACAGTCAACGCCTTGCGGCGAGGGCCGCGGCCCTTCATCACCCAGCGTTTTCCCTTGGCCGGGCGATCGGAGCCTCGGCCGATCTGCTCGAGCAGGTCCGTCGCGGTCAGAATCCCGACGAGCTTGCCGTCTTCCAGTACCGGCAGGCAGCCGATCGTTCTTCCCCGGAGGAGATTGGCCGCTTGCCGGATCGTCATGTGAGGCACGGCCGTGACCGCCGGCGCGCTCATGACTTCGCCGACCGTGCGGAACGACCGCGGGTCTGCGACGGACTCGAGGTCCCGGGCGGAGACCACGCCGACCCCCCGGGCGCCGAGCATTACGACGAGGTGGTGAATCCGTCTGGTGCGCATCCTGCGCAGAGCCTTCTCGGCCGATTCTTCGGCCCCGACGGTCTCCACGCGATCCGACATCAGTTCTGCGACCCGCATACGGCCTCCTCCGAAGAGACGGTGCTTCGAGAACTCAGGCGGCGCGGACGGTCAGCACGGGGCACGGAGCCGTCGAGATCACCCGTGCCGCAACGCTTCCCAGGAAGAAACGCGAGACGCCCTTGCGGCCGTGCGTTCCCAGCACGACCAGGTCGGCCTCGTTGACCCTGGCGGCTTCGGCGATCGCCTCGTAGGGGGTGCCCTTGAGAATCAGCACCTCCGCCTTGACGCCTTCTTTCGCCGCGTTTTCCACGAGTTCCTGGAGCCGGCCTTTCACCTCTGCCCGGATGTTCTGGTCCCATTCCTCGTAGACGCCGGCGGAGATGGATTGCGCCTCGACGACGCTCGGGGGCTGGTAGGCGTGGGCAATCATCAGTTCGGCCCCGTTCTCCTTCGCCAGGCCGACCGCTTCCTTGAGGGCCGGCTCGGAAGCGGGGGAGAGGTCCGTAGCCACGATGATGCGTCTGAAGGGTTTCATGAGGTCCTCCTTTCCGCTGCTTTCCACCACCGGGAAGCTTCTCTCGATCGCGCCAGTAACGCATGATGCGATCGAACCGTTCTCGTGTTCGGGGCGTTCCCGGGACTTTATGGAGGATTTCGCTCTGATTCATTTGCATCAGGAAGTCGGGCCTCTCGGAACGCTAAGCTCTCGGCATGAGATCGAGTCTCAATCGCGCCGAAGACGAGGCGGACCGCGAAGGCCATCCGCCCGGGGTCGTCCTCGTCGGGAATCCCAACGTCGGGAAGAGCGCCCTTTTCGGGGCCCTGACGGGAACCTACGTGACCGTCTCCAACTACCCCGGGACGACCGTCGAGGTCTCGACCGGGCACGCGGTGATGTGGGGCCGGCGCGTCGCGATCGTGGACACTCCGGGAGCCGCGTCCTTCGTGCCTTTCTCCGAAGACGAGCGCGTGACGCGGGACATCCTGCTCGAAGGGCCGCCCCGCCACGTCGTCGTCGTCGGCGACGCGAAAAACCTCGAGCGTACGCTCCTTCTCGCCGTCCAGGTCTCGGAGATGGAGATTCCGTTCGTGCTCTGCCTGAACATGATGGACGAGGCCCTCGCGCGAGGGCTCGCCGTGGACGAGGAGAGACTGGCGGAAAGGCTCGGCGTGCCCGTCGTCTCGACTGTAGCAGTGCGCCGGGAAGGGATTCCCCGCCTGATCGCGGCCCTGGAACGCCCGCGTCCGGGAAAGACCAGGATCGCCTACCCGGAGCCGGTCGAGAAGGCGGTGGAGCGCGTTGTCCCGCTTCTTCCCCCCTCCCGCCTGTCCGCCCGGTCGCTCGCCTTGATGGCGCTCTCGGGAGACGGCACGCTCTCGGCCTGGCTCTCCGAGCGGATGTCTCCCGAATCGCTCGCGCGGCTGGAGGCGGCGCGGCAGAGTCTCCGCCGGCAGTTCCCCGAGCCGGTGGCCTACGTCGTCAACCGCGCCCGGCTCGCGGAGGCGTCCCGCATCGGACAGCTCGCCGCTCCGCGAGGCGAGACCGGCGAGCGGCCACGCCGCCGCTTCGCGCGGGCCCTCGACACGGCCACGACGCACAGGATCTGGGGCCTTCCGATTCTCGCGGCGATCCTGTACCTCTGCTACCTCTTCGTGGGCGTGTTCGGCGCGAAGACTCTCGTGGATCTGCTGGAGAACGGCCTCTTCGGGAAGATCCTCTCGCCCGCCGCGACCGCCGCGGCCAACCGCTGGATCCCGTGGGCGATCGTTCGGGACCTCTTCGTCGGCCCCTACGGCATCATCACGATGGCGCTCGCGTACTCGCTCGCGCTCGTGCTGCCGATCGTCGGAACGTTCTTTCTCGCGTTCGGGGCCCTGGAAGACTCCGGTTACCTTCCGCGCCTGGCCGTGATGGTCAACCGCCTCTTCAAGAAAATGGGACTGAACGGCAAGGCCGTCCTGCCGATGGTCCTCGGCCTCGGTTGCGACACGATGGCGACGATGACGACCCGCATCCTGGAAACACCCAAGGAGCGGCTGATCGTGATCCTGCTGCTCGCCCTCGGCGTCCCCTGCTCGGCCCAGTTGACGGTCGTCATGGCGATGCTCTCCGGACTCTCGCTCTGGGCGGTCGTGATCTGGTCCGGCACCGTCCTCGGCGTCATCCTTCTCGTCGGCCGCCTCGCGTCGAAGATGCTGCCGGGCCGGGGGAGCGACTTCGTCCTGGAGCTCCCGCCCCTGCGGGCGCCGCGGATCGGAAACATCGCGGTCAAGACTCTCGCACGCGTCGAGTGGTACCTGAAGGAAGCCGTGCCGCTCTTCGTGCTCGGCACGCTCATCCTCTTCGTCGCGGACCGACTCCGGCTCCTCGGGTTCGTGGAGCGCGCGGCCGAGCCCGTTCTAACGGGATTTCTCGGGCTCCCGCGGGAGACCGCCGGCGCTTTCGTCGTGGGGTTCCTGCGGCGCGACTTCGGCGCGGCCGGGCTCTTCGAGCTTGCCCGGCACGGGAAGCTCTCCCCGGAGCAGATCGTCGTGTCCATGGTGACGATCACTCTCTTCATCCCGTGCATCGCGAACTTCTTCATGATCGTGAAGGAGCGCGGCTGGAAAACCGGCCTCGCGATCGCCGCGTTCATCACGCCGTTCGCGCTCTCCGTCGGGGCCGCCCTGCACTGGGCCCTGACCGCGTTCTCGGTGCCGCTGAAATGAGCCAGCCTGCCCCCGCCCCGCTGCCTGTTTCTTTCCAGGCGCTTCCCGCGCTCGCCGATGCCGGCACGGCCTTCGCCTGCGCTCTCTGCGGATGCCGCTTCACGCACGGAGGCCGGGTCTGCGGCGCGTGCCCCATGTCGAACGGCTGCGGCCTGGTCAAGTGCCCCAACTGCGGTTATCAGTTTCCCCGTGCGTCCCGGATTGCGGACGGACTCGCGCAACTCTGGAATAGATGGAGAGGTAAGCCATGAGCCATGACCGGGATTTGGTGGACCAGGACGTCGAGGAAGTCGCCGAGGAGCTCTGGACTCTCGGAGAAGAGGGGCGCGACCGCCTCGCGGATCTTCGGGAGACAACCCAGGTCGCCCTCCTCGACGCGGCCCTCGAGAAGCTCGAGCGGCGCAACCTCGCGCGCGTTGCCGGGGGCCGGGTCGTCCTCACGCCGGAGGGGCGCGAGCTGGCCGAGCTGCAGGTGCGGCGCCACCGACTCGGGGAGAGCCTGTTCACGACGGTTCTCGAGGTCAAGGACGAAAAGGAAGTCAACCGGACCGCCTGCGTGCTCGAACACGTGCTGGGCGACGGCCTGACCGATTCGATCTGCGCCTTCCTCGGCCACCCGAAGTTCTGTCCGCACGGCAAGCCGATTCCCCCGGGCCCGTGCTGCGAGTCCCTGACGCGCACCGTCGAGCCGCTCGTCCAGCCCCTCGACCGGCTGGGAGTGGGGGAGCGCGGGCGGATCGTCTACATCGTGCCGCGGGAACCCGAGCGGCTGGTGAGGCTCTCCAACCTCGGCATCGTCCCCGGCGCAACCATCAGCCTCCAGCAGAGAAGCCCCGCCGCCGTCCTCCGCATCGGCGAGACTACTCTGGCGATGGACACCGCGATCGCCGCGGAAATCTTCGTCCGCAAGATTGCGTAGAGGGGGAGAAGAAGTCGGTAGTCCATCAACTATCGACTCTCTCGATCCTCCCGAGCGGGCACTTGCCGTCGGCGCGAGGCGTCCCCGCGCGCTCGCGGATGGGCTTTCACCGCCCCTTGTCGCCGGCGCTCGTAGTCCTCGAGCTTCCGGCGCGCGGCGTCAAACGCCTGCCGGATCGAAACGTAGACGTCGACTTCCGCCGGCTGCAGATCCACGTCGATCTCTTCTCCCGGCACCGTCAGCCGGATACGGGTCCCATACAGTTTCCCCTTGTGGTGATGGCCGTGGGGAGACTCGACCCAAACGTGGCACTTCTGGATCTTGTCGGAAAACTTCGCCAGGCCGTCGACCCTGTCCCGCAGTTTGGCTTCGATCGCGTCCGAGCGAGGCATATCGAGAAACTGGATCTGCAAGGCTTCCATGGCTTTCCTCCCACGCGTTTCCAGGTCGGCGCTAGCCCGTGATCTTGAAGGAATTCCGGCCCGCCGTCATGAGCCGAACGCACTAAACGGGGATCGCCCGATGGTGGAAACGGCGGGCGGCCCGTGAGAGTCGTTCGCCGCGAGATTCCAGAGTCCGGGCGCGATGCCGGCAGGAATGTCTCAACGGGCCCCTACAGGTGGAGGATTCCGTTGACGGTTTCGGTCGGAGGAGCCGAACGGAACTCGGCGATGGTTCTGATACCGTCCCGCGACTCGATCTCGATCCCTTCCTCGGCGCCTTCGTCGGAGAGCCTGACCCACACGTGTGTCGGATGCGTCACCTCGTGCTCGAGGTTCGCCTCCGGGTCGCGGCCGAGATGGAGCGAGATCGGTCCGCTCCCCTCGGGATCAAACACGATACCTTCGAGCGGAAGGTCGCGCGCCTGCACATGAGACCCGAAGTCCGGACTCACGATACGCAGGGTCACGAGCCAATCCTCGTGACCCTGGCTGAAACCTCGCAGGAAGCTGCTCCACTCGCGGCGCGGAATCTCGCGGTTGTTCACAGCCCACTCCTTTCACCGACGCCGGCAGTCTAAGCGGGGAGCGGGGGAGCGGGAAGATCCGTTCGGATCACTCCGGGCGAGCGCGGTCGATCCGCTCGGCAATGCCGGACCTGTCAGCCAGGACGGCTTCGGCGCGAGCCGGATCGACGATGTCGAGGATGTCCTGGCGGGCGGCAGCGGCTTCGAACAGTGCACGGAGATCTGCCGCGCGGCCATAGATGTCCGGGTTGACCTCGAGAAAGACCGCTCCGTCCGGCTGGCGCCTGAGCAGGACCGGCTCGTAGGCGATCTCGACGGGCGTGCCGATCGAAACCCGCGCGAAAAGGTCGGCGGCGTCGTCGGGATGGAGGCGAATGCAGCCGTGCGTCCGGAAGCTGTAGATGCTGGCGGGGGCGTTGGTGCCGTGAATTCCGCAGGACGATCCGGAGAGACCGATCCAGTGTTCTCCCAGCGGGTTCTGTGGGCCCGGCGGAACCACCGTTCTAACCGGCTCGCCCTTCCGACGCATTTCCTCCTGGATGGATGGCGGCACGTGCCACGCCGGCCGGCGCCTCCGGGACACGACTTCGAAGCGGCCCGTCGGGGTCTGCCAGTCCGGCCGCCCCAGCGCAACCGGGTACCAGGCCGCGAGAGCCCCCTCGTGGAAGAAGAAGAGGAGCCGCTGCGGGATATTGACGACAATCCCGTCCCCGGCGTCCGGGACGATGTGACGGTTCTCCACCCGCAGGCTCTGTCCCATGGAAAGACGCGCCTGCGGCGAGAGCCCGTTGGCTCGCGCGAGAACCCGCGGGCCCACACCGAACCGGGCGCCGAGGAGCGTCAACGAATCGCCGCGTTTGACCTGGTACAGGCAAGGCCCTCCGACGAGCGGACCCGGGCCGCTCTGCGCCCGTGTGAAAGAGCCGGCGAGCGAGAACACGAGCGCGAAGAAAGCGAGAGCCCGTGGACTCCCTCTGCCGTAAGCTCGCGGCCGGGACGCGATCCGGATCGTGTCCCCCGGCGCGGCGGAATCGGAGGAGACGGCCGGTCCGGCCGCGCCTGTCACTTCACCAGGAGCACGGGGCAGCGCGAGAGGATCCCGACCTTGTAGCTGACGGTTCCCCAGCTTTCTCCGCTACGCCGGAGAGGAAGCTTGTGGGAGCTCATGACGATGAGGTCGGTGCGGTTGCCTGCCGCGAAGCGCAGGATCTCGGCGACGGGCTTGCCGTAAAGGATCTCGGCGCGCACGGAAAGGCGCTTCCCCTCGAACGGAGCCAGGAGGCCCTTCATCTTCTCCCGTCCCGCCGACTCGAGCTTGCGATAAAACGTGTCGAGCGCGGCGGATTCGTCACCGGCGATGCGTTCGATCACGTGCAACAGCGTTGTCTCCGCCCGCGTCGTCGAGGCGACCTTCGCGGCGGCGCGCGCCGCGCGGAGACTCCGGGGAGTGAAATCCACCGGGACGAGGATTCGGCGGAACATCCCGTTTCGGGGCCTTATCTCGGGCCGCGGTGGCTCCGAATGTAGCCCAGCGCGAACTCCTTCAACTCGGCGCTCTTGAGTCCCACAATCTTCGCTTCTCTCTCCGCATCCTCGAGGTCCCATTTATCCACGAGAACGCGTCGGATCATCCACAGGGCGGCCACGCGATTGGCGGTACCGCAGTGGATGAAGACGGGAGACCGCGGTTCGTTCATCGCCTTGAGGAACGCGTCCACCGGCTCCGTTTTCGGATCGGCCGCCTTGAACGGGATGCTCACGTAGATAAGCCCGCGCGCCTTCGCCGCCGCTTCCTCGGCGGCCGCGTCGTACTCGGAAGGCTCGCGGAGATTGATGATCGTGCGGAACCCGTCGTGCGCGAGCGACGCGATCTGTGGCACCGTCGGCTGTCCGCCGGTGGCGACCTTGTCGCTGACCCAACCGAATTTCTCGATGTCCGTGGAGGAAGCGGCGAGCGGGACCGCCGCCGCCAGCAGAACCGCGAGAACGAGCGCTCCCCGGGTAATCATGGCTAACTCCTTTCGAGGAAGTCGCGGACGAAGTCCGCCTCAGTGATGATCCCGACCAGATGCAGGCCTTCGACGACCGGCAGGCAGCCGACCTTGTTCTCGAGCAGGATCTCCGCGGCTTCCCGGAGCGTCGCGTCCGGCTCGATGGAATCCGGCTCGGTTGCCATGATGTCGCGGATGCGCCTCCGCCGCAGGATGTCGCGCTCGACGGAGAGCGGCAGCTCCTCGACCGCTCCGAGCGCGCTCTTCGAGAGGTCGCGGTCGGTGACGAGACCGACCAGCTCTTCGTCGCTGTCCACGATTGGGACGTGGCGGACGCGCCGGGAATCCATGAGGTCGTAGAGCGCGGCGAGGTCGTCCTTAGGCTTGAGCGTGAAGACCTTTTCGGTCATCAGGTCCCTCACGAGCCGCTCACGCGTCGCCCGAACACTTTTCGGCGTCGCAGGCGACGGAGCGCTCGGCGCGGCCTTTCGCTGCGGAACGGTTCCCGGCCTCTGCCCGCGCCGGGAGCCGGAGCGCGTGGCGGCCGCTGACATTCCGGTTTGCGGCATTCGCTTCTGCTTTTTCACGTCCCGATTTTGACCGAGGCGCAGAGCCGGGGGAATGACGCAAACGCATTAGATGAACGTTGGAATGGTCAATCCGGATCATGCGCTTTCCGACGGTTCGTGCGAGTATTTCTCTCGAAGGGGGAATTGCCATGCTCGCTGCCATTGTCAAGAGCGACCGGCAGATTCAGCAGGAGGTGATGCGGGAGCTGCGCTGGGATTCCCGCGTCGACGAGACCGAGATCGGCGTCGAGGTCGACAAGGGCGTTGTCACGCTGACCGGGACGGTGGACGGTTACGCGAAAAAGCTCGCGGGCCGGGAAGCCGCGCACCGCGTCGTCGGCGTGCTCGATGTGGCCGATGACGTCCAGGTCAAATCGCCGGGGAGCCGGGAGCGGACCGACACGCAGATCGCTCACGCGGTCCGGACGACTCTCGAGTGGGACGCCTTTGTTCCGGATCAGAAGATCCGGTCCACGGTCACGGAAGGCTTCGTGACGCTCGAAGGGGAAGTCGCGACGTTGCGGGAGAAGGAAGACGCCGAAGCGGCGGTCCGTAACCTGGCGGGAGTCCGGGGTGTGCGCAACCGCCTCTTTGTCGCGGCCGTCAAGGCCGACCCGGTGAAGCTCCGGGAGTCGATCGAAGAGGCCCTCGAGCGCCGGGCCGAGCGGGAAGCGGAACGCATCCGCGTCCACGTCGAGGAAGGCACCGTCACCCTCGAAGGGAAGGTCCGGACCTGGCTGGAGAAGCAGGCGATCCTCGGCGCCGTGAGCCATGCCCCCGGCGTTCGGGAAGTCCGGGACAAGCTCGCCGTCAATCCCTGGGCCTGACCGCGGGCCGGTCCCGCGGACCTACACATGCAGGCGGGACGATCGGGAGGGTCGGCGGGCGGCGGAGCTCTCGCCGGCGTGCTTTCGATCGATGACGTCCTCGGGAAAGCCGGGAACGCCGGTGGCGTGTCCTACCGCGAAGCGGTCATGGCGTCCCAGGCAATCGGCGGTCGGCCGGTCGCCGCACGAGGGCTCTAACGCTCGCTTTCCCTTTCCCGCCGCGGCGGCACTTGCCGCTGGCGCCGGCATCCTCCCGCGCGATGGGTGTTTGCCGGACGCGACGATCGCAGAAAAGTGATCTCCTTCCCACCATGCGCTTCGGGGAACCCCCGGATCCTCGCCGGCTAGGGGGCCTCTCCTCGGCCGAGGCCTCCGCGCGAATGCGGAAGGAGGGGGCGAACGAGATCCCCTCCGCGAGACGGCGGAGCGTGCTGTGGCTGGCCCGAGACGTCCTGCGCGAGCCGATGATCCTGCTCCTCGTTTCCTGCAGCGCGATCTACCTCATGCTCGGAGACCTTCGCGAAGCCATCATCCTTTCTCTGTCGGTCCTCGTCGTCGTGGGCATCACGTTCTTCCAGAACCGCAAGACCGAGCGAGCGCTGGAGGCGCTGCGGGACCTCTCCAGCCCCCGCGCGTTGGTCATCCGGGACGGCGAATCCCGACGGATCCCGGGCCGGGAGGTCGTGCGGCAAGACCTGGTCGTGGTCTCCGAGGGCGACCGTGTTCCCGCCGACGGAAGCGTTCTCTGGGCGTCGAACCTGAGCGTCGACGAGTCGCTATTGACCGGCGAATCTGTTCCGGTCTCCAAATGCGCGGTCCCGGAGGACTGCCCGGAGCCCGCGCAGCCGGAGGGACGAGTGTTTTCCGGCACGCTCGTCGTCGCGGGCCAGGGCCTCGCGCGCGTAACGGCGACCGGCTCGAGCACAGAGATGGGCAGGATCGGCAAGTCCCTCGGGACGATCGAGCTGGAGGAAACACCGCTTCAACGGCAGATGGGCCGGATCGTGGTGCGGCTGGCGGCGGTCGGGATTGTTCTGTGCCTCCTCGTGGCCCTTCTCTACGGGCGGTCGCGGGGGAGTCTCTTCGACGGCCTGCTCGCCGGTCTGGCGCTCGCGATGTCCATCCTGCCGGAGGAGTTCCCCGTGGTGCTGACGATCTTTCTCGCGCTCGGAGCCTGGCGGCTGTCGCGCAAGCGGGTGCTGACGCGTCGGGTCGCCGCGATCGAGACGCTCGGCGCCGCGACGGTGCTCTGTGTCGACAAGACTGGCACCCTGACGGTCAACCGGATGAGCGTAACCCGCCTCGCCACCGGTGGACGGACCCTGGACGTCGTCGGGAGAGGAACGCTTCCCGACGAGTTTCACGAGCTCGTGGAATTCGCGGTCCTCGCGAGCAGGAGGGCGCCCTTCGACCCGATGGAGCAGGCGATCCGCGAGCTCGGCCTGCGAACGCTCGCCAGGACCGAGCACTTGCACGAGGATTGGGAGCTTCTGCGCGAATACCCGCTCTCGCCCGAAAGGCTCGCCGTCTCCCACGCCTGGAGGGCTCGCGGGCGGGAGGAGTCCGTCATCGCAGCCAAAGGGGCGCCGGAAGCGATCGCGGACCTCTGCCACCTCGGAGCCCCGGAGGCCGGCCGGCTCTTCACGTTGGTCGAGAAGCTGGCGGGCGCGGGGTTGCGCGTTCTCGCGGTGGCCCGGGCACGCTTTCGCGACGCGGTCCTGCCCGAGGACGTCCACGATTATCCCTTTGAGCTCATGGGCTTGGTGGGCCTCGAGGACCCGGTGCGGGAGTCGGTGCCCGATGCCATCCGCGACTGTAAGGCCGCGGGAATCCGGGTCGTCATGATCACAGGGGACTACCCGGTCACCGCCGCGAAGATCGCGCGGGAGATCGGACTGCCGGACGACCGCGTGATGACGGGGGCCGAGCTCACCGAGCTCGATGACGCCGCCCTCGAGCAGCGCATCCTGTCGGTCTCCGTCTTCGCGCGAGTTGTGCCCGAGCAGAAGCTCCGGCTGGTCCAGGCGCTCAAGGCCAATGGAGAGATCGTGGCGATGACCGGGGACGGCGTCAACGACGCGCCCGCGCTGAAGGCGGCGCACATCGGCATCGCCATGGGGGGCCGAGGCACGGATGTGGCGCGGGAGGCGGCCGCCCTCGTGCTGCTGGACGACGACTTCTCCTCGATCGTGCAGGCGATCCGCCTCGGGCGGAGAATCTTCGAGAACCTCAAGAAGGTAATCGCCTACCTTCTGGCCATCCATGTCGCGATCGCGGGGATGGCGCTTTTCCCGGTGCTCGCCGGGTGGCCGCTTCTCCTTCTGCCCCTCCAGATCGTCTTCCTCGAGCTGATCATCGATCCCGCCAGTTCGATCGCGTTCGAAGCGGAACCGGGAGAGGACGACCTCATGCGCCGTCCCCCGCGGAGCGCCGCGGAGCCGCTCCTGTCCAGGCGAATCCTGACCCTCTCCCTGCTTCAGGGGGCGGGGGTGCTCGCCGTCGCGCTCGCCGTCTTCGCCGGTATGCGCGCGCGCGGCGGCCCGGACGGCGCCGGGCGCGCGGTCGCGTTCGCCGCGCTCATGGCGGGGAACCTCGGGCTGATCCTGACGAACCGGTCATGGTCGAGGACCATTCTCGGCTCCTTCCGGGCGAGCAACGCGGCATTGTGGCTGGTCGTCGGGGGCGCGACCGGAACCCTCGCGCTCGTCCTCGCCGTTCCGGGCCTGCGCGACCTCTTCCGGTTCGCGGAGGTGCGCCCGGCAGACGCACTCCTCGGCGCGGCGGCGGGGATGGCGAGCATCCTCTGGTTCGAGCTCTTCAAGCTGCGGCCTCACCGGTCCCCGTGATTCCGCCGCGTGAAGGGTGGCGATTGAAGAACGGTCGGAGCAGAGAGCGAAGGGCCGCTGCAATCAGAGGCGGGCCACCACGACCGGAATTGGAGAACGGGCGATCGTCTCCTGGACCGTGCTTCCGAGCAGGAAGGCGGCGACCCGGCCGCGTCCCCGTTCTCCCAGGACGAGCAGGTCATAGCCGCGGCGCGCCTCGCGGCAGAGGGCCGGGCTCGCGACGCCGCGCAGCAGGAGCACGTTCTCGTTCGAACGGGGGCGCCGCAGCCGGCCGAGCCGGTTCATCAACGTTTGCGACCGTGTCGCAGCTCGTCCGCGTCCACCCGTCCGGGCGGCAAATGATGTAGCGGAATCATGCGAAGAGTCCCCGCTTCGTTCCATCCTTATCTTGGGTGGGCGAGACGCTCGTTGCGCGGCCCGGCCGGGCCGGCGCCGTGCGTTTCGTGAGCAGGAAAGGGGGGCGTGATGCCTGTCGTGCGGGATGCCGAGCGCATCTCCGTCACGGACAAGCCCGCCGGCAGTGCCCCGGACTTCGGCCGGACGCACGACTGGATCATGCTCTATGCCGACGGCGCGTTGGGCGATCGGCGATGTGCGGTCGTCATGGACTTGAGCGGCGACTTGCGCGGGCAACGCGTCGTGCGAGAGCGCGAACGGGAATGCCGGGAGCACTCTTGGGCCGGGTCCGGATCTCGCCCGGAGCGGCTGGCGCTCACGGCGCCGGGCGGAGACTGGAGGCAGCGATGACAACCGGCATCAGCATCAATGATCCTGGCCGCTCTCTTCGGGGAGGGCGGGAGGCGGCGGGGGAATGGCCCCGTTCCGGTCCCTTCGTAGAGCGCGAGGCCAATAAGAGGCGCGAGCCCCTGCCGGGGGGAGATCCTCCCGCACGGAACGTGGGCGAGGTCATGACGCGCAACGCGCGGTCGTGCCGGCCGGAAGACACGCTGGCCGCGGCGGCGGTGGCGATGTGCGAGGCGGATTGCCGC
>Ga0209009_1000294_pt1 | contig 19691 bp, 21 predicted proteins | sample BlaSpr_A8_OM3_M2_FD_187979 | JGI IMG/M metagenome (GOLD analysis project Ga0209009, IMG submission 187979) | Forest soil microbial communities from Thunder Bay, Ontario, Canada - Black Spruce, Ontario site 2_A8_OM3_M2 (SPAdes) (version 2) | ecosystem: Environmental > Terrestrial > Soil > Boreal... | reverse complement strand
CTCGCCTGAAAAACGCTTCGAATTCGTGGTTGCTGGCGTCGGCCACGACGTTGGGGCAGCATTCGCAAGCTGTGCTGGATACCATCGCCAAGGCTGCGGAAAAGCGGCTACGCGAGACATGCTCGCAGGTTCTCGCGGGCATGGGTGATACGCTGAAGGAAAAGCTCCTCGGAATTTCCACGGACTTCAACACCGAAGAAGATCAAGAACCCCCCAAGCATAAAAAATAGTTAAGCCTCCGCGTCGATTTCGGCTGCAAGCCCCGTCCCGGTATAATGCTCGGCATGTCGAATCAGGCTTACTTAAGCATTTGGTGCAAGGATTTTCCGGAAGAGCTGATACTGGAGAGATTCGAAAAGTTTCTTTCGACTGTTCCCTTCTCCGCGAAAAATCCTGGATTCACGCATCTGGAAATCCACGCGGTGGACTGGACCGAATCGCCCGTTTACGAACAGGATTTAAGATCGGTCCCGCTGGACGCGGCGAGCATCGTGGAACTGTGCAAGGCTTATGTCCATAACGACTGTTGCATCTCGGTTCGATCGCATTGGGATTTGTGGGTTTATGAAGGCGATCCGGCACGCTGGCAACTGGAAGCACAAGCTGTGGAGCTTCTTTGTTACGGCGAGGATTTCGACGAGGGAATCTGGCGGCAGGACGGCCAGCTGGAAGTGAATTTTGGATTCGAGCATTTGTTTACCGGGCACGCAGGATTGCTTGGCATCCGGCAAATTACCCGGCCCAAAGCTGAGAGTCCGGAGGAAGAGCGTTTTCTGGAGGCCATGGCGCGGCCTGAAAATCTGCACAATTATTACGAGAAGACTCGCGACAACATAAAGAAATTGTTCGACTGGGTTCGGCGCATCGAAAATGAACTTCCGGTCGCGAAGTTACGGCTGTGGTCAGAGGGGGAAGAAAACTTTGAAGCTCGTCTCGAAGAAATTCTGGCGGCTCGTTAGCTTGGTTCCCATGCTTTCGGTGGCGATTCCGGCCCCACTGGGATTGGCAAATTCAAAGCGCGCGAACGAACTGGCGCTGGCGGGGTTGCGTCCGGGACACGACAAGATTGTTGCGCCGCAGAAAACTTTTCGCGAGCTCGATCGCGACGAGTCGGCCACGGACGCCTTGTTGTGGGGAGATGTTTGCACCCATCGAGAGCTTCGAGTAGAGCTGGATGCCAATAAAGTGGTGCAAACGGTGACGGTGGACAACAATTACAAGCCTGAAATCATGGCGAAATGCCGTCCCGTTGTGTTGGCTCCCAGCCGACGGAAGCTGCTCGCGACCGGCCACGGCTTACAACTTGGAGATTCATGCGATCAAGTAGCGGAAATCTACGGCAAGCCGGAATCTGAGAGTCCTTCCGTGAGAGGAAGCGAACAGCTAGAATTATGGTTGTACTTATTTGATTGGGCCGGGGCGGGTGTGCCGCAGGTGATGGAAGTATCGTGCGACGCTTCGTCGAAGAAAGTGGTGACCATCACGCTTGGGGCGTCGACGCTTTGATCGAGCTGTGCAGAGAAATCATGAAAACAATCGGACTTGCGGCGGTAGCCTTTACGGCTCTTACGATGCTTTCCTGCGGTAGTTCGGCTCCGACGTCACCTGCTGCGAAAGAAGAACCGGCCGCTCCAGCGGCGCCGGCTAAGCCTGCGATTCCGGCCGATATACAAAAAACGGCGGAACTAGCGCTGGGCTCGGAGACGGAAGTTTTGGCGTTTGGCGATCTTTCCAAGAGCGGACCGCAACAGATTCTAGCTATAAACCGTTTGAAAGCGGCACCGCCAGGAGTGTCGGCAGAAGGCATACTGCTTACGCGGGCAGTGATACTTCAGAATGAAGGCGCTGCCTGGAAACAGATTTTCCTTTGCGACGAGCACCTGAAGAACACCAAGGGATTTCTGGGCGGAACGCCGCTGGCTCCGGTGAATGGCTGGCGGTTGCAATACGAGCAGCACGACAAAGGGCTGGAAATGTATTTTACGCCGCTGACCTCTCCCAAGGGCGAAGGCGGGCACGTCTTGCCGGTGGGAATTCGCTGGAACCTGAAAGTGAAACGGTACCAATCGTTAGATAGAACATTCGAGAATTTTCTCGGTGAGCTGCCTTCGCTGGAGACGCCGGAGTCGCAGATTCGATAATGAGTGCGATGGCCCAACCTGTAGTCGCCACGGCGCGGAAGCCGAAGCCCCAGACTTCCGGCTGGAAAGAGATGAAGTCGCTGGTTCCCTATGTGCTGCGCTACAAGGGAATGACGGCCCTGGGACTTTTGACCCTTGGGCTGATGGGGCTGGTTGGCGCGCTGCCGCAACTCATTATCGGAATGATTACGGATTTGCTGCAGGGTTCGCCGCGAGCGCTTTCCACTTTGAATGGATTTTCGCGATCTCTGCTATCGCCATTTTTTTCGGTGTACGCACCGTTCAGCCGCCACGCTCTGGGAATTTACTGCGTGATTCTTGTGGGGGTGATGCTGGCCAAAGGATTTTTCTCGTTCTGGACGAGATGGATTCTGATCGGGGTTTCGCGCGAGATCGAGTACGACCTTCGCAACGATTTACTAGCGCGGCTAGTTTTGCTGGAGCCTGAGTTTTACGTGCGCAACCGCACGGGCGATTTGATGTCGCGCGCGACGAATGACCTGAACGCGGTGCGCATGGTGCTGGGCCCGGGGATTATGTACAGCGCGACGACGATCTCAACCATGGTGCTGGCGATTTTCTTTATGTTGAAACTTTCGCCAGCGCTAACAGCATGGGTTTTGATTCCAGTGCCGATCGTAGCGATCGTAACGCGCTACTTCGGACAGATTATTCATCAGCTTTCGGAGCAGATACAGGCGGCGCTGGGCGTGCTGTCCACTCGGGCGCAGGAAAACTTGACAGGTGTGCGTGTGATTCGCGCGTACGCGCAGGAGAAGCAGGAAGTCGAGAAATTTGACGAAGCCAACCGCGATTACGTGAACCGCAACATCAAGCTGATCAGCACATGGAGCCTGTTTTTTCCGGGACTGTCCACGCTAATCGGCATGACCGTGCTGATCTTGTTGTGGCTGGGCGGCAAACAAGTAATCGATCATCGCGTTTCGCTGGGGACGTTCAACGCGTTTTATATGTTTTTGATCCAACTGGTGTGGCCGATGATTGCGCTGGGTTGGGTGACGAATATTTTTCAACGCGGCGCGGCGTCCATGGGGCGGCTGAATTACATCATGAATGCGGAGCCGGGGATTCGCGATGCGTCGGCTCCAACGCACACGCCGTCGGATCGTTACAATATGCGGCCGGATGGCGACGTACCGCCGGCGCAAGAAAAGTCAAATATTCGCGGCGAAATTGAATTCCGGAACCTCACGTTTACGTATCCGACTTCAGGCTCAGAAACCCAGCCGGGCGAGCCGGTTCTTCACAACATTAATTTGCACGTTCCGGCAGGTTCGACGCTGGCCGTAGTGGGACCAACCGGAAGCGGCAAATCTACACTGGCGGCTTTGATCGCGCGTTTGTGGGAGGCGCCTTCGGGTGTTTTGTTCATCGATGGACGTTCCATCCGCGAATATCCGCTTACTGAACTTCGCAGCGCGATTGGGTACGTGCCGCAAGACACCTTCCTGTTCAGCGAAACGATCAGCGAGAACATTGCGTTCGGCGTTACCGATGCGGTGGAGGAACAAGTCTTCGAGGCGGCCGAAATCGCCAGCATCTCCGGTGAAATCGAGAGCTTTCCGCAGCGGTTCGGCACCATGGTGGGCGAGCGCGGCATTACGCTCTCAGGCGGTCAGAAGCAGCGAACGTCGTTGGCCCGTGCGATACTGCGCCAGCCTCGAATATTGATACTCGACGATTCACTGGCGAGCGTGGACACCGATACGGAAGAGAGAATCTTGCGCCGGTTGCGCGAGGTGATGAGCCAACGCACAACGATTCTGATTTCGCACCGCGTTTCGACGGTGAAGAACGCGGACATGATCATCGTTTTGCGCGATGGCTACATCATCGAGCGCGGCGCCCACGACGAATTGCTCGCGCATAACGGCTATTACGCGGACCTGTATCAGAAACAACTTCTGGAAGAAGAGCTCGCACGCGAATGAGCGATTTCCGCGAAGAAGAGAAATTAGGCAAGCTTTACGACTCGGCGCTGACGCGGCGATTGATGAAATATCTGCGCCCGTATCGCTGGCATGTGGTTGCGGCGGTTTCAATTACGCTGGGCGTCACGGCGATGGAAATCGTCTCGCCCTACCTGTTCCACATCGCGGTGGATAAGTACATCGTTCCTGGATTTAATTCCATGATTACGCGGCATAAAGCGCTGATGGGTCTGCTGTGGGTGGTGGCTGCGTCTGCGGGAGCGCTGTTGGGCAGCTTCGGATTGCAATACGCGCAAGTGCGAATCATGCAGTGGGTGGGCCAGGAAACGATGTACGACCTGCGCAAGGAAATCTTCGAACATCTGCAGTGGCTGCCCATGAGTTTTTTTGATCGCAGCCCTGTAGGGCGCCTGGTAACCCGAGCGACTACGGACGTGGACGCTTTAAACGATCTTTTCGCTTCGGGCGTGGTGGCCATGCTGAACGATTTCGTTCTCCTATTTGCCATGGCCGCAATTTTATTCAAGTGGCATCCATTTCTCGCGCTCGCGACACTTTCACCGTTGCCGTTCATGATTTTGTTGACGTATTTTTTTCGCAACAAAGTGCGCAACGCGAATCGCCGCATTCGCACCGCCATCGCGCGTATTAACGCATTCCTGCAGGAACATATCAGCGGAATGGCCATCGTGCAGCTCTTCAACCGCGAATGGAAATCGCGCAAACAATTTGAGGAATTGAATCGCCAGCATATGGAAGCGTACAAGGAAGCTATCGACGCCTTCTCGTTCTTCTACCCCGCGGTGGAATTTCTCAGCATGGCGGGCCTCGCGTTGCTGTACTGGGTGGGCGGACTTAGGGCCATTGCCGGGACGATTCCGATCGGCGTCCTGCTGGCATTTATGCTCTATGCCCAACGGTTTTTCCGGCCGATCCAGGACTTGAGCGAAAAATTCAATATTTTGCAGACTGCGATGGCTGCGTCCGAACGAATCTTTAAACTTCTGGATGAGCCATTTACGATCGTGTCGCCTGCCGAAGTCTGGTCGTTACCATCTGCGCGCGGGGAAATCGAGTTTCGCAATGTTTGGTTCGCGTACACCGGCGGCGCTGCGCCGAAAGAGGAAGATTGGGTGCTGCGCGACGTTTCGTTCCGGGTTGATCCGGGGCAAACGCTGGCAATCGTCGGACATACGGGCGCGGGCAAAACTACCATCATTCAGCTTTTGCTACGGTTCTATGATATTCAGCGCGGCGAAATTCTGCTCGACGGCGTGGATATTCGGGCCATGGAACTGCAGGAATTGCGCCGACTTTTCGGCATCGTGTTGCAAGATCCGTTCTTGTTTACCGGGACGCTTGAATCGAACGTGAAGCTTGGCACTGAGAGGATCACTCGCACGGCGACTGAAAGCGCGCTGCGCGAAGTGGGGCTTGGTCCCTTTCTTGAATCACAACCTCAAGGAGTGGAAACGCAGGTCACCGAACGCGGCTCGACGCTTTCCGTGGGCCAGCGCCAGCTTGTGAGTTTTGCTCGCGCCCTAGCTCACGATCCGAAGTTTTTGATTCTGGACGAAGCGACCTCCAGCGTGGATACCAAGACCGAGCTTTTGATCCGGGAAGCACTCGACCGGCTGCTGCAGGGGCGCACGGCGGTGGTAATCGCTCATCGGCTTAGTACGATTCAGCACGCTCACCGCATTCTCGTTTTCCACAAAGGCAGGTTGCGCGAGCAGGGGTCGCACCAAGAGCTTCTGGGGCTGCGCGGAATTTACTATCGCTTGTATCAGCTTCAATACAAAGAACAGGAATTGGCCGCACCGGTGGGGGGTGGCGGGCCGGGATATCCGCATGCTCTTCCTGCCGATGACTAGCGACTGGCTGCAGTTCGCTTGCGCGAGTTATCTTGAGAAGCTCCTGCAGATGGACCCCGCTGCAATCCGTCTGCATCCGCGCCTTCCATGACTGAAAAACAAATTTTGATTTCCGCGGGCGAAGCGTCCAGCGATATGTACGCCGCGCGGCTGGCGACGGCTTTGCGCGAGCGAGTCGGCCCAGACGCTCGGTTCTTCGGAATGGGCGGGCCTCGCATGGCCGAGGCGGGCGTGGAATTAATTGCGGACTACCATGAAGTGGCGGTGGTGGGCATCGCTGAAGTGCTTCACAAAATTCCGACGGTTATAGGCGTTCAAAACCGCTTGAAGCGCGAAGCGAAGCGACGCAATGCTGCGCTTGCCATTCTGGTGGATTCGCCGGGAACGCATCTAGGCGTCGCCCGGCGGATGAGGCAAATTGATGTTCCGGTTGGTTATTTTATTGGTCCGCAGGTTTGGGCTTGGCGTGCGGGGCGAGTTCGGACCGTAAAGCTGCGAGTGAATCGGATGGTGGTGATATTTCCGTTCGAGGAGAAGATTTACCGCGACGCGGGCGTGCCGGTGAGTTTCCTAGGCCATCCCCTAGTGGATGTCGTGCGGCCGAGCATGACGCGCGCGGAATTTGCAGCGCTGCACAAGCTGGACGCCAACCAGCCGATCATTACGATCCTACCCGGCAGCCGTCCGAATGAGATCCGCCAGAATTATGGCCGGATTCTGAGCGCGTGCGGGAGGCTAAAACGAGGCAACCGCAACATACAGTTTGTGCTGGCTGTGGCGCCCAATTTGTCAGCGGACTTTTTCTCAGCTTACGCCGGTTCTGGCACCGATATTAAACACGTAACTGGAGCCACTTATGACGCGTTGGCCGCAGCGGATTGCGCGATTGTAGCTAGCGGAACAGCCACAATCGAGGCTGCCCTTCTGGGCACGCCGATGGTGGTGATCTACCGGGTTTCTCCGGTCTCAGCATTCATACTTGGGCGCATGATCCGGACGCCGTTCTTCAGCATGGTGAATCTGATAGCCGGAAAGGGCGTTGTCCGCGAGTTGATACAAGACGATTTCACGCCGGAAGCGGTGGAAAGCGAAGTTCGCAGGATGCTGGAATCGTCGAGAGCTCGCGATGAGATGAAAACGAACCTGGCGGGAGTGCGTGCGAAGCTGGGTCCGGGTGGAGCAATTGAGCGCGCTGCGGACATTTTCGCGCAGATGTTGTAACATTTTTCAGCGGATTGCGCGGGCAACTGCCTGCGGCGCTCATGTATCTTAGATAGAAGTAGATAGCCTTCTTGAGAGGTTTTCTTGCTCAAAATTCATCGGCTGCTAGTTCCACTGACCCTGTCGCTCCTCTGGGCAGCCGCCGCGACAGCGCAAACGCCGCATCGTTTCCCTTTTCGCGCAGACCATTACGACGTGCAAGTGCTGCTGCATCCGGACGATCAGACCATCTCCGCTCTGGCCAGGGTGGATTTTATCGCCAATGAAGTTTCGCGCACGGTGGTCGTGGAGTTACACCAGGATTTGAAAGTGAACTCGGTTAAGCTCATCGGCGGCAAGCCGTTGGAATTCGAGCGCGACAGAACTTACCCGCTGCTGCTGACAATCGGGCTCCCTGATGCCGTAGCTCCGGGGAAACCGATGAGCCTGGAATTCGATTACACCGGGCCGATTTCCAGCGAGGACGATAGTCCGACGAAAGGCGTGCGCTTCGCCTCTGTAGATAAAAATTCAGCATACCTGCTGCTACCCGCGCGCTGGTTTCCGCTGACGAATTATCCGGCCAATCGCTTCACCGGAACTTTTAAGATCATCACGCCGGATACGATGTACGTAGCCGGCACAGGCAAAGCGGATCCCCCTACGATGCAACCTGGCATAGGAAAAGGGCCGGGGCAGGCTTCGTACGTGTTTCATTGCGATCGCCCTGGGCCGGTGGGAACTTTCGTGGCCGGCCCGCTTCAGCTAAATCCAATTCAAGTGGAAGGATTGACGGTTTCGGTCTTCACACCGCCGGTTCAAGCTTCGACTGCTACGGCTTACGGAAATTCCCTAGCGCATATCGCGCTTTATTTCACAGACGCGTTTGGACCACTTCAGGAGAGCGGGCCTCCACCGATTACGATTGCGCAAATGCCTGACGGCACGCTGCCGGGATATGCAGCGCCCGGTCTGCTGTTGATCAGCGCTCGTCAATGGACTACAAAAGCCAACGATCGTTTACTTTCGCAACTTGCCGCCGAGCAATGGTGGGGCGACCGCGTTCTACCTGCAACTTCGTCTGACACTTGGCTCACCGATGGGCTTTCGCGTTACGCCGAGGCTATGTATGCGGAGCAGAGCGACGGAAGCGCAGGTTTGCATAGAGCGCTCGAAGATTTCGCCGTAGGCGCGCTGATGTATGAAGACACTGCTCCCATTTCACAGGCCGGACGCTTGCAGACATTTTCGAATGAATATCGCTCGGTGGTTGCCGATAAAGGCGCTCTGGTTTTTCACATGCTGCGCACGGAAATAGGCGACGATGCGTTCAATGCTCTGCTGCACGATTTCTACAAGAAATATGAAGGCAAAAACGCGACCGTTGCAGAATTCGAAAAGATGGCTATTGCAAAAGTTCCGCCTCCGAAGAAGGGCGAGCCTCCTATTAATCTAGTTTCGTTTTTTTCGCAGTGGGTGAATTCGACGGGCATTCCGGAATTCAAGCTAGAGTTCATCGTTTATAGAACGAGAAAAGGCTTTAAAGTTGTTGGAAAGATTCATCAAGATCTCGATACGTTTCGTATGCCTGTGGAACTCCGCGTGGACACGGAAGGAAATCCTGAATACAAGAAAATCCTGGTGACGGGAACCACCCAGCAATTCGAGATCGATACTTTTGGACGGCCGAAACCGAACGGGATCGTGATCGATCCGAACAACAACATGCTGAAATCCAGCGCGCGACTGCGCATACGCGCTTTCGTGGCGCGCGGCGAAGGCTTTGCTGAGAATGGCCAATATTACGAGGCCATACAGCAATACCAGCATGCGCTGGATCTGCAATCCAGCAATTCGCTCGCGCACTTCCGCATGGGCGAAGCCATGTTCAATCAGAAAAATTATCAGTCTGCGGCAAACGCTTTTCGAGCGGCGCTCGGCGGTGATTTGGACCCAAAGTGGGTGGACGTTTGGAGCCACATCTATATCGGTAAAATTTACGATATTTTGGGACAGCGCGAGCGCGCTGTGAACGAGTACAGTCTTGCGCAACATCTGGGCGACGACACGGCGGGAGCACAGGAAGAAGCTGGAAAATTTTTGCAGCGACCATACACCGGCGATGCCGCAGTAGACGCCGCGCCTGCTGGCACACCGCCTCCGACGCCGACTACAACCGCAGGCCCCACAACAGATGTGGATCCAAACAAGCCTGTTCTGAAGAAACGGCCATGATGGTGTGGCGTTAGAGCGGTTCTAAGCCAGCTAGGCTGGGTGGCGAGATTCCCTTGTGTTGAATAAGAACTTGAAACGTCTCGCCCATGCCTTCCGGATTAATTAGGGTCTTGAAGAGAAGCCGGCGTTGGGTTTGTTCCGCCTCGCTCAACTGGTCCGATTGTAAATCCGCGAAATCGCCGTAACGCGCGAGAGCCAACAGGAAATTGCATTGGGAAACAAAGCCGGCGCGGACCAGGCCGCTCTTTTGTCCGTAGATATCCAGCGCGCTGAAATTGACGTGGGCCGTTAGATCCTGTTCGCCCGGAGCGCGATAAACATTTTCCGTGGCGCGGTGGCGTTGGTAGGCTAACAGAGTGCCGCGCATGTGACGTTCGTCGTACAGCTCGCGCGCTTGGCGGCCGTAATCGATGGTTATGACGAATCCGCGCTTGAGTTTCTCGCCAGCTTCAACGATCCAGCGACATGCGGCGAGATTTACTTCTGCTTGTTGCTCTTCTTGCAAGGAAATTCCCTGACCTACGAAATATCCTTCGAGTGCATCGGAAGACAGATCCCGCAATTCATCACATCGTCCGTTCTGGCCTAAGCCGACATAAATTTCTCGGAGATCGCTGCCTTCACGGATTACGCGATGGACGGGCATGGCATCGATCAGCTCGTTGGAGAAAATGCAGCCGCACGGGATTTCGTCGGGCAATCCTTGTTGTGATACGAATTTGGCGCCTTGGATATGGGTGTCGAGAGCTTTAGATTGCAAAGCGCGGCGCGACGCTGATCGCTCGACTGCAATGAAGCGCAGCGCTTCGTAAAAATCCGGCCAGCAAGCAGCGGCACAATCGAGAATCTGTTTTGCTAAATGGCCGGCGCCGGCGCCCACTTCGACAAGCCCGAAAGAATCGGGACGTCCGAGCAGATGCCACATTTCATGAAACTGGCGCGCCAGCAATCGTCCAAAAAGCGGGCTTGCGCCAACGCTGGTAAAATAATCGCGCTCGGGATGCTGCCGCGGCTTGGTGTAATAACCGTGGAGCGGATGATAGAGGCACGCCTCCATGTATTCGGAGAAGGTGATGGGGCCGTGCGAGCGAATTTGCTCAGCCAGGAGCAGCGCGAGTGGCGTGGGCTCGCTGCGCGAAGCCATTAATTCACGCGCTGAGGATTGCGGGTAAACATCTCGATGATGTAATCGTGCAGGCAATCGTAAAGCTGCTTCTGGAAGGTCCACGGAAATTGCGAATTTTCTATCTCGCGTGGCTGTAGCTGAAAAGTATAGTTGTGAACTTCCGCGTTTGTTGGTTTGTAGCGAATTTCAACTTCCACACCCTCTCCTGTGGAGCGAGCTTCGAAATCAAACAGAGGATGTTCGTAGCGTACGAGCTGGTGGCGGACTTTGTCTGTGAGTAAATCGCTCATTGGAAGCCGCTCGCTTGAAACTCGGTCCAAACACTGGTGAAACTCGCCAGCGCGTCTTTATCGAAAAGAACGAAAGTAACTTTCTCGAGCGAGGTGGGCTGCTCGAAGTGCCTGCCAACTTCGCGCAACATAATTTCCGCGCACTCACGCAAAGGAAAACCGGCAATACCGGTGCCGATCGCCGGAAAAGCAATGGTCTTGAGTCCTTTTTGGGCGGCTATACGAAGCGAATGGGCGGTCGAACTGCGCAACGAGTGCGCAGAAGTTTTTCCGCCAAGCTGCATGCTAGCAGCGTGAATCACATGACGCGCTTTCAATTTGCCGCCGGTGGTGATTGCCGCTCCGCCAACGGGAACTTGGCCGATTTCGTCGCATTCTTTCTGAATCTCCGGACCGCCCTTTCGCCGGATTGCGCCGGCGACGCCGCCGCCAAGCTGCAAGTCATTGTTCGCGGCGTTGACGATGGCGTCCACATCCATTTCGGTCAGGTCGCCTTCGACGATTTGAATTCGTTCGGCAAATTTCATCTTGGAGAAAAACCCTTCCTGGTCTGAGCAGCGCAATGTGCTGGATGCATTGATTATTTCTTGACCCCATTCTCACCGTACTCATACACGCCGCGACCGGATTTTCGTCCGGTGCGCCCGGCCTTTACATATTGAACTAGAAGCGGACACGGGCGGTATTTTTCTCCCAATGTTTTATGTAAGTATTCCAGAATATTCAGGCGGATATCCAGTCCTACCAAGTCAACTAGTTCGAATGGGCCCATGGGATGATTCAGTCCCAATTTTAAGGCCTTGTCGATGTCTTCGGCGGTGGCGATGCCTTCCTGCAGCATGTAAAAAGCTTCGTTGCCAATCATGGCATTAATGCGACTGGTGACGAATCCCGGGGATTCGCGAATCACGACGACTTCTTTGCCCATTCGGCGCCCGACTTCCAGGCAGGCTCGCAGGGTGGCCTCAGAAGTTTCGAGTGCGCGCACGATTTCCAGCAGCTTCATCTTGGGCACCGGATTGAAAAAATGCACTCCGATACACTTTTCGGCGCGAAAGGTGATGGAAGCCATTTCGGTGATGGACAGTGATGACGTATTGCTGGCCAGAATCGCGTCAGGCTTGGCGAATTTATCGAAAATTGTGAAGATTTCCAACTTCACTTCCATTTCTTCCGGGACCGCTTCGATCAGTAAGTCCGCTTCACGGCAAACGTCTTCCACCGAGCGAGAGGTGGTCAGATTTACGAGGGCTTTGTCTTTCTGCTCTTGTGTCACTTTTCCGCGCGCTAGGCCGTCTTCCAACGCCTGGGAAATGTAAGCAGTTCCTTGCTCTAACATTTCAAGGGAAACATCTTCGAGCACGGTGCGATAGCCACCGAGTGCAGCGGCGTAGGCGATTCCACGGCCCATGGTCCCCGCGCCGATCACCGCGATTGTTTTTATTTCCATTCATCAACCTCAGTCAGACGGGAAAAAGACGCGCTGCATTGTCGTACAGAATTTTCTGTTGGGTGAGCTGTGAAATTGGGAGCGCACGAAACTTTTCGATATTTCCCCGTATGGCGGGAACGCCCGGCCCGGGCCAGTCCGTACCAAATAAAACTTTGTCGGCGATTTCCTCGATACGCGGAAAATACTCGATCAACTTTTGCGGAGGAATTCCGGAGATGTCCATGTACATGTTTGGGTGACGGCGAACGAGAAAAAATGCTTCATTCATCCACAAGGGACGTCCGCCATGCGCCAAAATTACAACGAGATCAGGGAAGTCGACACCTACGTCATCGGCCAGCATGGGCTGCGCGTACACATTTCGCGCACCGGGGAAAATTGAAGTACCGGTGTGAATCATCACCGGTAAGCCAATTTCCTGGGCCGTCTCATACATCGCACGCAGCGGGCCCAGGCCGCAGCGATATTCATTAGGCGCAAATAATTGATGAGAGGGATGTACTTTCAGGCCGCGTATGCCGATTTTCTTCAAGCGTCTGACTTCTGCGCCGGCATTATCAATATATTTCGGATGCACAGACCCGAAGCCCAGCAGGCGGCGCGGATCGGCGGAACAATATTTCGCGCACCAGTCGTTGACTTCGGAAGTGAAACCGATCACGTCCGGGCTGACGTAATTAATAATCCCGGCGCGCTCGATTTCCGCGCTATCTAAAAAGTTCAGGAAATCTTTCGGGCTGGCAGAATATTTGACTATTTCATCGTAATCGCGACGGCCGTGACGAATCAATTCGTGCGCCGCCGGCTTCACCATCTTGTCTGGCTGAATATGGATGTGAATGTCGATGATCGGCGGCAATCCGGATTCCTCTGAAGAACGGCGCTCAAGAGCCGCGCTGAATTTACTGCTTATAACCGGGCGATTCCCTCTTGGTCGAATCCAAGGACGACACGGCCGCTGGCGATAATGACCGGGCGCCGAATCAGATTTGGTTCGGCAGCCATCATTCGAATGGCTTCGCTGCGAGACGGCGGATTTTCCTTCATATTTTTCCGGCGGTAAAGTTCGTTTCGCGTATTCAGAAACTGGGTGTGATCGCGGTCGCCGATTAATTTCTCAAGTTCTTGGGGACTCAACCGCTCCTTGCCGAGATCGCGAAATTCCATTCCAAACCCGCGTTTTTCCATATAGCTGCGAGCCTTGCGGCAGGTGGTACAGGAAGGCTTATGCAAAAATTTTACTTTCGTTCGCGCATGCTTCGCTCGTTTCGGAGTTTTCTTAGCCGGCTTCTTGGCGGCCATGGTTTATTCGCCTCGCAATTCCCAAAGTTTAGTAGCGGAGTATGTTCGGATCAATTTCAGTAGACCAGAGATCAATCCCGCCCGCCATCGAGCGCGCGCCGGTGACCCCTTGTGAGCGCAACCAGGCTGCGGCATCCATGCTTCTCATACCATGGTGACAAAAGAGTATGACTTCGTCCGCAGATTCCAGCCGCGGCAGGTTGGCAGGAATTTCGCGAAGAGGAATCAACACCGAACCTTCGATATGCGAAGTGTCATATTCCCATTGCTCGCGAACGTCGACGAAGAGGATTTTCTCGCCGCGGGCAAGCTTATCTTTCACCTCGCGAGGCGCAACTTCCATATTTGTGTAGAGGTCTTCAGGCATGAGTCACCAAACTCCACAGAAAGCTTGTTAGTTTTTGATTAGAGAAGCCCTGCTATCGTGGCGGCTAACTAATCCATGTTCCCTTTGGGCGCTACCCACTTCGGCTCGTTGTCCTGTATATCGTTAACGAGCTTAATATCTTCCGGCTGCGGCAGCGTTTCCTTCACGTGCTCGGCATATTTCTCCGGTGATAAGAGTTCGCCGGTCACACTGTATGGCTGATCTGCAAACTCGCCGATGTGACGGTTGAACTTCATGTCCGGAACATAGAGGGGTTCCGCGCCCTCAGGGACCTGCTTGTTGATTTGCTCGATCAGTTTCTCGCACTCCAGGAAATACAAGTGGCGATTGTGCTCATTCATGTGACCGAGGTCAGCTTCTTTTTGCGTTTGAGCTTCGTCGTAGCGACCTTTCAGTCCCCAAATGTAGAACCAGTGCGCCGAACTCGACTGGTCCACGCCAAACAAATCGTAGCTAACCGGAATCCATTTGTTTACGTACTTCTGGACGATGTTCAGCGGCACGACTTCCGCCTTCACTATGCGTTTGAGGCCGTCGTGCCCGGTGCCCAGATGGAACGATTCTTCGCGCAACATCGGGTTCATGGACTGCGCCAACGGCTCAAATGCCGAATAGCTCAGCATGGTGAGCTGAAATTTTCCATCGCGGTCCACGAAATCCGTGTAGGTGAAGAAGTCGAGCCAGTTTGCGACTTCCTGATTGAATGCGCCCAGCAGTCGTTTGGATTCAAACGCGCGGCGTTCCAGCATTTTTTGCGCTTCCACTTTTCCGCTGTAGCCAAAGTGATTGATGAGCAGATGGCACATCTGCCAGCCGTGACGCATTTCTTCGGTTACCACGCGGCAAAGTGATTTGCGGTCGTGCTCGCTTGGCGAATGCTCGAACAAGCGGCGCTGCTGTTCGACGGAAGCAAATTCCGTGTCGCCCTGGTAAACGATCAAGTTCATCAGGCCGTCGCGAATGCGCTGGTCTGGAATATCCAGCACTCGGCGCCACTTTGGGCGTCCTTTGAACGCGCCAAATTCAATTTCGTTCGAGCGTGTGGGCCCGAACTTGGCCTCAAAATGGTAGCTGTCAATTTCAGAATAATTCACGCCAATGTCGCTGCGCCAAACGCGGAATAAGTCCACCCAATCATCGAAAGTTGCGATACGTGTTGCGGACATTTATGAATTCCTCCCATCCTGCAAATCAATTAATCTCATAAAAGCGTTTTCAAGCAAGCTCACAATCAGCGGCCTTTGAAATTCGGCTTACGCTTCTCGATAAAAGCGTTAAGCCCTTCCATGCAGTCTTCGGACTGGAAGCAGTGAATCTGGAGGCGTATTTCCTCGTCGAGCGCGGCCGTGAGAGCGACGCGATTCGCGGTGGTCATGGCGTGTTTCGAGTCTCGAACCGACAGAGGAGCCGCGGCAGCCACATCCTGGGTAACTTTCTTGGATTCTTCCTCGAATTGCGCGGCTGGAATGACACGAGAAACTATTCCCATTCTGAGGGCGTCTTCTGGCGAAAGCTTCGTCGAGGTCCAGAATAATTCCGCCGCGCGAGCACGTCCTACAAGTCGCGGCAGAAAGAAGGTGCCGCCGAAATCGGGATACAAGCCGATCTGCGCGAAGCCTTCGGCGAACTTGGCTTGATCGGAAGCAACACGGATGTCGCAGGCGATGGCGAGATTCATTCCCCCACCGGCTGCCGGACCGTTCACGGCCGCGACTACAGGTTTTGGCATTCCTGCAATGACCAGACAGATCTCTTTTCCGGCAACCAGTAAATTTTCGAGTTCCTTGGCATCTTTGCGTTTTCGCAGGTCCTGGAGCAAGGCCAAATCGCCGCCGGCGCAAAAGCCGCGTCCGGCTCCGATGAGCCTGATAGCCGAAACGTCTTTATCTTCTCCAGCGCGTATCAGCGCATGCACGAGCTCGCGGCCAAGCTCGACATTCAATGCATTCAGGCGATCCGGCCGATTCAGGCGCAGGGTGACGATATTTCCGTCGCGCTCTTCGAGCACGAATTGGTTTGTGGGATTTTGTTGCGTGGTTGCCGCCATAGCGGTGACTCCCTAGTCCTTCAAACTTTTCAGCAGCGCAGCGAGCTTCTTGAAATAACGCGTCTTCACGCCGCGATCGGTGGAGCAATTCGAACCGCTGGTGGACGGCAACACGAAAACATACGCGCCGTAGAGTTTTTCTTTCTGCAAACCCAGCTTGCATGCCCGGCCGGTAAATTTCGTGTAAACCATTTTCCCGTTGAAAGCGATCACTCGGGGCCGCAGGTCTTCCAACTTTTGCGCCAGCAGGACTCTTCCTTCGGAAAATTCCTGCCGTTCGATTTCTTCCACCGCGCGCGTGGGGCGCTTTACTAAATCGGTCATGCCTATTCCGAATTCCAGCAGACGACGGTCATCTTCATAGCCCAGCGGTTCGGGAATCACTCCCGATTCATACATCACCGGCCAGAACTGATTGCCTCGCCCCGCATAATAATGGCCGACGCGGGCCGAACGGTCGCCCGGATTGGCGCCGACCAAAATCATTTTCATTCCTTTGCGAAGGTAGTCCGGCAGTGTGCGCATTCAGTCCTTTAGTTTCCGCAGTAGTATGTCGCGTATTTCGCTGAACTATCGAACTGCTTACTACTACTTTCCTTTGAACTCTGGCTGCCTCTTTTCCACGTAGGCTTTCAGACCTTCCTTGGCGTCTTCGCTGGTGAACAAAAGCTGCTGTAGCTCGCGCTCGATGCCCAGCGCTTCTCCGAATCCGACTTCCGAACCGGTGACGACGGCGCGCTTGATGCGTCCGACGGCGCGCGAAGCTTTGTTTGGCGGACAGAACTGCTTTGCATAGGCCATCACTTCTTCCCAGAAGTTTTCGCGCTCGTAAATGTAATGAATCAGGCCGAATTCGAGGGCCTCTTCGAAACTGAAAGTGCGTCCAGTGGCCATTAACTCCAGGGCTCGCGAGCGGCCAATCACGCGCGATAAACGCTGCGTTCCGCCGGTACCAGGAAGCACGCCGAGATTCACCTCAGGCAATCCAATCTTTCCGCCTTCTTTTTTGGCGATGCGAATATCGCAAGCCAGGGCAATTTCCAAGCCGCCACCCACGGTGTGGCCGTTGAGCGCCGCGATCACTAGCTTGGGAGTTTGCTCGAAGCGGCTAAGGGTCTCGTTGGCATGCAGGCAAAAATAATATTTGAATGTGGGATCGGCCTTGGTAAGCATCGGAATGCTTGCACCAGCGGAGAAAAATTTGTCGCCTTTGCCGCGGACAACTATTACGTGCGCGTTTTCGTCCATACGCGCTTTCAGAATAGCGGTGTCCATCTGCTGCATCATTTCGTAGGTATAAGTATTCGCCGGCGGATCGTCCATTTCGATAATCGCCACTCCGGCTTCCACACTGTAATTCATCAGCTGCTTCTGTTCCACGGCTTGCATCGTTGCCATCATTTCCTCCAGATTTTTTAAAGCGTTCGATTTTAGAGATTATCCGCCCGCGCGCGCCGGTTCCGCAAGGTTTCCGCAGCAGAACGCACCAATCTTGGACTGCCGTTTCCGTACCCGTTTGTTACGCCGTGCAAAAACATTCCGGCGATCGTTTCGGCCAACGCATCCGCCTTGGGATCCGTTTCGGAACGGTGCCACGTGTAGGTCCAATTCATCATTCCGAAAAGCGTCAGCACCGCTACTCGCGGATTTAATTGCCGGGCCAAGCCGGTTCGCCGCATCTCTTCGAAAATTCCGAGAGCAATTTTCACGTAGCGTCGTTTGACTTCCAGGACTTCTTTGCGGAACGCGCCTTCGAGCGCCTCGTCCTCGTGCGCGAGGACTTTCATCTCCACAGGGTGCTGTAGAAAATAATCGAGATGGTTGTGGACGAGGATGCGCAGTTTCTCTACAGGAGTGGCGGCTTCAGGAAGTCTTTTCTCCAGACGTGCCACGATCGTTTTAAAAGTGTGGATTTGAATCAGATACAAAAGCTCTTGCTTGCTCTTGATGTAGTAATAGAGGCCGGCCAACGAAACTCCGCTGGAACGGCTGATATCGCGGATGGAAGCGCCTTCGTAGCCTTTATCGCAGAACACCTGGGCAGCATGCCTCAAAATGACTTGAAGCTTTTCCTGAGGCTCGCACTGGGGGATAGACAGTCTTGGCATAGGCGAGGACGACAATCCGTTCGAACGTTCGTTCGATAAACAGAATACCGCCCCGTCCGACGGGCTGTCAAGCCTGGGTTCGTACCAGAGTGGACTGCGTTTTGGACTGGAGAGAGATTTTTGCATCCGCCGGCCTCAAGCGCGCATCCAAACTTCCATGTGCGAGGCGCGGACCTCGTTCAAACTGTGCTACCCTTCCTCGCGCGAGTATCGTCTAAATGAGCACTCCGAAAATGAACGCTACAGGCGAAAAGTCGGCGCAAACGCGGGCGCCGCTTCCTTCTCAGGTAGTGAAGGAAGACGAGCCGATACTGGTGGCTGCGGCCAAAGCTGGGGACATCTCCGCTTTCGAAACACTGGTCAGCCGCTACGAGCGCAAAATTTTCCGTTTGGCTCAGAACATCACGCAGAACCGCGAAGACGCAGAAGACGTGATGCAAGAAGCTTTTCTAAAAGCTTACGAACACCTTTCCGGATTCCAGGGCAACTCGCGTTTTTATACCTGGCTCGTGCGCATCGCGGTGAACCAGGCGCTGATGAAGTTGCGCAAACGGCGTCCCAATCAGGTTTCCATCGATGAAGATGTGAACACCGGGGACGATTTGATACCACGCGAAATCGAAGATTGGGGCCCTTCTCCTGAAGAGCGCTACAAGCAAAGCGAGCTGGCCGGCATCCTGAACAGCACTATCGCAGATTTAGATCCTCCTTTCCGAATCGTTTTCCAGTTGCGCGACATCGAAGAATTATCAACAGAAGAGACGGCCGAGGCGCTGGGACTTTCGGTGCCGGCCGTGAAATCGCGGCTGTTGCGAGCGCGGTTGAAGCTTCGCCAAAAACTAGACCGATACTTTCGACGGAGTGAAAATCAGTGAATTGCAAGACGCTTGTTGTTGAGTTGGAAGATTATTTAGACGAGGAATTGGACTCAGAACTGCGCGCCTCCATCGAAGTACATTTGGCGAAGTGCAAGAATTGTAAGCTGATTGTGGATACCACCAAGAAGACGATCCAGATCTTCTGCAACTCTGAACCGGCCCCGCTTTCTGAAGATACGCGACACCGTCTGCATGACGCGTTGGTAAAGAAACTCGGTCGCACACACGCTTAGAACTGGGCTTTCGATGGCGCCTCTCAACCCAGACTCCGCACGCGTTTTTCCGGTTCGGCTTGCTGCCACATCGGAACTTGTCGACCGATTCCGCGCTCGCGTGCCATTTCGTATATTCGTCCCGCAACTACGACGTCCTCGATAGCAATCCCGTTCGATTTGAAGAGCGTAATTTCGTTTGTATCCGTGCGCCCGGTCACTTTTCCGCTAACGATGTCGGCGAGTTCTCGTACCTCGGCCCATCGCTGCGCATCTTCACCGAAAACTTGAATTATATCTCCTGCTTCCAGTTTCGATTGCTCGCTCGAATCGACCACGATTACGTTACATCGTTTTACGGCCTCGGCATCCAACTCACGCTTCTGCGGGAAATTCGCGCCGATGGCATTTATGTGCACGCCCGGCTTCAGCCAAGGGCCCTCCACTACGGGGTTCGTGCTGCTGGTAGAAGTTACGATAATGTC
>Ga0209009_1000293_pt1 | contig 19803 bp, 16 predicted proteins | sample BlaSpr_A8_OM3_M2_FD_187979 | JGI IMG/M metagenome (GOLD analysis project Ga0209009, IMG submission 187979) | Forest soil microbial communities from Thunder Bay, Ontario, Canada - Black Spruce, Ontario site 2_A8_OM3_M2 (SPAdes) (version 2) | ecosystem: Environmental > Terrestrial > Soil > Boreal... | reverse complement strand
GCCGACAAAGGGGACAGGATTTTCACGTTAGCGGCTGCCTTAAACCCGCTCGGCTCGGCGAACCCGCTTGCTGCCAGCAGCAAGCTCGCGCTGTTTGCCGGCCAGGCTTCAGCGGGCTCCCTCGGCGATGGCGGCGCGGCGTCCAGCGCGGAATTCGATTTGAAACTCGATTCACTTGCCATGCGCAGCGGAGTCGTAATCGCGCCCGACGGAACAATTTTTGTGGCCGACACTCTGAACGGCACCATTCGCACGATCGCTGGTGCTGCTAGCACCGAGCCCGGAATCGTTCGCAGCGTGGTGGGACGTTACGGTCCGCGCCAGAATTTTGAACTCGTCGAGCCGCTCGGCTTGGCCTTGGACCGCGCCGGAAATCTATATATCGCCGACCGCGGAGCAAATGCTGTGCTGATGCTGCACTCCGCTACATCCGCTTCGTCGGGCGTGCTGGAAATTCTGGGGCACGTGATTTCGCCTACGAGCGTCGCCGTCACATTGGACGGAGGTAAAGTTTTTGCCGCTTCGGCTGATACTGGAACCGTCGTTGCAATCAATACGCAGACGCGTTCGCTTACTTCCGCTGGAATTTCCTCGGCAAATTTAGCCGCTGATAACCAACAACGCGCCAGCGCCACGAAAATTATTCCTGCCGCCATTGCCGTAGACGGCGCCGGCAATCTCTTTGTATCTTTTTCTGGAGTCGGTTCGGGGCAGGACCAGATATTGCGCCTAGATGCCGCTACAGCGACCGTTAAGACCGTCGCGCATGGACTAACCTCACCCGGCCAAATCGCATTCGATTTAAATGGAAATCTTTTTATTGCGGACCAGGGTTCGCGCCGGCTTCTCGCTGCCCGCAACGCCGGGGTGCCGGCGAATGGTGTGACGCTAAGTCCGCCGACGAACCAGACGCCGTATGGGCCGGAACCCGTGGCCGGAACATCTCCCACGCAAACTTTCACCCTCACAAATAATTCCACCGGAACGATCACGCAAATCACTTCCGGATTCCAGGGCGCGGATCCCGGCGATTTCACCGTGCTGAATAGTTCCTGCACCGGCACGTTACTCGCAAACACGAGCTGCACCCTGAATGTCGCGTTCACTCCGCAAGCGACTGGACCGCGCTCGGCCTCTTTGGCCGTGACGTACACCAGCGCTGGCGTCCAAAATACTTTGACGGACGCTGTGAGCGGAACTGCCGACGATTACGAAATCACGTTGGCAAGCGGCACTATGCAACAAATCACCATCGCGCAAGGATTTGCCGCCAATTTTCAATTGCAAATTGTTCCCGACGACATCTTCAGCGGCACGGTAACGTTGCTCTGCCCGTCCGGATCGGTATTGCCCGCGGCGACGACCTGCGGAATTTCTGCTGGCACCACTGTCACCACGCCGCTAGTTCCTATGCTCATGGTGAACGTCACGGCGGGCACACCTGTGCCTTTCAACGTCACATTTCAAACTACCAGCGCGGCTACAGTAACAACCACGACTACTACCACCATGGTTCCTGGTTTCGGCATTTTCGGCCGCGGTGACGACATGAGTTGGCCGGGCGCGACGCTGCGAAATTCCGCGGGCTTCTCTGCCGTTTCGTTTCTCGGTTCGTTCGGAGTGTTAGCCGCGATTATTTGCGCGATATTTCTGTTTTACGTTTCCGGCTCTGGCGCGAAACGAATGCTTTCCGTTCTCGCAGTCTGTGCGATTTTTGCTGCGGTCTTGGCCGGCTGCCATCACAGCAGCACGACCGGAATCGTGGTTACGCCCAAGGGCACCTACAATCTCACCGTTCAAGGCACAGCCCAAGGCGCCACGCGCGGCTTCTCCGTCACCATGGTCGTCGATTAAACATAGTTTGCGCTTAGAAAAGCAGCGGCAAACCGCCGCGCTGCACGCTCACGGCGTTTTCGGCCAACTCGCGCTGCAATCCGCGAGTTGAGCAGCGGCGTCAGCAGCGTGTCAGAGAAGACCACGCCCGCTGAATCTTTTTACCAGCGCACGCGCCTGGTTCAGCGCATCTTCCGCCTGCGAATACGCGGTTGTCGGGACGACGGACATTGTTGCCTCCGGTTTCTTTTACCTGCGGAAGACTAAGCTGGTTAAGCGCTAGCATGTTCGGGCGAGATGAGTAGGTTGCCGATAAGTTGATTTCGTCTTTGGTTTGCGTAACGCCACCCCTTTAGGGCGCATCTCGGTTTTGCCTCAACGATCAAAAACGAAGATGCCGGGCTAAAGCACGGCCGGCAGGCAGGCCCTACGAAAGCAACCCGTCCGCGCGCATTCACACTAGCTGACCGCGCCATTATGGTCTCTCTATTGTTCGAGCGGTCCAGCGCAACGCTTTTCGCTATGCTTGAGCTCCGGGATACTATCGACTCTCGTTATATTCAGAATCTGCGAGGGGGAAAAATGGCGTCAACTCAGAAGCGGTTGCATATTCCAGCAGCAGGCGGTTTCGGTTCATTGCCCTTTAGCAGCGGCGTGGTCGTGGACAAGACTTTCTATATATGCGGCCACCTTGGCCTGGACCCAGCCACGAAGAAAATTCCAGACAGAGTCGAGCGTGAAATTCGTTTGATGATGGACAGCCTGCGCGACACCCTGGCCAAAGTGGAAATGACTATGCAGGATCTAGTGTCAGTGCAGATTTTCTGCCCGGACGTGTCGTTGTTCGCTCAGTTTAACGAAATCTACCGCACTTATTTCGCCGAGCCGTTACCGGCACGCGCGTTCATCGGCTCAGGCCCGCTGCTTTTCGGTGCGCGATTCGAGATCCAAGGCGTCGCGGTAAAAGACTAGAACGCGCAGCTTTAAAGCTCCGGCAAGTTCCGTGCTTACGCGCCGTGGCAATTGAAGGTGTTGTCGAGCTGGAGGCCGGCGTGCCGTTGTACGTTAGCGTCCTGCTCCCGGTGGTGGCGGTATTTTTCCCCTGTGACGTTAGCGACGGCGCTGGTTCCACCAACCATCTTGCAAATAAAAACCGGCGTCAGCGGCCAGGTATTCGTGAAATTAATCGCAATGGTAGGATTCGCCGCGGTTGTTCCGCTAGCAGTAACTGACGCCGCGCCTCCCCATCCGCTCGACAGCGTAATGTTTGACGGTCCAATCGAACTCCCACGATTTGCCAGCAGGAAAATCCCCTGCATGTTGCCCGCGTAGGAAATCGAAGCGTTAATCGTGGCCGACGAGCCGGGCGCCATCACCTGCGCGAATCTTCCACAAAGTCTGCTGCATAATTCCGAGCCAGATTACGGCGTCGCGAGCGGGCAAGTTCAGGCGACGCACAAGACGGCGTATTCTTTCTTCTGCGTCGGCGACACGCCGCAATTCCAAAAAACCGGTGGCATGTAGAACGTCCAGCAGCTTCGTCGTGAATCGCTCCACATCACCTGCAGCCGCGCGCGGAAGTTTCTCCGGCAGCCGACCAGTCTTCGCGTCGCGAATAATTTCGTATAGGCAGACCGCGACAGCCTGTCCCAAATTCATCGAAATATTTTCATCAGACGTGGGAATGCGCATCAGCCAGTGGCAATGGCTTAAATCTTTATTCGACAGGCCAAATTTCTCTGACCCAAACAGCAGAGCGACGCGACTCGCCGCTCGGATTCGTTTGCGTATCAGGCTCGCGCCATCTTCAAGGCGTCGTAACGGATGATGCAGTTGCCGGTGACGCACGGCCGTTGTCCCCACCACTAATGTGCAATCCGCCACAGCATCGGCCACGCTCTTAAATTGCTCGGTCTTTTCCATCACAGACGAGGCGCCCACGGCAGATCGCGCTTCGCGAAACGCCTTTTCGTAAGGGTTTACGACGCGCAAGTGATGAAATCCAAAATTGCTCATCGCGCGGGCAGCCGCGCCAATATTCAGAGGATTGCGCACGGACACCAGAACGATCCGCAATCGGTCGAGTTGCGCCGGAGTAGCCAAGCGCGTTCATTCTAAATCAGGCGTGGCAGGTTCTCGCAGAAAAGCTTCACTATTATAAGAAGCCTGAAAAATTAGCTGGCGCTCGAAGACGAGGCCGCTTGACAGCAGCGGAAGCTTGTCCCTAACTTTGTCCAGTTGGAACGCAACCGATTGCGCATTTTGCATTTGTGCCATGTGATTTTTCTCTCTTGGAATGGAAATTTAAAATTGGTTAACGCCTACGTAATCGAAGATCAATCTTTGTGCGTTAACTTGGGAGGCTTACGCGAGCGTTCAGCGCGGATACAAATTGACGCAGGATGTCCTCCTCGGACGATTCGGAAAAGACTTGCGCGGCAAAAACCTTCGGCGTGTCTTGCGCGTGAGAGCAGAACTACTGGCCAATAGCCCGGCTTCGATTCTGCCCTTTCGGCCAGTTGAACGCTTTGGGGGCCACAGGAGAAGATGCCGGTGTCAGGAAGTAGGCGAGCCAGGCGCTCGTCTCAGCCCCCCCTTCCGCAAGTATCGCAGCAGGAATTTCAGCGAGAGGTGTGTTCATTATGCGAGTTCATAGGTTTGCTTTGCTGAGTATGTTTCTGGGAGCAGCCGTATGCACAGCCCCTGCTGCCTTCGCGCAGAATTGCGCGTCGTCAAAAGACGCGGCGATACAGTGCTTCGTGGCCAATGCAGTTACTACAAAAATGATTGAGCCACGCTACGGCATGACACTGCCGCAATTCCAGGCTTACGGCGTGGCCGTTTCGGAGATTCTTCAGACTAATCACACCTACCTGGTACTCATCGGAATTTCCAGCGCGATCGCCGATGCCATGCCTCCGCGGAATAGGGACGGCTCATTAAATCATTCAGCGCAAAATCTAGCCGTATCGCAAATTGTGGACGCGGTAATTGCCGGAGGTTTCGCGCCCACGCCGTCGAACGTCACGGCGCAAGATTTAGAATGGTTTACCCTCGACCTCGTCTCGGCCATGAATCACAACGACGGCATGATGCAGATGATGACGCCCGGAGTCGGCCTGCGTATCATCGACTCTTACGTAGTCACCGGCACGTCAAACGGCAGCGTGAACTGGCCGCAAGTGAATGCAAGCCTCACGAACGCAGTGCAAAGTTTTATCACTGCAGGCCTGATGAAAATTCCAGCGAACCAAACCGCTGTCCAGGTCGAAACCTTCGTCAACTCCGTAGCCCTAGCAATCTACACCTACAAAGCCTCCACCAACCGCCCAACGCTGTAGAACGGCACAAGTCAAAGAGCATCGCTGCATGTCTTGCTACAAATTCAAGATGTCGGCGTCGGACCTGCGCGCGTAATTTATTTCTCGCGAACCCATCGAGTGGCGTCCTTCGTTGCCTGCGTCTCCGGGTCCGCCGTGCCGGCTCGCCCGCTGGATCGGCTGCGGTCAGTGATCCGGTTGAGAAGGCGCTTTTGCCAGACCGATACTTGATCCTGCGACGCAACATCGGCTCCAGTCCGCCCCTGACTCCCAGTCAAATCTTTTCGCCGTATATTCGTGGTCAGCCCAAGAATTTCGTCGTCTGGCGCATTCGTACTGAGCCGGGTAGCTGTCGTCGATGCCGTCTTCGCAGCCGAATCCGGGCGATGCTCTGTAGCGCTGCTCTGGCGTTCAACGGTCGTGGCGGGCTTGCTGCCATAAAGGTTTCTCCAATGTTATCAATAGGATTCTCCCGCTTGACATCCGAGAGAACGCACAGCTAAAATTTTTGGCGTTGGGAATGCTAGGATTTCGCTTTGGTACGGTGGGGTGGATTGTCCAGCAAATCAGTACGCTACGAACTTTTTTGCCGCGAACTGCGAGTTCCGCGCATCAAAACGGAGAGATGTCAACTTTCGGGTACGGAGAGCCATGAATAAGATTCTGATAATTCAGCCGTCTCACTATGTTTCGAAAAACGACCGAACCGTTTTCAAATCACGCATGCGTGCGCTCGTTCCGCTCACCCTTCCTTATCTAGCTGCGCTAACTCCCAAAGGCTGGGACGTCACGTTGGTTGACGAGCAGCTTCAAGACATCGACTTCGACGCGAAGCCCGATCTGGTGGCTATCACTTCCTGGACCGTTCACTCAATCCGCGGCTACGATGTAGCCCGAAAGTTTCGCGACCAAGGCATCCCTGTGATTATGGGCGGCCCGCACGTCTGGTTTCATCCCGAAGAAGCTTCCAAGCATTGCGACGCCATAGGCATCGGCGAAGGCGAGCCGATTTGGGCGAGAATGTTGGAAGACGCGGCTGGCGGCAATTTGCAAAAAGTCTATCAAGCGCCGCAAATGAAAAGCATCGCCAACCTGCCCCTGCCCCGTTGGGATATGTTGGACCTGCGCAAGTACGGTCCCTTCAAAACGTTTTCATTGATGTCATCCCGCGGCTGCCCCATGCAGTGCGAATTCTGTTCAGAGCGTTTGTATCTGGGCGGCGGTTTCCGTGTGCGTCCTGTAGAAGACGTGATTGCGGACATCAAGAACACCGGATCAAAGAACGTTTTCTTCGGCGATAGCGATTTCGGCGGCAAGCGCGCGGCTGCCATGGCGCTGATGGAAGCTATGATTCCGCTGAAGCTTCGCTGGTCCGCGCTTTGGACGTCATTCCTTTGTTATGACGACGAATACATGGACCTGGCTCAGCGCAGCGGGCTGCTGCACGTGAACATGGGCATCGAGAGCATCAACCGCGACACGCTCAAGGGCATGAACAAGAATTTCAATAAAGTGGACCGCTACAGCGAAATGCTGGCGAACCTGCGCAAGCGTGGAATCAGCTACTCACTGAATTTTATTTTCGGATGGGATACCGAGCAACAGGGTGTCTTTGAAAACACGCTGGAATTTCTGCACAAGGAAAAAGTTCCGGTGGCCTACTTCAATATTCTTTGCCCGGAAAAAGGCACCATGTTCTTCGAGAAAATGAAGGCAGACGATCGCATCCTTCGCCTCGAAGATATTGGCCGCTTCCCCGGAGAGTTCTGCCATATCAAACCGAAGAATTTCACAGCGGAAGAAATCGAGAAAAACGTTCAGGATATGTACCTGAAGTTTTACAGTTGGAAATCCATGCTAAAACGCCTGCCGCCGCCAGTGACGCAGTCAAACATCGCGTCCTGGGTGGTCAACATCTCGCAGCGAAAACTCGCGCAACGCTCGCAAGGCGAGAACAACAACAACTTTGACGCATTCTAACTCATTCTTTATTGTCTCTGGATAGGGCTACTTTCAAGCAGCCCTACTCCCAGAAGTCTTCCTGGAATAAACGCTACCGGATATAGCTGTCGAAAAGATTGAATGTGTATTCCAAGAAGGCAACCCAGCGAATTTCGCTGAGCCTTTCTAATACTCACTCTTCGCACGACTTACACATCTTCGCCTGCTCTTCTCGTGCGCACTGTCTCACAATGAAACAAAGGTACTATTCCCCCCTCGGACGCGTCCCTGTACATCTATATACACCAGCGGGAAATCAAGCCGCCATGAACGGTCCGCTGACGGTCGAACTAGGCATGCATCCCGGTGAAATTCAAGGTGAAGAGATGAGCACGACTCCTGTCACTTCCGCAGAAGCCAAAGCAAAAGCTGCAGCAGAAAATGCCGCGCAGATAGAACGCCGCCGCCGCAAACGCGCGAAAATTTCCGCGCAGGTTCACGTGCGCGCCGTAGATTGTCCCGAGCCCTTTGAAGAAGTTTGCAAGAGCATTGACGTTTCCCGCGACGGCTTGCTTTTCACCGCAGCCCGCGGAGGCTATTGGAAAGGCCAGCTTCTCGATGTCACGTTCCCGTATTCCAGCGCGGCCGCAGCTTTCAATACAGCGCAACGCGCGGAAGTAGTCCGTGTCACTGATCACGGCTCTGGGCAGTACGGAGTTGCCGTACAATTCGCCGCATCGAAACCCGCAGATAAAAATGCATACCAGCCGGCTACGAAGGGCGATCCATTCGCCGCGGGCGATCCCAGCGCCAGAGGCAATGCGCAACAAAAAAAACAGCCGTCCGTCGTGCTAGCCGTTGAATCCGATCAGCGCACCGCTGACGTCATGCGCAGCATCCTCGGACAGGATGGCTACACCGTAATCGTCGCGCCCACCGCGCAAGAAGCGCTGGAAGTCCTGCGCACCACCGTTCCGGTCTGCTTCATCGCCGAAGTGGAAGGCACCGACATGAGCGGCCATGATCTTTGTCTAATCATCAAACGCAATGATCGCCTGGCGCGCGTCCCTGTAATTTTGCTCACACGCGCCGCTCAACCTGCCGACTACGCCGCCAGTCATCAACTCGGCGCTGTCGTCTGCATGGCCAAGCCATTTAAACCCGAACGCTTGCTGCACGTGGTTCGCTTAGTAGCCCCGCCGCCGCAAATCAAAAGCGCCTACGGCTCTCGCGTCTCCAGCAGCGCCATCGAACGCACCCTGTAGCTTTTGTTCCGGTCGCGTGTGGACATGAAACTTATTCGCCAGGGTCGCAGGCGTTGGGTTTACATTCTCCCAGTCATTCATCTCTGTGCCTGCTTGACGAGCTTGATTGGATACGCAGTTCCAAGTTTGCAGTACTGGGGAATTGCTTTCACATTCATACTTTTGTTCGACCTCCCGATTTCAGGCGTAGCCTACGCTCTAGTTTGGAAATTCCCAACCATTGCCGTGATGTGGATCTTTGTCGTCGGCACGTTGTGGTGGTATTTCCTCAGCCGCGGCATTGAAAGTTTGTTTGATAAGTTCATTGAACGCGGTCCTGTGCAACACCGTTCAGCTCCCAAGAGCGATACACGCGAGCAGACCTGAGCGCTTTTTCAAGTGCAACAGCTATCTACGTGGTCCTGGCGACGCCATTGGCGTCGGTGGCGGAGCCCGGCCGCGGCTTGTTGTTTGCGCAGAAAATCGCGGCGGAACTACGCGTGGCACGGACGTTTGCGTAGCCCAGAGGCGCTCGACACGTCGCAGCAATTATTGTTTCGGTGCTGAATTGCTTGGAGCGGTAGATGCTGGACTATCCGGCAGCACTCGCGCGAACGTCATGCACAGATACGGATCAGACTCGGCATTGGCTCCCGGCATTTTCGCGGACACGCCGAAACGATGCGGCCCGGTAAAAAAAGCGTGTTTCTTCGGAGCCGATCCCGTGATTTCATTCACCGGCCCCTTGGCGTTCGGCGGCACGGGAATAGAGAAGAGAAAAACCGGCTTATTTGCGGAAACCTCGTAAACGTTAAATTGCACGATGCATTTCTTGGTGACCGCCGCGGAGCATGGCGGAAACTTTGAAAAATCATAATTAAAACTCACCGTAACAGTGCGCATCACCGATTGGGCCGGTTCCGAAGACGTTTGCGCATCCGGCGGCGGTGGCGGAGCTGCCTTGGAGGATTGCGTCGGCGCCGGCGGTTTCGAGTCGTCGCCCGCTTGGGCCCACGAAGACGTGACCATTAGAGCCAAAATAGCGATGATAAGCACAAGTGCCGGAGCAAATACATTCGCGTCCGGTACTGTAGCGCCGGACGCGAAAACTCCGATCTTGTAATCGTGAAAGCCGTTTAACGTGTGAGCCTTCCGCATCCACATCACGTTAACATTCGTTCCCGCTATACTGGAATAGCTTTTTTTACCAAGCGGCTCGCGAACGTCCGGGGCTGCAAACTATCCCAAAATTTGCACGGTGAGGCCGGAGCCTCCGGTGATCGATACAACTTTCGCGCGAACGAAATTGGCGCGAACACCAGTGGCCACGAGGTTATCACCCGTAGTGCTGGCCGAGCTTTGTCCTAAAATAAATTTCGGGATGGGCGCCTATCGAACCGCGTTTTTCTCATCAATTTGCAAGTTCTCTGTATCTGGCCGACAACAGGTGACTTAGTGGATATACGGTAACGAGTCGATCACAATTGCGTCAGGGAGATTCTCAGTGGCGCACCGTTCGCCGATCAAAATACTCAAGCAACGCCTGGAATTCTCTTTGTTTTTCTTTTTCCTCGATGGCCAATTTTGCAGTCTCATGCTCGTTCGAATTTAATCGCCTGACCGGCGGCGGATGCCAGTGTGGAGGACGCGCAATTGCAAACGAATTCAATTGCGTTAAATCGTCCCTGTGACACGAAGCGCAGCGCCCGCGCAACGTGACTTGGATCGGTGAAGCAACCAGCGTACGTTGATCAGGACCACCTTGATCCACGGGTTCGCCTTCCGCGAAGCCATAGCGGCCGGCGTAAGCGGGCGAATTATCGTCTTCCTGTACAAGCCCTCCCGACCCAGGTTCTCGCAGGAAAAGCTTTCGGCTGATCTCGCAAATTTGCAACCTCGCTCTTTCAAACGTCCCGTCCATCATTTTGAGTGCGCCGTCGTTAGGCTTGATGCTGTCTTTGGTAGCCGTTTCAAAAAGCCGCACTTGAATCTCGGAAGTCAATGAAGTCGGCTCCAACCTCCCTTGCGAATCGATGAGCAGAAGTTGTGTCACGAGGGCGACTCCGTCCAAACCAGAAATCGGATTACTTTCCTGTCGATCCGGCATTCCACCCAGAAAGCGTTGAATGTCAGATTGAGGCTGTTTCAGCTTCAGAAAGACGCGAGACGTGCGGCGGAAGCCGGCGAAACTATCGTGCGCACGCGGATAAAACCACAGAACTTCAATCCATCCGCTATCTTTTGCGAAGACGTCGGGAAACGAATGCCCTCTCACCGGGATAATTGTCGGGCAGAAATTTGATTTCCTCAGGCGTAAGAGCGATTTTCTTAATGAGCCGCGAAATTAAGTCCAGCACGATCACCCTGAGCTGTCCAAGGTCCTTTTCATCCGCGCGCGGGAATGGAAAGAAAAGAATATCGTGCGCGCCCCACAGATCGCTTTGCATCAGGGCCCTGGCTACCGGCGAACGTTGGACGTTATCGTCAAGCGCATCTTGCAGCGCCTTTTTAAAGTTGGCGTAAGCAGGGTCAGTCAGAACGAGATGCTTTCCTGTATCCACAAAATTCGATGGGTACAAGGGGTCGATGGCGCGGTCGCCGATTTCGTCGCGCTCGAACAAACGCGTGCTAACGCCATCCATAAACGGCGCGCCCTCCGGAAACTGGTCGGAGAGGCGCGTTTCAATACGCCGCGAAAACAAATAATAAAAAATCCGGTTCCACGAATCATTCGGGTCGCTGGAATAGATTGCTTTAGGCCCACCGTCAAGCAGCCCAGCCTTCGGAGGAGTGTAAGATGCATCCTGCGCAACCAAGTACGAGCCGCCGACCCCCGCAAATAAAACCAACACTGCCGCGCAGAAAAGTGCGAGGGACCACGGGCGCAGGCACGAGTTACCCGGCAGTTTCATCACTCAGCCTCGAGGAATTTCGCCAAATTTTATGTCATTGCGAACGGAATCTCCATAAATTAGCGTTACGCGGCTAGCTATCCACGATTTGAAGTACAATCGGCATAGTCGAGCTTTCGCGGCTTGATACGCCTGGGTAGCAAGAAGCGAGCATGATTGGCCATGCCTGAAGAGGCCGCAGTACAAAAAATCAACGTGCGCTGCTGCATCGTGGGCGGCGGCCCCGCCGGCATGGTGCTGGCCTATTTGCTCGCGCGAGCCGGCGTAGATGTTTTGGTCTTGGAGAAACACGCCGATTTCCTGCGCGATTTTCGGGGCGACACGATTCATCCTTCCACTCTCGAGTTGATGCGCGAGCTCGGCCTCCTTGAAGAATTCCTGAAAGTTCCTCACGACGAGCTTAGCGAGCTGGCTGCAGAAATTGGCGGCGTGAGATTTATCGTCGGCGATTTCACGCACGTGCCCGGGCACTGCAAATTCATCGCCCTGATGCCGCAATGGGATTTTCTGAATTTCATGTGCGACCATGCTAAGCGCTATCCCGAATTTAATCTGCGCATGCAAGCCGAAGCAACCGATGTGATCGTCGAAGGCGACCGCATCATCGGCGTGCGCGCTAAAACTAAGCTGGGTCCCGTTGAAATCCGCGCCGAGCTGGTGATTGGCGCAGACGGCCGTCACTCCGTCGTCCGCCAGAAAGCCGGTCTGGAAGTAGAGACCTTCGGCTCGCCCATCGACGTTCTGTGGATGCGCATCTCCCGCAAACCCGGCGATCCCCCGCAAACTTTCGGCCACATCGATTCAGGCAGAATTCTCGTGATGATTCAACGCGGAGAATATTGGCAGTGCGCTTTCGTCATCCCGAAGGGCGCGTTCAACGCCATACGCGAAAAAGGTCTTCCTGCATTCCGCGAGGACATCGTTCGCTTCCAACCATTTCTGCGTGGTCGCGAGCAGGAATTAAAAACGTGGGACGATATTAAATTGCTTACCGTAGTCATCGATCGCTTAAAAAAATGGTATCGTCCCGGCTTGCTCTGTATCGGTGACTCGGCGCACGCCATGTCGCCAATTGGCGGCGTGGGCATCAATCTTGCGATACAAGACGCGGTCGCCGCGGCAAATATTCTCGCGCCCGCATTTCAGCGCGGCGCCGCTCCCGGAACGATTCCCGTGATTGAAGCGATTAGCGAAGCAATTTCGCCGGCCGAAGGCGCGCTTCCGGCCGCAATTGCCATGGGTCTAACGCCTGCGCCAGCAGAGGCATCGGCCGCCGGCATGATTGCGCCTTTTAGTCCCTCACTTTTGCGCAGTGGATTGGGCGACGGAAGCGCGCGACCGGCGGGCACAGCCTCTAGGGCTGCGGCACCTGCGCGAGCGACCGACACGCCTTCGCAAGAACCAACCTACAGTTCCGTCACCGAAGACGATCTCGCCGCCGTTCAGCGCCGCCGTGAATTTCCCACGCGCATGATGCAACGCATACAAGTAGCAATTCAAAATCGAGTGATCAGCCGCGTCCTATCCGCAGATAAGCAGATAGAAATTCCTTTCGTTGTAAAACTTTTGTGCAACTTCCCGGTTCTGCGACGAATCCCGGCTTATATTGTGGGCATCGGCTTCCGCCCCGAGCACGTAGCAACGCAGGACGCCACCGCGCAGCAAGCAGACGATTGATCCGAACATGAACGTGACAAATCCCGCGGCTCCGTCAAAACCGGCCACACCGAGCGACCACCTCGCCAATGAACGCACCTTCCTTGCCTGGATACGCACCAGCATTAGCATCATCGTCTTCGGATTTGTGGTAGCAAAATTCGGAATCACCTTGCGCGAGTTCCTGCGCGTTTCGGGAAATACTGCGCGCGAGAGCGGAACTTCATTGATGATTGGGCTGGGATTTATGGTGATGGGTATTCTGATGGCGCTTGCGGCAGGATTTCGCTACAGAACCACGATGCGGCGTTTGGAGGCAGGCGATTTCAAGCCGGCGGGAGCAATCGTCACCGTGTGGGCTGTGATCGCCGCGCTCTTCGGAGCAATCCTGGCCGCCTATCTGATTTATACGGCGCGGACCTTGTAAGTAGATTCTTTCACCGCGTACTGCAGCGAGACTCTTCCGCTCTTATACACGTTGTGGCTGGTCAGTTTCAGCTTGGCGTATTTCGCAGGAGAAGGAAGCAGCGGTATTCCTTCGCCGAGTAGCACCGGAATCACCTCAACTTCGACTGTATCGACCAACCCCGCGCCGAGAAAACTTTGAAAAAGCGAGCCGCCGCCGAACAGCCAAATGTCTTTGCCCCGCTTTTCGCGAAGCGTTGCCGCAGTTTTCTCGCAGCCCTCCGCCACAATAGTTATGTCGGGATATTCACTCTGCTGCAGCGTGCGCGAAAACACGATTGTCTTCATACCCGGGATCGCGGTGTTGCCGTGCTTCGCCATTACCTCAAAGGTCCGGCGCCCTATAAGCAGCGTGTCGAATTGTTTGAAGACCACGCCAAAATCGACGTCCGGGTCCGTTACGATCCAGTCGAACTCATCTTTCGGGCCCGCGATATAACCGTCCAAACTCATGGCCACTCGATAGCGGATTTTTCGCATGCCAACCTCCCGCGCAATTCCGTCATTCCGATACCTGAAGATTATCGCGCACGTCGCTAAACGCTGGCGAGCAACATTTTTCGGCAGGCAGGGTTCAGCGTATTGTTAGCAGAATCCTTGTGGGTTAGGATGACTCACACGGCCTTGGGCATAGTTCTTTCGAATGTGCAAACTCGACGATGGAAAATTGGGAGCTGCGTCAGCTTCTTTCTCCTTGCTGCGTCTTCGTATTCTGTTCTGTTCGCTCGTCAGCCATCTCCACAAAATCCGCGCCCCGATGCTGCAAAAAGTAGTTCGCAAAACTCAGGGCAAAATAATAAGAAGCCACTGGCCGAAACGCCGGCCCAACTCGAACGCCGCCGCGCGCTGCATGCGCTCAATCGCCTCACATTCGGACCTCGCCCGGGTGAAGTGGATAAAGTCCTGGCCAAGGGCGTGGACTCCTGGATCGAAGACCAACTCCATCCCGAAAGTATTGAGGACGGAGCCCTCCCCTCGCACCTCTCCGCGTACCGCGCCCTAACTTTGCGAGCGCAAGAGCTCGCGCAAACGTTCCCTACCGACACGATGATTCGCCAGATAATCGCCGGCAAGCGCCCGATGCCCACCGACCCAACGCAGAAACTCATCTACGAAGTTTTCGTCGCGAAACTCAGACAGCAAATGGCACAACAGGATGCCGCCAAAACTTCTGCTGTTCCGGCGAAGGAAGCTGAAAAGCCTTCCCCGGAGAGCAAGCGTGACGAAGGCAACGCGGCGGACAAAACAAAAGACAAGCCGGCAGAAAGCGCTCCTCAGGAACGCGCCGAACCCACGCCGCAGGAAAAAGCCCGAGCCCTTGCCGATTCTCTCCTGGAACTCCCTAACAACAAGCGCATGGAAGCCCTGATGAAGGCGCCTCCCGAAGAGCTCATCAACTTTCCTGACCAACTCAGCGGAGACCAGCGAAACCGCCTGAACGCCGGCTTTTCTCCGCGCGAACGCGAAATCTTGCGCGCTCTGAGCAATCCCGTCGGCGTCGTGTCCTACGAATTGCAACAAGCCAAAGTTGTCCGCGCCACATTTTCCGAGCGCCAGCTTCAGGAAGTGATGACCGATTTCTGGATCAATCACTTCAACGTGTATCTCAACAAAAGCAATCAAGCGCCCATCTACACTGTGAGTTATGAACGCGACGTGATTCGCCCGCGCGCCCTGGGAAAATTCCGCGATCTGCTCGTATCCACCGCGCAGAGTCCGGCCATGCTGAACTATCTGGACAACTGGCTAAGCATCGGCCCGCATTCCGTCGTCGCCGAGAAAAACAAAAATCAGAGCGGCCTGAACGAAAATTACGGTCGCGAGTTGATGGAATTACATACGCTCGGTGTGGATGGCGGCTACACGCAGAATGACGTTACCGAACTCGCGCGCGTGCTCACCGGATGGACCATCGCCCAACCGGAAGACGGCGGCCAATTCCAGTTCGATCCCAAGCGCCATGAGCCCGGCAATAAAACCGTTTTAAAACAAATCATCTACGACAGCGGCCAGCAAGAGGGCATGCACGTTCTCGATATGTTCGCGCATTCTGCTTCTACCGCGCATTTCGTTTCGAAAAAGTTAGCCGAGCGTTTTGTCGCCGACAATCCTCCTGAATCATTGTTGAAGAAGATGGCGGCTACCTTCCAGGATTCCGACGGTGACATTCGCGAAGTGCTTCGCACCCTTTTCAAATCTCCCGAATTCTGGTCGCCGCAGTACGAAAACAATAAGTTGAAAACGCCTCTTGAATTTCTGGTGTCCGTCTTACGCACCAGTGGTACGGAAATGGATGCGCCCGACGTAGTCACGCAAACTCTCGCACAGATGGGCATGCAGCCCTACGGCCAAGCCGTTCCGACCGGATATTCCATGATGGCCGAAACTTGGGAAACGGAAGGAGCGCTCCTCGCCCGCATCAATTTCGTCACCGCATTGACTCAGGGAAAACTCAACGGCCTGAAATTCGATCCCGGCAATCTTCTGACTCTCGCAATTTTCGACGATCCGGATATGCCGCGCACAAAAACTGTTCTGCTCGGCAAGCATTCCTCCATGGACTTGGCCATTGCGCTCTCGCAGGACGCGCTCTTACCCGGTGGAATTTCCGCGAAGGATCAAGCCATCATAGAAAAACAACTGGCCGACCCCGAAGTGCAGCGCCAAATCGCGGCCTCTCCGGAGGTGGGCCTCCGCCTGGTCGCCGGCTTTCTCCTCGCGTCTCCCGAATTCCAAAATCGGTAGGCTAGGCTAGCCCAAGCGGCCCAGAAGCCTTTCAACAGAAACCTTTCGAAGAGCGCTTCTGCGACCGGTGCGAGTATAATCCGCGCGGGGCAAACGCCATTCAAGCGAGGTTAAAAGATGAGAACCTTCACGATCGCGCTCACAATATGTTTGCTCGTGGCCGGCACTCCCAATCGTCGCCAGCAAGAGGCCGCATCAAAAGCCCAGGCCGAACCCTCGACTCCGGAAGAGATCAGGAAGTTCAATACCGAGCAGATTTCTGCGCTGGAAAAACAAATTGCCAGCACGGAAAATCAACCGTCTGAAGCCGTCTTCAAAAATATAAAAATTTTGACCGGCATTCCGGCGGGAAATCTATTAAAAATTATGCAGATGGGTTTTAGTCAGTCCCTCGGCGCCAGCTGCGCTCACTGTCACGTCGTCGGCCAATGGGAAAAAGAAGACAAACCCACCAAACAAATAGCACGGGACATGTGGAACATGGACCACGCCGTCGTCTCGGATTATTTGAAGAAAATGGAAGGACTGAAAGATCGCAATCCGCTCGTAAATTGCACCACGTGCCATCGCGGCCAAATAAAGCCCGCGCTGAATCTCGACGCGCCAAAGAATTAGCCTCGTCAGCGATTGAAATCGGCAGCGGTCGTACTACTCCGCGCCAGGAGCCGCAGCGCGAACCAGTTGCGGTTTGCACCACCGGAGGCTTTTCGATTTCCTGGCTCATATCCGGACGGCGCCGCAGCTCAACCGGCCTTATGCTGACGGGCCTGCCAATCTCCGCTGGAATCCAGCAACGCTTGAATGATGCGCACATCCGCCAGGCCGCGCTTTCGACCGCGGTCCATTCCCATCTTTAGGAGGCGGCATGCTTTGCGGTGCGGGGAGTGGGATTAGGTCAAACGGTAGCCGCGAAGAGTTGCGCGGCGGTTATCAGGAGATGGTCCAGCAGACCTAGATGTCCGCGCTACAGCATTCGTTACAGCGGCGCCGACACCTCGTCAGCGGAGAGATTCCAGAAAACGCCTAGGGCCTTCGCGGCAGGCACAGCCCGAACTTCTCTATTGTGAGACTACTTGTGACAGCGGCGCCGATGTGCTCGCCGAATCATTCATGTCGCGGCTATAAGTCGCTGTGATGTTATGCGTTCCAACCGAGAGCTTGGCGGTGCTTGTGGACGCCGAGCCCGCGCTTAGATGTACTGTTTTAAGTAGCACATTGCCGTCCGTGAATGTAATGCTACCTGTCGGAGTTCCACTGTAGTTCGTGACGACAGTCGCCGTTAATGTGACATTCTGTCCGTAGCTAGATGGATTGACGCTTGAATACAACGTTGTAGTGGTGGTGTATCTGCCTAACGTTTCCATAACCACAGGCGACGTGCTCGCCCAGTACTTAACGTCTCCCGAGTATGTCGCATGGATCGAGTGCTGGCCGGCTGTTAACGCGGAGGTGGTGAGCACGGCGGTGCCGTGAGACAAGGTCGTAGTTCCAATATTATTCGACGTTCCATCTACAAACATAACCATCTCTCCGTCAGGAGGCGGGCCGACGCTAGAGTCAACCGTAGCCGTAAACGTTGTGGACACGCCCGGATTGACGGACGACGCCAGTGCGACCGAAGTCGCCACTATATTTAATCTGGTAGTATTCAGCAGGACCGAGACATTATCTCCATTACCGTTCGCCACAGCTAAGTCGGGAGTGCCGTCCCCGTTGAAGTCCCCCACAGCGACCATATACGGATTTGAACCAGCTGCATAAGTCACGGCGGGCCCAAAAGTGCCGTCGCCATTGCCCAACATCAAGCTCAAGTTACAAATGCCATAATTCGCTACTGCCAGGTCGAGCTTGCCGTCGCCGTTGAAATCCCCGACTGCAACCGCGTCAAAATAGGAGCCGGGCGAGCCATAGTTTACCGCTGGCTTGAACGTGCCGTCTCCATTCCCCAAAAGCACGCTCACATAGCCGCTGCCGCCATAGCTAGTACCCTCACTCGCAACCGCCAAGTCGAGATTGCCGTCTGCGTTAAAGTCTCCTGATGCGACAGAGTCGGGGCTCGCGCCGACTGCAAAGTTCTTGGCTGTCTGAAATGTGCCATCGCCCTTGCCCAAAAGCACGCTAACGTTGTTGCTCCCATAATTCGAGACAGCCAAGTCCAGATGTCCATCGTGATTGAAATCCCCGATCGCGATCGAGTCGGGCGACGACCCTGTAGGAAATTCTACGGGTGCCTCAAACGCGCCATCTCCCTTGCCTAATAGTATAGTGACGTTGTCGCCTGAAAAGTTTGCCACAGCCAGATCTAGCTTGCCGTCGCCGTTAAAGTCTCCCGCTGCGATCGCGTCCGGATTTGAACCCGCTGCGTACTCTATCGCCGCCTGGAACGTGCCATCGCCGTTCCCCAACAAAAGGCTGACATTGCCTCCATAATTTGCCACAGCGAGGTCTAGCTTGCCGTCTCCATTAAAGTCGCCCGCTACGATTGAATACGGATTCGCGCCGACTGCGTAATTCACTCTGCTCTTAAACGTGCCGTCGCCGTTGCCTAGTAGCACGCTAACATTGTTGCTGCTCTCATTTGCTACAGCCATATCGAGCGCGCCGTCGCGATTAAAATCCGCTACCGCAATAGAATAGGGATGCGAACCTGCCAGATAGTTTGTCTCAGCCACGAAGCTGCCATCACCATTGCCGATGAATACAGTTACATTGCCGCCGTGGTTTGCCCCGGTAACGTCCAGCTTCCCATCGCCGTTAACATCGCCCACAGCGACTCCATTAAAACCTGAGCCCCCTGCGAAGTTCACCGCATTTTGGAAGCTGCCATCCCCGACTCCCAGAAGTATGCTCACGTTGTTGCTCCCAAAGTTTGCCACTACTAGATCGGGGATGCCGTCGCCGTTAAAGTCTCCGATAGCGACCGAGTGAGGATTTGTACCGGCTTTGAAATCTACCGCCGCTTGGAAGGTGCCGTTGCCATTCCCTAGCATAATGCTGATATTGTTGCTCCCCGAGTTTGCTACCGCGAGATCGAGATACCCGTCGCCATTAAGGTCTCCGACTGTGACTGAGTGAGGATATGAGCCGGTTAGATAATTGACTGCGGTCTGAAAGGTGCCGTCCCCATTTCCCACAAGAACACTCACGTTTCCGCTACCATAGTTTGCTACGGCCAGATCGAGTTTGCCGTCACCGTTGAAGTCTCCCACGGCGACCGAGAACGGGTTTGAGCCCGCCGCATAGTCCCTTGCCGTTCGAAACGTTCCATCTCCATTGCCGAGCAGCACGCTGACGTTGTTGCCACCCTCATTGGCCACAGCTAGGTCAACTTTGCCGTCACCATTAAAATCGCCCAAGGCGACTGATAATGGATGCGAACCCGCCGTGTAGTTGACCGCCGCTTGAAACGTTCCGTCCCCATTTCCCAGAAGTACACTCACCGTGCCAGGATGGTAGAGGCCCTCATTTGCCACTATTAGATCCGGCTTGCCGTCCCCATTGACGTCGCCGACAACAATGGAGTGGGGATTTGCGCCAGTTGGATAGAGGACTTCAGTCTGGAAAGTACCGTCGCCATTGCCCAAGAGCACGCTAATGTTTCCCGTGCACGAATTCACCTTCAACACGTCAATTTTTCCGTTCCCGGTAAGGTCCGCCAGCGCAAGCGAATAGGTGTAGTTGCCAGTT
>Ga0209009_1000292_pt1 | contig 19852 bp, 16 predicted proteins | sample BlaSpr_A8_OM3_M2_FD_187979 | JGI IMG/M metagenome (GOLD analysis project Ga0209009, IMG submission 187979) | Forest soil microbial communities from Thunder Bay, Ontario, Canada - Black Spruce, Ontario site 2_A8_OM3_M2 (SPAdes) (version 2) | ecosystem: Environmental > Terrestrial > Soil > Boreal... | reverse complement strand
CCGAACGGAGCCCGCCGCCGCATTTCGCGCGTTCGCATAGCGCTTGCCGCCGATAACATCCTGCTGTTCATTTAATCGCTCGAATGCTTTGCGCGTCATAATGCCTTCGCCGCGAACTTCGAAAGTTCCCGGCAGCCCGGCCTTCTTCAGCCGCGCTGGATCCAAGGTCAACGGGATCGTCCGGATGGTTCGCAGGTTAGCCGTCACGTCTTCCCCGGTCCTACCATCACCGCGCGTTACACCGCGAACGAGCGAACCTTTTTCGTAGATCAACGACATGCTTAGCCCGTCAAACTTATGTTCCGTCGTATATTCAATCTTTTCGCGGCCAGTCGCTTGCCGCATGCGCCGGTCAAAATTCGCTAAATCCTCCATGGAGAACGCATTGTCCAAACTCACCATCGGCGTTCGGTGCTGAACGGTTTGAAATCCTTCGCTCGGAGCGCCGCCCAATCGCTGCGTGGGGGAGTCCGGAGTAACCAACTTGGGGTTTACGGCCTCTAACTGCTTGAGCCGCTTCATCAGACGGTCGTACGCCGCGTCGGAGATCTCCGGATCGTCCGCCACGTGGTACAGATAATCGTGGTGGCGTATCTCCTCGCGGAGGTGCTGAATCTCTTTTACGACCTCGCTACTCTTGGACATGGAAACCCCGGACGGATGCAGTCGGTTCGAGCATCCAAATATTATACAATGCGCCCTTGTCTCTCATAATTGGATAGGACTATGGCCCACGGCATCACGGACGCTTTGCTGATCTATAATCCGACAAGCGGGCGCCGTCGCAACCGGCGTTTCGCTGAGATCGAGCAGAGCGTTCGCATACTGAAAGAAGCCGGCATCAAGGTTGAATTAGCACCTACCGAGGCGCGCGGTCACGCTAAAGAACTCGCGCGCCACGCGGTCAGACAAAATCGCGGCATGGTAATCGCCTGCGGCGGCGACGGCACGGTCAACGAAATCATCAACGGCCTTGCCGGAAGCCAGGTCCCGCTCGCTCTGCTTCCCGCCGGAACAGCCAATATTCTTGCTAAAGAGTTGGGAATCCCTTGGGACATCCCGCACGCAGCTCGCCTGATTGCGGATGGCGTCGTCCGCCGGATCGCCATTGGCGTTGCCATACCTGCGAATGGAAACCATTCCGCAAGTCTTCCCAATGAGGGTCGCTACTTCCTTTCCGTTGGGGGGGCCGGTCCTGATGGCGCAATTGTCCACGCCGTCGATGAAGGATTGAAAAAGCGCGCGGGCGTGATTGCCTATTGGGTCCAGGGATTCAAACAGCTCGTCAGTTACGGTTTTCCCGAGATGAACGTCCATTGCGACGGGCAAACGCGCCGCGCTTCTATTGTCGTCGTAGGCAGAACCGTAAATTATGGAGGGCCATTCAAAATAACCACCGGTGCAAGTTTGTTCGAAGATTCTTTCGAGATGGTCACGAATTCCACTTGCAGCCGTTTCCGCTATCTCACTTGCTTGCCCGCGCTCTGGCTTGGGAAACTCCGCAAGATGCGCGGAATTGACTCCTGGAAAGCGACAGAGATCACATGCGAACCGGTCGGTACTGGCGCGGTTTACGCTCAGGTGGATGGCGAACCCATCGGGCCGTTGCCTCTGATTTTTCGCATCGTTCCAAATGCGCTGTCCATCGTCACTCCGGCAGCGTTGCGAGCATAACTTTCCTCGGAGGGCCGAAGCCTGGATCCAATTACACACGCGCTGGCATCGCTTACACTGGCGCGTGCCGGCAAAAATCACTTGCCGCGATACGGTACTGCAATGCTTCTCTTCTCTGGGGTAGCGGCAGACTTGGATTATTTAAGTTACTTCGCCGGACCAGCCACATTTTTGCGCTTCCATCGCACTTTTCTGCATTCCCTGATTGGCTCCGCGCTAATTGCGTTCGCAACCGCGGCAGCATTTTTCTTCCTGAACAAGACGCCTAAGTCGAAGGACCTAACACGGACGGAGAACGCCGTGCGGCCGGGACTTGCCTTTGGTGTCGCATTGCTCGTTTGCGTGATTGGCGCGGGCAGCCACATCCTATTGGATTTGGTCAGCGGGATCGGCGTTCAACTTTTCTGGCCGTTTCGGGCAGGCTGGATCGGCCGCGAGTTAATGACTAGTTTCGACCCCTGGATTCTGGCTTTGCTGGCAACTGCTCTTCTGTCACCAGAATTGCTTAAGCTAGTCAGCGAGGAAATAGGCGAACAAAAAAAGCGGTCTCGGGGTCGTGGAACAGCAATCATTGCTCTCGCGATTCTGGTTCTTTACCTCGGAGCTAAAGCGGCCCTGCATAGGCAAGCGCTAGAGTTGCTAGCTTCCCGCGAATACCACGGCAGGCCGCCTGTCTCATCAGCGGCTTTCCCCTTGGTTGCGACGCCTTTCACTTGGCGAGGAGTGGTCTCGACGGATGCCACAGTTGAAGAGTTACAAGTTTCTCTACTCCTGGGCCGTGATTTCGACACCGATCGCAGTTTCGTTCGCTATAAGCCGGTGCCTTCCGCCGCGCTCGATGCCGGAGAGAATACCCAAGTCTCCAGGACATTCCTCGCCTACGCCCGCATCCCATTTGCAACCGTTATCCGCATCGAAGATGGCTTTCGCTTCGAATTGCGCGACCTGCGCTTCATGCCGAATGATACAAGCCCGGAAAATATAATCGCCCGCGTGGATTTCGACCGCAACCTTCAGATCCAAAACGAAGAGCTGCTCTTCGCCTCATCAAAAAGTCCCTGAGTTTTCGTTCGATTGTTCAACGCAATTCCTATTCTTTGGCAGGCGCGTCGCGAAACGTCAAGTGCGTCACGAGATACAGGACAATAAGGATCCCGACAATCCAGAGCGCGAACGCCTTGCTATGCGTCAGCAGAAAATCCAGCGCCGCGTCACCATACAGAACAGCAAGCACTCCTTCTATGCCATAGCGCAACACGCGGCCCAGCAAGACCCCAAGTACAAACGTCCGCAGTGGTACCTGAAAAACTCCCTCTGCGAGAACGAACGGTTTAAACGGCAGCGGCGGCGGAAGTATCGCGGGCATGAAAATGCTCAAGAATCCATATTGCTCAACCCAGTTTTTGATTTTCCCCGCTTTCCCCCCCGCGTGCCGATGAAAAAATGCTTCACCGCCTTTTTTTGCAAGCAAATATAGCCAAATGCATCCCGCTATCGATCCGATAGAAGCCATTCCTGCGTAATACGGCATTCGATTCGGATGTACGTAGGAAAGCTGAATCACCAATGCATCAGTAACAAACGGAAACGAAAGCACTGAAGAATCCAGGAACGCGACCAGAAAGAGTCCCCCACCACCCATCGTCTCAACGAGATGTTGCAACCAAATCGGCAGCTTATGTGGGTGCATTTCTGGAAGTCTTCCCGGTCAAATCGCAGGGATTGTAACAGGCTTGGTTCAAGGCGTTCGCCAGTACGCGCCGACTGTCTCAAGAATTCGCAAATTTACTCACCATAACTTCCTGCTGGTGCATCGGAGAAAAGCTTTCACAACAGCTCAGCACCTGCGCAATCAAATGGTAATAGAACGCATTATTATCGCTATCACGAAGATCCTCCGCCGAATCCCAGACCGAAATCGCCATGGCTTCGCGACTCGATTTATCTTCGCCATGCAAAACTAAAAGCACGTGAAATCCCTTCAGTTTGTCCATCGCGGCAGTAAGGGACTGCACGGTAGCTACAAATTCGTCAACTTTTCCCTCACGAATGCGATAGTGCGTTACGCGGGCGACCATGGCGCCTCCCGTTTCGAAAAGAAGTTTGCGGGCGCGCTAATTCTATGCCAGCTCGGCCAATCCGTAAACGACCCGCACACACGATTCGAAAATTGCTGATTCATCTGCGCTCAGATAGAATTCTTTACTTGAGTGCTCCACGCCTCTCCATGACTCTTCTGAATTCTCTGAACGAACGCCAGCGAGAAGCCGTGCTCACCACCGAAGGTCCGCTGCTTGTCTTGGCGGGTGCGGGCACCGGCAAAACGCGCGTCATCACTTATCGTATTGCCCACTTGCTCGAACAAGGAATTCCCGGCAATACGATCCTCGCGGTCACGTTCACCAACAAAGCCGCCGAGGTAATGAAGCAGCGCATCATCGACCTGTTGCGTTCGAGCGGACGTGACGGTTCCGATGTCTGGGTCTCCACATTTCATTCCTTCTGCGCGCGCCTGTTGCGCCGTGAAGCGAAGAATCTGGGCCTCCCTCGCGATTTCGCCATATACGATGACGACAACCAGAAAACCGCAATAAAACGCGCCATGGATCAGTTGGGCTTCTCGGCGGAAGACTACCCTCCGCGCAGCGTGCGCGCGCAAATCAGCCATGCAAAAAATAACGGCATTACCGCCGACGACATGGAAGCGGAAGCCGAACGATCTCGCGACCCGGACCGCAAAGACGTCGCCGCAATTTTTCGCGCGTATGAAACCATGCTGCGGAACGCCAACGCTCTCGATTTTGACGATCTTCTATTGCGCGCCGTGGAACTTCTTCGCGAGCACCCCAAAGTTCGCGAAGCCTGGAACTCCCGTTTTCAATACCTGATGGTTGACGAATTTCAGGACACCAATCACGCGCAAGAAGAAATCGTGCGCCTCCTCGCCGGATCTCAAAAGAACGTCTGCGTGGTAGGCGATGAAGACCAATCCATCTACGGATGGCGTGGCGCGCGAGCCGGGAACCTAAAGCGCTTCACGGAGGATTTCCCCGAGGTGAAAATCATTCGTCTCGAGGAAAATTATCGCTCCACGCAAACCATTCTTGACGCAGCGGCCGCCGTCGTTGAAAACAATACAGGCCGCCTGGGCAAAACGCTTCAAGCCACTCTAGGCGCCGGCGGCAAATTGCGTTTCTTTGAGGCTCCCGACGCTCCCGCTGAAGCAGAGTTCATATGCGGAGAAGTCGCGACGCTCGTGCGCAGCGATCCCGACGCGCGTGTCGCCGTTCTTTACCGCACAGGCGCGCAGTCGCGATCGTTTGAAGAAGTTCTCCGCCGCCTCGGAATTCGCTACCGCGTCGTAGGGGGTTTCAGCTTTTACGAACGCGCCGAAGTACGCAATGCTCTCGCTTACGTCCGTTTGCTTTTCCACCCCGAGGATGACGTTGCCCTTCTGCGCGTGCTGAACGTGCCTCCTCGGGGCATCGGCGCTGTTAGTGTCTCCATGCTGGAGTCGCGGGCCCAGCAAACCAAGCAGTCCCTTTGGGATGTAATTCGCTCCGGTGAATTCCTTACCGGCAAAAAATACAGCGGAGCGCTCAATTACTTTCGCCAAATGATGGAGGACCTTCAAGCAGAGTGCGCCGACATGTCTCCGTCGCATTTGATTGAAAGAGTTCTGGAGCAAACCGGCTATTTGGATTGGGTCGAGCAGCAAGACAATCTCGAGCACACTTCTCGCGCGGACAACCTGCGCGAACTTGCCAACGCCATGGCCGAAGCCACCGAGCAAGGCCAGACATTAGAAGATGTCCTGGACCGCGCTGCCCTAGTCGCCGATTCCGACGAGTATGACGAGACGATTCCAGTTTCCTTGATGACTCTGCACAGCGCCAAAGGCCTGGAATTCGATGCGGTTTTTCTGGCCGGGCTCGAAGAGGGCGTCCTACCTCACAGCCGCTCCGTCGATAAAACTGCCGACGTCGAAGAAGAGCGCCGCTTGTTTTACGTCGGAATGACGCGTGCAAAACAGTCGCTATGTTTTTCACGGGCCATCTACCGCCGCAGCTATGGTGAAGAGCGTTTGCGCGCCTCTCTTCCCTCGCGCTTCCTTGCCGAAATTCCCGGCGAACTGATAGAAGTCGTATCAGGTTCGCTCGCCGAGCCCGGTGAAACACGCCGTTATGAACCCGATCCCGATTACGCCGAGCGTTACTCTTATAGGCCGGAAAAACGCCGCACTTCCTACGGCCAAACACCCAAACCCCCGCGTGGTTCGAAGGATCCGCTGATCGGCACGCGCGTCCGCCACTCCAAATACGGCGTTGGAACCATCATTGAAATTGAAGGTGAGGGCGAAGAGCGCAAGTTAACCGTAAGCTTCCAGAACTACGGCGCAAAAAAGCTTATCGAGCGTTACGCCAATCTCCAACTTGCCTAGCGATAAAGAATTCTTCTCAGCCGCTCAGCCGGTCTGCTGTAGGATGTGTGCGCGCCGCCCGACTAAGGAGTATTGCGTTTACTTGAGGGGGGGAAGAGCGGTTGCGCGAATCCACTGCACAAGGTAGAGTTTTCTCTAACACCCGGGAAGGTGGCGATTGGGCGCACAGCTTTTTCGCAAAAAAGACATTGACCAGCTTATTACCGATTCGGAAGACCCCGAAAAACGTTTAAAGAAATCGCTCGGCTGGCTAAGCCTTACCTCACTAGGCATAGGCGCCGTGATTGGCTCCGGAATTTTCACCATCGTTGGAACCGCCATCGCCGGGCAAACGCTTCAATTCAAATCCGTTCTCAACGCGCCGCTTCTTGAATATCTGATTTATCACTCCGCGTCTTTCGGACGTCCCGGCGCGGGCCCTGCGATTGCTCTCTCGTTCGTTCTGGTCGCGGTAGTTTGTGGATTTGCGGCCTTATGCTACGCCGAACTCGCTGCGATGATTCCCATCGCCGGCAGCGCTTACACCTACACCTACGCGACCATGGGCGAACTGATCGCCTGGATTATCGGCTGGGATTTAATCCTCGAGTACGCAGTTTCAAACATGGCTGTCAGCGTTGGCTTCTCCGCTCACGTCGTGGATCTTTTGGATTGGTTCGGAATTCACCCCTCCACGCGTTGGATTGTTCCAGCTTATCTCCCCAGCGGTTTGAGTGACTTGCAAGGTAATCCGCTTTACGGCCCTGGCTGGCATTTCGGTTTCAACTGGCCCGCTTTTATTATCGTAATGCTGCTTACCATCGTTTTGGTGCGCGGGATTCGCGAATCAGCCGAAGCCAACAACGTGATGGTAATGCTGAAGATTCTTGCCATCCTGATTTTCGTCGGATTCGGATTGCACTTTATTCATCCCAGCAACTGGCATCCGTTCGCTCCCAATGGATGGCCCGGAATTCTCACCGGCGGCTCCATAGTTTTTTTCACTTACATTGGTTTTGATTCGGTCTCGACCGCCGCGGAAGAATGCAAAAATCCGAGACGCGATCTGCCGATAGGGATCATCGCCACCCTCGTAATTTGCACGATTCTTTATATTGCGGTCGTCGTCGTTTTGACCGGGCTGGTCCCTTGGCACACGCTCATGGACGACGCAGCTCCCGTGGTCAATACAATGAAACGGCTCCACTTTGGCAACGTGGAAGTTATCGTCCTGCTCGGGGCATTGCTCGGCATGATTTCCTCACTCCTCGTGTTTCAGCTGGGACAGGCGCGTGTATGGTTTGCGATGTCGCGCGACGGATTGTTGCCCGGCGTTTTCAGCCACGTGCACAAGACATTCCGTACTCCGGATTTTTCCACCTGGGTTGCTGGGTTTCTGGTCGGCATTCCCGCGGGATTGTTGGACATTGGTACGCTAGCGGATCTCTCCAACATCGGCACACTGTTTGCGTTCGCGCTCGTGGCAGGAGGTGTTTTAATTCTGCGCTACACCCAACCTGAGCGCCCGCGTGCGTTTCGGGCGCCTGGTGGTCCGATTGCTCCCGTGCTTACCATTCTCACTTGCTTGCTGCTTATGGCCGGACTGCCCATCACAAACTGGATTCGTTTTATCGTATGGCTAATCATCGGTCTGATTTTTTATTATTTCTACGGACATAAGCACAGTCAGCTTTCGAATGCTGCCTTGCAAGCAGCTGCGGAGAAAAAGCGATAATGCGCACACGGCTATTCGCGACGCTGGCGCTTATCGCGTTGATTCTGGGATTCAGTTCGCCAACTTCTTTCAGTTGGGGCGAAAATGCTGATCGTCTGGTGGCGAATAAAGCTGTCGATACTCTACCGGAAGAAATGCAGCTTTTTTTCCAAGCGAATCGGCAATTCCTGGTGCAGCACGTCACCGATCTTCAAGAGGCAGTGCCGAAAAGTGTGATCCCGTTCGAACACCCCCGCCCCCCGGACTTCATAGAACTTGACCACTATGGTCCGTTTCCTTTTTCCGCCCTTCCTCGTGACTACAATCACGCGCTTTTGAAATTTAATCGCCGCGTCCTCGAGCAACACGGCTTACTTCCTTGGCAAATAGGGCTGTATAGCAAGCGCTTGACGGACGCTTTCCACGATCACAACTGGAACGAAGCAAAACTATCCGCGGCGATGCTCGCTCATTACGTCACCGCGGCACATGATCCCTTCAAAACAACAATTAACTTTGACGGGAAACTCACCGGACAGCCCGGAGTCAACGATCGCTTTGGCGCCGGGCTGGTTGATCGCTATCAACTTTTTTTCTTTGTAAAGCCGGGCGAGGCTGTTTTCATCCACGATCCCACCGACCACGCGTTTGAGATCTGTTTGACGGCTCACTCTTTGCTTGAAAGCGTGCTTCTCGCGGATCGTCGCGGTCACACAGGCTTAACCGGTTATACGGACGAATATTACGACCGCTTTTATGCGCAAGCCGGCACTTTGCTGGCAAGTCAGCTTTCCGACGCAGCCACTGATGTAGGCTCGTACTGGATGACCGCGTGGATCAACGCCGGGCGTCCGCAACTTCCGGCACAGTAAAGCTAGTTATGGTTACGGAAACAACCAGACGTCCCACCCCTATAGACAATCTCCCAAAAGCTGAACTGCATCTCCATCTCGAAGGAGCTATTCGTTCGCAGACAGCGATACAGCTTGCTGCGCGTCACGGCGTATCTCTCACTCCGGAAGACGTCGCTGCCCGCTACAATTATTCCGACTTCCGTGGATTCTTGGAAACGTTCAAATGGGTCACTTCATTCCTGCGCGATCCTGAAGATTACGCTCTAATCACGAGAATCCTTGCGGAAGAACTGGTGAAGCAAAATGTCGTTTACGCTGAGATAACTATTTCCGCCGGCGTAATGCTTCGCCGCATGCAGAATGTGGAAGCAAACTTTCAGGCTATCCGCGAGGTCGCGCAGAGTGTTCCTTTCAGCCGTTTGAAAACCGCCTGGATTTTTGACGCCACTCGTCAATTCGGCCACGACGCGGCGATGGAGGTGGCGCGTTGGGCCACGAAATTCCAGCCCTGCGGAGTTGTTGCGCTCGGCATGGGTGGTGACGAACTGGCTTTTCCAACCGTTAACTTCCGCCCCGCATTTGATTACGCGCGCCAGCAAGGATTGCATACCGTTTGTCATGCGGGAGAAATCGGAGGCCCGGATTCGGTCCGCGAAGCCATCGAATTGTTAGGGGCAGAGCGAATCGGGCATGGAATTGCCGTCATGCGCGATGAAGCTTTGGCAAACTCGCTCGCCACGACCGGGCGTGTGGTGCTGGAAAATTGCCTGACCAGCAATTTGTGCACCGGTGCGCTTGCCAAACAAACCGGAAATCCGGCCGCGACTGTGAGTGACCATCCCTTGCCAAAGTTTCTTAAACTCGGACTGCCGGTTACTCTATCCACCGACGATCCCGGCCTCTTTCACACCGATCTGCTGTCTGAGTACTCTCACGCAGCGTCTTTGGGCCTATCGAAAGAACAACTTGTCCAACTCGCGGAACAAAGTTTCCTGGCCGCTTTTCTCGCACCAGAAGACAAACGTCAGATGCTTGTTGATTTTCGTGCGGCGGTGAAATCCGCCGGGCTGGTATAATCCTCGAATGAAAGCACACGTTTGGGTAATGCTGAAATCGACGGTCCTTGATCCTCAAGGTCAAACGATTCAACGCGCGCTCGGATCACTGGGTCACACGAAAATTAAAGACGTCCGCCAGGGAAAATTCTTCGTGCTCGCGCTGGATGGAATGTCCCGGGACGAAGCCAATTCAGAAGTCGAACGAATCGCCAAAGATGTGCTCACAAACCCCGTAATTGAGGAATTCCGTTTCGATATCGTTGAGTGACGCCGTACCGGTACCCTTTTTTACACGCGAATCGCTGCCGGCGTTTGGCTCATCAAAATCTGTGCTAACCTAAAAGGGTCGGACTTGCCCCGCTTTTGACTCTGTAGTTAATTAGGAGTTCACACTGTGTGCGGAATTGTCGGCTATATCGGTCCTAAACGCGTGGTGCCGCTGATACTTGACGGCCTAAAACGCCTCGAATATCGGGGCTACGACTCAGCCGGCATCGCCGTGGTCGGAGAAAATGGCGGCCTGAACATTCGCCGCGCGCCTGGCAAGTTGCGAAATCTAGAAGAGTCTATCCGCATCACTCCGCTCGACGGAACTTACGGAATTGGCCACACACGCTGGGCCACACACGGGCGTCCCACTGAAGAGAATGCGCACCCCCACCGCGACTGCACCGGCGAAATCGTTGTGGTCCACAACGGAATCATCGAAAATTATCTCGAACTGAAGCACCAACTGATCAAAGAAGGCCACAAGTTCGTCACCGAAACGGACACCGAAATCATCGCGCACCTGATCGAAAAGTATTCAAAAGATATTTCTCTGGAAGAAGCCGTTCTGAAGACCGTGAAAGTTATGAGCGGAGCCTACGCGCTGGTTGCGCTGTCCACACGTGACCCGCTGAAAATCGTAGCCGCGCGCCTCGGTCCGCCCATCGTGGTAGGCCTGGGTGAAAATGAATTTTTCGTCGCCAGCGACATTCCCGCAATCCTGCAACACACCCGAAATGTTTTCTTCCTTGGTGATGGCGAAGTAGCCGTGCTCACCCCGCAAGGGGTCCGCCTGATGGATTTCGAGAGCCATGCGATTAATCGCCCCGTTCAACACGTAACCTGGGACCCGATCATGGCTGAAAAGGGCGGCTTCAAACATTTCATGCAGAAGGAAATTTTTGAGCAGCCGCGAGCCGTGCGCGACACCCTGCTCGGGCGAATCTCGCAGGAAACCGGAAAAGTCTTTCTGGATCAGATGGACATCACCGAAGAAGAATTCCGGAATTTTCATAACGTCAAGCTCATCGCCTGCGGCACCAGCTGGCATGCCGCGTTAGCCGGCAAGTTTATGATCGAGAAGTTGGCGCAGACGCCCGCCGAAGTGGACTACGGCAGCGAATTTCGCTATCGCGATCCGATCATTGACAGCAAAAGTCTGGCCATTGCCATCAGCCAGTCCGGAGAAACTGCCGACACGCTAGCGGCGGAGCGCGAAGCGCGTCAAAAAGGCGCCAAAGTTCTTGGGATCTGCAACGTAGTAGGCTCCATGCTAACGCGCGAAGCCAACGGCACGATTTACACACACGCAGGCCCGGAAATCGGTGTCGCCTCCACCAAGGCATTTACCGGCCAACTCACCGCCCTGATGCTCACCGCTTTGTATCTCGCGCAAGTGCGCGGCAAATTGACGCCGGCTTCGGCGCAGAGCCTGATGCAAGAACTCACGCGCGTCCCGCACAAAATCGAATCGATTCTGCAACGCGACGCAGCGCTCGAAGAACTCGCTCGCTTGTTCTTCCGGCACACTGACTTTCTGTATCTCGGGCGGGGCATCCACTACCCAATCGCTTTGGAGGGCGCACTCAAGCTCAAAGAAATTTCCTACATCCACGCAGAAGGGTATCCTGCCGGCGAAATGAAGCACGGCCCCAACGCGCTGATCGACGAAAATTTACCCGTCGTCATTATCGCCACGCGTGACGAATCCGATCCTGCTTCGATGATCCGCTACGAAAAGACAATCTCGAACTTGCAGGAAGTGAAAGCGCGGGACGGAATCGTAATCGCCATCGTAACCGAAGGAGACAAGCTGGCCCGCGATACCGCTGACCACATTGTCGAAATTCCGGCTGCCCCCGAACTTCTTGCGCCGATCCTCGAAATCGTCCCGCTTCAACTTTTGGCCTATCACATCGCCGTGCGCCGGGGATGCGACGTCGATCAGCCGCGCAACCTCGCTAAGTCTGTCACCGTTGAATAAATAAGGCTGCCCGCCTTCCACTTTTATCCGCGGTACTCTAAAATTGAGAAATGATAAGCATTGGCCTTTTTCCGCGCGCATCCCAGCGGATTTTCTCTTGCATGTCAGCATTGTTCCTGATCCTGACCCTCGGCGCCCTCCGTGCACCCGCCGCGCAATCTCAACATTCGAAAGGCGGCGCCTCTCATCTGGATTCCGTCGACATTTCCGGCTCGAAGAAATTCAGTTCGCAGCAGATTGCCGCGGCAGTCGGCTTGCGCGCCGGCAATATCATCACTCGCGAAGATCTTCAAGCCGCAGCCGACAAGCTTGCAGCGCTCGGCGTTTTTTCCAACGTGCAATATCACTTCACCACCGTGGAATCAGGAGTAAGGGCGATTTATGACGTTTCCGACGCAACTACCGTCGCCGTTACATTCGATAATTTCCCCTGGTTCACGGATGATGAATTAACCGCCGCTCTCAAACGTTCGGTCCCCCTCTTTGATGGTAGCGCTCCACAAGGCGGCGCGATTCTCAATGCCATGTCCACCACTCTGGAAAATTTGGTTCAATCACGTGGAGTGTTGGGAACTGTCTCGCATACGCTTGTTAATTTCCCACTGGGTGGCTCGCGCATGCAATTTCGCGTCGAAAACGCAGACATCACTGTCAAGGCCGTTGAATTCTCCGACGCGCTCGCCGCCAACGATCTCGCCGCGCAACAAAGCACGAGCCAGTTAATCGGTAGACCATATTCGCGAAGCGCAATTGAGCTTTTCGAATTTGAACAAGTGCGCCCCATCTATTTGACGCACGCATTTTTGCACGTGCAATTCGGCTCGCCTACTGCCCAAGTCTCCAGCGCCGCTGCGCAACCTGGCTTGACCGCCGTTGTGGTCACCATACCGATCACTCCCGGCCCCGCCTTCAAATGGGGCGGCGTTGCCTGGGACGGAAATACCGTAATCTCTGCAGCGGAGTTAAATTCACTTATCACTCTGAAGCCCGGCGAAATTGCGGACGGCAACAAAATCACCGCTCTATGGGACGCAGCTCGATCTCTTTACGGCCAACGCGGCTACCTCGACACCAAGTTAGAACCCCGGACTGAGTTTGACGAACCGGCCGGACGCGTCGCATTTACGGTGAGGGTTACCGAAGGTCCGCAGTACCGTATGGGAAATTTGGTGCTCAGCGGTCTGTCTATCGATGGAGAAAAACGCATTCGCGCTGCATGGCGTATTCCCGCCGACGCGGTCTTCAATGAAAAGACATACGAAGATTTCCTCGACACCGGCGTGAAACAGGCCTTTGCCGGAACCCCGGTGCATTACGAAAAAATCGGCCGGTTCCTCCAGGAAAATCCGGGCGCCAATAAAGTCGACGTGCTTCTGGATTTTCAGTAGACAAATTTAAGCTATACTCCAATTGATATGAATGTTGAGCCAATTCCGCCCGCACCGACAGCGACGCAACCGTTTCAATCAGATCAAGCCGCCATCGCCAAGGAGCGGCGCCTGATGGACTCGTTGTGGTCGCTCGATTCCCTGCTGGTTGCTTTTTCGGGTGGCGCCGATTCCGCCTACCTCGCGTGGGCTGCGCACACTGCCCTAGCTGACCGCGCTTTGTCCGTTACGGCTCTCTCCGCAAGTTTTTCTCGCTACGATCGCGAGCAAGCCGAAAGATTCGTGCGCGAAAGCGGAATACGCCATGAATTTATCGAGACCCACGAGTTCGAAAATTCGCTCTATGTTGCCAACAATGCCGACCGCTGCTACCACTGCAAGGACGAGCTCTTCGATCGCATGGAAGCGCTCGCCGCCGCCCGCAATTTCCGCGCCATCGCTTATGGAATCAACGCCGACGACACACGCGATTTTCGCCCAGGCCATCGCGCCGCGCACGAACACCGCGTGCTCGCGCCTCTCCTCGACGCAGCTCTATGCAAGTCCGAAATCCGCTCGCTTTCGCAACGTGCCGGGCTCATCACCTGGGATCGTCCAGCTTCCGCGTGTCTTTCCTCGCGCGTGCCATACGGAACCGAAGTGACGCCGGAGCTGATGGCTAAGATCGATCGGGCCGAATCTGGCTTGCGCGATCTCGGTTTTCGGCAATTCCGCGTCCGCGCTCACGGCGAACTCGCGCGAATCGAGTTTGCTCCGGATGAATTGTCGCGTGGATTAGAACCCGCAATGACTCGCCAAATTCTCGCCGCTGTAAAACAAGCCGGCTTCGCCATCGTGACCATTGATCTCGAAGGATATCGCCAGGGCTCGCTCAATTCTTTGCTCAAAATTAGATGACTAACGCTTCACCAGTAGAAGACTGATCTCTCGCCAGCATACTTTCACGGAACTTCCAGTTGCGCCTTTTCGTATAACTTGATAGGAAGGGTGTTCGGTAATCATCGTTTCTAAGCCGAAAACAAATCGAAATGGCGCAAACAAGCAGAAAACTCTGGCTGGCAATCGTCACGCTCTCGGTGAGCGCGCTCGCCGGCTGCGTCTCGCATTCAGGTGTGGAAGGCAGCTTCGACCGCCAATTCACCGTCGATGGCCCAGTCAGTTTGGAACTCACCAGCGGGAAAGGTGACGCGCACATCACCGCGGGTCCCCCAGGCGAAGTTCGCATCCATGGTGATATTAGTGTCAAAGCATGGTCCTCCGAAAGTGGACGCCGCCGCTTGCAGCAGATCGAAGCAAATCCGCCGCTCTCACAGGAAGGAAGCCTGATTCGCATCGGTGGCGGAAAACAGGGCGGAGGCGACGTTGATGTGGACTACACCATCATCGTGCCGCAAGACACCCAGCTCCGCAGCATCGCTGGCTCCGGAGATTTGCAAGTTCAAGGGATCGAAGGGCCCGCGAATTTCACCAGCGGCTCCGGAGATGTCCACGCTTCAGAAATTAACAAAGACGTTCAGATTGTTTGTGGCAGCGGAGATGTCGTGCTCTCTAGAGTAAAGGGTCAGGTACAAGTCAACACTGGATCCGGCGACGTCAGTCTCGACACAATTGGAGGTCAAATCCGCATCCAAACAGGTTCCGGTTCGATCGAAATAACCAATCCTTCTCAAGCTTTGGAAGCAAGCACTGGCAGTGGAGAGGTCACCATCAAGGGAGCATCGGCGGACATTCGCGTGCGTACTGCTTCTGGTGATGTTGACGTCCGAGGAAATCCTGGGGAGTCAAACTACTGGGATTTTCATACCGTGTCAGGCGAAGTAGTGCTTCACGTGCCGCCGAACGCCAGCTTTCGCCTTTACGCGCGTTCAAGGTCGGGCGAAATCGATGCCGCTATTCCTATCATGATGGAAGGAACTGCGGCCAAACATGAATTGCGCGCGCGAATTGGAGAGGGCAAAGCTCGCGTTGAAATCCAGACATCTTCCGGCGACATTTCTCTCCACTAAACCCTCGGCCATTACGATTCGAAACACTGCCTTGTTCTTTCGCGCTAGAATCGCAGCATACAGAATGCGCTCAATTCATATCATTCCAATTCTCGCGATCTCGCTGGTGTTCAGCTCGCAAGCGTTTCCGCAAAAACCGCCTTCCAGCACGCAACAACCCAAGGATTCAACCGCCAATAACTCGAAGCAAGACGCAGACGCTGAAGCACAATTGCAGAAAGCCATTGCCGACGCTGGCAACGACCGCGCAGCTCTTGTGCGTGACTTGAAAAATTATTTGGTCAGATTTCCCGATGCGCCGCGAAAAGCGGGGGTATATCGTGCGCTCGTCGAATCTTGCCAGCAACTCCAGGATACTACCTGCGCGCTCGATTACGCCGAAAGGCTCGTTGCGGTTCATCCTGACGATTCTGAAATGATGCTGCTCGCAATCGGGCTATTACAGAAGGAAGGCAGCGAGGCTAGTCTCACTCACGCAGCCGGCTACGCTACGCGTGTGATCGATCGCATCGAGAAAGCTCCGCCAGAGGAAAAATCTGCGCGCATATCGCAAAAGGATTGGCAAGCGCAGCAAGATCGCTTCCGGACGGCTCTATATAGCTTGCGCGGCCAGATCGAAAAATCGCAAATGAACTATGAAGCCGCCGCTAAAGACTTCCAACAAAGTTACGCGCTGCATCCCAATGCCATGGCTGCGGAACAACTCGGCGAAATCGCTGAAATGAAAAATGATTATGCCAAAGCCGTTGAAGAATATTCCCTGGCTTTCGTCCTTCCTGAAGAGGGTCCCTCAGGAAAAGTCGATCGTCGGGAAGTGCGGATGAAATTGGGGAATGTTTGGCGGCGAGTACACGGCGCCGATCAAGGCCTCGGCGAGCAAATTCTGGCTGCGTATGACCGTCTGGGCGCTACTCCTGCCGCTGCTGCACCTTGGGCGCGAAACAAGGGCGCCAAGGATTCCTTCGCGTTTGTGTTGCGCAATCTCGATGGCTCTTCTCTTCCTCTTTCGCCATTGAAAGGCAAAGTCATCGTCCTAAGTTTTTGGGCAACCTGGTGTGGCCCATGTCGCGAGCTGGAACCGGAATTTGTGCAAATCGCGAAAAACTATACGGGCAACACGAATCTCGCGTTCTACGCCGTCAATACGGATGAAGATGAGAGCCTGGTGCCGGGATTTCTGGCCAAGGAGAAGTGGAATGTGCCGGTGGTCTTTGCCGATGGACTGGATGATTTTATGAACGTAAATTCTTTGCCGACCGTAATCGTTCTCGACCGCGCCGGGAAAATCGCTTTCCGCATGGATGGATATCCCCCGGAAGGATTCACAGAATCTCTCACTTCGGCTATTCAGGGAGCTCTCAACCCAACAAAGTCATCGGCAAACTAAAAAACCATTCAGGCGCCTTGAATCGCGCGCTTCAAATCCTGTTGCGCCGCATCGCGCGCCGTCAGGATTGTATTCATGTGGATCCGCACCGTATCCTCAACGCGGCGCGCGTATCCTCCAGCCAATGTAATCGCCACCGGAACCCTGTGGCGACGCGCATAATCGAAAACCAGGGCGTCGCGACGCTTCAGGCCTTCCATGCTCAAAGCTAAGCCGCCTAGCTGATCTTCGCGATACGGATCTGCACCGGCAATATAGAAAAGTATTTGTGGCGAAAAATCGCGAAAAGCCTCGCGCAAGTTCTTTTCAAGAATAACGAGATAGTCATCATCGCCGATTCCGTCCGGCAGATCGATGTCCACAGTAGAGGGCGGCTTGGGATACGGATAGTTGTGTTCCTGATGAATCGATAATGTAAAAACATCTCCGTCGCCGCCGAATATCGACGCCGTACCGTTTCCCTGATGCACGTCCGTGTCCACTACCATGGCGGTCTGAATAGCCTGATCGAATTGCAAGCGGCGTATCGCGACCGCGACGTCGTGGATCACACAAAACCCTTCGCCGTGATCGGCGTAGGCATGATGAAAACCGCCGCCGATGTTCGCCGACCATCGATCCGCAAGCGCCCGTTGTCCCGCCAGAATCGAACCGCCCGCCGCAAGCCAACAGGCGTTCACCAGCTCCTTCGAGTAAGGAACCTCCATGCGAAGAATTTCCGTGGGAGTGAGAGAGCCGTGTTTGAGCTTGTACACATAGTCCTGTGAATGAACTTGCAGGATGTCTGCGTCGGACGCCGGCTCTGGCGCTAGAAAATCGTCCGGCGTCGCGATTCCATCCGCAAGCAGCTTGTCGTGCACCAAACGATATTTCTGCGATGGAAAAACGTGAGAACCCAGGTTCAAATCGTATCGCTGATCGTATATAAGCTTGAATGGCAGCATAATTCGCACAGACTACCGCGAAGCTTTTCAGAACTCAAATACTTGAATACGGTTCGCGGCGGACGCAATGCGCCTTGTGCGCCGCATCTTCGCTGCGCTATGATTGGGGCTCGACATGCGCCGCGCTCAAGCCGTTCTCGTCATCGTCGCTCTGTTCGCCACGCCATTGGCTTTGCTGGCCCGCAGCGCGGAAGGAAGTATGTCGGGTTGCGCCGGAATGTGTTGTCCTACCCATGGGTCTCACGCCGCTCGCGTGCTTCACGAAAAGATGCTGTGCCACCACGGCGAAGCCGGACACTTCATTGAATGCACCATGACGCCGGGCCATCACGGTCTCGACTACGGTCTTATCGCCCCTGTGGCGCCCACTACGCCCTCGGCGATTGCGTTCATTGGCGGTCCTGACGTTAATCGCGCGATCGCCAGCCAGTACCGCGAAGTTGCAAACTCTGGCTTTCTGCCAACTCCGCTTCAACCTCCGCGACTCTAAGCGTCGTTTTACTCATTCCATAAATCTAAAAATCCAGATTCGATGGAGGATGATCGTGCGAAAGCTTGTATTCTGTCTTTTTGTCGCTTTGGGTCTGTTCTCAGTTTTTTCCACATACGCGACTATTTTTGGAAAGATTCAAGGTATTGTTCACGATCCGCAGCATCGCCCAATATCGGGAGCGACAGTTAAGCTAGAGGCGATCACTTCGGACTGGTCCCAAACTACACAAACGAACGACAACGGTGAGTTTTTATTCACGAACGTCCCGGTAGGCGATTACAAGATTACAGCCACTCAACTAAAATTTCAGACCGTCGCCCAAACTGTCACGGTCGCGTCGAACTCCTCTCCTATTCTCCACTTTCAGTTAGCTATTGCGAGCGTGAATCAAACCACCGTGGTTGTCAGCGAAGCAGAAGTCGCCAACGTGGATTCCGTTACCCCCACCACTTTAATTAATCGCCAGGACATAGCGGAAACTCCCGGGGCCGACCGCACCAATAGTCTCGCCATGATTACCGACTACGTTCCCGCTGCGTATGTTACTCACGACATGCTGCATATGCGGGGCGGACATCAAGTGGGTTGGCTAATTGACGGCGTGCCAGTACCCAACACAAACATCGCCACAAATCTCGGCCCTCAAATTGACCCCAAGGACATCGATTATCTGGAAATTCAGCGAGGGAGCTACGATGCTGACTATGGCGACCGCACCTACGGAATCTTTAACATCGTGCCCCGAAGCGGTTTCGAACGAAACAACGAAGGGGAACTCGTCACCAGCTTCGGTAACTGGTATCAGACCAACGACCAGCTCAATTTCGGTGGGCACACCGAGCGGTTCGCTTACTATTTCAGCGTCAACGGCAATCGCAGCAACTACGGCTTGCAGCCTCCGATCGGTCAAGTTGTTCACGATGCAGAGAATGGGTATGGGGGATTCGCATCTCTAATTTTTAATCCAAATCCTAAGGACCAATTTCGAGTTGTCACTTCTCTAAGACAGGATTATTACCAAATTCCCATCGACCCGAATCCCAACTCACCAGGAAACCAGGTCTTTCCCAGCTACGGTCTTCGCGATAGTGAACGCGAACCCGACGCTTACGTCACCTTCTCCTGGGTTCACACATTTAATCCAAATCTGATTATGACGATTTCACCGTTCTATCATTACAACCAGGCCAGCTATAACGCATCGCCCAGCGATGTGCCAGTGGTCACTGATGTGCGCCAGACTTCGAATTATGCAGGCCTGCAAGCAACCCTAGGCGCGACTGTTTGGAAAAACAGCGTTCAAGTGGGCCTCTACGGATTCGCCCAGCACCAGAGCAATTATTTCAACAATGTTTTCACAGTTTGCACCCCGCCGAACAATCCGTCCTGTCAGAACTTTCCCGCATCTTCGGCTGCCATAACCGGTGGGCTGGCCGAAGCATTCGTCAGCGACAGATTCAAAGTGACCTCGTGGTTAACGATAATCGCGGGGCTTCGCCAATCGCACTTCTACTCACCGCCCATCGGAACCAATCCGGAAATTGTGGAGAATGCTACAGATCCCCGGGTCGGAGTGGCCGTCAAGGTACCGCGGATAAATTGGGTTTTTCGCGGATTTTACGGGGAATATTATCAGGCCCCTCCTTTATTAACTGCTACCGGG
>Ga0209009_1000291_pt1 | contig 19912 bp, 15 predicted proteins | sample BlaSpr_A8_OM3_M2_FD_187979 | JGI IMG/M metagenome (GOLD analysis project Ga0209009, IMG submission 187979) | Forest soil microbial communities from Thunder Bay, Ontario, Canada - Black Spruce, Ontario site 2_A8_OM3_M2 (SPAdes) (version 2) | ecosystem: Environmental > Terrestrial > Soil > Boreal... | reverse complement strand
AACGCCGGGCTCGATCGTTATTACCATGCCCTCTTCGAGCTTTATTTCTTCGTCTCTTGCCAGCCGGGGCATCTCGTGAACTTCGATGCCCAGCCCATGCCCGGTACTATGCGTGAAGTATTCTGCCAGCCTGTGTCGCTTCAACGACAGTCTGGCTGCCGCATCCACCTCTCCAGCCTTCACCCCGGGCCCGGCCGCGTCCTTGGCAGCTTGCTGCGCTTCTAGCACAGCTTCATATAGCCGCCTTACTTTCTCCGGCGCTCGCCCCAGAAACACTGTCCGGGTCAGGTCGCTGCAATAACCGCGAAGTATAGCACCGTGGTCTAAGACGACCAATTCGTTTTTCCCGAGGAGCTTACCGCTGGGCCGCGCATGCGCCCATGCGGAACGCGGGCCTGAAACTACGATTGTCTCGAACGCAGGCCCGCTCCCGCCTTTTAGCTTAATCCCGTACTCAATCTCCGCCGCCACCTGCAGTTCGCTAAGCCCCGCCTTAATCTTTGGCACCGTCTCCCTGAATACCTCGCTGATTAACTTAGCCGCGTCCCGCATGGTGGCTAGCTCTGACGCGTCCTTAACCGCCCGCAGCCTTTCTACGGCGTCCCCTGCGCTTACCCAGCGCACCCCGGCGCCCGCGAGCTTCTCCAGAGTGGCCTTCTGCGCCACGGTCACCTGGCTGGGCGCGTAGGCGACGTGCAACCGTCCTCTGCGCTTCTTTAACGCCTCCGCAGCCGCCCGTAGCAGACCGTGCTTGGCAATATGGATCTTGGCCCCCGTGACCTGTTCCTGCGCCTGAAATGTATACCGGCTGTCCGTGAACAGCGTTGACCGCGCTGGCTCAACCAGCAGGATTGCTGCGCTCCCCGTAAAACCGCACAGATATTGAATATTCGGCAGGTGAGTTACTAGAAAGGCGTCGGCTCGCAGGTTGGAAAAGGAAAGCCGGAGCCGATCGATTCGGCTCCGGCCTGAATTCACTTGCACCGGTTTGGATTTCACTTTCCCCTGATGCTCCGCTTGTCGATTCCCGCCGTTATTAGCTCGGCAGAATCCTCGGAGTCAGGAAGAACAATAGCTCCAGGGACGATGTGTTCACAAGCGTGTGCTTGAACAAATTGCCCACCACCGGAATGCTCCCGAACAGCGGCACCTGGTCGACTGTGCGCTGCTGCGAGGACACGATGATTCCACCGATAACCACCGTCGCGCCGTCGCTCACCAGCACCTTGGTGTTCGCCTGTTGCGTGTCGATAGCCGGTATGCCCTGTACTCGGGGAATGGCCGTGTCGATTTGATCATTAGTTACCGTCACATCCATGTAGATGGTGCCTTCCGCGGTGATTTGCGGGGTCACGTCAAGTTCCAGCACGGCGTCCACGAACTGCACCGAAACCGTGTTGTTCACGATCGTCTGGACTGGGATCTTCGTACCTTGTTTCACGATAGCTTTCTGGTTGTTCTGCGTGATGACCTTCGGCTTCGAGATCAATTTGCCCACGCCCCGCTCTTCCGCGGCAGTGATAATGTAGTCCAACGCGAAGTTCTGGGACGTAAACGCGTAGCTAAATCCGCTCGTTGGCGTCGTAGCGCCCAGGTTCGTGATCAAAGGCATCGAACCGCTGGTTGTGCTCGCTGTCCTACTGCCGACGATGATCGGAGGCAATGGAAGTGGCGAGTTGCGTACGATCGGGCTGGTACCCACCGTGCTCGCGCCGCCCAAGATGCTTTGCCCGCCGCCCAAGGACACCGCCGCCGCAAACTGCGTACCGATGTCGCGCGTGAATGACCTGTTGGCTGCCACCACTCGCGCTTCGATTTCCACTTGTTGCGATTTCCGGTCGAGTTGGCGCAGCAGGTTGTCCATCACCGGCAGAACACTGGGGATGTCCCGGATAATCAACGTGTTCGACCGTACGTCAGCCAGCACGTCGCCTCTGGAAGAAAGGAATTTCTTCAGTGTTGGAACCAGGTCCTCGGCTTTGGCGTAGCTTAGCTGGCGGGTGGTTGTGACCACGTCGGCTGCTTCCGCTTGGGCCTTGGCTAATTCGCGGTTCTGGTCAGCTTCTTTCTTCAAGGTGTCCTTGGTAGCGATGCGCAACACGTTTCCGTCAAGCTGCTTGTCCAAACCGTTGTTCTTCAAAACGATGTCCAGCGCCTGATCCCACGGTACATCGTCTAGAACGATCGTGAGACTGCCCTTTACGCTGGGATCCACCACGATATTCAGTCCGCTGATTTCGTGTATCAGCCGGAAAAAGTCGCGCAAATCAACGTCTTTCAAGTTTACCGAAATCGGCTCGCCCGAATACTTGCCGGATGGCGGAGGAGTCTGGGCCTGCACGGTAGCATTCGTGATCACCACCGGCTGGCTCGAAGCAGGCGCTGATGCCGAAGCGTCAGTTGCGTTCGAGTTAGAAACGCTCGCTGCACCCTGAGCCGCAACTTGTTTGGCCGCTAATCCAACTTGTTGATCCTGCGGTTGCGGAATCGCTGCAGCCGGAATCGCTAACGCCGCAGCAGGCTGCGTTAGAGCCGGAGGCAGAATGATGACCGGAGCCGAAACTTGCTTGGGTTCCGTAGCCGCAGAGATTGCCGGAGCAGGTTTTGGCGACTCTAGCTTGGTCGTGGTCACGTCCGCAGGCTGTGTTTGCGGAGAGGATTTAACCGCGCCCTTCGCCGTCTTCGGTGAAAACTCAATCGTAATCCCCGAACCGGAGCTTGTGATGTTGTACGGCGTCGCCTGCCGCAAATCGATCACGATGCGCGATACTTCCGGTGAAAATTGCGCCAGCCGGATCTCGCGGACCGGGTCCAGATTGCTCGCGATATGCTTCTCGGAGGTTTTCAGGTGCGCTCCCGAAAAATCCAGGACCAGTCTGTCCGGATTCTGCAATCGCATCGCGCGATAATTCAGCTTGCCCGTTCCCACCACATGCACATCGGTCAGGTCGCCGTTCTGCGACAGATTCACTTGGCGTATGGCCTCAATCGTCGAGCTGGGCAGCTTGGTTTCTGGTGATTTTGCCGCGATAGGCACCATGGCAGGAGCAGGCCCTGTCACTACCGCAGACTTGCCCGCGGCATCGTCTGCGCGACCGACCAGTAAGGTCAGTTCTTGCGAATCCTTTCGCTCGAGTCGTGGCTCAACGCCCTGGCTCAGCAAAATTTCCACGCGCACAACCGGCTTGGCTCCCGAGGTGTACGTCAACAGTCGGTAGCTCTTCACCAGGTCGGAGGCCACCACGCGCGCTCCGGCTGGATCGGCGGACGACACTCCGCTTAAGTCCAGCACGAACAAACTTTCGCTCGGACGATAGGTGGTGTATTCGAACGGCCCGTTCGCCTGTGCTTCCAACGTGACGTTGCCGTTCTTTACCACCGCCTTCACATGCACCACCGGCCCATCACTGGCCTGTAGCGCTCCGCTCATCAGTATCAAGGCTGCTGCAACCAGCGCAGTCGCCCCCATCGCCCTCCGCATAATCCTCATTGCTGCTCTCCTGCGCTCGGGTAGATTCGTTTGGTAACCAGTTTCTCGACCGGTTTCCCGAATGCATCTTTGGAATTTTCTTTAAACGTAACCCCATCTAATCCAATCTTTTCCACGTCGCCGTCATACAGACGGTCCCCTTCTCGAAGGAAATAGGTCCGTTGATCTGGGTTAGTCACTACTGCCAGCATTCCATTAGCTGCTTTCACTGTTCCATCCACATGAACCGTCGCTATCACCAGCCCGGCTTTTCCCGGAGGCAACGGCGGCCCGTTCGGCTTCTTGTCGTTTACGAGTGGTGTGAATGGATCTCGCTTGCCCGCCACCACGTCCCCTTTTGCATCAGGCTTTGCAGCTTCCTGTGGCGCCCCGTCTGTCGCCGCCGGCGCAGCAACAGCCTTTTTCTTGTGAGCCGTTTTGTGCGCGGGGGCTGGGCTTTGTTCCGGGTTTTTACTCGGACTTTGTCCCCACGCCACCGGCAGCAGGCCAAATGACATCGCCAGGGTTGCTATCAGATTCGCAGTTGTCTTCACTAGTGTCATCGTGATCGCCTACCGTTTTGCCGGTGCGGACGTCGGCGTTGTTGCCGCCGGCGCGTCTGCCGCTTTCGTAAAGAACGTTGTAATCGTGAATGTTCCCGTCACCGAAGCTCCCGGATTCAATCGGAAGTTGGGTGCGGCGCTCTTATTGCCGATCCCTTCCAGCTTTAGGTCACCCACGTTGATAATTCGCGATAGCCGCCCCAGCCTGGCAAAGAAATCCAGCACTGAAAAATACGGCCCGTCAGCCTGCACTTCGAACGGCAGCTCGAAGTAATAGGTCTTTGCCGTCACAGGATTCGCTTTCAACCGGCGCAGCGAAACCCCTGAACTCGTTGCCGCCGCCTGAATCATCAGCATGAACTGGTCAACTTGTTTCTCTTCCGGCACGATCGTTTGCAACGTGGCAAGCTGCTTTTGCAGTGCATCCATCTGCGATTGCAGTTCCGCTCGCCGTTGCTTGTAAACCCGCAAATTCGCAACTTCCTGCTCTAGCGGTTTCTCTTGCTTCTGCGCGTCTTGCAATTGCGCGCGCACTGACGCCAAAGGCAATCCCGGAATGTAAAATCCCGCCGCGATAATCACTACCGTCAGTCCCAGGTAGAACAGCGCTTGTAGCGGCCAGGGCCAATCTTTGAAAGAAGTTGCCATGGCTAGCTCCTCCCTGGGGCCGCGGGCTGCGGAGGAGGCGTGGATGCCGGCTTTGCTTGCGGTTGCGCTTCAGGATTGGAGGATTGCGCTACAGTCGCCGTCATCGTGAAGTTGTACGTTTGCACCGACTTCACGAAGTCATCTTCTTTCGCCTCTTGAATCTCAACTTTGTCGAAGTATCCCGAACGTCGCAATTGCGTAATGAAGTTCGCTACTGCGTTAATCGAACCTGCTTCGCCCGTGATTTTCAGGTTGTCACCAGAGCGTTCCAGCGACGTCAGCCACAGCGCATCCACTCTCACCACCGTGTTTGCCACCATTTGCAGTAATTCCTGACCGCCCGTGCGGTTCTTCTGCAAGGTCTCAATCACGTTGATGCGTTGCTCCAGCACTGACTTCTGCGTTTCGAAGCGGTCCACGTCCTGCTTCACCTGCTGCAAACTCTGTTTTTCCGCGCGTAACGCCGCTATCCGAGCGTTTGTCGAATCCAGCTCTTTCTTCTGCTGGAAGTACGTCACCGACAGCACCACCGCAGCCAGTCCCAGCGCCACCAGCAGGAAGATGATCTGCATCGTCGCTTCCAGCGGTACCGCCTGTTTGGTGGCCTTCGGACGAGCCTGGCCAAGTAAATTGATCCGAATCATGGCGTGTCAAAGCTCCTCAGCGCCAACCCCACTGCGATTGCCAGGCGCGGCGCCAACTCGCGTATCTGGCTTTCATCATGACGCCCTGAATTGATTGCAATCTTGCGAAATGGATCTAGCTCCTCGACCGGCATCGCAAACTCTTCCTTCAGCAAGTCGAGCAGCCCTGGAACGCGTGAAGTCCCTCCCGCCACGTAAATCCTGCGGATGTTTTCTCCGCTCGCCGTCGCGCGGAAAAAGTCGAAGGTCTTCTGTATCTCCAAAATTAAAATGTCTGATACCGATCGCAGAATCGCGGTACGCTGCTCTTCGCTAACTCCCGCCAGCGTTCCGCCCATCTTCAATTTCTCGGCATCCTCGAAACTCAAATCCAGTTCCTTCTGCAACGCGTCGGTGTACTGATTGCCGCCCACCGAAACGTCGCGAGTAAACAGCGGCGTCCACCCGCGCACGATGTTGATGTTCATCACGCTCGCGCCGATATTCAGCAGCGCCACCACTTGCGAAGGGTCCGGCTCGTAGTTCACTTCAAAACAGTTCTGCAGCGCGAACGCATCGATGTCCACCACCACCGGCGTCTTCCCCGCCTGCGCCAGCACGTTCGTGTGATTCAGAATCTTGTCTTTCTTAACCGCCACCAGCAGAACGTCCATCTGGTTCTCGGTAGCTTCCAGCAGCTGATGGCTCAGGTTCACGTCCGCAATATCAAACGGGATGTGCTGGCTCGCTTCCGCCTGCACTCGGTCGTACAACTCTTCTTCCGTCATCAGCGGCATGCTCACCCGCTTGACGATCACCGAATGCCCCGATACCGACGTCGCCACGTCCTTGGCCTTGATCTTCTGGTTGTCGAATATCGAGATAATTTTCTCGGCCACCGAAGGTGCGTCCATGATGGCGCCGTCCACCACCGTATCCTGCGCCAACGTCTCTATCCCGTAACTCACCAGCTCGTAGCCTGCCTTCGACTTCTTCAGCTCGACCGCCTTCACGGAACTCGAGCCGATATCCAGGCCGATTAATGATTTCGTTTTCCCCAGATTGAACATCGCGCGGCCCCTCGCTCCTCACTCCGTCCCGCTTCGCAGGTCGGACCCGCCTTCTCTCTGCTCTTCTATTTTCTTTCGGAATCTGTTCGTTCTTTGCTCGCTACCCGTTAGTACTGCTACGCCCGGTACCGTGCGCTTTTACTGTTTATTGCATCCACCTCGGCGAGTGTCAATCAACATGTTGGTCGCGTGTGCTATTGGTAAAAACCCGGTCAGGGGGACAGGCAGGCGAAAACGTACAGGTCAAAAGTACAGGTAAGTGCTTGAAACCCTTATAGGGAAAGGCGAAACGCGAGGCCCAGGCGAAGGGGGTTGCCGCAACCTTGTGTCGCCGTGGTCTAGTTCTTCTTTGGACCCATCCGCGGTTTTATTTTCTGCCAAATTTTGTCAACTTGCCGTTTTGTGCTCTCATCTCGCTTTTCACGAGCTCGGCGCTTGAGCTTCCCCAAAAACAACGACGCGCCGGGGCCTCCCCGCTTTCAGGAAGGTCGCACCTTCAGCTCCGACAAAACCATGGCGCGTCAGCGCCTTCCTTTCACGCCGCCGTTGCCGCGAGTCGTCTGTCTCATTCATTTCCGGCAGGCATTCTAAGTTTTATTTGCTTCCAAATTTTATCAACTTGCCGTTTTGTGGCTTCGTCCATCTGTATCTCATCCGGCCAACGCCCCGCGTAGCCTTCTTCCTTCCACTTGCGCGTGGCATCCACTCCCATTTTCGACCCGTAATCCTGCCGACGCGCCGCGTGGTCCAAGGTGTCTACCGGCCCCATCACAAATTGTATGTCGCGCTCCGGATCGATCGCGCACAACGCCTTCCACACCACTTCGCGCGAATCCTGCACATTCACGTCGTGGTCCACCACCACTACTACCTTCGTAAACATGGCCTGCCCCAGCGACCATATCGCGTTCATAATCTTGCGCGCCTGTCCCGGATAGCTCTTGCGTATCGACACAATCATCAAGTTCTGAAAAATCCCTTCCGCTGGCATCGCCACATCCACAATCTCCGGATACTGCATCTTCATCACCGGCATAAAAATCCGCTCGATCGCGTGCCCCATGAAATAGTCTTCTTGCGGAGGCGGCCCCACGATCGTCGTCAGATACAAAGGCTCTTTGCGATGCGTGATGCAATCGATATGGAAAACGGGGAACTCTCCCTCCAGCGAATAAAATCCCGTGTGATCGCCAAACGGCCCCTCCGTCCGCATCTCGCCCAGATTCACATGGCCCTCCAACACGATCTCCGCGTTGGCCGGCGCCTCCAGGTCCACCGTCTTGCATTGCACCAGCTCCACCGGATCTCTGCGCATGAATCCCGAAAACAAAAATTCGTCCAGGTCCGGAGGCACCGGCAAAATTCCCGCCAAGGCCGTGGCCGGATCCGCACCAATCGCCACCGCCACTTCTATCTTCCCTTTCGGATTTTTCGCCCGCGCGTTGCGGAAATGTTCCGCGCCATGCTTCTGTGTCTGCCAATGCATCCCAGTCGTGCGCCCGTCATACACCTGCATGCGATAACAACCCACGTTGCGCTTACCGGTCTCAGGATTTTTCGTAATCACCATCGGCCAAGTGATGTAACGTCCGCCATCCTGCGGCCAGCATTTCAGTATCGGAAAATAATCGAGCGAGAAGTTTTCCGTGCGCACCACTTCCTGGCACGCGCCGTTGCGCACCGTCTTCGGAAAAAACGACCCAATCTCCGCCAGCTTCGGCAGCATCTTCACTTTTTCCAAAATTCCCTGCGGCGATTTCACATCCAGAAAGGAATGCACTCGCTCCGCCACTTCGTCCAACGTATCCACTTCCAGCGCCAGACACATGCGCCGCTCGCTCCCCAAAAGATTGGTCACCGCCGGAATCTTCGACCCTTTGGCCCGCTCGAACAGCAGCGCCGGGCCGCCCGCCTTCACCACCCGGTCGGTAATCTCCGTAATCTCCAGGACCGGATCAACCTCCGCTGAAATCTTCTCCAGCTCGTCCTTCTTCTCCAGCGCCCTGACAAATTCCCTCAAATCCCGATAAGCCACTTCCCCCTCCCGCATTTGCTGCCCTTGCGCCTTAGCTATGCGATCGTTCGGGTCCTCGCGAGCCGCTAACTCTAGCATGGAGCCTCGCGTCACACGAAATACAAGTCTCGTTTCAAGACATGGTGGCGGCGTATCAGGTCGGAAGTCCATTTCCTGATTCTTTCGCGATGGCGCGTCATAGGGCCTCTCCTGTTGTCTTTTTCTTGGAGAAGCCCGACCCAAAACCCAAGTTGAAATCGACCTCTCGCACCACGAATCGCCAAGTGCGCGCCCACTTCTAACCGGCACAGCACCTCAAACAGAATTCTAACCGGGGCCAGAATGCGCATTAGGAATTTGAAGATTTCGCCAATTCCGCGTCAGGAATTACTCTTCGTCCTGTATACGGGTTGGAGGACGTTTTATGGCAACCCAACATACCCGCGCACCGAACAGGAAGTTCAGGAGAACGACGGGGAGAAGAATTACCCAAGCCAGCGGTACGTCTGGAAATCGCTGGCAAAAGACTTTCAAAGACAAACCCTCTTTCATAGAGTGACGGTCCACAAGGAAGACCAAAAGTCCCGTCCCCATTGCCTGGAGACCGAATACAAGTATTGCGAGACGCTGAAAGGCGGTAAACGGTTGGTTTCCCTTCAATACCAGACCGTAAAACCTCCCTTCATTCCAGGCAGTCTCCAACGGAAGAATATTCTCCTGTCTCAAGGACCAAGCGAGTTCCATCTCAAGGAGGCCGCGTTCAAATTCCTCAAGGGAAACGTCGTCATCGTCGGGAGGGGGCACTGATGCGAATTATACGATGGCCAGATTCGAGTTTCGTTCTTTGCGAGCGATGCGGGTGTGCAAGAAATAACGGAGCTTTTTATAACGACGCCGAACCGTGGCGAGAAGGCCGAGCCGTCAAAGCGTGTCGATAGCGCGCACTTCAAAGGAAACGAACAGCGCGACGGCCGCGGCCATACAACCGGAGGCAAGAAGTAAATAACTAGTAATTCCCCGAGTGAACGTCTTGGTCCGGGGAATGCACAAGTCGCTCCCGCCGGAGCCCGCGCTCCTGATTGCCAGTCTCGCGCGGCTCCGGCGGCCTAGGCAACGTCAAACCTTCTTTTCTTCCTTACAGCTCTCTTCCCTACAGACGGACTTCCGCTGAAAAAACAAAACGCATCGTGGCAATAAAAAATTATTGTTCACGGAGCAGTCTGCCGGTCATGAAGCTAAGAAATTATTGTTCGCGAAGGAGTTTGGCCGGGTCGATGTGCAAGGCGCGCCGCACCGGCCCGGCGACGGACAAGACGCCGGCGAGCATCATCGTCGCGACAACGGCGGCGAGCACAAACGGGTCGTGCGCCGAGGCCCCGTATACAACGTAAGAGAGCAGGCGGCTGGCGGCCAAGCCCAGCGCCATGCCGACGAGCGCGCCGCCACCGAGCAGGACGAGCATGCGTCCTAGCGCGGTGGAAATTATTTGTTTCGCTTGGGCGCCCAGCGCGACGCGAATGCTGAGTTCGCGCAGGCGTTTGCTAACGGTGTAGGACGCCAGGCCGAACGTGCCGGTGATGGAAAGCAGCAGTCCGAACGCGCCGAAGATGCCGAGCGCCACGGTGGCGGCCTGCGCCGGAAGGACCTGGAGAGCAAGTTGGTTGCTCCACGCGCCGGATACGTCGAAAGGCACGGCAGGGTCGAGGTCGCGCACAAGTTGGCGAGCCGCGGCAGCGATCGTAAATGGGTCGGCGTGACTGCGGATGACTAAGGTGGTGCTGGTGTCCGGCCGCTGCGCGATGGGAAGGAACGCGGCCGGCTGTATCTGCTCGCTGACGAATATATATTTCCCGTCGGCCACGATTCCGACGACTTGGACCAAGTCTCCCAACTGGTTTTCGAAATATTGTCCGACGCCATGCTCGGTGTGGAACATCTGGCGCGCGAATTCCTGGTTGACAACAGCGACGGCCGGGACCTTGGCGGTGTCAGTAAAGCTGACATCGCGGCCCTCCAGCAGCGGCGTGCCAGCGGCGTTGAAATAGCCGGGCGCCACACAGTAAAAGGGCGCAACAAAGGCCTCGTTGGTGCGGCGGAGATCGATGGTGTCGCGGGAGAAGAAAACTTCGGTGGAATTGTCCATCGCCAGGGGCGTGGTGTTGGAGTAGCTCACTGCTTCGACGCCGGGAAGCTGCGCGGCACGGTCGAGAAGCTGGCGCTGGAAATGTTCAGCGGAATCTTTCGTGTAGCCAGCCAGGGCCAGGTCGAATTTGGTGAGGACGGCGTTCTGAGGTTTGAAACCCATGTCCGCGGTGAGCGATTTGTGCAGGCCGCGGAGAGCGACGAAGGCGGCCGTGACGGTGACGCAGCACAGCGCGATCTGAGTGGCGAGCAAAACGTCGCGGAGGGCCCAGCGTCGTCCAGCGGCGGATTGGCCGCCGCCACCCTTGATGGCGTCATGGGGGTCTGTTTTGAATATTTGGCGCAGGGGCATGATGCCAAAGATCGCGCCGGCGAAAATCGAAATGGCGAATGAGGCAAGGTACAGAGAAGGTTGCGGCTGTACAGCGAAAAGAACTGGAGCATTCGTTTCCGGACGCCAATTCGCGAAGGCGGTGAGTGCGATCCAGGCAAGTTCACAGGCGCAGGCGCTCGCGAGGATAGAAATCACAAATGCTTCGGTGACGATTTGTCGAAGGATGCGCCAGCGACTTGAGCCAATGGCCAGGCGAATCGCGATTTCTTTGGCCCGGTCGGCCGTGCGCGCGGCAAATAGGCTGCCAAGATTGGCGCAGGCTGCCAGGAGCACGATTCCCGCGAGCGCCATGACCGCGATTAGGAAGGCGCGTACGGGCGCGCCCATAAAATCTCCTGCTAGACCTGGCTTCGCCAGTTTGACCGAAAGCGTTTCTTCGTCTTTCGGGTATTGGCGGATGATGCGGGCGACGATCGTCTTCAGGTCGGCATTGGCTTGCGCGACAGTAACGCCATCTTTGAGTCGAACGATAGAGAACACGTAGCCGTCTTTTCGGGATTCCAGCCAGTCGATGCCTTCGAGCTCGGTCGCGTTGGCCATGGGAACGAAAATATCGGGCTGGAGAAATTTTTCCGTTCCGTAAAAGCCTCGGGGAGTGACGCCCACGATTGTGTAGGTTTGTTTGTTGACGCGGACCGTTTTGCCGACGATATCGGGATCGGCGTTGAACAGGCTTTTCCACGCGGGCCAGGAAATGACGGCCGCTTTAGAAGCGCCGGGGTGAGCGTCATCGGCGCGTTCGAGAAGACGTCCGAGGAAAGGGCGTATGCCGAGAACTTCAAAGTATTGGCCGCTTACCTCATAGCCCCAGACCTGGCGCGTGGCGCCGTTGGCTTCCAGGCCGAAGCTGCGGACCGTGTCAGCGGCAACGGCGGAAAAAACGGAATTCATGTCGCGCACATCGCGAACTTCGGGATAGGCAAAAAACATTCCACGATCTTTGTTGGTGGGCTCGAGGGTCATTACGCGTTCGGGATGAGGGATATCGATCGGGCGCAGGACTAATGCTTGCAGGACGCCGAAGACGATTATATTGGCGGCGATACCGAGCGCCAAGGTGAAGATCGCGGTGAGCGCGAAGCCAGGATTTTTGCGGAGTGTGCGCAGAGCGAAGCGGACGTCCTGGAGTAATTGCTGGAACCAGACGGAAATCCAGACTTCGCGGGTTTCTTCTTTGACGCGGATGACGTTGCCGAACTTGCGCATGGCGGCGTAGTGGGCCTCTTCGGGAGACATGCCGCGCGCGATGTTGTCTTGAGTTTCCGCTTCGATGTGCTCGCGGATGTCCTGGTCGAGATTCTCTAAAAACTGTTTGCGACGGCTCATGATTCGCCCTCCTGCTTGGCGGGCCGTAGAATTCGCGCGATGGCTCCCGCGAGTTTGTCCCACTTACTGGTCTCGACGGCGAGTTGTCGACGGCCTTTGGCGGTTAACTTATAAAACTTGGCGCGGCGATTATTTTCCGAGGCGCCTTCTTCGACCGAGATCCATCCGCGTTTGATGAGGCGATGGAGCGCGGGGTAGAGCGAGCCCTGTTCGACTTGCAGAACCTCGTCGGAGTTAAATTCGATGGCTTTGGCGATGGCGTGGCCGTGGACCGCGCCGCGCACCAGCGTGCGGAGAATGAGCAGGTCCAAAGTTCCCTGCAAGAGTTCGATGCGTTCGCGTTGCTCTTTAGTAGACATGCTAGGTGAAGGTACATCGCTTCCGGTAGAATGTCAAGGTGAGAGTTTTCCTGCGGCAGCCAGCCAAAGAAACAGCAGGTCCCTCCTCGGCGAAAAGCACCTCGCTCGGGATGACCCCGTTAAGAAAGAGGCAAAAAAAACGAATGCAAAAGCACGGCGGAATCGTGGCTTGGCGCCGGTGGGCCCCCTCGTCGTCAAAAAGCGTGGCCGGCGGCGTTGTCGTGGAAGTCCATTTGAAAGGACCACGAGGTGGATTTTCGATTGTCGTCAACTTCACGCTGTTCTGCTGGGGTGGATTTGCGTGTTACGGCCCATTGGCTGGCGGGTTTGGTGTCAGCGTGGAGGAGTGCGGTGAGAACGAAAAGCAGAGAGAACAGAGTGCTTGGCGACAGGCTGTCGGCGCCATGGGGCCTCCACTTTGTAGAACACCAGCGCGCGGAATTACGATCTCGATTCCGTATGTCACTAAGGTGAGAGAGCGAGCTTGCCGCCTTCGGTCAGGGAGGCGCAGCGATAAATGCTTAAGGGGTCTACGCTCTTTGACCACGGATCCGAGTCCCAGGCGAAGTAGATGGCGGCGACCAAACGGCGCTGCTTTGCGAGTTCGCGAAAATCTTCCATGGTTTCTTTTATGAGAACAACGCGCGCGGAATCGTTTAGCGGGCAGGACATGTCTTTGTTGGCGATGCCCCACTCGGTAATCCAACAAGGTTTGCCTTCGCGGGAATTTTCCGGGCTGCATTCCGCTACCGCATATTTTTCCAAATGCATCTTGCGGCGCGCGGGAGTGCTCTCCCACGGATAGGTGTGAATGCCGTAGGCGTCCACGAGTTTGTCGAGGCCACTGGCACGAAGGAATTGGATGGTGGCGTTGATGCTGACGCTATCGGTTTTGGATTTAGGACGCGCGCCTTCAGCGCCGTCATCGGCAAGGCCGGCCAATATGATCGGGGTGTGCTGGTTTAGTTTGGAGTGATCTCGTACATCTTTCAATTGCACCAGAATTTTCAGGTATTGCAGATATCCCCTGGCGATTTGCTTGGCTTCCAGATCGTGGTAGAGGTCATCGAGTCCGAAATTCATTCCTTTACCCGGCAATGGAAATTCCGGATTGAAAGCTGTCCAGTTAATTTCGTTGCCGAGTTCCAATCCCGCCAGAACGATGCCGTTTTCTTCCAACTTGTCCATCACAGCCTGAAAATAGGTTTTGGAGAGTTGCGGGTCAGCGGAAGATAGAGGATGGCCGCCCCACATGTTGGGAAATTCCTTTGGCTGATAGGGCCGCGTGGGCGCATTCGGAGGAAACTGGGGGCTCAATTGAAATTCGATTTTGATTCCTTGCGCGTAAACACGTTTGACGAAGTCTATGGTTTTATCGTCAGGCGATAGAGGTGCACGGATTAGGCGAACCTGGGCGGCTTTTAGCTGGTCAATCAGGGCGTCTTGACTAGCTACGCTCGCACGCATCGGATTTACGACGTTCACGCCGACTTCCAGCTGGCCGGTTGACGCGGGGGCAAGAAGAAACCCGGCGGCAAGCGCATAGGGCAGGACTTTTTGGGAAAGTACATGTCGAGTCGAGATCGTCGGACTACCTCGCGGCAAGCAGCGTTCAGATTTCATCGGTCGTTCCCGAAGGACGGCTATTGATGCCGCTCTTTCTTTGCATGCGGGCCTGAACCCTCGGCATAGAGATAAGTCTCGTCGTGAAGGATACAAGAGAAAAGCGCCTGCCTGACGATGGCCGCCACAAAGGCAAATCCAAAGACAACGGTGAACGGCAGATCCCTCAAAACATCCGCACAATGCGCGGTTCGGGATGACCACGTTAAGAGAAAAAACAAAAGAGACAAAGCGAACGTTGGAGGAGGCGCTGCCACACGCGCGTGTTGCTATTGAGATGGCGTTAGCGTGAGGGCTTGGCGGAATAGGACGCGGTCGTACACATTATCGTTGTTGAGGCGGACGTAGTAGAGGTACGGGTTGTTGCCGATGATGGAGAAGCTGGGGTCGGGAGCGTTGGGATCGATCAGGGAAAAATAGGCGTAGAGGAAGCTGCCGGCGGGATCGTTTGCGCGAATCTTGGCCAGGGTGACTACGAGTTTCGGCATGGTCCAATGGATCAAGTCAGTGGAGGTGGTGAAATACAAGCCTGGGGGGCCTAATTCATCGTCCCAGTAATCCCACAGAGTGGCGACGACAATATTTGAAGGCTGATAGACGTTTAAGCCATTTATGAATTGCATCCACTTGACCGGGGTGAAGATGTGCTGTTGCGGGTTGGCTACTGGGCCGACGTAGGGATCGACGAAAGAAACAGAGAAATCGGTGCCGTTCCAGGAGCGCCAGGAACCGGGATCGAAAACCTCGGCGGTGCGCATGGGGGCTCCACCGAGCGGCGCCACACAATGGTTCGGGCCGGTTGAGCCGGAACAGTTACGAGGCCAGGGCCAGGCGGTGAGGATGGCGTAATACCAGCCAGCGAAAGAGATGATGTTGGAATCAACGCTGTAACCCATGGGGCCGCGGTCGATCTGATACTTCTCGGGAACTCCAGCTACGAGATTTCCAGGCGCTTTGAAAGCACTGAAATGGTAGCCGCCATCGCTGGACCGGTGATAGGTGTCGGAGTCGTACTCGCAATAAAAGTAGTTGTTAGGATTCGTAATGGTGCATTCGCCGGGGTGCGACCAGCCGTGATATTCGGTGTGCGAAAGCGCGGCGATATTTTTGCCATCGAGAGTGTAGAAAGAATCGAGCCAGACTTGATCGTTGTAGGCGGCGGGATCTGCGTCGTTCGCGGAAACGAAGGCGGCTTCGCAACTGCGCACCAGGCTCTCGAGAGTTGGACCGAGGCTTTGGTAAGCGATGGAGCTGGCGGAAATGAAATGGATAGTGCCGGTGTCATCGCGGAATGCGCGAGCCATGGCGTCGGGAATGTCGTCGGACGAGCAGGAGTCTTGAGGGGTGGAGAAGACCGCAACGCGGTCGCCGTCGAGGACGGCTTTAAGGGTGGGTGTGGTGGGTTGCTGGACTTCGGTGGACACGGCGGTCTGCGCAGCGGTTGAGAGTGTTAGCAGGGCGAATGCGCTTAGGGTTGGGAGGAGGCGTCTCATCGTTTCTCTCCGTTGATATGGCTTACCGAAGTAACCCTGAGGCGGCGAATACTCGGGCTTTCGAGCGTTATTTTCTCATGATTTGCGTCCGCGGAGGAGAGAGACAAAGCCAACAGCAGGCCCCTGCCTAGATGCCGGGCGGAAGGCCCCGGCGCTACATTCAAACCTTAGGGCGGCGAAGAACGTGTGAGCGAGATGACGTTTTATTCTATTGGTTCATGGGTCAGGCGGGATTGTTTTTCTTCGAGGAGGCGGTTGATTTCTTTTATCAGGGCGATCAGCTTGTCGGGGTCTTGTTCATTTTCGGCTAACTCACACAGCTCCCGCCAACGCTCTTTATTTTTTCCGATCATGTAGTTTGTGTGCGCCTCCCGGCTAACACGCACGTGTAGCACAAAATGTTGAGGCTGCGATGTTCCATGTTAGACAGTTGCAAAAGGTTATGAGAAGGCTTATTCCTGGCAGTCTGCGAGCATGCCGTCGGCGGCGGGCCACTTGAGGCGCTGCGTTTGAATCTTGAGCAACTCTTACAGGCCTCACGAATGGCCGCCGATTCGCGATCGTCGTCGGGGGAGGTGATTAGTTCCTGCATGCGTTGAAAGATCGCTGTCTCGGCAATTGCCACTTTTTCGGCGGGTTTCTGAAGGTCGGGTTCGCTGATGGTGTCCTGCAAAGGTATTTGCCACCACCGATATGGAGAGTTGCTCATAGGCTGCTCCAGGATTTCAGCCAAAGTTCGAATGAATATACGTATGTTACTAAAACCGCGGTTGGTGGAGTACAGCTTGCTGGCGAGTTTCGGTATGTTCGGTGGCGTACAAAACAATAATGAAATAAAGAGAACAGCAGATCCCTCAAGGCATCCGCATACTTCACGGTTCAGGCTGACAACGTTAAGAAAAGGCCGGAAAAGACGAAACAGACAACCCCAATATAAAGGCGACCCTTCACACAAGGCGTTCAGCGTGAAAAAACCTAAGTGCGGTTTTTTCAGAAGGCGAAGGGTTCGGCGTTGACTAGTTCGGGGATTTCTATGTGGATTTGGGTGCCCTGGCCTTCCTGGCTGTGAATGTCCATTTTAAATTGGTCGCCGTAGAGAAGGCGGAGGCGCTCGTGCACGTTACTGATGCCGATGCCGCCGCCGTAGACTTCGGCGAGGCGTTGGGTGGAGATGCCCATGCCATTGTCTTCGATTTCGATGAGCAGGCGGCCTTCGAGGTGGCGAGTGCGGAGGTGGATTTCGCCTCCTTCGAGGCGCGGGGCGAGACCGTGCTTGATTGAATTTTCGATCATGGGTTGAAGTAGCATGCTGGGGACGAAGGTCTCGAGAGTCTCGTCATCAATTTCCTTGAAGATTTGCAGTTTGTCGCGGCCGAAGCGTATGACTTCGATGTCGAGATAATCGTCGATGAACTCAAGCTCTTCGCGTAGAGGGACGAAAGTTTCGTGCTTACGCAGGAGGCGGCGGAGAATGTTGGAGAGTTTCAGGACGACGCCGCGGGCCATGTCGGGATCGAAGCGGATCAACGAGGAAACGGTGTTGAGCGTGTTGAAAAGAAAGTGAGGGTTGATTTGGCTGGTAAGCGCGTCCATGCGAGCTTTCAGCAGGAGCTGCTGATTGGCTTCGAGGTTCATCTCGATGCGCGTGTTGTTCCAAATTTTGATGGCCATGGCTACGCACATCACCGAAGAGAGGACGACAAGAAGATCGTAGCCCCAATTTTCAGGACGGAAATCGAAGAGCCAGCGCGGCGGGACGGCTTTCGCTAATTCCAATTTTCCTACCGCCAGCGCTGCACAGGTGAACAGCGGCAACATGGCCCAATTTGCTTTTCCGTAACGCACGAGACGCCAGATCCATTGAGGAATGTTGAGAAAAAGGAAGGGGCCGAAATGCCAGATGTCCTCTTTTTCGGGCATGATTTCGCGGACCATGCCGGCGACCAGTCCAACGAGCGCGGCGGTGGGACTGGCGAGCCATTCGTGGTTGCCGAAGGCAGGGAGACTGATCAGGGAGCCGCCGAGAAGGCCGACGACGCGTCCGCCGATGAGGCCCATGAGGAACGAGCCTTCGAAGGTGAGGTCAAAGAAGCGGTAGCCGAAAATGCGCAGGACGACTCCGATCGCGAGCGGTGGAGTGAGGAAAAGAAGGAGCATGACTTTTTGATCGGAGTCTCGGACTTCTGTAAATAGCATGCTGCGGAAGGAGCGGAAACGGACGAGCAATGCGGCTAGCGATGCTGCGAAACCTACCTTCAGCACCAGGGTGAACAGCAAATCTTGTACGCCAAAAAGTGTGCCCATTTCTCTCGCGAACTGCGGAAGCTGAATGCTTCGAGTTACGTTAGCCAAAGCTGGGTGCGATGTAAAGAGATGGTGCGGGGCCTGCTGGGCAGCCAGTGTCATCGTTCCGTAAGGCGAAAATCTGAAGATGCCGGGCTAAAGGCCCCGGCGCTACATTAAAAGCTAAAACGGCGAGGTTTGGACGGGTCGCTCTCAGCGCGTCGTGAAAACGCTGACGTTGCAGGGGCTGCTATAATGATCGATTACCGTGAAAGAGAGAAAACAATCTGGTCAGGGAGTGAAGGGGCGGGCAGCAGGTCGCGCGCGGCACACTCGAATGGCGCGGGCCCGGCTCGTCGCGCGGGCGCAATTGCCTACTAGCTTTGGGGATTTCAGCGTTGTGGGGATCGAGGGGCGTCCGGGCGAAGAGGCTGTTGCGATACAACGTGGTGAGTTGCGCGAGACAACGCACGGAGCGTCGCGAGGGAGTTCAGGGCGGAAAACGCGGCGCGGGATGGCGCCGCTGGTGCGCGTGCATTCGCAATGTTTGACGGGCGACGTGTTTACTTCGGAGAGGTGCGATTGCCGCGCACAACTGGAATTTTCGTTGAGGCAGATTGCGAAAGAGCCGGCGGGCGTTCTGCTTTATTTGCCGCAAGAAGGACGCGGGATTGGGTTAATCAATAAATTGAAGGCGTATGAGCTGCAGGATAACGGGCTCGATACCGTGCAGGCGAATAGCAAGCTGGGATTCGCGGCGGATTCTCGGGACTACGAGTTTGCGGCGGAGGCGCTGAAGGCGCTGGGCGTCCGCGAGCTGCGATTGCTGTCGAATAATCCGGATAAAGTTGAGCAACTTGAAAGCGCGGGGCTTCGCGTGGTGGAGCGAGTTCCCTGCCGGCCACGGACCAGTCGCCACTCGAAGTTTTATCTGCGCACTAAGAAGGACAAGATGGGGCACCTTCTGGCATAGTCCGCGGTCTGGCGCCGTAATCCTTCAAGAAGAAACGTTCTCCAGCCCGACGCCATAAACAAGTAAACCCAAACTGCCGAGCAGGGCGCTACGCTTAAACCTAAGGGGCGAATCGTGGCGACTCGGTTCCGGTTTCAGGCGGAACAGATAGCTCACGCGAATTCGCGAATCTCCCGCATTACGGCCATTTTTCACAGCCCTTGCTTCCCTACGAAAATTTAACTTGACAAAAATTCTGGCCTGGCGATACTAAACCATATGGTTAAGTATTCAGAGGCGGAGTTGGATACGACATTTGCGGCGCTGTCGGATGTAACGCGGCGAGGGATTCTGGCGCGGCTGGTGCAAGGCGAGAGTTCGGTTAGCGAGCTGGCGGCGCCTTACAAGATGTCGCTTCCTGCGGTGTCAAAACATTTGCGCGTGTTGGAAGACGCCGGACTGGTTACACGGCACAAGGACGGGCGCGTGCATCGCTGCAGGCTGGTGGCTGAGCCGATGAAGGACGCGGCGGAATGGATTGAACGGTATCGGCAGTTCTGGGAACACCAATTTGACGCACTGGCAGATTATCTGGAAGAAGAATCGAGAAAAGAGGAGGCTTCACAATGGCAAGCTCCATCACCGGCCCCGAAACCAAAGTCGAAATCCGGCGAATGTTCGCCGCCACGCGCGAAAAAGTTTTCGAAGCGTGGACCCAACGTGAAAAGTTAGAAAAATGGATGTGCCGCTTTCCGCGGAACGAAACGCGGTACACCGCTTTCGACGCGCGACCGGGCGGCACAAACTTGATGGAGGTTACCAGCCAGGACGGCACTACTTACAAACAGCGGGTGACGTTTCGGGAGATTCGGCCTCCGGAAAAACTGGTGTTCACCTGGACCTGGGAGAAATTTTCGCCGTCGGGGCAAAAGGTCAGCGAGCAGAATGAGACG
>Ga0209009_1000290_pt1 | contig 19984 bp, 10 predicted proteins | sample BlaSpr_A8_OM3_M2_FD_187979 | JGI IMG/M metagenome (GOLD analysis project Ga0209009, IMG submission 187979) | Forest soil microbial communities from Thunder Bay, Ontario, Canada - Black Spruce, Ontario site 2_A8_OM3_M2 (SPAdes) (version 2) | ecosystem: Environmental > Terrestrial > Soil > Boreal... | reverse complement strand
CAAACTGCCTTCCGTGAAAAACGTTTTCCACGTATGACCCACGGTCCACTTTATACGGTGAATAGTCCCGCCATTTATCCGGATACCCAATCTTGATCATGATGGCATCCAGCTTCACCGCTGCTTGCTTCCGGGTTTCCGGACTCATCCAATCCAGCGTTGCCAGATCGTCGCGCAACGCGTCCATCAAGTTCTTGACCATCGCCACCGCTTTGGCTTTCGCTTCCGGCGGGAAATACTCTTTCACGTAATACTGTCCCAGCGCTTCGCCCAAATTTGCGTCCGTGGCTTGCACGCACCGGCGCCAACGAGGCAGAAGCTCCGTCGTGCCCTGCAGCGTCTTCCCATAGAAATCAAAATTCTCATTCACAAATTTGGACGATAATGACGGCGCCGCGTTATGCAGCAGGTGCCAGCGCAGATAAATCTTCCAATCCGCCAACGAAACCGAAGTCAAGGACGCATCTACAGCCTTGAAGAATTCTGGCTGGTTAACATTCACGTCGGTGACCGGCGGAGTCCCCACTTCGGCAAAATACTCCGTCCACATAAAATGTGGCGTCAGTTCAGCTAACTGCGCCACGGAAGTTTTGTGATAGGTGTTATCCGGATCGCGCCGTTCCACTCTGGTCATGGAAACTTTGGCCAGCGACGTTTCCAGTCCCATCACCGTTTTCGCTTCTGCCGCCGCGATCGCGTCATCATCGCCAGCCAACTTGAACATATTCGTGACATGCTGCAGATACGCCGCCCGGAGTTTTTCCGATTTCTCGTCATCCTTCGTGTAGTAGTCACGGTCCGGCATTCCCAGTCCGCCCTGCCGCGCTGACGCAATCACTTGCGTGCTGTTCTTATAATCCTGCTCGGATCCAAACGCGAAAAGCACTCCTGCTCCGTCGCGTTGCAGCCGAGCAATTTCCGCTTGGAGCGACTGTGCGTCATGTATATCCGCGATGCGTTGAAGTTGCGGCAGCAGGGGCTTCAATCCTGCCGTTTCCACAGCCGTCTCATCCATGCAACTCGCGTAAAAATCTCCAATCTTCCGCCAGTTGGAGCCCGCCGTCGCGTTTTTATCCGCCGCCGCTTTTTCTAGTATTTTGCTCAGCGCCGTCTCATTGTCCTGGCGAAGTTTGTTGAAGGTGCCCCAAGTCGGATAAGCCGCCGGAATTGGATGGCTCTTCACCCAACCGCCGTCCGCAAACTGGAAGAAGTCATCACACGGCGAGGCGCTGCGATCCAAATTCGAAAGATCGAATCCGTGTCCGCTTTGTTCGTCCGCCTTTCCAATGTCGCAGCCTCCAGCCACTCCGGCTGCCATAGTTTCAAGGCCCGCCCGCGAATCCGCGCTCTGCGCCGCAAGCCGCAGCGGTGACACCATCGTCAATATGCCCAGCAGAACAAACAGAACACGTCGAATCATCGAGTGCCTCTTTCGATAGTTTTTTGAATTCACACGCTGACGCAGGGTCTCGGTGAACGAGCAAACATTCTTGAAGCGTAGGAAGAGCCTTCCTATCAAAGCGCGCTAAAAGATTGTGAAGCTACACGCACGCCATGTCAACGTCCCGCACCCGTCGTCCCTGGCCACCTTTTCGCGCATGAATTCTTGATATTGACACTCTATAGGAGCTAACGTATTGTCCTACAGATCGTCTATAGGAGAAATATGACTCAAGACCAAACTAACCTCCTCCAGGGCACTCTGGACATGATGATTCTAAAAGCCCTGGCCCTGGACCAGATGCACGGACTCGGCATCTCTCGCCGAATCGAACAAATCACCAAAGGTACTTTTCAAGTGAAGCCCGGCTCGCTTTTCCCCGCCCTTCACCGTATGGAAGAGGAAGGCTGGCTCGTTTCCTCCTGGGGCGAGTCCGAAAATAATCGTCGCGCAAAATACTATCGGCTCACGAAAGCTGGCCGACGCCAGCTCGAATCCGAAACACAGCGCTGGGGCCGCATTTCGCTGGCTATCGCCCGCGCACTGGAAGCGTCCTAGGTAGTTGCAGGAGCGAGGAGCAGCATGCTCATGCTTTCGCGTATGACAAACTTCTGGCGAAATATTTTCGCCAAAGAAAAAACTGACCGCGACCTCGACGAGGAAGTGCGCTCCTACTCCGATCTGCTAGTCCAGGAAAAAATCCGCGAAGGAATCAACCCGGAAGAAGCTCGCCGCGCAGCCAAACTTCAATTGGGCGGCGTCGAGCAAGTAAAAGAAGAAGTGCGCCGAGCCCGCACCGGCGCCTGGCTCGATTCAGTCTTTCAAGATTTCCGCTACGCTGCTCGCACCCTTCGCAAAAATCCCGGCTTCAGCGCCATCGCAATTCTCACGCTAGCCCTCGGAATCGGCGCCAACACAGCCATCTTCACGCTCACTTACGCGGTAATCCTGAAATCGCTGCCAGTTCCGAACCCGCAGCAATTAGTACGTTACACATTTCGCTCCGGAGTTCAGGATTTGGGACTCTCCGGCCCTCTTTACGACGCCCTGCGCAAACACGAGCAAGCCACTCAAGATTTACTCGCCTGGACCAGCTCGAAGCTTGCCGTTCAAGAAAATAGTGCGGTAACCAACGTCGATGGCGCCCTAATCTCGGGCAACGGTTTCCGTGTTCTCGAACTTCAGCCCGTCATGGGCCGCGTTTTTACCGATGCAGACGACCAGCCCGCTGGCGGCCCCAACGGCTATCAAGTCCTTATAAGTTACTCTTACTGGAAAGACCATTTCCAAGGCAGCCCATCCGTCATCGGCCGTTCGCTGATTATCAACGGCAAGCCCGTCACCATCCTCGGAGTATTGTCGCAAGGCTTCCAAGGCGTCATAGCTGGAGAGCGCGCTGACGTCGTTCTGCCCCTGTCCTTCGAAGAAGTATTAAATGCTCCGAAGCCCATGCGTCACCACCCGGGCAGTTTTTGGTTGACCGTCATCGGCAGACTAAATCCCGGCGCAACTCTTCGAAACGCTCAGTCCAATCTGTTAGCCACGCAAAATTCCGTTCGCGATGAAGCCGACCCTTCCCACCGATATCTCAGCGGCTTCTTCGCCGCGTTTCAGCTTGGAGCCGAAAGCGGACGTTCCGGACGCTCCTCTCTCAAAATCATCTACAGCCGCCCTCTTATCGTGCTCGAAATTCTGGTCGGCATGGTTCTCTTGCTTTGCTGCGCGAACACCGCACTGCTCGTCCTGGCCCGTGTCAGTAACCGCCTTCGTGAGTTTGCGGTGCGTAGCGCGCTCGGCGCTTCGGGTCGCCGCCTGTTCCGCCAGGTATTGAGCGAAGTCGCGCTGCTCGCATTCTGCGGTCTATTGGCCGGCATCGCCCTCGGATGGCTCGCGGCCACGTCTCTCGTCTCAATGCTTGCAGCGATCGGCCAGCCTCCCCCACTTGACGCGGCGCCGCAGGCCGCCGTCCTCGCCTTTACCGCAGTAATCAGCGTGCTTTCTGCTTTTGTTGCCGGCGCGTGGCCCGCGTTCCGCGCCAGCCGCGTCGCCCCCATCCTCGGCTTGAAACAAAACGCTGTTGCTGCGTCATCCCGCGCTCTTGGCAAATGGATCGTTCCGACGCAAGTGGCCGTAAGCGTTGTGCTGCTAGCCGTGGCTTCCCTGCTCGGTCAATCCTTCTTCCATTTGCTGCATGAAGATTCCGGTTTCCGCCCGGAAAACGCCGTGATGGCCGACGTCGATCTAACTCCGAATAAACTTTCTGAAACCGTTGCTACGCACGACGCACAACAAATCGTCGATGCGCTCACCTCTTCTACCGGTGTCGATTCAGCCGCGGTCATGTCTTCGCCGCCGCTAAAGGGCTGGTGGAGTTCTTCACATTATTATTCGCTCGATCACAATGGCGCAGCGCACACAGACATGCAGATCTGGCCCGAAGCCGTCACCCCGGATTATTTCTCTGTAATCGGAACGCCTATTCGCGAAGGGCGCGCATTTAACCGCGCCGATGCTACCGCTGCGCAAGTTTGCATTCTCAGCGTGTCGGCAGCGCATAATTTCTTCTCCGGCGAAGAAGCTCTTGGCCGTTTCGTTTACACCGGCGGCTCGGACGTCTCCCTCGATGGAAAATCCCCGGCCAGTTCCCAAGATACTTGCCAGGTAATCGGAGTTGCCGCCGACGCACGCTTCGAGTCCTTGCGCGAGCCGCCCGAACGCGTCATCTACCACCTCATTCCCCAAAATCAAGTAGGCTCCGATTTCTTCCTGGTAGTCCGCAGCAACAATATTCCTGTAGCAACAGCCGCAATCCGCGAAGCCGTTCGCAAGACCGTGCCGGGCGCTCCCGAGCCAACCGTCTTCACCTTCGATCAACTCGTCGTCGCCCATTTGCACCAGGAGCGCATGCTATCGGCTCTATCAGCGTGCTTCGCAGCGGTAGCTCTGCTGCTCACGGCGCTCGGTCTTTACGGCTTATTGTCACGCAACGTCGTTATGCGCAGAAAGGAAATCGGTCTGCGTCTCGCACTTGGAGCCAATCCGGGTGACGCACTCGTCCTGGTGCTGCGCCAGGGTCTGCGTCTCGTCGTTATCGGAAGCGTGGTTGGCTTAATTGCTGCTGTTGCCACAACAAAACTCTTGGGAACTTTGCTAGTCGGCTTACAGCCAAACAAACCTCTTTTGTTGATCGCGGCGGTCACTGCGCTTTTCCTGGTTGCTCTCGCAGCGAGTTGCATTCCTGCGTGGCGCGCGGCGCGCGTCGATCCCATGGAGGCTCTACGCTACGAATAACCCATGGGAGTAACACAGAACCGCCGCCTCAGGGAGTAAGCTGATGTCCATCCTCGCGCGGATCACCTCTGGCTTCGAAAATCTGTTCCGCAAGACCCGCAACGATTCTGAGCTCGACGCCGAAGTCCGCAGCTACGTGCAATTACTAGCCGAAGAAAACGTCCGCGGCGGCATGCCGCCACAACAAGCGCCGCGCGCGGCGCAAGTCGAGCTGGGAGGTATCGAACAAGTGAAAGAACAATCCCGAGAGGCACGCGCCGGAGCCAGTCTCGACTCTTTCCTCCAGGATTTGCAATTCGGTGCGCGCATGCTGCGCAAAAATCCCGGCTTCAGCGCCATCGCAATTCTCACACTAGCCCTCGGAATCGGTGCCAGCACCGCGGTCTTCAGCCTCGTCAACGCCGTCCTGCTAAAGCCTCTGCCCTATCCTAATTCTCAACAAATCGTATTTCCGTGGCGTCAACCTCCCGCTGGACTGAATGTCGGTTACAACGAGATGCCTTGGGGCCGCCCCGATTTTCTTTTCTTCGCGCAGGAATCCAAATGTTTTCAGAGCGTCGGAGCCTTCAAGAGCGATTCCTTCAACCTCACCGGCTCAGGTGACGCCGCGCGTCTCGATGGCCTCCGCGCCTCCGCCGGTTTCTTCCCCTCCCTGGGAATCTCCCCGATCATGGGCCGCACTTTCACCGCGGAAGAAGATCAAATCGGTCACGAACATGAAGTAGTTCTCAGCTACGGCTTGTGGCGTGACAGATTCGGCAGCGACACCCAAATTCTAGGCCGCGCTCTCCAACTCAACAGTGAGTCGTACACCGTTATCGGCGTGATGCCCCAAGGATTCGTTTTTCCGCGTGCCGAGGAAATGCCCAATGGTTTCCCTTTCCCGCGCGAGACGCAGCTTTGGGTTCCGCTGGCTCTCGTCCCTGGCCCAATTATTCCCGGTGAGGATTCTGAGCTTGCCGTCATTGGACGCTTGCAGCCCGGCATCACGCCCGCCCAAGCGCAGTCGGAAATGAACGTCATGTCCAAGCGCCTTGAAGATTTCTTTCCCGGCGGCAAGGGCTGGTTCAGCATCCTAGTTACTTCCATGCAGCGCCAAATCGCTGGTGACATGCGCCGTCCGCTCCTGCTGATCCTCGGCGCAGTCGGCATAGTTCTACTAATCGCCTGTTCGAACATTGCGGGTTTGCTTCTCTCTCGTTCCCTTGCGCGTAGAAAGGAATTTACGCTGCGTGCTGCGCTCGGCGCCGGCAAGTGGCGCTTGATGCGGCAGGTTCTTACCGAAAGCCTTATGCTCGCCGGTATCGGTGGGATCGGAGGCGTCCTGATCGCAAAAGTCGCTGTTCACTTTGTAAAGTTTTTCGCGCCGCCCAATATTCCTCGTCTCAACGAAGTCAGTCTCGACATTCGGGTCGTGTTATTCGCTTTCGCAATTACGTTCGTCACAGGAATTCTGTTTGGACTCGCCCCTACTATTGCCGGTTCTCGCGACAACCTGGTCGAATCGCTCAAAGAAGAAGGCCAGCGATCTGGCAGCAGCGCCGCTGGCGCAAAACTTCGCAACGTACTTTTAATTTCAGAAGTTGCCTTGGCCCTCGTCCTGATCATTTCAGCAGGGCTGCTTACGCGAACATTTTTCCACTTGTTGGGCGTGGACCCCGGCTTCAACCCCACGCGAGTGCTGACTTTCGAGCTGACCTTGCCCGCAACAAAATATACAGATCAGCCGCAAATCGTAGCGCTCTATCAGCGAACGCTTCAAAGCATCCGCTCGCTTCCCGGTATCGAGTCCGCCGGAATCACCGCCATCACTCCGCTGGCCGGCGCTACGGAAAGCACTACAATTCGCTTGCCTGATCACCCATCGCAAGATCCAAAAGCTCCCGCCTTCTCGAATTACACCATGGTTTCTCCGGGATATTTTGCCGCCGCAGGAACCCCGCTTCTCCGCGGCCGCGATTTCCTGGATTCCGACACCGCCGATTCTTTGCCCGTAGCCATTATCAACGGCGCTATGGCCAAAAAATATTGGCCCGGCGAAGACGCCATCGGCAAGCAAGTCGCGCCGACTAGTAAGAAATATCCGGAGGCCACCATCATCGGCATCGTCGCGGACGTGAAACGGCTTTCCCTTCGCGAGAACCCGCCTCCCGAAATGTACGTTCCCTACAACCAAAAAGTGTGGCCGTCCCTGCTCACCATGGACGTCTTAGTTCGCACAAAAGCCGATCCCGCCTCCCTCACTGACACTGTGCGCAGCGCATTGCGCTCAGTTGATGCAGACTTGCCCTTAGCGAAAATCGCCACGCTGAACACTATTGTTGACGATTCCATGACGCTTCCGCGCTTCGCCATGGTTGTGCTCGGCTCGTTTGCCGGACTGGCCTTACTGCTCGCTTCGGTCGGCATGTACGGCGTCATTTCCTATTTCGTCGGACAGCGCACGCGTGAAATTGGCGTCCGCATTGCTCTCGGCGCGCAACGCCGCGACGTTTTTGGAATGGTCCTAGGCCAAGGCGCGCGTCTCGCGGCAATAGGAATTGTGCTTGGCTTGCTCGCAGCTCTAGCCGCCACACGCATGATGGTCAGCTTCCTGTACGGAGTTCAGCCCATTGATCCCCTGACCTTCGCGGCCCTACCGTTTTTGTTGCTGTCTATTGCGCTACTTGCGTGCTACGTCCCAGCCCGTCGAGCCATGCGCGTTGATCCCATGGTCGCACTTCACCATGAGTGACGCCGTCGGCAACGAGGAGTGAGGTAAATGTCGATCATCGCGCGCTTCCGTTCAGGCGTAGGAAATCTCTTCCGCAAAACGCGCCGGGATGAAGACCTTGACACCGAGGTGCGCGGCTACGTGGACCTGCTCGCTGAAGAAAAGTTGTGCACCGGGATGAACCCCGAAAATGCCCGCCGCGCCGCACGCATCGAACTAGGCGGCATCGAACGAGTAAAAGAAGAAGTGCGCAAAGTCCGCGCCGGCGCTTGGTTCGATTCTCTCCTGCAAGACCTTCGTTACGGCACACGCACCCTGCGCAAAAATTCAGGATTTACTGCCGTGGCCATTCTCACCCTCGCCCTCGGCATCGGCGCCAACACCGCCATCTTCTCCGTCGTCAACGCCGTGCTCCTCCGCCCGCTTCCTTATCCTGCGCCAGACCGCCTACTAACCATCGAATCCAGCCAATCGCTTCCTGACCTGGACGACATCCAGAAGCAAACTCAGTCGTTCGAGGCCCTGGGCGCCACCACGATGCAGCGCCTTGACTATGCCGGCGGCGCCGAACCAATCCAAGTCTTCTCCATCAACTGCAATGCCGACCTCTTCCGCGCCTTGCGCACACAACCCGCTCTGGGCCGTTTGCTCAGCGCGAACGACGATCGCTTCGGCGCTCCAGGTGCCGTTCTCCTCAGCCACGGCTTCTGGACCCGCCAGTTCGGCGCTGATCCCAACATCGTCGGTAAGTCGATACCGCTGAGCGGGAATTCCTACACCGTGGTGGGAGTGTTGCCTGCAAATTTCTGGATAGCGGGTCCGGTCGGCGACGTTTACGCTTCTTTGCGCGTTGTTTATCCCGCGGCGGCCCAAGCGCGCGGCGTTCATTTCCTCAGAACCTATCTTCGCCTCAAACCGGGCGTAACCTTGGCCCAGGCGCAGTCAGAAATGGTTCGCGCTGACGAATCGTTGGCGCAGGCGTATCCCGATTACAACCAAGACCGCCACCGTCATTTAGTGCCCCTGCTCGAAAAAGTGGTCGGAGACTCGCGCGCTCCCTTGCTTATTTTGTTCGGCGCAGTGGGACTGGTGCTGATGATCGCCTGCGTGAATTTTGCGAATCTGCTTTTGGCCCGTGGAGCATCTCGTCAGCGGGAATTCTCAATTCGAGCCGCACTCGGTGCAGGCTCCCGGCGATTGCTCGCGCAGATGTTGGTGGAAAGCACGATGCTGTCCTTGGCAGGTGGGGCCGCTGGAATTTTGCTAGCGCAAGTAAGCATAAAATCGCTTCTCGCTCTTGCTCCTGAAGACTTGCCACGCCTCACAGGGATCGGCATTGATTCCCGCGCTCTGGTGTTCACGCTAAGCATTTCTCTTTTAACGGGAATTGTTTTTGGGCTGCTTCCAGCGTGGAGCGCTGCGCGCCTCACCTTCGGTGATGGGCTGAAAGAATCAGGCCGCACGATGGCAGGAAGCCGAACGAGCCTTCGTCTGCGCCGCACTCTCGTCGTTTCAGAAACCGTCCTTGCCATGTTGTTGCTCGTCGGTGCCGGACTGTTGATACGCAGCTTCCAGCGCATGCAGTCTGTTTCCCCAGGCTTTCGATCTGACCACATCCTTACCATGCGCGTGGAGCTGCCCGAAGCGCGCTACGAAGAAGCTTCAAAACAAATGCCGTTCCGCAACGGGCTACTGCACGCTCTGAACTCGCTTCCAGCAGTCCGGGCCGCCATGATCAGCGAACTCCCCATGAGCGGCGAATATCTCACTCACGATCTCACCATCGAAGGCCGCCCGGTAAAGCTCGGCTCAGAGCCCGCAGTGCAAACTCGCACGATCCTCGGCGACTATTTTTCTATCATGGGCATCCCGCTCCTTCGCGGACGCGAATTCTCCGGACAGGATCGCGAAGATACTCCCGTCGTCGTAGTTGTGAACGAAACCTTCGTCCGAACATTTTTCGCCAATCAAAACCCTCTCCGCGTGCGCATCGAATGGTCGCGCGACAAGCCCGGAAGTTGGAAGACAATCATCGGAGTGGTCGGCGACGTAAAACATTTTGGTTTGGACCAGCCCGAGGAACCGGCCGTGTACGATCTGTATTCGCAAATGGACGAGCCTTGGAAACGCTGGATGTCTCTCGTCGTTCGTAGCCCCAGAGACCCTGGCGAACTCACGCGTCAGGTGGAAGCCCAAATCTGGGCTCTCGACCGCGGCATCCCACCCACCGCCGTGCTCACCATGAAGGACGTCATGGACGCATCTGTAACCCCACGGAAATTCAATCTAGCGCTGATGATGATTTTTGCAGGTGTGGCGCTGGCCCTCTCAGCTGTCGGCATTTATGGAGTGGTGGCCTATTCCGTCACGCAGCGCACTCACGAAATCGGCGTCCGGGTGGCTCTAGGCGCGCAGCCGCGCGACATCGTTCGCCTGGTGCTCGGCGAAGGAGCCAGGCTCGCGGTTCTCGGTGCAATCCTGGGACTCGCTGCTGCCGCCGCGCTCACGCGCTTCATGGCCAGCTTGCTTTTTGGAGTCACCGCGCGCGACCCGCTCACTTTCCTGGCCGTCGCCGCAATTCTCGTTTGCGTGGTCGCAGCCGCGTGCTGCATCCCCGCGCGTCGCGCCACGCGCGTGGATCCCATGATCGCTCTACGCTACGAATGAACGAGGCGATCTTGAATTAGAAGAAATGGAGCAAACATGCCCGCGCTCTCGCGCGTAAAAAGTTTCTGGCGAAATACTTTCGGCCGCCAACGGAACGATCGCGACCTCGATGCCGAAGTTCGCTCCTACTATGAATCGCTCGCGGAGGAAAAAATGCGCCAAGGCCTCCCCTCCGAAGAAGCACGCCGCTCTGCACGCCTGGAACTCGGCGGAATCGAGCAAGTAAAGGAAGAAGTCCGCGATGTCCGCGCCGGCGCCTGGCTCGATTCGCTGCTGCAAGACCTTCGCTTCGGCGCCCGCATGCTGCGCAAAAATCCCGGCTTTACCGCGATTGCCGTCCTAACCCTCGCCCTCGGCATCGGCGCCAACACCGCCATCTTCTCCGTCGTCCACGGCGTCTTGTTATCCCCACTGCCTTACACCCAACCTGACCGCCTTGTGATGATAATGGAGAGCAATCCGCGCTATGCCCACGTATGGGTTTCATACCCAAATTTCCAGGATTGGCAGCGCAGTGCCCAGTCCTTCGTGCAAATGGCGGCGTTCATGCAGCAGGGATATGATCTGACGAACCCCGGAACTCCGGAACATGTAGTTGGGAGCGCAGTCACCGCTGGCTTTTTCAGCACTCTAGGTGTGCGGCTAGCGCTCGGGCGTGAGTTCTCAGCCCAGGAAGATCAACATGGCGGAGCGCGCGCTCTCATCATAAGCGATCGTCTGTGGAAAAATCGGTTTGCTCAAAGTCCTCAAGTGCTCGGAAAACCAGCCACCTTGGATGGCGTGGATTGCTTCATCGTCGGTGTTCTTCCTCCAGGATTTCGCTTTTGGAGTGACGCGGACGTTTACACACCGCTCAGCCAGGGCGATGCGCTAATCATCGGCGCTCGCGGAAGCCATGACGGCATCGGCGCTATCGCGCGCCTGAGGCCGCAAGTGAGCATTTCGCAAGCCAAGGCCGAGATGAGTACGATCCAGAACGTTCTGGATCAGCTCTATCCCGATGACAATCGAGATTTGGGAACCGATGTAATGCCACTCAAGCGAGAGCTAGTCGGAGATGTAAGCGGAATTCTCGTGATGCTTTTGGGCGCGGTCGGCCTCGTTTTGCTAATCGCCTGCGCCAACGTCGCCAACCTCTTTCTGGCTCGATCAGCGGCGCGCAGCCGGGAATTTGGCATTCGCGCGGCGCTTGGCGCGAATCGCGGGCGTCTAATACGGCAGTTGATTACCGAAAGCGTGCTTCTCTCGCTCGCCGGCGGTGCGCTCGGCGTGCTTATCGCCATCCCCGTAGTCAAATCGCTGCTCGCTGCTTTTCCCGACAGCCTCCCGCGCAACGCGAACATCGGCGTGAACGCTCCAGTTCTGCTTTTTACATTGGGAGTTTCGATTGTCGTTGGAATTTTCTTCGGTCTGGCGCCCGCGCTGAAAAGTTGGAACGCCGATTTCCAAGCCCCGCTCAAGGACGGAGGTCGCGGCTCTACGAGTCCGCATAGTCGGGCGCAAAGCAGTCTTGTAGTCGTCCAAATGGCATTGACGCTGGTGCTGCTGCTGAGTGCAGGGCTGCTTTTCCGGACGATTCGTCAATTGTCTGACGTCGATCCAGGATTCGACACCCGGCACATCATCACATTCAAGGTGGGAGTTTCGCGTTCGCTGATGAAGACGGTCGCGAGCACTCGAATTGCCTATCAACAGTTGATTGAGCGCATCCGCGATATACCCGGAGTGCAAGCGGCGGATTTCACCGATGCTGTTCCGCTCAGCGGTCAGGGCGGGACTATTCCCTTTTGGATCGACTCTCAGAGGCCCGCTTCGCTTCAGGCAGCCCCGCGTTTGGTGGGCTTCCTTACGGGTCCAGATTACTTCCGAACGATGGGAATACCGCTGCTTCGGGGCCGATTGTTCACCCCGCATGACACCGTTCAGTCTCCATGCGTCGTGGTCATCGACAGTACTTTCAGTCGAATGTACTTTCCAGGCAGCGACCCACTGGGCCGAACGATAACATTCGGTTTCGCGTCACCCACTGGTCCCTGTCGCATTATTGGTGTAGCGCGCCACGTAAGGCATTGGGCGCTGGATGATCCCACCTCGTCTACGCAAAATCAGATGTATTTTCCACTGGCTCAGGATCCGGACCAGTGGGTGCTCGTCGGCTATCCCTTCTTGACGGTCGTGCTTCGCACCCCGCTCGATTCCGCGACCGTGATGCCCGCAATCAAAGCAGCAGTTTACGGCGCAGGCAGCGACCAGCCGGTGTATGACGTTCGGACCATGCAGAATATCGTTTCGGAATCGATGTCACCGCAACGCTTTCCAATGATTCTGCTGAGCGTGTTTGCAGCGCTTGCGCTGCTGCTGGCCTCTGTCGGATTGTACGGTGTCATTTCATACGCGGTGACGCAGCGAACTCATGAGATTGGGATTCGCATGGCGCTCGGTGCGGAGAAAAAAGATGTGTTTCGCCTCGTAGTTGGCGGTGGTTTGCGGCTGGCCGCCACTGGCGTTGCCATCGGCGGGATTGCCGCTCGAATCCTTACTCGCGTCCTTCCGAGTTTCTCGCATTTGCTCTACGGAGTCAGGGCTGGCGACTCCCTAACCTTTGCAGCTGTATCGAGCATCCTGGGCCTGGTCGCGCTCTTGGCCTGCTATATCCCGGCGCGCCGAGCCATGAAGGTGGATCCCATGATTTCGCTGCGTTACGAATAAGGAGATTGCAAAACGTGCTTCGCCCTTCGCGGATGAAAAGCTTCCTGCGAAACATTTTCGCCAAGCGCCAAAACGACCGCGAACTCGACGACGAAGTGCGCGCGTACGTTGAAACTTTGGCGGAGGAAAAAATGCGCGAAGGTATGACCCCTGAAGAAGCCCGCCGCGCCGCCCGCCTCGAACTGGGCGGCATCGAACAAGTAAAAGAAGAAGTACGCGATATCCGCACCGGCGCCTGGCTCGATTCCCTGCTTCAAGATTTGCATTACGGCGCTCGCATGCTGCGCAAAAATCCAGCCTTCACCGCCATCGCGCTACTAACCCTCGCCCTCGGCATCGGCGCCAACACCGCTATCTTCTCCGTCGTCAACGCCGTTCTCCTCCGTCCGCTGCCCTATGCGAACCCTCAACAATTAATCGCGATCAAGGAATCTTCCCAACGAGTCGGCGTTCATTCAACCTCCTATCCCGATTTCCTCGATTGGCGAACGCAGAGCAAAACGATCTCGCAAATGGCCCTCCTCAATAATCGAGCTTTCAACTTGTCCGGTGTCGCTCAACCTGAAAATATCGAAGGCTATGCGGTGTCGCCGAATTGCCTTTCATTGCTGGGCGTGCGCCCGTTCCTCGGTCGCGATTTCCTTCCGTCGGAAGAAGTTCCCGGCACGGCTCCGGTCGTCATGATGAGTTACGCGCTATGGCAATCCCATTTGGGCGCCAATCCCGACGCAATCGGAAAAACCATCACACTCGACGGACGCAGCTTCACCATCGTCGGCGTTCTTCCTCCCAACTTCCGCCTCGACGATAAGACCGACGCCATCGCCCCCGTCGGCATTTGGGGCGCCGACATGATGGATCGCGGCGACCGCGGCGACATGGAAGCTCTCGGACGTCTCGCCCCCGGCTCAACTTTTCAGCAGGCTCGCGCGGAACTCGACACCATCGCCATCAATTTGCAGAAAACCTATCCCGTCTTGAACGCCGGTGTCGGAATCAGCGTCACAACGCTTCGCGATCAATTGGTAGGCGACACTCGTCCAGCCATCCTCGTTCTTTTCGGCGCAGTCGTTTTCGTCCTGCTGATCGCTTGCGTCAATGTAGCCAATTTGTTTCTGGTGCGTGGCGCAGCCAGGTCCAAAGAGATTGCCGTTCGCCAAGCCTGCGGCGCTAGCCGCCGTCGCGTTGTTCGTCAAATGCTCACTGAAAGTTTTCTCCTCGCCGCAATCGGAGGAGTTTTGGGAATTCTGGTTGGAGCCTTAGGCGTTATCGGCCTGAAGCATTTAATCTCGACCGACATGCTTCAAGGCATAAACATCGCCGTCGATCGCAACGTCATGCTATTCACCGCCGCCATGGTCGTCCTGGTCGCGATTGCTTTCGGACTGGTTCCCGCCTGGCAAGCCTCGCAGCCGCGCGTCCAGGAAACCCTGAAAGAAGGCGGACGAAGCGCCACATCCAGCCCAGCCCAACATCGCTTGCGCGGCGTCCTGGCCATGGCCGAAACTGCTCTCGCTCTAATCCTCCTGGTCGGCGCGGGTCTCATGATGAAAAGCATGTACCGCTTGCTGAAAGTGAATCCCGGCTTCCAGTCCGACCGCGTCCTCACCATGGAAATGGATTTGCGCACAGCTCAATATTCCAAGTCCCCAGCCAGAATAAATTTCTGGCAGCAACTGCTGGAAAAGGTCCGCGCCATCCCCGGAGTTGAAAACGCCGCGATTGGCACCGCCGTTCCACTCACAGGCAGTCACAATCGCGCCGATATCACCATCGAAGGCATCCCCGTCCTCGATATCGGAACGTTTCCGCATCCCGATTACCATTACATCAGCGCGGATTACACCCGTGTCCTTAACATTCCGCTGATGCACGGCCGCAATTTCAGCGGCGCCGACACTGAAACTGCCGCGCTCGTCGGTCTCATCAACACCACCATGGCCCGCCGCTACTGGCCAAAGGAAGACCCGGTCGGCAAACGATTCCATTGGGGTCGCCCTGGGTCGAAAGATCCCTGGATCACCATCGTCGGCGTCGTCGGTGACACAAAACTTTACGGTCTGGCCAACCCCTCTCGACTCGAAATTTATTTGCCTTTCCGCCAGGAACCTCAAACCGATATGTATTTGATCCTGCGTTCGGCCGTCGATCCTGCCAGCCTTACTTCGTCCGTTCGCTCCGCAGTAGCCGCCATCGACCGAGACCAGCCCGTTTTCAGCGTCATCACCATGCGCCAGTTGCTCGATAATTCCGTGTCCACTCCGCATCTCACTCTCGTCCTGCTCGGCCTTTTCAGCGGACTTGCGCTCGTCCTCGCCGCCATCGGAATTTACGGCGTGATTTCTTACAGCGTGCAGCAACGCACGCACGAAATCGGCATCCGCATGGCTCTCGGCGCGCAACGCAGCAACGTTCTTCGCCTGGTCGTAGGCCAAGGAGTAATACTCGCCGCCGTTGGAATCGTTATCGGCATTACAGCCGCCCTGGGCTTGATGCGCCTGATAACAAGCCTGCTTTTCGGCGTCAGCCCCGACGATCCACTCACGTTCACCGCCGCCGCATTGGTTTTGCTGTTTGTCGCCATCGCCGCGTGCTACATCCCCGCGCGTCGCGCCATCGCCGTTGACCCTATGAACGCTTTGCGCTACGAATAAAAAACGAAACTAGCTTTCAGGTATAAACCTGATATACAACATGCCTGGGTTATGTAATCCTCTCGGCCTAACACTTCGAGATTTCGCATTTAGGATTCGCTCCGTCCTAACAAGGAGACTTTTATGACCGCGCCAAAGCACTCTCACTCGGTCACCCCTTACTCGGTCAAGGGCGCCGCCCTCTCGGCGGCACTGCTATGCAGTCTTGCAATTCCGAGCGTTACAACTTCGGCCCTCGCGGGTGGAGTACCACAAATGTCGGCCGAAAATTCCGCGAACTCCAACGCCACAGCGCCCAAACCCGACCGCGAGAAAAAAATCTACACAAACGATGACGTCGAAGCCCTCGCTCGCAATGGCGCCACGACTGTTGGCGACGCCGCAGGTATCCCCATCGCGCCCGATACAGACACTGCCGTAATGAAGACGTCGCGGGCGCGCCCCGCCTTGATCCCGCAAGTCGCAACCGCCGAGCGTCTGGCGCCCGAAAAGGACCCGGTTTGGTACGCGCAACAATATGTCTCACTGAGCGCGCAGCTAGATAGCATCGACGCTGAAGTGCCGCGTCTGCAGAATTTTCGCCAGTCAGACGCGCCGCCGCAGCCCGCTCCGGGATTGGATGTAGGGCTGAATATTTATGCGCCGTGTCCAGCAATTAGCATCGACGCGCTCATCCAGCAGCTTCAGCTGCAACGCGCTGCCATCGTAGCGCAAATTTCCGACCTGGAAGATCGCGCTCGCGCCAACGGCATTCCGTCGGAAGTTTTGCGAAACGCGGAGGAAGTTGCCGCCCGCGCGCAGGACATTTCGCGGTTTCCGGCCCAAGTTCAGGAAAAAATCGTCACCCAACAGCTGCAACAGCTACAGTCCGAACTTAACGACGTGCGCGAAGTGAAATCGCAAATGGTGGAGCAAGCTGCCGCGCAGAACATCACGCTCCTTCCGCCCCTGCCGGAAATAAAGTACGGTGGAGGTTTTACGGTCGATTATTTGAAGCAGCTCGATATTCAGCAGAACCAGATCGCGCAGCAACTTAACCAGGCCGAAGACGAAGCATTGCGTGTAGGGATTCCGCCACGCGCCTTGCCGTAACCGGCCTTGGCTAAAATCTCAAACCTTTATTGCTTCGCCGGCGCTTTGTAGAATATTTATTCTTGTCTTCGATACGTGCCGGTTTCTCGCACCGTTCCAATCTGCAGCTTATCGTCATCGGTGAAGGCCAAATTCCATACCTGAAAATATGCCGGCGATCCCGCTGGCGCGCAATTCATTCGGATATGCTTCTCATCCGGAAAATCATAAACGCATTCATGGAACTCGCTCGGGCTTTTCATAACCAATGTCCCATCCGCTTTGAAATGCAAAGTTTCTTTCGTGCCGTGCACCTCTTCCCAATCGCCCACAATCTGCGACTTCAACTCCGGAGTCGCTTCTTGTCGGCATCCTGGCAGCCACCAAGCCACGCAAATCAGCAAAAGCGCGCCTAACCAACAGCTCGTCCATCTCGCCGCAAAACTTTTCATTTGTCACCCGCGCCGGCCGCTCGTCCTGAATTCAACGAATCGTGCTGGAACTTCGGCCAAGCGCTTTGCAAAAGGCCGTGGCTCGCGGTCTGCACCGCATACAGCGTGCCTTCCGCCATCGCAATGTACAGCGTTCCGTCCGGCGCCAATGCCGGTGACCCAACCGCAGTTCCCTGCAGTGGCAAATCCCAAAGGATGTGACCCTTGTCCGACAGCGCAACCAGTCGCGTCTCCGCCATGGTGTAAATCGTTCCATCACTTCCCAGCACCGGAGAGTGCACGCCGCGACGCGTCTGCGGCAAGCGAAATGTCCATTTCACCGCGCCATCCTCCGGCGCGAACGCATACACCACGTCTTGCATCGACACCGCGATAATTGTTCCGTCCGCGGCGATCACGGGAGGTGTGTGAAATCCCGCCTTATTTCCATTGTCGTAAATCCATTTCACCTGGCCTCGCGTATCCAGCGCGACAAATTTGTACAACTGCGAGCCGCCGTAGATCGTTCCGTCCTGGCCCACCGCAATCGGAGTATCAATATAGGTATCCGTCGACCCGTTCGCTGGTACGCCAAACCCCCCAAGCGAAATGTGCGGATAGGACCAAACAGTCTTGCCTTCGCGATCGATCACAAAAACTCTTCGCTCGCGCACAAACGCCACTTCCCCATCCTTCAGCATCACCGGCGAGTTGCTGTAGTCCAATGCCGGCAACGACCACCGCAGCGTCCCGTCCTCCTTATTGAAAGCCGAAAAAGATTGGCCGCAGATGGTGTACACCGTGCTCCCGTTCGATGTCCCGCCTTGATCGCTCGACGCCGTCTTCTGCGTTGGACACGAAATCTCCCATCGCTTCAACCCCGCAGGGGTCAGCGAATACACCTTGTTCGTCGTTCCAAAATAAATGTTCCGCTCTTCGTCCTGAAATATCGCTCCCTCGATCTGGTCGTGCAGATCCACGCGGTATTCCCATCGCAGGGAACTCGAAGGGTCCACGCAATAAATTTCACTGCCCGCTATGTACAGCTCTCCATCCCTTCCCACCGTCGGCGAAGTATAAAATCCGTCCATAGGGCTGAAATATTTGGTCCATTTTACTTGGGGAATTTTGCTGTAAGCAGGAACCCGCTGCCGCACCACGCGATACCAATAGAAAATGCATCCAGCCGCCACCAGAATCACTACGCAGTAGTTCAGCATTCTTTGATTCACGAACGCGCCCGCCCCTCGCAGCACTCCGCGCTCTCACGAATGCGCGCAATCGCCGCGCTCACACCGCACATTTCCCAAGACGAGTCGGCCCAGTCCTACTTTGTAACCCGATGCTAACATCCCGCCCGAACGCCTTCGCTGCCCGGATATACTTTTGTTGACAAGTTAAATAACCATGGCTTAGGGAGCGGGTCATGCGTCCAATGCGCGTCTTAATGATTATTCTGGAAGTCGTCCTGATATTTGTGGCGTCTTCCGCCGTCATCAATTACGTGGTCACCAGGCCTGCTTCCAAGCGTGACGCTACCGAAATAAAATTCAATGCAGCCAACGCGAAAAAGTTCCGCTCGCTTTACGATACCGGCGCCAAGCAGCTCCAAAACACGGAATATCCGGAAGCACTCGCGAGTTTTCAGGAAGCGGAACAGTCCAGCAGCCAACTCAACGACGATCAATACGCCGCATTAAAAAACTCACGACAGCAGATCGCCACTTTCTACGAATCCTCAGGACGCGCCGTCGACGCCGAAGCCGTGTACAAAGCCATGCAGACCTCCGGCCTTCAAGAAGGTTATGTCCTCTCGCGCGCCCACGTCCCCGCTCAAGCTCTGCCTCGCCTGCAGGACGCGCAGCAATTTTCCGCGCATCTCACCGAAGGCAAGCAAGCCGCGCTGATGGAATCCAGCGGCGCAGTCGTTGAATGTTTGCGGGAGATGCAGCGCTACGACGACGCCGTGGAAAATTCTCGCCAAGTGATTGACTATCTTCGAACGTCTTCTAATCCCTCCGATCTCGCGCTCACCGACAAATATCTCGAGCTCGCGCAAACCTTCTCCGAGGCAAAGCAGTGGGAACAGGCCGAACAGACCCTCATGCTCGGTTGGAGTACGGTGGACCAGGTCATCGCGCATCGTTCCAGCCTGCCGGACTCTGATCCAGCCTATACCCAGGCTCTTTCCGAGAAATCCCTTCTATTGTATTGGTTGGTTTCCGCCTACGCTCAAGATGGGAAGATTGATACCGCGCTGGCAACTTCCGAAGAGTTTTACAAATACGTGGCGGAACACTCTAAACCGTGGGGTGATCTCAGTCCCTACTCCAGAGGTGAAGTAGCAAAACAAGCCTGGAGAGTCGCCCTGGATGCGAACCGCCCGGACGCCGTCTCGCTCTGGAACACCCGCATGCACGCCACCCGCTAAATCCGCCACGCACCGCGCATTTCAACTTTACCTGTTAATTCACTGGCCCTAACGCAGGTCATAGTCGAACAACTATGTTCGTAGCACCGCCAAGGCGCGTTGGCCCGTCATGTTGAGTAATTCATAGTCTAGTTGATTTAATCAACGCAAATAGCTCGTGCCACTGCTCCAATATCCGGCCCATTGCGCGTCCCTCGAATTTCCAACCATATAGCCAAGTTATTTTTTCGCTGGAAACCGTGGCCCGCAACGTGCAGATTATGCGGCGTTCGCCCACACCGGGCAGACCAAAAAAACGGAGGAAACAAAATCACGGCAAAGAAACTCAAGAAGTCTAAGAAGCTCGAAGCCACCAAGCCGTTGACGTTGACCTGGGCGCCCGCCCCGAACAGAACGCCGTTGGGATTGATCAGAAAAACCTTGCCGTTCGATTGCAATGCCCCGAGTATTTGCGATGGATTTTGGCCGGTAATCCGATTCAGCACGCTGCTCGACGAATTTTGTTGGATGAAGCGCGTGAGTTCGCCCGGGTTGATCGAAAAATTCTGCCAGTTGATGATTGCGCCCGGCGAATTG
>Ga0209009_1000289_pt1 | contig 19992 bp, 19 predicted proteins | sample BlaSpr_A8_OM3_M2_FD_187979 | JGI IMG/M metagenome (GOLD analysis project Ga0209009, IMG submission 187979) | Forest soil microbial communities from Thunder Bay, Ontario, Canada - Black Spruce, Ontario site 2_A8_OM3_M2 (SPAdes) (version 2) | ecosystem: Environmental > Terrestrial > Soil > Boreal... | reverse complement strand
AACGACGCCCGCCAGAAGATCCCAGGCTCGTGAGGTAGTAGCCATTGAGAGTCGAGCGTTGAGGGTCGAGCACGGATCCGAGCTCCTCTCGACTCTCGACTCTCGACTCTCGACTCTTCCGGCATGACCCGCCGCGTTGTGATCGTGGTGTGCGACGGCCTGGGCGTCGGCGCGGCCCCGGACGCGGAGGCGTACGGAGACGCGGGGAGCGACACGCTCGGGCACGTGCTCGAGCGGCACCCGACGCCGCTGCCGAACCTGGAGAGCCTGGGGCTCCTCGCGCTCGCCGGGCGCGGCCGGGAAACAGGCGCGCGGGGCAAGGCAATGGAACTCTCGGCCGGAAAGGACACGACGACCGGCCACTGGGAAATGATGGGCCTCGTCGTCGAGCGCCCGTTCCCTCTTTATCCGGAAGGATTTCCTCCCGAGATCGTCCTGCCCTTCGAACGGCACGCCGGCAAGAGAGTGCTCGGAAACCGCGCCGCCTCGGGCACGGAGATCATCCAGGCGCTCGGACCGGAACACCTCGCGACCGGGCGGCCGATCCTCTACACCTCGGGCGATTCGGTCTTCCAGGTCGCGGCGCACGAAGACATCTGGCCTCCGGAGAAACTCTGGGAACTCTGCCGGTTCGCGCGCGGAATCCTCAAGGGCGAGCATCTCGTCGGACGCGTCATCGCGCGCCCCTTCATCGGAACGCCGGGCCGCTTTGCGCGCACGGCGAACAGGCGCGACTTCACCGTCGAGCCGGCGGGGGAGACGTGGCTCGACCGGCTGGCGGCGGCCGGCCGGACGGTTTTCGGGGTGGGGAAAATCGTGGACATCTTTTCCGGCCGCGGGATCACCGACTCCGTCCACACAGCGTCGGATTTGGAAGGGATGCGGGTGACGGCGGACGCGTTGCGCGGCGACCGCGCGGACGTCGTCTTCACCAACCTCGTGGATTTCGACAGCAAATACGGACACAGGAACGACCCCGCCGGCTATGCGAAGAACCTCGCTTCCCTGGACGCCCTCCTGCCTAACCTGCTGGCCGCGATGAGACCGGATGACCTGCTCTTCGTCACGGCAGATCATGGCTGCGAGGCGACGGACGTATCGACGGACCACACGAGGGAGTTTGTGCCGCTCCTCGCGGCCGGGCGCGCTGTCGGCTCCGACGTGGACCTGGGAGTGCGGCGAAGCTTCTGCGATCTTGCGGCGACCGCCGGCGAGTGGATGGGCGTTGCCGCGCCGCGCGGTGAAAGCGCGCTTGCCCGATTGCTCCTGTAGTGGTTCACGGGATCCTCCTGGCCGCGGTCCTGTATGGACTGCTGCTTCTCCTCGTGGTCGTGGCCAATCTGGCCTTGACGCCGCGTCTCTCCCGGACGGCTCTCTCCGGTGGTCCCTTTCCCAAGGTCTCGATCATCATTCCCGCGCGCGACGAGGAGAGAGCGGTCGCCGCGGGGGTCGGCTCCCTGCTCGCCCAGGACTATCCGGACTTTGAAGTCATCGTCGTCAATGACCGTTCGAGGGACGGGACGGGAGCGATCCTGGAAATGCTCGCGCGGGAGAGCGCTCGCCTTCGCGTCGTCGCGGGGAGCGAACCTCCTCCCGGCTGGCTCGGAAAGCCCCACGCCCTGTGGCTCGGAGCGCGGGCGGCGAGCGGCGAGCTCCTCCTCTTCGCCGACGCGGACGTTCGTTATGAGCCGGGCTGCCTGCGCGAGGCGGTCAGCCTGCTGCGGGAGCGCGAAGCGGACTTCCTGGGTCTTCTCCCGCGACTTGAAGCCGAGGGATTCTGGGAGAACGTCCTGCTGCCTTTCGTGATCGGGGCGTACTACGCTGGGCCGGGGCTCTTCGCCAACTGCCGGTGGCCGCGGTGGATCGCTCTCGGGGGAGGTGCGGGGAACATGATCCGCCGGTCCGCCTACGAAGCGATCGGCGGGCACGAAGCCCTGAAGGCCTCGGTCATCGACGACGTCGCCCTGGCCCTCCGGGCGAAGCTGTCGGGATTCCGGACCTGCGCCGCGCGCGCGGAAGATCGCGTGGCAGTTCGGATGTACTGCGGCTTCCGCGAAGTCTGCGCCGGCTTCACGAAGAATGTCGCTTATGCGTATCAGGGATGGCCCGGAGCCGTCCTATTCCTGGTGACGGCGGCCTGGTTCGTCCTGAGCCTCGCGCCCCCGGCCTTTCTTTTCCTGGCCTTCGCCGGCGTCGACGCGGCGCGGCGCGACATCGCGCTCGCAGCGGCGGGGACCGCGCTGCCGATTCTCGCGCGTCTGGCCCTCGCGGCCGTCGTCGGCGATCCGCTCTGGCCTTCCTTTACTCACCCTATAATGGCGGCAGTTTGGGCGGGAATAACCTGCCGATCCTTGTATCAACGGTTTGTCCGGAGGCGCCTGACCTGGCGGGGGCGGGAGTTCGACGCGCGCGGCGCGCGCTTTTGAGCCGGAGGAGACATGCGTTGGATCGGCCTGGCGGGAATGGTCGTCATCCTCGGGATCGCATTGCTTCTCTCGAAGAACCGCCGCGCGATCCGGTGGCGGACGATCGGTTGGGCGTTCGCCCTGCAGATGACCTTCGCGTTCCTTGTGCTCTACTGGGAGCCGGGCAAGCGGGGCCTGGAGAACTTCTCCAACGGCGTGTCCCGCGCGATCGGCTACGCGGACCAGGGCTCCGCGTTCCTCTTCGGCTGGCTGGCGGGCAACCAGACGGCGTTCGGAGAGAAGCTGGGGCTTCCGATCGGCGGCTTCATCTTCGCTTTCAAGGTCCTGCCGCTCATCATTTTCATCTGCGCCTTCTTCTCGATCCTCTATTACTTCGGGATCATCCAGGTGCTCGTCCGGGGAATGGCCTGGGTGATGCAGAAGACGATGAGGGTCTCGGGGGCCGAGGCCCTCTGCGTCGCTGCCAACGTCTTCATCGGCCAGACGGAGGCGCCCGTCCTGATCGCTCCGTACATCTCCGCGATGACGACCTCGGAGCTCCTGACGATGATGACGGGCGGCATGGCGCACGTGTCGGGCGCCGTCATGCTGGCGTACGTGCTGATGGGAGCGCCGTTGAAGTACCTGATCACGGCGTCCGTCATGGCGGCGCCGGGGACCTTCATGATCTCCAAGATCCTCTGGCCGGAGACCGGCGCGCCGGTGACCATGGGCACGGTGAGGATGAAGGTCGAGAAAACGAGCGCGAACTTCATCGACGCGGCCGCGACCGGGGCGACACAGGGGATGACGCTCGTTCTGAACATCAGCGCGATGCTGATCGCCTTCGTGGCCCTGATCGCGATGCTGAACGGCTTCCTCGGCTGGGTGGGCCACTTCTGGGGCAACGCCGCCTTCTCCCTGCAGACGATCTTCGGCTGGGTCCTCGGGCCGCTCGCTTTCATCATGGGCGCGCCGAAGCCGGACGCGCCGATCGTCGGCAATCTGATCGCCAACAAGACGGTCATCAACGAGTTCTTCGCCTTCTCCATGATGAAGGACGTCGTCGGACAGCTTTCCGAGAAAGGGAAGCTCGTCGCGACCTTCGCGCTGTGCGGGTTCGCGAACTTCTCCTCGATCGGCATACAGATCGGCGGGATCGGAGGACTGGCGCCCACGCGTAAGTCCGACCTGGCGCGCCTGGGGTTCCGGGCCCTGCTCGCCGGTTCGCTCGTCTCCTTCATGACGGCTTCGATCGCCGGGCTGATCTACGAGATCGCCGGCATGAGCGCGCAATGAGCGCCCCGGGGCTCCTCGGCCAGCTCGACACCGCCGCCGACACCATCCGGGGGAAGGCCCGGCACGCGCCGGTCGTCGGGCTCGTGCTCGGATCCGGCCTCGGGGCGTTCGCCGAGGGCCTGTCGGACCGGGTCGCCATCCCCTACGACCGCATCCCGCACTTTCCCGTCCCGAGCGGCATCGTGGGTCACGCGGGGGAGCTCGTGCTCGGCAGAGTCGGGAAAACGCCTGTCGTCGTCCTGTCCGGGAGAGTTCACTTCTACGAAGGGCGCGCGATGTCCGAGGTCGTCTTCCCGGCGCGGGTGCTGGCGAGGCTCGGAGTCAAGGCGGTCATCCTGACGAACGCCGCGGGAGGAGTCCGGCTGACGTTTCGTCCCGGAGACCTGATGGTCCTGACCGATCACATCAACGCGCTCGGAGGCAATCCTCTCGCCGGCGCCAACGAGGACGCGCTCGGGCCCCGATTCCCGGACATGAGCGCGGTTTACGACGCACGCCTGAGGAGCGTCCTGAAGGCGGAGGCGAGCCGGCTGCGGATTCCCCTGCGTCAGGGGGTGTACGTCGGGCTGCTGGGGCCGTCCTACGAGACGCCGGCGGAGATCCGGATGTGGCGCAAGCTCGGGGCGGACGCGGTCGGCATGTCCACCGTCCCCGAGGCGATCGCCCTGCGGCACGCGGGCGTGCGCGTCGCCGGGATCTCGACGATCACGAACATGGCTGCGGGCATCCTGAAGAAGCCCCTGAACCACGCCGAGGTCCTGGAGACGACCAGGCGGGTCGGCTCGCGCTTTGTGCGGCTGCTCGAAGCCGTGGTGCCGAGGATCGCGGCGGCGGTCGCGAAAGCGTGAAGGACGCCGCCGCCCCCGCCGTGCCGGCCGCTCGCTTCGCGAGACGTGGCCCGCGGCCACGGCCGGCGCTGAAGTGACGGCGGTGGGAGACCCCCCGCGCCCCCCCACGCCGGGAGAGGGAGAGGATGCCGCTCGAGAAGAGCGGCTCATCGAGGCGGCAGCCCGGTACCGGGAAAACGCGGTTTCCAGGAGGAGCGGATTCTCGGTCGGCGCTGCGATCGAGGACGAAAACGGGAAGATCTGGGGCGGCTGCAACGTCGAGAACTCTACGTACGGGCTGACGGTCTGCGCCGAGCGCGTCGCGATCTGGAAGGCGCTTTCGGAAGGGGTCCGCAAGTTCCGCGCGGTGGCCGTCGTGACCGGCGCCGACGAGCCCACGCCCCCCTGCGGAGCCTGCCGCCAGATCCTCTGGGAGTTCGCCGGTGACGTTCCCATCATCATGGCGAGCCCGAACGGCAAGAAAAAGCGCTTTCAATTGCGAGAACTTTTTCCGGAGCCGTTCGATTTCTAGGAGGCCCGTCATCCTGAGCGAAGCGAAGGATCTGCTCCGGCTGGCAGGGACCGGGCATGACTGTGCCCGCGGACGGCCGCAAGCCTCGCCCGTACACCCGAGAACTTGCGCGATGCTGCTTCTGCTTGCGGCGGCCGAGCTTGTGGCCGCTTCACCCCCGAAGAAAGAGGCCGCCGACCTTCTCGTCGTCAACGCCCGCGTCGTCACGATGGACGAGAAGTTTTCGCTCTTCGACCCCGGCGCACTCGCGGTCAAAGACGGGAAAATTCTCGCCGTCGGGCCTTCGGCCGACCTCTCGAAGCTTTACGCCGCTCGCGCGACTTACAACGCCCACGGCAGCATCGTCCTGCCGGGCCTCGTCAACACGCACACCCATGCCGCCATGACTCTCCTGCGGGGAATCGCCGACGATCTGCCGCTCGAGAAATGGCTGACGGAGCACATCTTCCCGGCGGAAGCGAGGAACGTTTCGCCCGAGTTCGTCTACGACGGGACGCTTCTCGCGGCGCTCGAGATGATCGAGGGAGGGACCACCACCTTCGCCGACATGTACTACTTCGAGTCGGACGCCGCCCGCGCCGTCGAGAAAGCGGGCCTGCGGGCGGTGCTGGGGGAGACCTTCATCGATTTCCCCGTCCCCGACCACAAGGACCTGCCGTCCACGCTCGCCTTCATGAAGGACTATGTGAAGCGATGGAAGGGGCACCCGCGGATCACGCCGGCCGCCGCCCCGCATTCCACCTACACGTGCTCGAAGGAGACGCTCCTCGCGGCGCGGGACCTCGCGCTTTCCGAAGGGATCCCGATCCTGATCCATCTGCGGGAGACGAAGAAGGAGCTCGCGGACTCTCGAAACGCGTCACCGGAGAGCCCCGTCCTCCACCTCGCGTCGATCGGGTTCTTCGACCCTTCCGCGCAGGGCCGGCATGTCCCGATCGTGGCCGCTCACGGCGTCTGGATGGACGAGAAAGACCGCGCTCTCATCAAGCAGTACGGCGTGGCTGTCTCGCACAACCCGGAATCCAACATGAAGCTCGGATCCGGGACCGCGGACGTAACAGCCTGGGAGAAGGAAGGCCTTCTCTGGGGGCTCGGCACGGACGGGCCCGCCGGCTCCAACAACGACCTCAACATGTTCGAGGCGATGGATTTCGCGGGCAAGCTCGCCAAGGTCTCCCGCGAGGATCCGACGGTCCTTCCCGCGCGGACGCTCGTGGAGGCGGCCACGCGCGGCGGCGCCCGGGCCCTCGGGCTCTCCGAGAAGATCGGCTCTCTGGAACCGGGCAAGCAGGCGGACTTCATCGCCGTAGACGTCCACAACGCGCACGTGGAGCCGTTCGACGACCTCTATTCGACGCTCGTGTATTCGGCCAAGGCCTCCGACGTGACGGACGTGTGGGTGGACGGCAAGAGACTGCTCCAGCACCGTCGTCCGACGACGCTCAACGAGGCCATCATTCTCGAGAAGGCGCGGTATTGGCGGGAACGAGTGCGGAAGTCACTCGTGCCGTAGGGAACGGATGCGGCGGCTCTTCTACTCCCTCCTGGAAACGCTGGGGAGGCTGCGGCCCGCCGTCATCGTCGCGATCGCCGCGTTGCTCGTCGCCTTGATCTTCCTGGCGAGTCACGCGATCCCTGTCGACATTCGCTTCTCGTTCTTCTACCTGGTGCCGGTCGCCCTGACCGCATGGTTCGCGGGACCGCGGGTGGGAGCTCTGTTCTCCGTGATCGGCGCCGGCGCCTTGTCCGTGGAGTCTCTCGCCGGGAACGAGTTCGGACAAACCGGCAGCCTGGTGATCTACACCAACGGCGTCCTCCTGCTCGGCTTCCTTCTGCTCTTCTCGAGTCTCCTGTCCGCGCTGCGGGCGGCGCTGTGGCGGGAGAAGGCCGCCGCGAGAGTCGATGAGCTCACACAGATCTCCAACCGGCGGGCTTTCTCGGAGCTCGCCCGGGCCGAGATCGAGCGCATGGCGCGGTACGGGGGCAGCTTCACCGTGGCCTACCTGGACCTGGACGACTTCAAGCAGGTCAACGACCGGTTCGGACACGAGACCGGCGACCGGGTCCTCGTGGCGACGGCGAAGGCCATCCGGAAGAGCCTCCGCGTCAACGACATCGTGGCCCGCCTGGGCGGCGACGAATTCGTCGTCCTGCTCCCGCAGACGGAGCCCAGCGACGCGGAGGCGGTCCTGCGAAAGCTCGAGGATCAGCTGGCCGAGGTTATGCGGCAGGGACGGTGGCAAGTGACGGCTTCGATCGGGGCCGCGACGTTCGAGAAGCCCCCGGCCTCGGTCGAGCAGATGGTCGAGCTGGTGGATGTGCTGATGTATTCTGCGAAATCGAAGGGCAAGGGCCGGCTGGAGAGGCGAGTCGTCGGCGCGTCCGGTTCATCGGAGGTCAGGCCGGCCGGGACACAGTAAGACCACCGCGAGGGAGAGAGCTGTCCATGCTAGCTGCCGTATTGGTCGGATGAGAAGCGTCTACGAGATCCTGCGCGCGAAGAGAGAGGGCCAGGAGCTGCCGAAAGAAGAGATCGCATACCTGGTCCGCGGCGTCGTTTCCGGAGAGGTCCCCGAGTATCAGGCCGCGGCATTCCTGATGGCGGCGGTGATCCTCGGCCTCACGACCGCGGAGACGGCGGCGCTGACGGAAGCCATGCGAGACTCGGGAGACTGCTGGGACCTATCGGATCTCGCTCCTGTCGTGGACAAACACTCGACGGGCGGCGTCGGAGACAAGGTCACGCTCGTTCTGGCACCTCTTGTCGCGGCCGCCGGAGCGCGCGTCGGGATGATGTCGGGCAGAGGCCTGGGCCATACGGGCGGCACGCTCGATAAGCTCGCCGCCATCCCCGGCCTTCGGACCGACCTCGATTTTGCCCGAGTGCGCGAGGCCCTCACGACAGTCGGCGCCGCGCTTTTTGCGCAGACCGATGCGATCGCTCCCGCCGACCGCATCCTCTACGCCCTGAGAGACGTCACGGGGACAGTCGAGAACCTCTCCCTGATCGTGGCCTCCATCCTGTCGAAGAAGCTCGCGTCGGGCACGACCGGGATCGTCTTCGATGTGAAAACGGGGGACGGCGCTTTCATGAAGACGATGGAAGACTCTCGCGCCCTTGGCCGCGCGCTCGTGGACACGTCTCGAGCCGCCGGGCGCCTGGCGTCCGGCTGGATCACGGACATGAGCCGCCCGCTCGGCCGGGCCGTCGGGAACGCGCTCGAAGCAGAGGAATCGATCCGGGTGCTGCGAAACGAAGGTCCGCGGGCGGTGCGGGAGATCTGCCTGGTCCTGGGCAGCGACATGCTCCGATTTGCGGATTCTTCGCTGACGGAGGAAGCGGCGCGCAAGCGCCTGGAAAACGCGTTCGACTCCGGAGCCGCGGCGCGAAAGTTCCAGCAGCTGATCGAGTTTCAGGGCGGAGACCCCGCCGTCGTGGACGACCCTTCCCGTCTTCCGGCGCCGGCCCAGCGCATCCCCGCGCTCGCTCTGCAGCCCGGATACGTGCGCTCGATCTCCACGGAAAAGATGGGCTTCCTCTCGATCGATATCGGCTGCGGCCGCCGCAAGCGCGAAGACACGATTGACTTCGCCGCCGGATTCCTCGTCGAGAAGACCGTGGGCGACCGCGTGGGCCGGGGCGAGCCGCTCGCCTACCTCTGCCTCGGAGAACGGCCCGCTCCGCGTCCCAACATGGAGCGGGAACTGGCCGCGCTCTTCCGCATCGGCGACGAGCCCGTCTCCCCGCCGCCGCTCGCGATCGAGAAGCTGTAGCCCTCAGCTTTCGGCTCTCGGCGTCAATGCAATCTGAAGGTGACCGTCACTGTAAGGTAAACGCGCACAGCGCGACGGTTCAGAGTCGCAGGCTTATATCGCCATTGCACAACGGCCCGCCGTGCTGCCTCGTCCAGAATCACATCGGCCGACTTCAGAATTCTGAGATCGTCAACCGTTCCATCGGTTGTGATGATGGCCTCGAGAATGACGATGCCTTCCTTGTGCAGCTTGCGCTCGACTTCGGGATAAGAAGGTTCGACCCGCTCGATCAGTTGCGGCGGTTTGACGTCGCCGCCAGGGTAAATCGCCGTCTCGACACGGCGGCCTGGACCGGTCTCGCCGTCCGTGCCGTCGCCAGTGCCGTTAAATGCTCCCTTCGGATCTCCTGAATCGCCGGCCTGTTCAACGACATCGAAGCTCTGCGGTGTCGATGATTCCGTCGTCGGCGTCGCAGCCGAGATCGTCCTCGGAATGGCGATCGGCTGAGAGATCGAGATGGCGCGCTTCACTGCCGGGGGTTTGACAGAGTCGGACCTTGCTCCTCCGCCGAGTGGTGGAGGCGATCCGGGCGGGTAAAAGATCACAGGAACCGGCGGCTCTGGCGCATCTTCGGCGAACCACAGGGACGCTGCCACCACCGCTCCGATGACGAGAGCATGGAGGGCGACGGAAAGGGGAAGAGGCATCCCTCCCAGAGTTCGAGAAGTCTGTCTCGTAGATTCGATCAGGTTCTCTTCGAACATACGCATCCTCCCGTTACGGAAGACCCCGGATCTCTGCATCGGTTCCCCGCGGGAGGCTGCCCGCCACGAGGCTCGGGAGATCGGAGGCGTTTCGTCGGTATACGACCCTCACTCCGTCCTGCCGGCCGCTCACTTCGCGAGACGCGACCTTCGGTCACGGCCGGCGCTAAAGTGAGGCGAGGAGAGACACCTCGCGCTCCCCCGCCGGGGGAGTGTGGGGAGGCAGCTTAAAATGCCTCCGTGCTGTATCGATTTGATCACGTCCGCAAGTCCTATGGGCCCAGGGAGGTGCTGCGGGACGTGACCTGGCAGCACAACCCGGGGGAGAAGGTGGGTCTGGTCGGGCGCAACGGGGCCGGAAAGACGACGCTCCTGCGGATCGTGCTCGGGCGCGAGGAGCCGGACGCGGGAGAGCTCGTCAAGGCCAACGCCGTGCGGATCGCGACTGTCGACCAGGCCCTGCCGGGGGATCTCTCCGAATCGCTCCACGACTATGCGGCCGGGGCTTTCGCGGACCTCCACGGGATCGAGGCCGAGATGCGCCGGCTCGAGCACGCGATGGCCGACGGCGACAACTCGCCCGCCCTCCACGACCGCTACGACGCGATCTCTCACCGCTTCGAGAACGAAGGCGGATACGAGATGGTCGCGGAAGTCGAAAAGTCCCTTTCGGGTCTCGGCTTCGAGAAGGCGGATTTCACGCGGCCGCTCGCGGAGCTTTCCGGCGGGCAGAAGAACCGGGCCATGCTCGCGCGCGCGATCCTGTCCTCGCCCGACGTTCTGCTCCTCGACGAACCGACGAACCACCTCGACTTCAACGCCGTCGAGTTCCTGGAGGAATACCTCGCGCGCTCGCGCCGCGCCTACCTCGTCGTGACGCACGACCGGCGCTTCCTCGACCGCGTGGCCGAGGAGATCGTGGACCTGGAGAACGGCAGGCTGACGGAGTACTCCGGGGGGTACACGGCCTACAGACGGCAGAAGGCGGAGCGGCTCCTGACGGCGACGCGGGCCTTCGAGAAGCAGCAGGACTTCATCGAGAAGGAGAAGGAGTACATCCGCCGCAACATCGCGGGGGTCAACTCCCGGCAGGCCAAGGGCCGGCGGACGAAGCTCGCGCGTGTCGAGAGAATCGAGAAGCCTGTGGAGGACACGACTTCCGTGGCGTTCGAATTCGACGCGGCGCGCATCGGAGGCCGAAGCTTCCTGCGGGCCAGGCGCCTCGACGCGGGATACGAGGCGGGCGTGCCGATCGTTCGCGATATCTCCTTCGAGCTCCTCCGCGGCGAGCGACTGGCGATCCTGGGCGAAAACGGCACGGGCAAGACGACCCTGTTGAAAACGCTCGCGGGGCGGCTCACGCCCCTCTCGGGGACCGCGCAGACCGGCCACGACGTTTCGATCGGGTACTACGATCAGGAGCTGCGCGATCTGGATCCGGCGCGCCGGGCGATCGACGCCGTCTGGGACGAGCACCCGTACGAGACGGAAGAGGCGATGCGGTCGTATCTGGCCCGGTTCGCGTTCCGCGGCGAAGAGGTCTTTTCATTGATCTCCGGCCTCTCCGGCGGCGAGAAGGGCCGCCTGACGCTCGCGGTCGTGATGCGGCAGCGGCACAACCTCCTGCTCCTCGACGAGCCCACCAACCACCTCGACCTCGATTCGCGGGAGGCGCTGGAGGAATCGCTCGATGATTTTCCGGGGTCGATCGTGTTCGTTTCGCACGACCGCGCCTTCATCGACCGCCTCGCCACGCGCGTCCTCGACCTGCGCGGGGGACGCGCGCTCGCTCTCGAGGGGAACTACACGGAGACGGCGGAGCGGCGCGCCGAAAGGCGCCGGCGTCCCGAGCCTCCGTGGCCGGGCGGGGGCGCGATCTCCGGCGGCGAGAGCCGGCCGGCGACAATGAGCGCCGCCACGGCGGCGCGCGCCGCGCGCAAGCCCGACTCGCCGGCACAGAAGGAGGCCGCTCGGCGCCGCAAGCGAATCGCCGCGCTCGAGGAGAAGATCGCCGCGCTCGAGGCGGACGTCGAGGCGTTGGAGGCGCGGCTCTGGGAGGAGGTCCTGACGCTCGGTCCCGTCGCGTCGCGGGATCTCGCCGGCAGGAAAACGGCCCGGAGGGCGGAGCTCGACGCTCTCGTCGAGCAATGGGCGGCGCTCTCCGAGGAAGAGACCCGCGTGCCCGTGGAGCCCGAGAAGTGAAGGACGCGGGGGAGGGTGGACGCGGGGACGCGGGGACGCGGGGACGCGGGGAGAGGGCAGCGGCGACCATCGCGATCGGAAGCGAAATGCTCTCTCCCTTGAGGCAGGACACGAATTCGCTGTGGCTGACCGAGCGGCTGGAGGAGGTCGGGATCTCCGTCGTTCGGAAGTCCATCGTGCCGGACGATCCCGATGCGATTGGAGAAGAGATCACGTTTGCCTCCCGGGTCGCCGGACTCGTCGTCACGACCGGAGGGCTCGGGCCGACGGCGGACGACGTCACAGTTCCTGCCGTGGCCCGCCGCCTCGGGATGGCGGTCCGGAGGGACGAGGCCTATGTGGCCTGGATGCGGGAGCGGTTCGCGCGGCGCGGGATACCGATGCCCGCCACGAACGAGAAGCAAGCCGACTTCATCGTCGGAGCTCGGGTGCTGGAAAACCCGCGGGGCACCGCGCCCGGATTCTGGATCAGGGCGGAAGGCAGCGAGTACGTAATCCTGCCCGGGGTCCCCTCGGAGATGCGCGAGATCATGGAGGTGCGCGTCCTGCCGGTTCTGCGCGAGCGGGCGGGGAGCCTCGTGGCGCGGCGCCGGGTCCTGCGCGTCGGCGGGATGGGAGAATCCGCCGTCGAGGAGCTCGTGGCGCCGGTCTACGCAAAGTGGAAGGACGATCCGGTGACGATCCTCGCCTCTCCGGGAGAGGTCCAGCTCCACCTGCGCGTCGTGGGAGAGCCGGAGGAAGCGGCTCGCCGGCTGGACGAAATGGAAGAGGACTTCCGCCGCGTCCTGGGCTCCCGTATTTTCAGCCGCGACGAGGACCTGCCCTCCCGTGTCGGCCGGCTGCTGCGAGACAGCGGGAAAACCCTCGCCGTCGCGGAATCCTGCACCGGCGGTTTAATCGCCAAGCTCCTGACCGACGTCCCGGGATCGAGCGATTACTTCCTGGGGGGAGTTGTCTCGTACGGAAACTTCGCGAAGAGGGAACTCCTGGCGGTGCGCAGCGAAACGCTGGAAGAGCATGGTGCCGTCTCCTCGCAAGCCGCGCTCGAGATGGCGCGGGGCGCCCTCGCGCGTTTCGACGCCGACATCGCCGTGGCCGTGACGGGAATCGCCGGGCCGGACGGGGGTACGCCCGAGAAACCGGTCGGAACGGTCTATTTCGCGCTCGCCCGGCGGGACGGCGCCGAGACGGCGAAAAAGCGTGAGTTCAATGGAGATCGAGCGGCGGTTCGCCAGGCCGCTTCGCTCCACGCGCTGGAGCTCGTCCGGCGAGGCGCTCTCAATGAGTGAGTCGGGCAGGATCCGCGCGTTCCTCGCCGTCCCATCGGACGGGTTGTGGGTCGAGAGCGCGCGGATTCTCGTCGCCCGGCTTGAACAGTTCCTGCCGAGAGCGTCCTGGACGAAGCCCTCGAGCTGGCACTTGACGCTGAAGTTCTTCGAGCGGATCACGCCGGGTGAGGCGAAGGCGTTCGCGGCCGCGATCGAGCCCGTGGCGTCCGGGGTGGTGGAAGGCGACATCGCCGCCTCGGGCGCGGTCGTTTTTCCGCCGAGGGGCCACGCCCGTGTGCTCGGCGTCGCCTTCACCCCCTCGCCGGCCCTGGACGAAGTGACGCGCCTTGCCCGGGAGGCGGAAGCCCGGGCCCGCAGTCTCGGTCTGCAGGAAGAAGAGCGGCCTTTTCAGCCCCACGTGACGCTGGCGCGGCTACGGAGTCCCTGGCCCCCCGAGGCGGTCGAGGCGTACCGGCGTGAGATCGAGTCTTCGAGTTTCCCCGCTTGGCACGTACGGTCCTGTGTCCTCTACGAGAGCCGGCTCCTGGGGGAAGGCGCCGTCCACACGCCTCTGGGCGAGTGGTCTTTCGCGGGCGGTCCCCGAGGCGTCCGCGCGTGAACTGGCCGGCGGCCCTCCTCGTCGTCGTCGGTTACCTCCTTGGCTCGCTCTCCTTCGCGCTTCTGCTCGTCAAGTGGCGCACGGGCGCCGACATCCGGACGGTGGGATCGGGCAATGCCGGAGCGACCAACGTGCTGCGGGCTCACGGGAAGGGCCTGGCAGCGGGGGTCGCGCTTCTCGACATCGCCAAGGGGGCGGCCGCGGTTCTTCTCTTGCGCCTCGTCACTGCCGACCCTCGCTATGCCGCGGGCGCGGGGCTCGCGGCCATCCTCGGCCACGTCTTTCCGCTCTACTCCGGTTTTCGCGGCGGCAAGGGTGTCGCGACCGCCGTCGGAGCGTTTCTCATCCTCGCCCCGCTCGCGACGGCCGTCTGTCTCGCCGTCTTCCTCGCCGTCGTCGCGGCGACCCGTTATGTCTCCCTCGGCTCCATGGTCGCGATCGTGCTCCTTCCCCCGGCGGCGGGGATCCTCTCTCACGCCCCGCGCGCGGTCGTGGTCGCGGCCGCTGCCACGGCGGTCCTGGTCGTTTTCAAGCACGTCGAGAACCTGAAGCGCCTCGCCCGCGGAGAAGAGCGAAAGCTCGGCCGCGGATGAAGGTCGCGGTCCTCGGCGCCGGTTCCTGGGGCACGGCGCTTTCGATACACCTCGCGCGAGGAGGCCACGACGTCCTGCTCTGGGGCAGGGACCCGGAGGTCTGCGCGTCCATTGAGGAGACGCGCCTTCACCCGCGCCGTCTGGCAGGCCTGCCGATTCCAGCGGGCGTGCGCGCCACGGCGGATCTCGAGCGCGCCCTCGCGCACTCGGAAACGGCCGTCGTGGCCGTCCCCTGCGCATCCTTTCGCCCGTTCTTCTCGGCTCTCTCAGCCGCTTCCGGAGCCCGCCGGTTTCTGAGCGCTGCGAAGGGCATCGAGCCCGAAACGCTCAAGAGAATGTCCGAGATCATCCGGGAGCTTCATCCGGCCGCGCAGGTCGCGGCGCTTTCAGGCCCGACGTTCGCGGACGGCATCGCCCGGGGCGACCCCTCGGCCGCCGTCGTCGCGGGAGGAGACCTTGCCCGAGAGCTCCAGAAGGAGTTCTCGACGGCCCTCTTCCGCCTCTATAGCTCCGAGGACCTCGTCGGCGTCGAGCTCGCGGGGGCGTTGAAAAACGTCGTGGCGATCGCGGCAGGTATCGTTTCCGGCCTCGGATTCGGGCACAACACGTTGGCGGCGCTCGTTACGCGTGGCCTGGCCGAGATCGGCCGCATCGTCCGTGCGAGCGGGGGACAGGATCGCACGATCGCCGGGCTTGCGGGCATCGGCGACCTGATGCTGACGTGCACCGGCCGCGAGTCGCGCAACCGCCGCGTCGGCGAGGAGATCGGCCGCGGCCGCCGCCTGCAGGACGTCCTCTCGGAGATGCCCGAGGTGGCCGAGGGTGTGCGCACATGCCTCGCCATGCCGAGAATAGCGGAAGCGGCCGGAGTCGATGCGCCGATCGCCGTCGCCGTCGCCCAGGTTCTCTACGAAGGCGTGTCGCCGCGGAAAGCCGTGGATCGGCTCATGACCAGGAGATTGAAGATTGAAGATTGAAAGATTGAAAGACTGAGAGATTGAAAAGATTGAAGGATTAAAAGATTAGGGTCGCCTGATCCTGCAATCGTCAATCTTCAATTCGTCAATCATCTTACTGAGTCAGCGTCACGTCGTCCTGAGCGATGGCGTCGCCGGGATTGATGCCCTGAGCAGTCATGGACGCCACGACCGTCAGCCGCTTCGTGCCCTCGGTCGGCCCGAGGACGCCCATCGTCGTGATGTCGATTTTGGACTGGGTGTTGGAGTCGAGCGTGCTCATATCCCATTGCACCGTGCCGCCGGCGATCCCGTTGGTGAACCCCGCTGTCGTGCCCGCGGAGGCGTTTACGGCAAGGACGGTCAGGGGTGCGGGGAGCGTGATCGTGACGTGGCCGTCGTGGATGCCGGCCAAGCCGACGTTCAGAGCGCGGATTTGGACACCGAAGGTCGAGCCGGATTTGGCGGTGTCCGGCGCGTCCACGGACACTTGGACGAGCGACTGATTGGCGGCCGTCACGTCCTTGTTGTCGCCGCACGAGGCGGCCGAGAGCGCGGCGGCGAGCAGGAGCGTCAGGACCAGGGCCCAGGGAGCCTTCATTCCTCCTCCTTCTGGCATACCGATGATGGTCTTGAGCAAGTCTCGTGCCGAGGCCGGGGAGCTGGCGAGACTACAATCCCGGCGTGCTCGAGTCTCTTCGCGCGAGGTGGGTGGGTTACCCCGCCGCAGTCCTTCTCGTTCTCGCGACGATCGGCATCCTGAGGTTCTTTCCCGGCCTCGCGGATTCTTCCGTCGCGCTCCTGCTGCTGCTCTCCGTCTTCCTGGCCGCCTGGATCTGGGAGAGCGGGCCGGGCGCGGCCGCCGCCGTCCTGGCGACCCTGGGATTCAATTTCTTCTTCCTTCCTCCCGTCTACACGTTCACGGTCGAAGACCCCCGCAATGTCGTCGCGCTCGTCGTTTTTCTTCTCTCCGGGTTGTTGATCGGGCACCTGTCGGCTCTCGCGCGGCGGCGCCTCCGGCTCGTCGAAGGCGAGCGTGAGGATCTGGCGGCCATGACCCGTATCTCCCAGGCCTTCCTCTCGGATACGAACCGGGAATCCCTGCTGGGCGTGGCGGCCGACCGGCTGCGCGAGTCCCTCGGAGCGCGGCACGTGTCGATACTTCTCGCAGATGAGCAGCAGAAGCTGTCGGTGGCGGCGTCCACGTCCGACGCCGAGATCCGGCGCGATCTCGCGGACCTCGCCTACCGCCAGGGCAATTCCGCCGCATTCCCCTCGGAGCTCGGCGGCACGGACATCTATCTTCCGATCCCCGTGGGGGTGCGGCGGGAAGGCGTCCTGGCGGCTCGCGGGGTCCGGTCGAGCGAAGGGCTGGCTGAGGGCTGCGCCGTCCTTCTGGGACTCGCGCTCGAGCGCGAGCGCTTCCTGCGGCTCGCGCGCGCGGCGGAGGAAACGAAGACGAGCGATGAGATGAAGTCCACCCTGCTTGCGGCGCTTGCGCACGATCTCAAGACCCCCGTGACCGCGGCGCGGGGAGCGATCGAGAACTGGGCAGCGGAGGCGGGCCCGTCGGAGCGCTCGCGTCTTGCCCTGTCGGAGCTGGAGTCGTTGACCAGGCGGATCGGCCAGCTCATGGAGGTTGTGCGCCTGGATTCCGGTGTGGCCCGCCCGCGGCGGGAGGTCGTGAACTGCGCCGAGATCGTCGAGGCCGCGGTCGCGCGTTTCGGCGATGCGCTCGCGGAGCACGCGCTCTTCATCGATCTTCCCCGAACCGAGACGCGGGTCGAGGTGGACCCGAGCCAGTTGACGGAAGCCCTGGGGCACGGGATCGAAAACGCGGGCCGGTACTCTCCCGCCGGAGGCCAGATCCGTGTCTCGGCGTCAGCGGACGGGTCGTCCGCCTTCCTCCGTGTCTCGGACCAGGGAGCGGGTGTTCCCCCTTCCGAGCGCGAGAAGGTACTCGAACGGTTCGTGCGGCTCCCGTCGGCGGCCGGAGTTCCCGGCTCGGGACTGGGCCTGGCCATCGCGCGCAGCCTCGTCGAATTGAACGGCGGCAAGGTGCGCCTGGCGGGATCTCCCGAAGGCGGGACGCTCTTTGAGATCGAGCTTCCGCTGGCGAGCCGCGCATGAGCCGCGTGCTCGTCGTGGACGACGAAGCGGGAATCCGCAAGGTGGTGCGCGACTCGTTCGAGCGGGAGGGGCACGAGGTCACGACCTGCGTGGACGGACAGGAGGCGCTGGAGCGGCTCGAAGACGAGGAGTTCGACCTCATCGTGACCGACCTGTCCATGCCCCGAACGGACGGGCTCGAGCTGGTGCGGGAAGCGCGCCGCCGTTCTGCCGTCCCGATCCTCGTCTTGACCGTGAAGCACGAGGAGCGGGAGAAGGTCCGGCTGCTCGACGCCGGCGCTGACGACTACGTCACGAAGCCTTTCAGCACCGCCGAGCTCCTGGCGCGGGCGCGCGCACTTCTGCGGCGGACCGGCACTCCGTCGGACAAGCCCGTTCTCACGCGCTGGGCCGACGTCGAGGTCAATCTCGAGGCTCGGTCCGTCGTGAAAAAAGGCCAGCCGGTCCATTTGACGCCGACGGAGTTCTCCCTCCTGACCGTCCTCTTGAGCAAGCCGGGCGCCGTCTGGACTCACCGCCAGCTTCTCGCCACCGTCTGGGGAACGACCGCCGGAGTGACCAACGACACGCTTCGAGTCCACATGGGTAGCCTGCGCCGGAAGCTCGAGGACGATCCGAACCGTCCCCGCTTCATCCGCACCGAGCCCTGGGTCGGCTACAGGTTCAGTCCTTAAGGCTGACGGAGCCGCCCGACTCTTTCGACATTCTTTCGCGGTTCTTCCGGACTTCTTGCAGGGGCCGGTGAGAGCGTGTGCCGCGTCGTGGTTTCTCGAAAGGGAAGAAGTATGCGGAGCCTCTCTCGGCTGATCCGGATCGCGGCCGCCATGCTGCTCTCTCGAGTTGCATTGGGCCAGGAGGCGATGCCGACACCGGCTCCGACACCGACTCCCACTCCCCCCGTCAAGGAGGCCGTGCATTTCTATGGCTGGGTCCAACAGGGGTTCGCCGCGAACCCCGGCAACCCGCGCGACGGCATCAACTTCGGCGCCAATCTCGACTGGCGCTCCAACGGATACCGGTTAAACCAGGTCTACTTCGTGTGCGAGAACGCGCTGGAGCACGAAGGCGTGCCGAACGTGGGCTATCGCGTGGACTTCCTCGTCGGCCATGACGCCCCATTCTTCGTAGCCAACGGGTTGTTCAGTAATTTTACCGGTTTCGACGCGACCTCGGGAGTCGGGCTAGATGGCCCGGCGAGCTTCCGGCGGGTGAACCGCGTTGGCATCGACCTGCCCCAGTTCTACCTGGAGATCCACGTCCCTGGCTTCCTTTCGGGGGTCGACATCCGGGCCGGGAAGTTTTACACGTTGATGGGACGCGAGGTGTACCCGGCTGCGGACACCGACTTCTATTCGCGTACCTACGAGAACATCTATGGGACCCCTTTCACTCATACAGGCATCCTGACGACGATACACGCTGGCCCGACTCTCGACGTTGTGACGGGCGTCGTGCAGGGTTGGGACGTGTTCAAGGATAACAACAGCGCCCTGAGCTTCCACGGCGCCTTTATTTGGAACTCCCCCGATAAGCGTTACAACTGGACGACCGGCTGGATCACCGGGCCCGAGCAGCCCGATAACAATCGCGATTACCGAACCCTGGTCAGCAGCTACCTGACGGCCAAGCTGGGGAGCGACAGCCGGTGGCTTCTCTCCACCGGCGGCCACTACGGCATCGAGAGGAATGCTGCCGTGGACCCTTCGACGGGCCGACGCACGAACGCGGACTGGTACGCCTACTCCGCCCACCTGTTCTACACCGTCGATGAACGTGTGAGGCTGGGGATGCGGACAGAGTGGTTCCGCGATGATGAGGGCACGCGAACGGCGCAGCTCAGGCGCCCGGGCTTCGCGGCGAGCTTCTACGATCTGACTCTGGGACTGACATACAAGCCTGACGCGAGTGTCCAGGTTCGTCCCGAAGTCCGGTGGGATTGGACTCCGGACGCCCGGCCGTACAACGACCAGTCCGACAAGTCCCAGTTGACCGCAGCGGTCGATGTGGTCTGGAAGTTCTAGTCGCTCGGCCGCTTTGCGACATCGCCCGATCCGCGCCTTTCCGAATTCTTTCGAGCTTCTTCCGGACTCCTTTCGACTTCGGCGGGGATAGTCGTGCTCGTGAACGCGCGGCGATCCCAAGGGACGGCGATGATTCGAGAGCGTGAGCTCGGTCGTGAGGGGAAACAGGCAAGCGGTATCACTTGGACTGCCGTGTCGCTCGGCTTCCTGGCCGCTGGCGTTCTTGCGGGAGCCTCCATGAACGGGAGCGCCGGGGCATGGGTGCCGCCCGTCGCGGGCTTCGTGGGTTACATCCTGGCCTTTCGGCGCGGAATGCTTTCGTGGAAGGTGGACCGAGTCTGGCACGAGCCGGCGAGCGTTCGCGAGGAGCAGGAGGACGAAGGTCCCGAGCAGAGTCTTCGCGCGAAGTCCCGACTCCGGCGTCCTTCCATGAGGGTCGTCCGATGATGGACGCTGTCTTCATTCTATTTTCCTTGCTTCTCTTCTACTTCGCGATCCGCTACACGAAGTGGTCGGACCGGGTCTGAGGTAATCATGGGATGGGAAGACGTTCTCGGCCTCGTCGTGACTCTGGGCCTCCTCTATTACCTCCTGCGCGCCATGTTGAAGGCCGAGGAGGT
>Ga0209009_1000288_pt1 | contig 20024 bp, 16 predicted proteins | sample BlaSpr_A8_OM3_M2_FD_187979 | JGI IMG/M metagenome (GOLD analysis project Ga0209009, IMG submission 187979) | Forest soil microbial communities from Thunder Bay, Ontario, Canada - Black Spruce, Ontario site 2_A8_OM3_M2 (SPAdes) (version 2) | ecosystem: Environmental > Terrestrial > Soil > Boreal... | reverse complement strand
CTCCGCGGTGATCTGCTCGTACATCTCGAAGAGGTTCCCGTAGCGCTCCCGGATGACCCCTTCGCCCAGGCGCCCGATGGCTTCCGCGAAGTCAAGGTAAACGCCGCGGCCGCCGGGCCCGACGCCCCGCCCCTCGTCGCAGACCGCCTTGGCGGCCCGCGAGGAGACGTCGCGCGGCGCGAGGTTTCCGAAGGTGGGGTATTTGCGCTCGAGGAAATAGTCGCGCTCGGACTCCGGGATCTCGCTCGGATGCCGCCGGTCGTCACCCTTCGCGGGCACCCAGATGCGGCCGTCGTTGCGGAGCGACTCGCTCATCAGGGTCAGCTTCGACTGGTGCTCTCCCGCGACCGGGATGCACGTCGGATGGATCTGGGTGAAACACGGATTCGCGAAGAACGCTCCCCTCCGGTGCGCGCGCCAGATCGCCGTCACGTTGCAGCCGAGCGCGTTGGTCGAGAGGTAAAAGGCGTTGGCGTAGCCGCCCGTGGCGAGGACGACGGCATCCGCGGCGTGGCAGCCGATCTCGCCGGTGACGAGGTCGCGCACGACGATCCCGCGCGCCCGGCCGCCGGCGACGACCAGGTCGAGCATCTCCGAGCGCGGGAACATCCTGACCTGCCCGACAGCAATCTGCCCGGTCAGTGCAGCGTAGGCGCCGAGCAGGAGCTGCTGGCCGGTCTGGCCGCGGGCGTAGAAGGTCCGGGAGACTTGGGCTCCGCCGAAGGACCGGTTGGCGAGATACCCGCTGTACTCCCGGCCGAAGGGCACGCCCAGGGCCACGCACTGGTCAATGATCGCGTTGGAGATCTCGGCCAGCCGGTAGACGTTGGCTTCCCGGGAGCGGAAATCGCCCCCCTTGACGGTGTCGTAGAAGAGGCGGTACACGCTGTCGCCGTCGTTCTGGTAGTTCTTGGCGGCGTTGATCCCTCCCTGGGCCGCGATCGAGTGCGCCCGGCGCGCGCTGTCCTGGAAGCAGAAGCAGAGCACCTCGTACCCGAGCTGCCCGAGCGAGGCGGCGGCCGAGGCGCCCGCCAGTCCCGACCCCACCACGATGACGCGGTACTTTCGCTTGTTGGCCGGGTTGATGAGCTTCATCTCGAAGCAGCGCTTCTCCCACTTCTTCTCAATCGGGCCGTCGGGCACCCTGGCGTTCAGATCCATTTTTCAGCTCCCGGCATCAGGACACCAGCCCGGCCAGGACCGCGATCGGAATCGCGATATAGCCGGCCGTGATCGCGATCGCGACCGCCGGCGCCACCGTCCGCCGCAGGACGCGGTACCTCGGATTGCTCGCCCCGAGAGTGTGCAGCATGCTCCAGACGCCATGGTAGAGGTGAAGCCCGAGGAAGAGGATCGCGACGACGTAGACGGCGGAGATCGCCGGTACCCGAAAGGCCAGGACCTCATTGCGGTAGACGTCGGTCGGACTGTACCCCGGGCCGGTGACAAGGAACGTGAACATCGCCAGGTGGTAGACGATGTAGAGGAAGATCAGCGGACCGCTCCAGATCATGGTCCGCGCGGCGTAGCTCGTCTCGATGCTCTTTTTCACGGCGTAGGCGACAGGCCGGGCCCGCATGCTCGCCAGCGACACCTGCACGGAGGCCACGACGTGGAGGACGAGAGCGGCCAGCAGCACGAGCCGCACGGCCCAGAGGATCTCCCCCGTTTTCTTCAAGAACGCGGAATAGGCGTTCAACCGCTCCGGCCCGTCGAAGATCTGGAGATTGCCCAGGAGGTGTCCGACCACGAAGAGAAACAGGATCGCGCCGGAGGCGGCCATGATCACCTTCTTGCCGACGAGGGTCGAGTAAAAGGCCGTCAAGCGTCCCATCGGGGCCTATCTATACCGCGGTCCACGCAAAGGCAACAGGGCAAGAGCAATCACTTTCATCTGGTCAGACCGGGAGGCTCATGCCTTGATCATGACGAGAAGCATCTTGAAGGGGGTCGTGGCCTTGACCGCGTGTGGCTGGCCGGCAGGGAGCTTCAAGAGCTGGCCGGCGCTCAAACGGTGGGACGCTCCGGCGATTGAAATGTCGGCCTCGCCTTCGAGGTTCAGGACCAGGGCGTCGAACGGCGCCGTGTGCTCGCTCAAACCCTCGCCGGCGTCAAACGCGAAGGCCGTTACCGTGCCGGCCGGCTTTCGCACGAGCGTGCGGCTGACCACGGTCCCGGGCTGGTACGTGACGAGATCCGAAGCGAGCGCGACACCTTCGAACCCCGGAGCGGCCGCTTGATCCTGCGTCATGAAACCTCCAACGTTGAGTCCGGGAGGGAGCTCGGCTCTGGTTCCCCGGATGGCGGTTCGAGGGATCTCTCGAGGGGACGATCCTTCGCACACGCTCCCGGAGACGTCACCGCAGCCAGCCCCGGCTGACGAAGTCCGAAAAAGTAATCAGCAGCAGCAGCGCGAGCCAGAAGATCCCCGCGAGAATCACCATTTGCGTCAGGCGCGGGCTGTACTTGACGTGCATGAAGAAGAGGACCACCAGCGTCGCCTTGAAGAGCGCGATGACGAGCGCGGCGACCGTATTCCACGGCCCGAGATCCACCGACGAGATGGCCGTCGTCGCGGCCGTCATGACGAGCAGCGTCACAAAGACCGCCACGTAGACCTTGATGGGGACGATGTGCTGGGACTCGGAGTTTTCAGTCATCAGTTTTCAGTCGTCAGTTTTCAGCCGTCAATCATCAGTGTCCAAGAACTGAAAACTGAAAACTGAGAACTGATGACTCCTCAATGCAAGTGCCTCCCGATCAGGTAGAGCAGCGGAAACAGGAAGATCCAGATGATGTCCACGAAGTGCCAGTAGAGGCCGCAGATCTCGACCGGCGAATGGTACTCGGCGGTAAAGCGCCCGTGGCGCGCGAGCACGAGCAGGGTCGTCAGGAGCCCGATGCCGACGATCATGTGGAGGGCATGGAGCCCGGTCATGGCGAAATAGAGCGAGAAGAACATCTCGGCCGCCCGGGCGTCGGTGGGGACCGGGTAATGGAAGCCCGGGCCCGGGAGGAGATGGTGATGGATGTGGTCGGTGTACTCGACCGCCTTGATCCCCAGGAAGGCCCCGCCGAGGAGCATCGTCAAGACGAGGAACCCGATCAGGAGCTTCTTCTTCCCGATGGCGGCGCTATGGACGGCCATCGCCATCGTCAGGCTGCTGCAGATCAGGACCGCGGTATTGATCGTGCCGAGCGTGAGGTCCATGTGCAGGCTCGCGTGCGCGAAACCGCGCGCGTTCTGCCAGCGGTAGATCGTGTACGCGAGGAAGAGGCCGCCGAAAAAGAGGACCTCCGTCACGAGGAAGACCCACATCCCGAGCGCCGAGGCCTCCTTCTGCTGCTCGATCGAGTCGAAGTGGTGCTGCAGCCCGGGGACCGGAGCGTGCGGCGCGGCCGTGACGGACACGTCAGCCAACGGTCTCGACCTCCTCGCGCGAGTACGTGTAGGGGTCTTCCGTCACGACGGGCGGCGTTTCGAAGTTGTCCGGCGGCGGCGGCGAGGAGGTCTTCCACTCGAGGCCCGTCGCGCCCCACGGGTTGGCGGGAGCGTTCTTGCCGTAGCGCATGGACCAGACGAAATAGATCATCGGGATGACGTAGCCGACTCCCAGCACCGAAGCGCCCGCGGTGGACATCACGTTCAGGACCTGGAACTCCGGTGGGTACGCGTGGTAGCGCCGCGGCATTCCCAGGTACCCCAGGATGAACTGGGGGAAGAAAGTCAGGTTGAAGCCGAGGAAGACGACGAGAGCGGAGAAGCGCGCCAGCCCTTCCGGGTACATCTTGCCCGAGATCTTGGGCCACCAGTAGTGGAGGCCGCCCAGGTATCCCATGATCGCGCCGCCGACCATGATGTAGTGGAAGTGCGCGATGATGAAGTACGTGTCGTGGACGTGCACGTCAACGCCGAGCGTGGCGAGGAAGAGCCCGGTCAGCCCTCCGATCGTGAACAGGCCGATGAACCCGAAGGCGTAGAGCATCGGCGTCCGGTACGAGATCGACCCCTTGTACATCGTCGCCGTCCAGTTGAAAACCTTGACCGCCGAAGGGACCGCCACGAGAAACGAGAAGATCGAGAAGATCATGCTCGCGTAAACGGACTGGCCGGACACGAACATGTGGTGACCCCAGACGAGGAACCCGAGCACGGCGATGCCGATCGAAGCAAACGCCACGAACCGGTACCCGAAGACGTTCTTCCGCGAGAACGTCGACACCAGCTCCGAGACGACCGCCATCGCCGGCAGGACCATGATGTAGACGGCGGGGTGTGAATAGAACCAGAAGAGGTGTTGGAAGAGTATCGGGTCTCCCCCCAGCGCCGGGTCGAAGATGCCCAGGTGGAAGACGCGCTCGGCGAAGACCATCAGGAGGGTCACGGCGATGACCGGCGTGCCGAGCACGAAGATCAGGCTCGTCGCGTAATGTCCCCACACGAAGAGGGGGAGGCGGAACCAGGTCAAGCCGGGCGCGCGCATCGTGTGGATCGTCACGATGAAGTTCAGTCCCGTCAGGATCGAGGAGAACCCGGTGATGAAGATACCGACGGCGGCCGCGATGACGTTCGTGTTCGAGGAGGCCGTGCTGTAAGGCGTGTAGAAGGTCCAGCCCGTGTCCACGCCCCCGTGCACGACGGCCCAGAGCGTGAAGAACGCTCCGGCCATGTAGACGTACCACGAGAGCAGGTTCAGCCTCGGGAACGCGAGGTCCTTGGCGCCGATCATCATCGGGATCAGGAAGTTGCCGAGCACGGCGGGGATGGAAGGAATCAGGAAAAAGAAGACCATGATGATGCCGTGCATCGTGAAAAGCTTGTTGTAGGTCTCCGATTGCACGAGGTCCCCGGCGGGCGTCAGGAGCTCGAGGCGGATGAGCAGCGCGAAGAGGCCGCCCAGGAAGAAGAAGAACGTGATCGACGCAAGATAGAGGAGCGCGATCCGCTTGTGGTCGCGGGTCAGGAGCCAGGAGCGGATCCCGTACCCGGCGGTCAGGTAGTTGTCGCGCGGCGTTTGGGGCTCGGACTCGGGAACGGTGACGGCGGACATCAGCGAGGATTCTCCTTTTTCGGAGGGGTGGGCTGGTTGACCGGGGGCGCGAGTGGCGCTCCGGCCGCCGGGCTCGGCCGGGACAGAGACTTGACGTAGGTGACGAGCTGCAGGATCCCTTCTTCGCTGATCAGGCCCTGGAAGGTCGGCATGATCGGCTGGAATCCCGCGACGAGCTTGGCATTGGGGTTGACGATCGACTCGCGGATGTAGGTCTCGTCGGCGACGACCGTACGCCCGTCGGCGAGCTGGACGCTCCGGCCGAAGAGCCCCTGGAGATTCGGGCCGCGGGCGAGCGAGTCAGAGCGGTGGCAGGTGTTGCAAGCATGCTGGGCGAAGAGCTTCGCGCCCGCTGCGGCGAGCGACTCGCCTCCGGCGCCGCCCGAAAGCCAGGCCTGATAGGCCACCGGCTCCATCACATCGATCCATCCGATCATCGCTGAATGCCTGGTGCCGCAGTACTGCGCGCAAAAGAGATGATACCGGCCGGTCCGCGTGGCCTGGAACCAGGCGACCGCGTAGCGCCCGGGCACGACGTCTTTCTTCATGCGGAACGCGGGCACGAAGAAGTCGTGGATCACGTCCTCGGAGGTCATCGTGAGGCGCACGGGGCGCCCGACCGGCACGTGCAGCTCGTTGATCTCGCGCTGCCCGTCGGCATGCTGGATCTTCCACATCCACTGCTTGCCGACGACGGAGATCTCGATCGCGTCGTTAGGGGGGCGGTTCATCGCGAAGAAGAGCTTCGCTCCCCAGAAGAAGAAGGAGAGGGCGATCAGAAGCGGGATGACCGACCAGGCCACCTCGAGTTTGAGCGACCCTTCGATCCCCCCGGGCAGCTCCTGCTCGGAGCGCCGGCGGTACTTGATCGCGAAGACGATGACGAGGACCGCGATCAGGAGCGAGAAGAAACCGCTGACGGCGAGAAGGTAGAAATAGAGCGCGTCGACGCGCGGCGCCATGGTGGAAGCCTGTTCGGGGAAGAGCGGGATCGTCGGGCCCATCAGCCGGTCTTCCCGGCGGCGGACTCCGCCGCTCTCGAGGCTTCCGCGGCGGCGTCGCGGCGGTGGTCGCGGCGCCACATGACCGCGAGGAACGTCGAGAGGATGAGGACGGCGACGGCGCCGCCGAAGCGCAGCATGTTCATGACGACCGCGCCGTACTTTCCGACCTTTGGATCGTAGTGATAGCAGTAGAGGAGAATCTGGTCCACCGGCGAGCCGATCCTGTTGCCGGACGCTTCGATGAGCGCCAGCCGCAGGTCTCGCGGCGCGTACTCGATCCCGTAGAAGTAGTGCGACAGTTTTCCCCCCGGCGTCGCGACGGTGATCGCGCTCGCATGGGCGAACTGTCCGAGGCTCTCGTCGTACTTGTAGTGGAAGCCGACGGCCCCCGTCAGCCGCTCGATCGAGGCCGAGCTCCCGGTCAGGAAGTGCCATCCGGCCGCGGCGCCGGGCCGTCCGTATTCCGCGACGTAGGGCGCTTTCTTGGCCGCGGCGTCGGCCGGGCGGTCGCGCGGGTCAAAGCTGACCGCGACGACATCGAAGTCCTTTCCCACGTCGAAGGAGAGGACGCGAAGCGAGGAGACGAGGCCGCCGAGGACCTGAGTGCAGAGCATCGGGCAGTTGTAGTAGGCGAGCACGAGGATGACGGGCCTCGCTCCGAAGTACTGGCCAAGGCGGACGGGCCGGCCCTGCTCGTCCAGGAATATGGCGTCGAGCGGAAGCCGCTGGCCCAGTCGCTGGTCGATCCCGACGTCCCGCAGGAAGGGCGGACGGGTGTCGGCCGCCCGGGCAAGACCGGTCATCAGAAGCAAACATCCCGCGGCTGTCGTCCTGAGCGCAGCGAAGGATCTGCTCCGGTCTCTTCGTCCTGCGGGAGCAGATTCTTCGGCGCTGCGCGCGCGCCGTCGCCATAGCGGCTTTCCGCCGTCGCTGGAGAGCCGTAGCCGCTTCGGCGGAGGCTCTGGCGCGTCGGCGACCTCAGAATGACAGGGCTGGCCGTGTCGCTTCATCGAGGTTGTCCCCCCGGGACTGACGTCGGCGCCGGGGCGCGCGGTGTCGGAAGCGGCGCCGCGGCAGGCGGCATGGGCTTGGACGGCGGCAGCCCACGTTCGGCCAGGAGCTCCATCGCGCGGTCAATCGGAATGCGGACGACTCCCGCCTGTTTGTCTACCCACGCGTAGGTCATCAGGATCCCGTCCTCGTCGGCCCGCAGCCGCTGGCGGGGAGCGAGCGGGTAAGCCTCCAGCCGCGGCTCCGGCGGCGTGCGCGCGAGGCTTGCCGCGACGATCGGGGGAAGATCTCTGTCTCCGGCGCGGGACTTTCTCTCCAGGGCACGGAACAGCCCCCACATCGCGAGAGAGACCGCCACCCCGCCGACGGCGAGCCAGAAACCGAAGAGCAGCACGGCCCGGGTGTTGACGTCGTTTCGGCCGGGGCCGTTGTCGGGGCGTTCAGTGGTCCGCATGCGCGAGGGCCTCCAGGAATTCCGGGTCGTTCGAGGGCAGGAGCGGGCGCTCCTCCAGTTGCCAGAGAAAAACGGCGAGCCAAACGCCTCCGATCCCGATCGAGGCCGCGAGGTCAAGCCAGTGGACCTGGAATCGCGAGCTCGCGGGCGAGGCGCCCGCCTGCGTGAAGACCGGGCGGACGAGCCAGAAAACGTCCACGAAGCGCATGAGGACCACGAGCGCCGCGACGCCGACGAGGATCCGCGAGTTGCGGTTGGCCCCTTCCGGGAGGAGGAGCAGGAAGGGGAGCGCGAAGTGAAGAAGGATCAGGGCGGCGCCGATCCATCCCCATCCGCCGTTCAATCGCCGGAGGTACCAGGGGATCTCCTCGGGCAGGTTGCCGGCCCAGATGATCAGGTACTGCGCGAACGCGACGTAGCACCAGAACATCACGAACGCGAGGAGGAGCTTGCCGAGATCGTGGTAGTGCGAGGCGCGGACGAAACCGGAGTAGGGTTTCTGCCCGGACAGGAGCACGAGGGCCGCGGTGACGAACGCGAGGGCGTTCAGCGCCTGCCCCGCGATGTAGAGGACCCCGTACATCGTCGAAAACCAGTGGGGCTCGAGCGACATGACCCAGTCAATCGAGGCGAAGGTCATCGTCAAGCCGTAGGCCACGAGCCCCGCGGCCGAGAGGATCTGCAGCCTTCTCGAAAGCGCCGGGCTCCCCGCGCGGTCCTGCTCGAGGGACCAGCGGTTCAGGAAATAAGCGATCAGGATCCAGACTGCCAGGTAGATCGCCGCGCGCGCGAGAAAGAACGGGACGTTCAGGTACGCCTCCTTCGCCTGGAGGAGCGTGTCCTTCGCCACCTCTTCCGGGCGCGCCCACGGATAGAGGTGTTTCATCCCGAGGGCGATCGGCAGGAAGAGGAGCGCGATCAGGGGAAGAGTGCGCGTGCCGGACTCGAGGATCCGCCGGATCGGAATGCCCCAGGCTCCGCCGGTCAGGTGGTGGAGCATGACGACCGCCAGGCACCCGAGCGAGAGCCCGGCGAAGAAGATATAGGCGAAAAGATAGGCGCGGAAGAAGGCGGCCGGCGCGAAGAACGCCCCCGCCCCGGAGGCCGCGAGCGCGATGAGCCCCACGGCGAGAGACGGCCGGCGCACCCGGTCGATCGCGGCGATCAGGCTTTGTGAGGCGCTCGGGTTCATCGGACCACCGGCTTGTTGCGGTTCTGCTGCCCCATCTCGCGCTCGATCGGCGCCGCGGGGGCGACAGGCCCCGCCGGCCGGGCGAGCCCGGCGCGCTTGTCGGGCGGGACGTCGGAAACCGGGGCGTTCCTGGACAGCTGGAGCGCCTTGACGTAGGCGGAGATCGCCCATCGGTCTGAGACGGGGATCTGGGAGGCGTAGTCGGGCATCACTCCCAGGCCGTTGGTCATCACGTCGAAGAAATGGCCGACCGGCGCGTCGCGCAGCCTCTCGATATGAAGAGACGGCGGCGGCTGGTAGCCCCGGCGCACGACCATGCCGCGCCCCTCGCCCGTCCGGTCATGACACGGGGAGCAGTAGATGTTGAATCGCTCCCGCCCCCGGGCGAGAAGCTCCCGGGTCAGCGGCATCGGGAGGACCGCCACGAGCTCGCGTCCGTTCTTCCCCTGGTAAAGCCTCTGGTCCTCCCGCAACCATCCCCGAGCGACCGTCCCTTCCGGCAGCGGCCGCGAAGCCCGCCGGTCAGAATAAAAGCTGCTCTCCCCGAGCGGCTTGTAACGGGCCTGGTCGTACATCTCCTGGCGGCATGCGCCGAAGGTCACCGCGACTAGAGCCAGAACGACGTAACGGCGCATGCCGCAGTTGTGAGTTGTGAGTTGTGAGTTGTGAGTTGAGCGCCGTCGGCGCCCGACCCGCAACGCTTGACCGACGACCGGCTTAGCCATCAGTCCTCGACTTCCGTCACTTCGCGGGCACCGAGGGACGAGAGAAAGTCCCTGGTTTTCTCGACGTCGAAAAGGGGGTCGGCGCATTCGATGCAGAGGAAGAAGCGGTCGCGCGAGGCGAGAGCGAAGCGCGGCACGTTGAAGACGGGATGGTACGGCATGGGGAGGCCGTTCAAGGCGAGCATGCCGAGTACCGCGGCGATTGCCGCGAAGAGGACGGTCAGCTCGAAGGTGATCGGGACGTAGGAGGGCCAGCTCGCGATCGGCCGCCCGCCGACGTTGATGGGGTAGTGGATGACGGTGGCGAACCACTGCATCGCGAGGCCCGTCGCGCAGCCGATCGCGCCACCGATGAATACGATGACCGGCAGCCTCGTGCGCGGAAGCTCCAGCGCCTGCGCGAGCTCGTGGATGGGATAGGGAGTGTAGGCGTCCATCTTCCGGTAGCCCGCCGCGCGAGCCTGCCGGGCGGCCTCGATGAGCGCGGCCGGGCTCTCGAACTCGGCGATCAACCCGTGGAGCGGGACGCCCCCGTGCAGCAATCGCTTCATTCCTCGTTTTCCTTGACGGGTTCCGCTCCCGGCACGAGCGTGCGCATCTCGAAGATCGAGATCATCGGCAGAAAACGGATGAACAGGAGGAACAGCGCGACGAAGAAGCCGAGCGTGCCGACGTAGGTCGCCCAGTCGTACTTCGTCGGGTAGTACATGCCCCAGGAAGAGGGGAGGAAGTCGCGGTGGAGGCTCGTGACGACGATCACGAAGCGCTCGAGCCACATGCCGACGTTGACGATGACGGCGATGATCCAGAGAAAGAGCGGTGAAGACCGCACCCTCTTGAACCAGAGGAGCTGGGGCGTGACGATGTTGCAGAGCATCAGGCTCCAGAAGACCGGCCAGTACGGCCCCGTCATGCGGTTCCAGATCGCGAATTTCTCGTAGGGGCTCCCGCTGTACCAGGCCATGAAGATCTCGATCATGTAGCCGTAGGCGACGATCAATCCGGTTGCCAGCAGGATCTTCGCCATGTTCTGCAGGTGGCGCAGCGTGACGAAATCTTCGAGCTTGTAGATGGCCCGAAGCGGAATGGCGATCGTCAGGACCATGGCGAAGCCTCCGTAGATGGCGCCGGCGACGAAGTACGGGGGAAAGATCGTCGAGTGCCACCCCGGGATGATGCCGATCGCGAAGTCGAAGCTGACGACGGTGTGCACCGAGACGACGAGCGGCGTCGCGATGCCGGCGAGCAGCAGGTACGCCATGTCGTAGCGGTGCCAGTGCATGGCCGAGCCGCGCCAGCCCATGGCGAGCATCCCGTAAGTGATCTGCGCGACCTTCTTCTTCGCGCGGTCGCGCAGCGTGGCGAGGTCCGGGATGAGCCCGACGTACCAGAAGAGGAGCGACACGGTCGCGTAGGTCGAGACCGCGAAGACGTCCCAGACGAGGGGACTGCGGAACTGGGGCCAGAGCGCCATCGTGTTGGGATAGGGGGTGAGCCAGTACGCCAGCCACGGGCGGCCCAGATGCAGCAGCGGGTAAAGGCCCGCCTGGGCGACGGCGAACAGCGTCATCGCCTCCGCGAAACGGTTGATGGACGTGCGCCACTGCTGGCGCAGAAGCAGCAGGATCGCGGAGATGAGCGTTCCGGCGTGGCCGATCCCGATCCACCACACGAAGTTGACGATCGCGAATCCCCATCCGACGGGCGCGTTGACGCCCCAGACACCGATGCCGCGGATGAGGAGCACCCCGATCGAGAAGAGCAGGAGCATCGTCAGCAGGAACCCGATGAGAAACCCGATGAACCAGAAGAGCGGGGTCTTCCGGGTCATGACGATCGAGGAAATCTTGTCGGTCACCGAGCCGAAGGTGTGGCCCGGACCGATCACCTCCCGGCTGTCTCTCGGGGGCGGGGGAGCGAACGATTCGCTCATGGGCGCCTCTTCTCCTCCCACGTCCCTTCGCCTTCGCTTTCGTATGTCGGGTTCGGATTGCGGACGGCCGCGAGGTACGTGGTGCGGGGCCGCGTGCCCAGTTCCTCGAGGAGGCCGTAGTTGACCGGCGAGGCCTTCATCTTCGCGACGCGGCTCTCGGGGTCTTGCAGGTCGCCGAAGACGATCGCCTCGGCCGGGCACGCCTGCTGGCAGGCGGTCACGATCTCGCCGTCGCGGACTCGGCGGTTCTCTTTCTCCGACTGGATCTTCGCGCCGTTGATCCTCTGGACGCAGTAGGTGCACTTCTCCATGACGCCGCGCCACCGCACGGTGACGTCGGGATTGGACAACATGCGCATCGAGGGCGCCCGGAACTGCGTGGCGTAATGGAAGTAATTGAAGCGCCGGACCTTGTAAGGGCAGTTATTCGCGCAGTACCGCGTCCCGACGCAGCGGTTGTAAACCATGTCGTTCAAGCCCTCGGCGCTGTGCACGGTGGCGCCGACCGGGCAGACGAGCTCGCAGGGCGCGTCCTCGCAATGCATGCAGGGGACCGGCTGGTGCAAGGTCCGCGGGTTCCCGGGCTCTCCTTCGAAGTAGCGGTCCACGCGGATCCAGTGCATGGCGTGTCCGCGCGACACCTCGACCTTGCCCACGACGGGGATGTTGTTTTCGGCCTGGCAGGCGACGACGCAGGCGTTGCAGCCGGTGCACGCGTTCAGGTCGATCGCCATGCCCCAGGCATAGACGTCGGGCTTGTACTGGCCGTAGAGAGAGTCCTCGGGGCCGGGCGCCTCGACCATCTCGCTGGCGAACTTCGGGTTCTTCTCGTACTCTTCGAGCGTCCCGGCCCGCACGAGCGCACGCCCCTCCATGTTCTGGTGGCGCTGCGTCGTCACGAGCTTGTAGGTCCGGCCGGTCTTCGCGATCTCGATCCCCGCCTCTCCCGCGAGCGCGTCGGAAGCGCGGAGCGCATACGCGTTGAAGCCTGTCTTCGTGCCGGACCTGCCTCCGCGCGAGCAGCCGTAACCGAAGTGCAGCGTCGCGGAGTCCTCGGCGTGGCCCGGAAGTATCCAGGCCGCCGCCTCGATCGCGCGCCCGCGGCAGGTGATGCGCACGACATCCTCGCTGGCGATCCCGAGCCTCCCCGCCGTCGCCGGGGAAAGTAGCAGCGCGTTGTCCCACGTGAGCTTCGTGATCGGCTTGGGCAGCTCCTGCAGCCACGCGTTGTTGGCGAACCGCCCGTCGTAGATCGTAGGGTCGGGGCGGAACACGATCTCGAGTGATCCCTCCGCGGGCTTGACCCCCGTGCCCCGCCCGCCTCCGGCCGGCTCCTCGCGGGCGGCCGCAAGGGCCGCCCCTACATTAACCGCCTTCGGCACGAAGGCGGTTCCGGCGATCACTCCGTCGTGGAGCGCGCGGCGCCACGATGTCTCGAAGTCGCCGGGGAGCTTGTCTTTCCAGTAGTCGCGCACGATCTCGTAGGAGGTCCGCTCGGGCTGGCTCGTCACCGCGGCGACGACCTCGTGGGCGGTCTTTCCGCCGTAGAGCGGCGCGATCAGCGGCTGGACGATCGAGGCCGTGCCGTCGAAAGCGCGCGCGTCGCTCCAGGACTCGAGGAAGTGCGCTTCCGGCACGTGCCACTGGCAGAGCGCCGAGGTCTCGTCCGAATGCGCGGAAAGGTGCACGCGCAGCTTCACCTTCTCGATCGCCCGCGCGAAAGGGACATCCGCCGGAGCGGTGAAGGCGGGGTTGCCGCCCAGGATGACGAGCGTCTCCACCTGGCCCGCTTCCATGTCGGCCACGAGTTTCCGGAAAGACTCAACCTGAGACTCGGGGCGCAACGGGACGGGATCGATGTAAACGACCGTCGCCCCGGCGTTTTCCAGCGCGGCGTTCATCGCGTGCGCCAGCGCGTGAACCGCGGGCGGCTGACCGTCGCCGGCGAGGACGAGGCTCTTCCGGCGGTGGGCCTTCAAGTCCTCCGCGACAGCGCGCGCGAACGGCGTCGGAGGGCCCGCCGGCGCTCCGACGTTGAGAAGCGCGGCGACCGATCGCGCGAACGCCTCGACGTCCGCCGCGCGCATCGGCAGGCGATGATCGGCGCTCGCTCCCGTAACGCCCGGCGTGGACTCGACGGCATAGAGCCGGTTCATCCGCGACCGGTCGCGGCTCCTCCGGCGCGCGGAAAACTCGCGGACGGATCGCAGGTGTCCCGGCCCGCAGGCGAGGAAGTCCGCGTCAAGCGAAAGGATGACGTCCGCCTTGTCCAGCGACAGGACGGTGTCGCAGGGCTGACCAAACGCTGCCGCCGCGCCCGCCCAGGCGGAGTCGCGGTTGGCCGGCTCCCACTGGTGCCACCGGGCCTCGGGCAGCTCCATCATCAGCGCCCGCAGCTGCGCGCCGAGCGCGGGAGAGCCGACGGTCTCCGTCAGGATGCGAAGTCCCCGACCCTTGCCCTCCCGCGCTTTCGCGAGGGCGTTCTGCATGGCGGAGAGAAACGCCGGCCACGCGCGGATCTCCTCGAGATACGTCACCGTCTGGGAGCGGTCCGGATCGTAGAGCCCGTAGAGGGCGGCCTGGCAGAACACGTCCGTCGCGCCGAGGCTCGCCGGATGGAGCGGGTTTCCTTCCGCCTTTGTGGGCCGCCCCATGTTGCTCTCGACGAGGAGACCCGTGGCGTATCCGCCGAGCGTCATCGCGGTGGCGAAGAAGAGCGGCTTTCCCGGAACGATCTCTTCCGGCTGCCGCACATACGGGACAATCTTTTCGGCCGGCTGCCGCGTGCAAGCCGTCAGCCCCGCCAGCGCCAGCGAAACTCCCCCGAGCCGGAAGAGCTCCCGCCGATCCAGTCCCGAAGATTCGCCTGCGGCGAATCTTAGTGAGTTCGCTTGAGCGACCATCTCCTCCGAAGACTCGGCGGAGATCGCCCCTCCGGCGAATTCCTCCAGGCTCCGCCAATACCTCGGCGCAGCTGGCTCGTAAACGGGAAGTCGGTTCCCGGCGCTCATTCCGGAGTTTCTCTCAACTCTCAACCCTCAACTCTCAACGCCTTTCATCGATGACACGTCGAACAGCTCTCGAGCACCGCCCGGCTTCTCAGCTTGTACTTCGCGGCGAGCTGCCGCCCATAGCTCTCCCGATCCACTCCCTCCGGCGGCGCCCACCCCATCGTGAAGACTTCCTCTCGGGGCCGGATGAACTTCTCGGGATTCCGGTGGCACTCGAGGCACCATCCCATCTGGAGTCTCGCCGCCTGCCAGACGAGCGGCATCTCGTCCACGCGCCCGTGGCACGTCTCGCACCCGACACCTTTGTTGACGTGAATGGAGTGGTCGAAATACACGAAGTCGGGCAGATCGTGGACCCGGGTCCATTCGATCGACCGGTTCGTGCGGTAGCTCTCGCGGACCGGCTCCAGATAAGGGCTCTGCAGCCAGATCTGCGAATGGCAGTTCATGCAGGTCTTCGTCGGGGGGATCCCGGCGAACGCCGCCCGCTCGACTGTCGTGTGACAGTAGCGGCAGTCGATCCCCATCGCTCCCGCGTGGTGCGCGTGCGAGAACTGGATCGGCTGCTCGCGCGCGACCGTCTGCTGCGTCGTGTACGGGGAAGCCTCGAGGTCGTAGAAGATCCATCCGGCGAGGCCCAACAGGAAGACCGCGCCGAAGATCGAGGCGCGCGAAATCGTGTTGGTCGAGCGGTGAAAGATTTGCGCCATGAGCGGCGCCGTCCTCCTTTTCGCCGGAAACGCGGCTAGTCTATTTCAAGCTCTTCCGGAAACGGTTTCGTCACCTCGCTCGCCCGCGAAAGAGGTCGTTCAAGCCGCGTAGGGTGTCCCGGCCTGTCATCCTGAGAAGCGCAGCGACGAAGGATCTGCTCTGGAGGGGAGAAGAGTGAGGGCAGATCCTTCGGCTCGCTCAGGATGACAGGGAGGTAGGGCGAAGGGATGACAGGGGGGAGCGGGGGAGCCCCATCCGGATGACTTCCGCGAGGTGAAGCGCTTCGCGGCCGGCGAGCTGGGAGATCTGCTCGCGGCAGGAGAAGCCGTCGGCGACGATGAGGGTTTCGGCGCTTGCGCGGCGGACCGCGGGCAACAGCGCGCGCTCCCCAATTTTGACAGAGATGTCGTAGTGGTTCTTCTCGAACCCGAAGGAGCCCGCCATGCCGCAGCAGCCGGCATCGAGGATCTCCAGGTCGAGGCCGAGCCTGCGCAGGACCGATTCTTCGGCCTCCATCGTCAGGACCGCCTTCTGCTGGCAGTGGCCCTGGACGAGCGCCCGGCGCGCGACTGACGGGAACCGGAAGTCCGGGGCCTTCTTTTCGAGGAGCTCCGAGAGGAGAAGGGTCTGCGTCGAAAGCCGAAAGGCATCCTCGTCGCCCGGAAAGAGGGCCGGCAGCTCGTCCCGGAAGACGGCCGCGCACGACGGCTCGAGGACGGCCATCGGGATTCCGGCCCGGATGTCCTCCCGCAGGGCGTCCAGGATTCTCTTCAATGCGCGGCGCGCGAGCCCGAGCATCCCGTAGTCGTAGAGCGGACGGCCGCAGCAGAGGACCGAACGGGGAATCGTGACGCGAAAGCCCGCCGCCTCGAGCACTTCGACGGCGGCTCGTGCGGTTTCCGGGTGAAAGTAGTTGTTGAAGGTGTCCGGAAAGAGCAGCACACGCGTTGCCGCCGGATTGACAGCGGCGCGCGCGCGGAACCAGGCCCGAAACGTCTGCCGTGCGAAGGCCGGAAACTCTCGCCGCGGCGCCATTCCTGTGGCGGCGCGCGCGACCGCGGCGAGGCCCGGGGCTCGCGTGAAAAAGTTCGCGAGGCCCGGCGTGAGCGACGCGGCCCGCGCCCACCACGGAGAGAGGCCAAAGGCGTAGGCCGAGCGCGGACGAATGCGGCCCGACCAGTAGTGCGACAGGAACTCCGCCTTGTAGGTCGCCATGTCCACGTTGACGGGGCACTCCGACTTGCACGCCTTGCAGGCCAGGCAGAGGTCGAGCGCGCGGCGGACCTCCTCGCTCTTCCAGCCGCCGCGAATCGTTTCGCCGCGCAGCATCTCGAAGAGGAGGCGCGCGCGCCCGCGCGTCGAGTGCTCCTCTTCGCGCGTGGCCATGAAGCTCGGGCACATCGTTCCGCCCTCGAGCTTCCGGCACTTGCCGACGCCCACGCAGCGGAGCACCGCCCGCGGGAAGCCGCCTTCCCCCTCGCGGTAATCGAAATGCGTGTCGAGCGCCGGCGGCCGGTAATCGGTCTGGAGCCGCAGGTTTTCGGTCGCGGAGTAAGCGTCCACGACCTTGCCCGGGTTCATCTTCCCTTCCGGGTCCCAGATACGCTTGAACTCCCGGAACGCTTCGACGAGCTCCGGGCCGAACATCTTCGGCAGGAGCTCCGCGCGCGCCTGCCCGTCTCCGTGCTCGCCCGAGAGCGAGCCGCCGTAAGAGATGACGAGGTCGGCCGCGTCGGAGAGGAAGGCGTGGAAGCGTTCGATCCCCGGCCGCGTCTGGAGATCGAAGTTAATCCGCGTGTGGAGGCACCCCTGCCCGAAATGCCCGTAGAAGTCTCCTTCGTAGCCGTGCGTTTCGAGAAGCCGTCGCAGGTCCCGGAGGTAACCGCCGAGCTTCGCGGGCGGGACCGCCGAGTCTTCCCAGCCTTCCCAGGTCAGGGGCTTGCCCGGGATGTGCGCCGTCGCGCCGACGCTCGACTCCCGGACCCTCCAGACCTCGGCGATCTCCCTCGAATCGGTGTAGAGCTTCGCGTCCACGGCTCTCGCCCCGAGCGCTTTCGCGAGAAGGCGCGCCTTCTCGTCCGACTCCGGCTTCGAGGCCCCGCCGAATTCGACGAGGAGCCACCCGTTCCCCTCCGGCAGGAGCGTCGAGTCCCGCGGCTGCAGCCCGATCGCCTTCATGTCCCGCACGAGGCGCTCGTCCATCCCCTCGAGCCCGATCGGCCGGTGCTCCAGGATCGCGGGCACGCAGTCGGCCGCCGCGAAGACGTCCTCGAACCCGAGGACGAGAAGCGAGCGCGCCGCCGGGTTGCCGATGAGCTGCGCCGTGGCCTCGAGCACCGTCACGCAGGTCCCCTCCGTGCCGACGAGCGCGCGCGCGACGTGGAAGCCTCTCTCGGGCAGGAGCTCCGGCAGGTTGTAACCCGAGACGCGCCGCGGGATGTCGGGATACTTCTCGCGGATCTTCTCCGCGTACCTGTCACGCAGCGCCTTCAGGTCCCGGTAGATCTGCCCGCGCCGTCCCCCCTCCGCGATGATCCGGGCGAGATCCTCGTCGGAGGTCTTTCCCACGCGCAGGCGCACGCCGTCGTAGGTCACGATGTCGAGCTCGGCGATGTTGTCCGCCGTGCGCGCGCCTTCTCCCGCGAACGCCGCCATGACCGAGTGGACGCCGCACGAGTCGTTGCCGATCATGCCGCCGAAAGTGCACTGCCTGTGGGAGGCCGGGTCCGGCCCGAAGGTCAGGCCCTCCCTCTCCGCGGCGCGGCGCACGTCGTCCAGGATCGTCCCGGGCTCGACCCGGGCGAGCCTGCGGCCGGCGTCGATTTCGAGGACGCGATTCATGTATTTCGACATGTCGATCACGACCGCGACGTTGCAGCACTGGCCGGCGAGGCTCGTTCCTCCCCCGCGCGCGAGCACGGGAGCCCCGAACCGCCGGCAGAGGTGGAGCGTTTCGAGGACATCGGCGATGTCCCGCGGCAGCACGACGCCAATCGGGACCTGCCGGTAATTCGACGCGTCCGTCGAGTAGAGCGCCCTGCTCGCGCTGTCAAAGCGCACTTCCCCGCGGATCTGCTTGCGCAGAGCGGTTTCGAGATCGTTCACGGCGGAGAGTTTATGGTCTCGGGGACGGGTCGAGGGTCGAGGGGTCGAAGGTCAAAGGTCGAAGGTCGAAGGTAAAGGCGCGAAGGCGACCAATGAAAAGGCCCCGCTCGCGCGGGGCCTTTGTTCAACGCGGGGAGCCGGTCAGTTGCGGCCGCGTGCGGGCGTGGACGGGCTCGCCGGTGTGTTGGGTGAGGACGACAGCGTCGGGAAGAGGCTCGTGCAGAAGAAGGGGCTCACGTAGTTGCAGAGCCACGAGTCGGTCTTCTCTGTCCGGAACGTCTCAGTCTTGCGGGACTCGGCGCGCCGGCTCTCGATCGCCGTCGCCTTCTCGATCCGGCTCATCCTCACGTTTCCCTCCGCGCCGACGCCCATCGCGACGCCCGTGGAAAGAAGCGAGAAAACGAGTCCGGCCAGGATGCCCGTCGATACCAATTTCCGTTTCATCGCGGCCTCCATTTCCTTTGTGTACCGCTCGCCACCCTGGTTCGCGTTACACCCTCTCTCTAACTACAAGGCCCGTGCCAAGATGTAACACAATTGTTTTCAGCAAGTTGCACGACGGCTTTTTGCGAGAGTCTCAAATGGAGCCGGAGAAAAAGTGCGGCACCGCGGGGCCCTCCCTGGGTCTTCGGGCCCACCGCGGTGCCGGGGCGAAATCGTCGGAGTGGGAGCCGACGAACGAGCCTCTTACCTAGTTGTCGCCAGGAGACTCGGCCCGGCTCGCCGCCGCCCGGCAAGCCCTGTGCGTGCCAACCAGCAACCCGGGTCTTCCCGGCCGCCAGACCCCGGACGCGATGCTCTTCAAGAGAAGAGACCGGGTCGTCGACGAGAAGAGGGCGTGGCTGAAGATTTCCCGCCGCGCAGGGAAAGCTGTCGAGAGTCGAGAGTCGAAAGTCGGGTCCCGATGCCCGAGATCTCGACTCTGAGCTCTCGACTTCCGACTTTTGACGTTATTCCACTGTCGCGGTGAAGACTTCTTCCATCAGGAAGGGCCGCTGGCATCCGGTCGCCGGATCGAGCTGGCGCCGGCTGTCCGTCCAGATGGGGTGGGAGACGCCGCCGTAGGAAACCAGCCCCTCGTAGTCGCCCTGCTGGTTGCCGTAGTTGATGCCCTGGCACGGAAAGACGCCGCCGCAGTTGTGCTCGTTGGACGAGACATCCGTGACGCGCTTGTCGGGCGACCACGTTACGCCGCCGTTCTTCGATTGGGCGAGGAAGACGTCCGTCATGAAGCGCTCGCCCGTCGTGTCGTTGCGCGTGTCGTAGTAGGACACGTTGACGTCTCCGGTCACCGGATCGACCGACATCCAGTGGTTGAAGCGGTCCGTTCCCGCCGCCGGGTCACCGACCGGGGCGGCGTTCGACCACGTCGCGCCCTTGTCGTCCGAAAACGCGAGGAAGATGTTCGTCGTGCCGCCGCCGGTCAGGCCCATCCAGGAGCAGTACACGCGCCCGCGGTGGGCGCCGGCGGAGCGGTCGGTATCGCAGGCGGGATAGACCAACGCCCCCCGGAAGGACTCCGCCGGGATCCCGATGTCGAACGGAATCACTTTCGGCGCGATCACGACCTGCTTTCCCCACGTCGCGCCGCCGTCCAGCGAGCGGTTGAAGGCGATCGTGTTGGCGGAGTAATCGTTCCACGCCACGTAGAGCTCGCCGTTTCCCCCGACGGCCGGGGACGCGGCGATCGCCCTGCCCGGTCCCTTGGGATCGTCCGCCCGGTTGACGGACCAGGTCGCTCCGTGGTCGGTGGAGCGGCCGACGCGCACTCCGCCTGACGTGCTTCCTCCGCTCGCGGCGTCCCAGGCGATGTAGACGTTGTCGCGG
>Ga0209009_1000287_pt1 | contig 20092 bp, 9 predicted proteins | sample BlaSpr_A8_OM3_M2_FD_187979 | JGI IMG/M metagenome (GOLD analysis project Ga0209009, IMG submission 187979) | Forest soil microbial communities from Thunder Bay, Ontario, Canada - Black Spruce, Ontario site 2_A8_OM3_M2 (SPAdes) (version 2) | ecosystem: Environmental > Terrestrial > Soil > Boreal... | reverse complement strand
ATGACCTATCTCTCCAATTACTCTCCCGACATCGTGCCGGGCGGGGACACCTCCCGGTACTGCTCGCTTCTGATGGAGACAACCTATTCGCGATTCCGTCCGCTTCCTCCCGGGGACTTCGTGAAGGCGGTGATCGACGGGCTCGTCGCCGAAGGGATCCTCGAACCGTCGGACCTTCCCTTGATCGAATCCACCTACCTGATCCACGCCGGGCACGCCTACCCGATCCCGAGCGTGGACCGCAACGAGGCCCTGGCGGTCATTCATGAGTACCTCGAGCCCCGGGAGATCTACTCGCGCGGCCGCTTCGGCTCCTGGAAATACGAGATCGGCAACCAGGACCATGCCTTGATGCAGGGGAAGGAGCTCGTAGACCGCTGGCTGGATGGGAGTCAGGAGTCGGTTTTTCGCACCTGACCCCGCCTTTCAGCGCAGCGCGTCGAGGCTCCAGACGAGGAGTCGGTGAGTGCCGCGGTCGGAGACGGTCAGCCGCCCGAAGGAGTCGAGCGTGATGCCCGTGGGCTGCTTGAAGTCTTTCTCCGCTTTCCAGGAACGCTTGAGCACCCCGGAGGCCTCGTACTGGGCGATCCGGCTGGCGACCGAGTCCGTCACGAACAGAGTGTCGGAGGGGCCGATCGCGATGTAAGGCTCGGTGTAAAAGTCCTTCCAGCCCGAGACGAGGAACTGCCGAACGAACTTTCCTTCCGGATCGAAGACCTGGACGCGGTGGTTACCGGTGTCCGCGACGTAGATGTTGCCGGCCGTATCGGCCGCAAGGCCCACCGGCTCGACGAACTGTCCGGCTCCGATTCCGTTGCCGCCCCACTCGGAGAGCTTCTTGCCCTGCTTGTCGAAGCGGACGATCCGCTTGTTGCCCGTGTCCGCGACGTAGAGGAAGCTGCGGGAAGCGATCACGGCGCGGGGGCCGAAGAAGGGCTTCTCCGTGTCCACGAAAGACCCGGAGGGCTTGCCGTCGGAGGCAAAGTGCGCGATCCGCTGGTTCCAGGTGTCGGCGACCCAGATCTCTCCCTGCGGGTCCACGGCGACGCCGCATGGTTCGTTGAACTGGCCGTCTCCCGGGCCCTTCGAGCCGAACTCCCGCAAGAACTTGCCGTTGCCGTCGAAGACCTGGATTCGGTTGTTCTTCGTGTCGGCGACATAGAGGTTGCCGCGCGCGTCCGCCGCGAGGCCCCTCGGTTCCGCGAATTGGCCCTGGCCTGTTCCGGCGGCGCCCCACTCGCGCGTGGCGGGAATAACCACGGCCTCGGAGGGATAGTCTCGCGCCGAGGTGTCCTGCACGGCAACGGAGAGAGGCGCGAGCATTCCGCTCCCCTCATCGAGGTCCTTGCGGACGTAGAACATCGCGTCCTGCGAACCGATCTGGCTCCAGATCTCGTGGAAGATCCACCATCGCGCCGCGTCCAGGAGCGTCGGATGCGCGAGCGGCTTGTCGCCGGTTGACAAAGTCCTCTCCGGGAACCACCACGCGCGGATCGGCACGCGCTTCGCGTTGTAGCGGTCGGCGAGCTGTTTCTGGAGGCCACCTTCCGGATTCCAGTCGGCGACGATCACGGGCGTGGAGGCGTCCTCGATCCGCGCGACCCACCGCGTCGGGATGTCGCGCAGGTACCAGGTCAGCGGCCAGGTGGACTCGCCGCTCACGGTGATGACGTTCTGTCCCGCGGGCACCCGCTGGCGCGCCTTCTCGACGGATTCGAGCGCCCGCGCAAGGTCCCACGTCGTCTGCACGTAGGCGAGCGTCTCGGCGTGCCGGGGTTCCTTCTCAACGTCATAGGCCCCGTAACGGAAGCAGGCGAGCAACATGCCGCTCGCGTTGACGGCGAGCAGCAGCCCGACGATCGTCAGGGCGATCCGCGGGCGCCTCTCTCCCCGGTCGCTCCAGAGGTCGGCGAGGCCGATCGCGGCGAGGATCGTGATGGGGAGGAGCGGGTGCACCGTCAGCCAGGGCACCTTTTCCCGCGCCCAGCCGTAGATCACGAGCGAGCCGATCGTCCAGAAAACGAGGAACCGGAAGAAGGGATCGGTCCGCCGGTTGCGGAAGGCGAAGATCGCGGCGAACAGGATGGCCGTCTCGTAATAGAGGAGCTGCGGAAGGTAGTAGTACCAGGGGCCGGGGATGCGCGCGATCGTGTGCTGGCCCATCCAGTACTTGACGGCCTTGGGGATCGCCAGCCAGTCGCCCGGGTACCTGCCGAACGCCGAATACATCAGCGCCCAGATGAAGAGGAAGATCAGTCCCGCCGTCAGGATCGGCACCAGGTGCCGGCGGATCCACGCCACCGTGGAGGCCGCCGCGGACGAGACGCCCGCCGCCGGCTTGCCGAAGAAGGCCCGCTCGAGGAAGACCCAGAATCCGAAGGCGACGAAGAGGACGCCGGTCATGTAGGCGTTCTCCTTGGTCACGCCGGCCAGCGCGAAGAGGACCGCCGCGGCGGTCAGCCATCGGGCCTTTTCCGTCTCGAGGAAGTAGCGGAAGGCGAGAATCGTCCCGAGGGTGAACACAAGGGAATAGAGGTCTTCCCGGATAAACCGCGAGAAGTACGCCATGTGCGGCGAGAGGAGGATGAGGAGGGCGTACGCGACCGCGGCGGGCTTTCCGATCCACCGCGACAGCGGCCAGGCGAACCCGATGAGAAGGATGCCGAACACCGCCGGCAGGAACCGCGCGGTCACGTTGGAGACGCCGGCGATCTTGTAGACGAGCGCGTTGGCGTAATAGAGGAACGGTCCGTGGTAGGCGGGGTCGTAGCGCCAGGTTCCGTCCTTGGCCAGCGTATTGGACTGGAAGGCATGGATGGATTCGTCGTGGTGGAGCGGGCGTTCGCCGAGCTGATAGAACCGCGTGCCCAGCGCCGCGAGCAGGAAGAGCAGCACGAAGGCGCGGCGGGCGTTGCTCCCGGGGGCCGCCGCGGCCTGCAGCGGTTCGCTCACGGGTTCTTCCGTGGGATCACGTCACGCGGCGGCATGCAGGGTCATTGAGGTTCGAGATCTTATCTCACGGCTTGCCCGGCAGCGCGAGCTGCGAGACCGTGTTGTTGCCGGAATTGACGACATAGAGAACGGCACGTTTCGAGTCCAGGGCTATGCCGGTCGGCCTCGCGAAGGTCTTTCCCGCGTCGTCCATCGTCCGGCGCCTCGGATTCCCGGACGGGTCAAATTCCAGCACGGCGTTCCCGGCCGGGTCGGCCGCATAGACGACTCCTTTCCCGTCCACCTCCAGATGGGGCTCAGTACCGGCGGACCATGCGGGCACGGGAAGCGCTCGGAGGAACTGTCCCTCCGCGCTCAGGATCTGGATGCGATGATTGCCCGCGTCGGCCACGTAGACGGAGCCCGAGGGGCCGACGGCGATTCCGACCGGCTCGGAGAACTCCAGAGGTCCGCTCCCCAGCTTGCCGATGGAGCGGATCAGCTTCAGAGAGCCGTCGTACTGTTTGATTCGCTTGTTCCCGGTGTCGCTCACCCAGACGGTGCCATCGGGAGCGGCCGCCACGCCGCGAGGACCGAAGAGCTCGGCAACCGTGGCCTTCCTTTCTCCCGCCAGGGTGAACAGCTCGACGCGCCCGTTCCAGGTGTCGGCGACGTAGAGATTCTCCCCGTGGACCGCGACGGCGCAGAGCTGGTTGAAGCCGTATTCGCCGCCCCCCCGCCCGCCCCAGCCTCCCAGGTTGCCGCCGTTCGAATCGAAGATGCGCAGGCGCGAGTTGCCGAAGTCGGCGATCCAGAGGCGACCCTGGCCGTCAACGGCCGCGTCCCGCGGCTCTTTCATTCCGGAAAAGGGAGCGACGCCTTCCGCGGCCGACTCGCGGATGACGGGGCGCTCTTCCGGCTCCTCGATCGGAGCCACCTGAGCCTGGGCCTGGGCCGCCTTCGGGATCGTCTCGCGGGTGGGAGCAATGACGTCCTGCGTATCGCCGCCGGTCACACGATAGACCGTGGCCTCCGGGTTCTCGTAAGCGGTCTCGAAAAGCTTCTTCGCGGTGCCGAACTTGCGCAGGCCCTCGGCCGGGTAGGTCGTGCGCTCGAGCCACCCGACGTAGACATACCCGACGTGGTAGCGGCGCAGGAGCTCGACGGCTCTCTCCGCGCTCAAGCTCGAATAGATTTGTTGTATCGCATCGCGCCTTTCCACGACCTTTTCCTCCGGGTTGCCGCGCTGCTTGACGTGATGCTCCCAGCCGAGGACTGTGGGAAGTCCGGTGAGCATCGAGATGCGGCTGAATTCCTGATACGAGGCGCCCTGCGCTTCGAGGATTACCGGCGTTCCGCGCACCGCGCGGCGCAGCCACAGGACGGCGCGGTACTCGCCGGGGCGCTGCTCTTCCAGGTAACGCAGGCCGTCCAGGGAAGGGCCGGAATAGGCGGCAAAGTGCTTGCTCACCGCCCCGCGTGCGCCGGTCGCGGTCGTAAAGAGTGCGGCTCCGGCGAGGAGAACGCAGAGAACCCGTGCGGGCAGCGCCCATCCCCGAAACGTGCCCGGTTTCTCCCGCGGGCCAAAGACGAGGGCCGTGGTCGCGAGCGCAAAGAGGAGCCAGACCTCCTGGTACAGCTTGAAGAACGTGTTCATCCGGTCGTAAATGTAAATGCGCTGCGTCACCAGGATCAGGAAGAAAGCTCCGACCAGGAACCCGAAGGCCAGCCGGTCCTCCGGCTGGTCCGCCATTGTCCGCGCCGCCAGCAGGAAAAGGAGTATCCCGGCTGCGCAGAAGACCTCCACGGAAACGAACGCGAGAAGCGTCAGGAGGACGGCCAGCGACAAAACGACGACGCGCACGGTCCTCTTCTCGAGCCCCTCTCGCGCAAGCTGCCAGCCGGCTCTCGCGAGCCAGAACGCGAACGCGAGGAAGAAGAAGAACCCGAAGACCGTCACGACGTCCACGCCGGCGGCTCCCGGCTCGTGATTCCGGCCGAAGCCGGGCGGTCCGCCGCCGTGCACCCACTGGAGGAGAGCGAAGACGAGCGCGGCCGCGGCCGCGGCCGCACCGCCCGGAGCGGCACGGAAGAGCCCCCGCGCCGAGAGCCCTTCCGATCCAAACGCCGCGACGGCGAGGACCAGCACGAGAAAACCCGCCAACAGCGGCGCGTCCCAGGCATTGGTGAGCGCCTGGGTCGCGATTGCGAAACCCAGGATCATCCCGGCGGCGAGCCGCGAGAGCAGCCGCGCGGGAGGTCCCGAGTGAACCCGCACGAACTGGAGAGCGCAGGCGGCGACGAAGATAAAGAGCGGGATCGCCAGAACGTGCGCGTGCAGATCGGCGAAGGCCAGGCTCCAGAAGGGGTACTCGTTGATTGTGTCCTTGACGACCCGGGAGGTAGCCCAGAAGTAGTCCCAGTTGAGCGGACGTTTGTTCACGAGCCATTCGCGCAGGCCCGACAGGTTCCCGAGCAGCACCGTGAGGCTCGCTCCCGCGATCCCCGCCCGGAGCGTTCCGGCCCAGTTGCGCAGGAGTGTGAAGGCCCCTTGCAGGATCGCGCCTCCCAGCAGTCCTATCGCCAGATTGAACGTGTATCGGGTCGAGAGGCCGGTGATGAGCGTGACGAAAGCGATCATTTCCTGCCCGAAGGCGTAGTAGCCGAGGGGTGCTCCGGCGAACCACGGATCGGAAGGGGGGAGCCGGCTCGTCCGCACGAGAATGTTCAGGATGGAGTAGTCCATCGGCTTCTCGCCCCAATAGATCTCGGGGTTGAGCGCGCGGATCCCGAGAAAAAGGACGAATCCGACGGCGAAGGCGATCTCTCCCGCCAGGAGCAGGCGCCAGTGCTCACGCAGGAACCGGCGAATCAGATCCTTGCGCCGGAGGAGAAGAAAAGCCGAAGGAAGCGCCGAAATGAGCAGGCAGAGGAAGGCCGCTCCGCGCCCGTTTTGGAGCACGCGGATCTTGACGAGCAGCCCGAGCAGATACGTGCCGCCGAGGATCCCCAGGATGCGCGCGAATCCGGCTCCGCGATCCTGGAGGCGCGAGAAGAGAGCGTGGGTCAGCGGAAACGCGAGGGCACCGATGACCAGCAGGGCGAGGTACCAGAGGATGGCGGCCTGCCACGACCCCACCACGGAATCCGATGGCGCGGACCGGGGTTTTTCCGCCTCCCGGACGGAGCCCGGGGACGGGCCTGCCGGAGCTTCCCGCCGGCCTGCGGGCTTCGCGGCAACCGGGGGGGGAGAAGCCGGCGCGACGGTCTCGGCGGGCTCCGTCCCCGGCGGACGCGAGATCCGCCCGGGACTCGCCAGCAGCAGATCACGGCGCGTGAGAGGGCGGGAGGGGCGGCCGTTTACGACACGAGCTTCCATCCGAGCTGCCGCCAGATGTCCCGTATTACGGAAGATGAGGACCTTCGGGTGATCGTAAACGGAAAACGACTCGTCGGCGAGCTCGGACGGAAACTCGATGCCGAGAAAGGACGGACGAGAGGTGAAGTCCTTGACGAGCGTATAGCCAAGGTCGCCGCCGAAGAGTTCGTAGAAGTATCGGCTCGTGAACGGGAACTTGGCCGGCGCGCGCGTGACAGACCCGTAGACTCTCTTCGTCGGGAGCACCGCATAGTCGGAGTCGGCCAGTTCCCTGCAGATTCCGGCGATTTTTTCGGGAGTGTCCGGCTCGTAATAGGGCATCTGGACGACCCGATACCGCGAAGGATCCCGGTCCGGCAGGGGAAAAGGGAACCCTTCGTCCCAGTGCTGCGTCGCGACTCTGGCGCCCGCCGGAACGTTGTCATAGAACCACTCCGAAGCCCGCAGCACGGGATGCCGTCGGGTGTAGATCGCCAGGAACGAGACGAGCGCGACGGCGGTCCCGAGCAGGACGGTCGCCCGCACAACTCGTCCGATTCTGGCGCGCTCGGCCCAACCCTCCAGCCAGGCGGCGCCAAAAAGGATCAGCAAGGGATAGATCGGAAGAAGGTACCGCATGAACTTGACGTCGAACGACCCATTGATTGCGAAAAAAGGCAGAACCCAGGACAGGAGGATCAGCTCGGCGGCGTTGACCTTCCGATCCGCGCGCGCGACGCACAGGATCGTTCCCCAGACCGCGGCGAGCCCGAGCAGCGGCGCCATCCCCCAGAGGATCATCTGCTGGAGCTCGTAGAGATACTTCGGGACGCCGATGTACTGGTTCGTGTAGGGAACGATCCCGGCGTTTCGCACCATCCGGCTCTGCTCGAGGATGTCGTGGATGTAGGCGCGGAAATCCAGGATCGCGTACGGCTCTCCCAGCACGAAGAACACAACCACCGCGCCTCCGGCCGCGAGGCCGTAGAGCAGCGGACGGGCCTTCTTCTCGAGACGCCACCGGATCGCGACCGCCACCGCCAGTGGCAGAAGGATCGGCAGGGCGCTGAACTTCGTCGCGATGGCGAGCCCGATCGAAAGGCCCGCGAGCAGATAGCGGGACAGCGTGCCCGATTCGACGACCCCGACCAGAAAAAAGAGAGAGAGCAGGACTAGAAAGGTCAGGGGGACATCGCTGATCGCGAAGTGGGAGCTCTGGACGTGGAGGACCGTTGCCGCGAGGAGAGCTCCCGCCAGTATGCCGGTCCGCCGCCCGTAGAGCCGGGCCCCCAGCAGCGCCAGGAGGACAACCGTCGCCGCCCCCCACAGGGCCGAAAGAGCGCGACCCGTGAGGATGATCCCGTCGTAACCGGCGAACCAGGGACTGACTCTCCCGAGCAGGGTCGTGACGACCCGAGTCACGTACAGGGGAAAGGAACCATAGGCGAAGAAATGCGGATTGAGCTGGAGAGGGACGAAGGAGATCCGTTCGACCGCCATCGCGATGGCCCGTTCATCGGGATGGAAGAAGTGGAGCTGGTCCCATTTGAGTCCGACGAGCCGGACAACCGCCGCAAAGATAAACAGCGCGAGCAGCGGCCAGCGATCGCGCCGGATGTTCAATGGCATGTCTCGCGGGAAGGGTACCAGAAACATCTGCGCGAGACCGGCGCCCCCTACTGCGTTTTCGGAAGCGGGAGACGCTCCCGCAGTCCGTAGTATTCCTCTCGCGAAAGGGGCCGCAGGAGCCGTATCGGGATGACCGAGCGTTCTCCGGAAGGCGGTTGCCAGACCAGCCAGATTGTCGAGAAGTAGCCCTTCTTCAGGTACCGGATCACGAGCCGGTGGTCTCCCTGAGTCAGTGTGACGGGGCCCCGGCGCGGTGACTCATCGTCGAAATCGTTCGTCTCGATCACCTTCTGATCGTCGACGAACAGGATGGTCGGGCCGCTCGTCACCATTTCGAGCGTGTACGCCCCGGGCTGCTCGACCCGGAGGTTTGCGGCCCAGTCCGCGGTGAAGGAACCCTCCAGCGCCTCGCCTCCCCAGTGAAAATGGAACAGGACCGTCGGTTCACGCCGCAGGACCGCCGGCGCGCCTTTCCAGTCTTCGTTCGCGTAGTAGGCCCCCAGGAATCCCCTCTGGCCGGCCTGGGGGTCCGACGGAAGCTCCAGTTCCGCACGAGACACCAGGATGCTGACGAACATCAAACGTCCGTTGGGATCCCGGTGCTCCTCCAGTCGGGCGTGCGGGTAAAGAGCCTGGAAGAGCGGGAAGAGCTCTTTCTGAAATGGTTCGAGGACGTACAGAGTTTCCTCCGCTCGTCCCGCAGGCTGTCCCTTCGCGCGGGGGAGCTCGTCGGTCAACCGGAACCGTTGATAAGGGAATCCGGCGCCGAGGTGGAAACGGAGAATCGGGTAATCGTAGTAAACAGAGGCGACCCGGATCTCGTAGCGGTTCGCGAAGGGCTTTATGAACCTGGCGACCGCGTGGTAGTCCCCCTGGAAGGCTGGCCATGCGAGAGGATGCACGACCTGGACACGAAAATAGCGCCAGACATCCAGGGACGCCACGGCGACGCTCGCGGCAAGCAGCACAGCCGCCACGAGGATGACGCGCGCCCTTCTCGCGCCCTCCGTCGTGATCGCGAACACGCTCTGGAGACCCGCACCCAAAAGCAGATAGACGGCCGGGATCGCGCCGACCGCGCGGTGCGCCTGGGGCGCCTCGATGGTGAGGATTGCCGGCAGAAGCATCACGAAAAACCAGCCGAGCCAGGTTGCCTGAGGCCACTTCCACGCGCGGGCGACGGCGGCGCCCAGCCCGAGGGCGAGCAGACACCCTTCGATCGGATTGAGCAGCGGCTCTCCGGGTATGTTGTGGCGGGGGTTCTCGTCTCCACGATAGTTGAACATGAGCAGGTGCGCGGCCGTGTTCTCCCAGAGAATCGCGGGCCAGGGCAAATGGTGCTCGGGGTTCCAGATCGCCACCGTGTTCGCGCGCTCGAAGAACACCTTCGGATAACGCACGGCAAATCTCGCGAGGGGGAGCAGGAGCAGGACCGCCACCAGAACCGACCAGCCGAGGCCGCGAAGAATGGGGCGGAGCTCGGAGCCGAAGGACCTCCAGCCCTTCCGCGCGGCATAGCTCGCCACTGCGATGGCCATGACCGCCGGAAAAAGATTGAAAGAGTAATAGCACTGCAAGCCGACTCCCATGACGAGACCGAGGAGAAGAAAAAAGAGACGCCTTCGGGTCTCCATGGCTTTCCAGAGGCACAACACCGCCAGGACCTCGAGAAGGGGACCGATGATCGTCGCGAATCCGACACGGGAGAACGTGATGTGCCATCGGGAGCCCGCCAGGAGGATCGCGGTCGCGGCGGCGACCGGCCAGGCATACGCCCTGCGCGCGAGCAGGTAGAACGCCGGGAGAGTCAGTGTGCCGAACAGGGCCGAGAGGCCGCGGACCGTGGTCAGGCCCTTCCCGGCGACCGCGATGGCTCCCGCGAGCAGGTAGAAGAACATCGCCGGCATTTGACTCATGCCCCCAACGAAGACCGGCCGGTCTCCTTTCAGAATTCCTTCGGCCACAAGGTGGTTCTGAATCTCGTCGAAAAAGCCGCCGGGAGGAATGTGATCGAGCCCGAAAAAGCGAACGGACCCTCCCGCCGCAATGAGAATCAGGAGGAAACACGCCTCGGCCAGCGCGTGACGCCGCCCGGGAGGGCCTTCCGGAGAGCCCGGGTCCACGAGTCGCGGCGTGGAGGAGACAGCCACAAAGAAGATGCCCAGAAGCATCGAAAAGAGTCCCGGCGTTGGGCGACCCCTGGTCCAGCACCATTGCGCATAGGCGATCGCGCCAATACCGACGAGGAAGACGATGACACGAGGCAGCTTTCTGAAGGGTGGAGGGCTTGCCGTTTTCACGTCAATTCGAGCGGGCTTGCGGACTTGAGAACGTCACGCATCTTGGAGAATGACACTCGTGTCAGTCAAGCCGGACCACGAGAAGCATTCTATGGCGAAGCGGAACGGAAGAAGAGGCTCGGGCTTCGCACGCGCGGAGGCAGCCGACTTCGCCGGATCGAGGGTCATGGGTATACTTCTTGACCGATTCACCCTTTCATGAGCTGTTCAACGACTCCGCGACACGCTGACGTCTCGATGAGGATCCCTTCAGGCGCCTTTCCGGTATGAAGCACCGGTACGGCGCTGGCTCACTGGGAGCGGGACTGCTGGCGGTCGGGTTGGCCGGGTGGGGTGAGGCCTTCATTCGATCAAAGAACTTCTCCGGACTCGGGGGGACCCTTTATCTCCTGGGTATCGTTCTCTTCGCCATCGGCGCGTGGCCGCTTCCCTCCGCGCCGGGCGATTCTTTATCTGTCAGCGAGGAACGCCGGGCGCGCGCCTGGTGGCGGGGCTGGGAAATGCTGATCGTCGCGGCAGTCCTGGCCGCCGGCACAAACGCGTTGATGCTTTCCCGTCTCAAGATGGAGAACGAGTCGGCGACGACGGTCATCCTGTGGCTATCGAGCGCGGCCGTTCTTCTTCTCGCCGGGATCCTGGGTGGAGAATCGACGGGCTGGACACCTCGCTGGGGGACACCGTCCTGGCCTCGAACGCCGCGGGGCCGCCTGGTTCTCGTTCTTGCGATTCTCCTGCTCCTGGCGGTCGCCGCTTTGTCCCGGTTCCGGGGACTCGACAAGGTCCCCTTCGGGATCAACGCCGACGAAGGCGACCAGGCCGCCGTCGCGATACAGATCGTTCGGGGCCAGAACACGACGAGCGTCTTCGGCACCGGCTGGTATCACCTGAGCATGGTCTATTTCAACCTCCTGGCTCTGGTGATGAAGTTCGCAGGACTGAGCTTCTCGGGCGCCCGGGTCCTCGGCGCCATCTGCGGCCTTTTGACATTCGCGATTGTCACAGGGACGGCAATCCGGCACTTTGGTTGGCGGGCCGGTCTGCTGACGGGAACGATCCTCTCGACGCTCGGAGTAGCCCTCCAGTTTTCCCGGGAGACCACCGTCGCGGGTCCGACCGCGACCCTCTGGGCGTTGGCCGGCGCGATGTTTCTCGAGGCGGGGAGGTCCGGAAGAGCCTGGGCCTGGATCGGAGGAGGAATCGCGGGAGGGGCCTCCGTCTACTTCTATCCCACGGGTCGCCTCTGGCCGATTCTGGCCGCCCTCTTCTGCGTGTACCTTCTTGCGCGTGGGCCGCACCGACGGCGTGTCTTTGCCGGCACGGTTCTCGCCGCCCTCGCGGCCCTCGCGATCGCGTCTCCGTTTCTCCTCCACGTCTGGCAGGTTCCCAATGAGCTCACCGTACGGGCCCATGAAACGTCGATCTTCGTCAAAGAGAACCCCTTGCGGCTGGATTACTACCGGCCGACCTGGAGCCTGCGACAGCTCCTGGCGGCCCAGATCGACCACGCGATAGGAATCTTCAACAAGTATCCGGACCGAAACTATTTTTGGCCCACGAACAAGCCGATTCTGCCCCCGGCACTTGCGGTCCTCTCGCTGGTCGGGCTCGGAGCGGCGAGCCTCCGGCTCACCGACGCGCGGTTGTTTCTCCTCGCGACATGGTTCTGGATCGGTTTTGTCGGGGTCATCGTGACCGTGGAGACACCGAACCTTCACCGCATGTCCACGGCCGTGCCACTGCTGGGACTCTTTCCTGCCCTTGTTCTTGACGATCTGGCGCGCCGAGCCGGTTCGATCCGAACTGTCTCCGAGCGATTTGGCCGGGTACCGGCTCGCGCGGCCGCTGCCGCGGTCGCGCTCCTGGCCGCTGTCCTGGCCTGGCGAGAAGGACGTTTCTACTTTGGCGAGTACGCGAAGATGGATGCCTGGCCCTACCCGCGGGTCGAAGGCAGGACTGTCGCGGAAGAAGGGAAGGATGCCCGCGTCATCTCTTTGAGTTACCAGTTTCACATGGTCAACTCCGGCTGGGTCAGGCTGCTCGCTCCATTCGCGACGCGGGCCGGCGTCCTCTCTCCGGGCAGCCAGCTTCCCTTGCCGATCCCCGCCGATCGAGACCTGGCGTTCCTCGTCTATCCCGGGCAGGTGTACTATCTGCCGTACCTCGCGGAGATCCTTCCGGGAGGGAGCGTCACCCGGATCACCCATCCGCCCGGGAGCTTCATGTTCTCCGTCTACCGCGTGCCCAGGGAAGCGTGGGCGCGACAGCAGGGCGCGCTGGCGCTTGCACCGGAATCGTCGCCGGTCCGGGTAACGGCTCTGGGCGAGCCGCCGCCTGGATGGAGCCGGTTTCCCGCCTCACTACGATGGTCCGCCGCCCTCCGGGTGATGCAGTACGGGAACTATGGGTTTCGGATCGGTCCGGGGCCCGCTCGCCTCGTCATTGACGGCAAGGAGGTGCTGAGAGTCGCTGCCGCAGAGCCGTCGGCGATCTCTGAAGTCAGTCTCGCCCGGGGCGATCACGCGATCCAGTTGGAAGGGGTCGTCGGCAGTGCTCGACAAGCCGCGCTCTTCGAGTGGACCTCCCTCCCGGGGGACAAGGCAAGCGATTCGGACCACCCGAGCTGGCAAAGGGTCCCGACCGAGAGGCTCCGACCCACCGACCGGCCTCCCGAAGGTTTGTTCGGCATCATCGAAGTCCCGGGCAAATCGCAGCACCGTCTCGACGCGACGATCGCCACCGGTAGTCTCTGTGAGGAGGTCCATTCCGGAGGACCCTTCGTGGCGACCTGGAGAGGGAGCCTGAGAGCTCCGAAGACCGGCAACTATCTGATGGCCCTTCGTGCGGTTGGCGGAGGAGCCGAGCTGCGGTTGGATGGAAAGTCCATTGTCCAATCAAACGGCGAGAATGACGAGCTGGTTCGAAGCGAGATCGCGCTCGACGAGGGCCCTCACGCGGTCGAGCTGAAGTATTCCGTCAGTCATGCGCCCGGCGGCATCGAGTGGATCTGGAAGGTCCCCGGCGGGGTGGAATCGATCGTTCCGCCGTCCGTGTTATCTCCTCCGCCGGGCGCGGGCGTCGATTCCCCAGTGCGTTTCGAGGCCCTCGGCCAGACCGAGCTTCAACCCATCGACACCCCCATGTACACGACGCCGTGACCGCTCCCGCCTGTCAGCGGGGTTCCTCGGTCCGGTCTCGAAAGCCTGCACGATCCTGGATCAGCGCTTCTACGGAGGCTGACTTCCGGCTCGCGAGCCCTCCTGCTCCGCTGGTGGCGCGGCGCGCCATCCCTCAACGATGTAGATGGGACGGCCCTTCAATTCTTCGAACATCGAGGCGATGTACTCTCCGATGATCCCGAGGAAGAGCAGGTTTGCGCCACCGAGGAAGGTGCCCACGAGGATCGTCGAGGCCCAGCCGGGCGCTACCAGCTTCTTGAACAGGAAGTAGACCGCCACCGCGTAGAGCCCGTACAGGAGGCTCGATCCGCTGATGACGAGCCCCAGCATGACCGCGATCTTGAGCGGCATTTTGGAGAACGAGATGAGGCCCGCGCCGGCGAGGTGCGTCATCTTGCCGAAGGAGTATTTTGTCTGGCCCGCGAAGCGCGCCGGCGCGTCAAACTCCACGCGCAGGACCCTGAAGCCCACCCACGAGACGAGGCCGCGAAGGAAGCGGTCGCGCTCTCGGAGGTCGTTGCGGAAGAGCTCCACCACGCGCCGGGAGAGCAACCGGAAGTCGGAGGCGTTCGGCTCGATGGGCGTCGTGGAGAACCTGTTGATGAATCGGTAGAATGCTCGTGAAGTGAGGCTCTTGAACCCGCCGGTCCGCTCGGTCCTGCGACGGATCGTCTGGACAATATCGAAGCCCTCCTCCCAGCGCTTGACCAGCTCCGGGAGGAGGCTCGGCGGGTGCTGCATGTCGGCGTCCATCGTGATGACCGCGTCGCCTTCCGCGTAGTCCATGCCTGCGGTGAGCGCGGCCTGATGCCCGAAGTTACGCGACAGGTGGAGAACGCCAATGCGACCGGAATGCGCTGCGTGGAGCGCGTCCAGCCGCTCGCGGGTGCCGTCGGTCGAGCCGTCGTCCACGAGGAGGATCGTCGAGTCGTACGGCAGACTGTCGAGCACGGCGAGCAGAGACTCCACGAAGTGGACAATGCCCTCGGCCTCGTTGTAGGCCGGCGCCACGACGGTGATCCGCTTGCGCGTCATCGGAGCACCAGCGTACTCTCAGTCGGCGCCGAGTCGCGCTCGTTCCTCATCGCCGGGCGACGCGGATGACCGCAGAGGGGTAGGAGTCGAGCACGTAGAGCGCGTCGTGCGTGGCGCAGAAGCCATGCGCGTCCTTCAAGCCCTTCGCCGAGAGATCGCGCTCGGGCGCCGACGCCATGAGGGGTCTGCCTTGCAGGTCATAGATGAGCGGTGCGGCGCGCGAGCGGTGGGGGAAGAGGACCTGCTTCGTGCCATCGAAAGCACAGGCCGCCAGGTCCGGCGGGTAAGGGGGCTCGGGGTAGGCCACCCGAAACGTTGCGAGTTCCGCCGGCGCCCGGCGCCCGACAGGGCTGCGGATGACGCGGGCGAGTCCCGTCTCCTCCAGGACGACGATGGTCCCGTCTGGGGCGACGGCCACACCGGTCGGAGCAACGAAACCTTCCCCGGGGGGCGCGAGCGACCCTTCGAAGCGGCCGTCCCGCGAGAAGATTTCCACGGAGTTACGGTTCGGAAAGCAGAGCACGATCCGCCCGTCGGGCAGTAGCGCCGCGTCCGAGAGGAGCCCTTCGTGCGGCGCCTTCCATGACTGCAAGGGCGCTCCTGACCGGTCGTGGATCTCCAGGGAGGAGATGCAGCTCAGAACGCAGTTGCCCTCGGAGTCCACCGACAGGGTGGCGTGGTTCTCGCGCCGCGGCAACTCTGTATTGAAGACCGCCTCCTCCCTGCCGTCGGGAGCGAAGCGATGGACCTTCCAGCCGTCCGGGCCGAGGGTGAGCACGAAGACACTCCCCTTGCCGTCCACGCCCACGTCCACCGGGCGATCCGCAAGCCGGGCAAAGACACTCGACTCGCCGTAGCCGGGGACCGCAAGGACGGGAACGGCTTCTGTCGCCAGGACGGCGCGCGGAGACAGGAGAATCGTGGGGACGGGCTTCCCGGGGCGGCGCGAGCGCTCGATTCGGATCGTGAGCGGGAGGCGGCAGTCGGCCGCCGCCCGGAACCGGATCGCGAACGGATGGACGCCCGCGAGCAGAGGCCGCGCCTCGGCCGAGTCGAAAGGAAGAGTCCCCGCCGTCAGCTTCGCGCTCGAGCAATCGGGCTCGAGCCGGAACCGATACCAATCCTGCTCCGGCAGGAGCAATCCACCCCGAATCGTGAGGCCCGGTGCGGATTGGTTCGCCACGGCCAGCTCGATGCCCTCGAGCAGGCCCCGTTTGACCCGGGACGCGGCCTCGGCGCTTTCGGCAGACACCTCGGGTGCGCGCAGGGCCTCGATCGCGGAGAGTGGAACCTCCATCGTGAAGAGCCGCTCTCCCGATTTCGGCTCCCGGAACTCTTTCGTCGGGGCCGCAGGGAAGAGCCGTCGCAGGAGCTCGACGTGGGGCTGGCTCTCGCTCGTCTCGGCGAGGAGATAGCCGATGCGCGTCGGACGATAGCTCCTGAGCCGGCGCTCTCTTTCTTCGGGCGAGATCGTCAGCTGGAAGACGAGATCGGTAAAGTCGCACCGCGGCTCGAGCGCCGCGCCCGGCCAGTCCTTCGCCTCCACGAGCTGGGTACAACGGCCCGGGCGCCCCCGGACGAGAGTGTCGAGGGCTCCGATCTCGGCGATCTCGTGATTCCTGCCCAGGTCGTTGTGGAGCACCAGGTCGCATCGCTCGAAGAGAGGCGTCGCGAAACGCATTTCGGCTTCGAGCTCGAGCGGCGTGGTTGCCAGAAGGAGGTTCGAGGCAAGGCCCGTGAACGCCGTGAGGACGACAGCCACGCCGAGCACGGCGATCGTCGCCCGCGCGGCTAGGCGCCCGGCGGCTTCCCGCGCCAGCCGCACCGATGCCGCGACGAAGGCGCCCGCCACGATCGGGAGCGCCGGGAAGACAATGGAGATCCGGCGCGCCTCCGGCTCGTCGCTCATACAGCCCGGCAAGAGACCGATCGCGATCCAGAGCAGGAGAAGCGCGGCTCGCCGCTCCTGGATCTGTCCGAGGAGGTAGCCAATTCCCAGCGCGCACAGCACCGCGAGCCCCGCGCTGATCAGGGTGTTGCGGTCCAAGACGAATCTCGTGTACCAGTGCGATGTGTACTTCGTGTTGTACGTCATGCCGGCCAGGACATACCCCGCATTTCTGGCGACTCGGAGGCCCTGCTCGGCAAGGACGTCGAGCGGCCCGGCGTCCTGCCGGATGGCATGCCTCCAGGCGGCCTCGCCCTTCACCGTTGCCGGATTGATGAAGCGCCAACCGCGGTCGCGCTGCAACGAGAACTCCAGGATGGACAATCCGAAGACCCAGAGCAGGAGGCCTCCCAGCAGGATCGGCACGGCGTAGCGGAGCCGCCGGAAGGCGCCTCGCACAAAGACCGCCGCATGAACGGCCAGGAGGAGGGGCAGGGTGAAGAGCACGAACGAGGGGGTGTAGGAGTAGCGGGAGAGCGGCATGCAGAGCGCGGCGGCGAGCACCGCCCGGGGCGCGAACCGTTTCTGCATGGACAGGCCCACGTGGGCCGTCACGAGCGCCAGCACGGCAACCGGCGCGAAGTGTGTGTTGTCGGTGCGCGACCAGAAGAGCTGCTCGGGCGCCGCGATGAAGAGGACGGTCGCGACGATCGCCGCGCCTCGTCCCGCAATCCTTCGGGCCAACCAGTAGAGAAGGGGGATCGCGACGATGCCCCAAAAGAGCGCCACCAGGCGGATCGTGAAAATCGAGGCTCCAAAGAGCCAGTAGATGACGTAGTGCGTCAGAACATGGAACAGTCCGGCCGAGGTTCCCAGGAACTCCGTCTTCATGTAATAGCCAATCCCGAACCGCGTGTAGCTGCCCACCATGACGCTGGTCATCTCGCCGTCGAAGGCTGCCGGGTGCTCGGTCAGCGCGTAACCGCGGAAGAGAAGACCAAGAAGCGTCAAGCCAAGAACCACGGCCCACTCGAAGGGCGGAAGGCCGCGTCCCGTCTCGCGCGAGGGAGCGGGGGGATCCGCGAGGGACGGGAGCGGGGGGAAGCCGCGAAGGCGCGTCATGGGATAGATGCGGCCAAGAACCGCGGCGCAGAAGACACCGCCGAGGTAGAGGCAGAGGCCGCCGAGCGTCAGGCCCCTCTGCCAGAGGACGAGCTGTCCCCACGTGGCGAGCGTGAGCCCGGTCAGCAAGAGAAGGAACGGGAGCGCCCGAAGCCGGGTCAGGAGCACTGCAAGAACGCCGAGCGCCGCGGCCAACCCGGTGACGGCCCTGCCGACCGCTGTTGGATGACGCCCGAGCCATTCGAGACACCTCAACCCGAAGTCTGTTGCGCTCGAAAAGGCCGGCTCGAGCGCTCCGAGCACGCGCGCCCCCTGTGAGTCCGACGCGCGCCCGACAAGCGCGAATGCCACAAACCCGCTCAGAACGGCCGCGCAATAGACGACTGGCGCCAACCACTCCCTGCGGGTGGAACTCACACGAAAGGGCGTCTCGCTCCCACGGCTCATAGCCTCTTCGCCAGAATAGCGAGGTTGAGCGCGTACGGGTAGCTCAAGCGGCGGAGCTTCCGGTCGAGCCACCTCAGGAGCGGCTTGGGGAGGAACTGCCACGGCACTACGTGAATCCCCTCGGCGCGCGCCACCTCAAAGCCCGCTTGCCTGACCCAGTCCTTCAGGTCGGCCGGGAACACCCAATTCTCGTACCCTGTGTACTTCTTCCTCAGGCCGCCCCATTGAGCGAGCCGAAGCAGCCAGATCCAGCGGCGGTTCGGCACCGACAGAGCAAGATACCCGCCGCTAGCTACGCGAGCGAGGAGGGACTGAACGGCCGCCTCCGGGTCGGGAGTGTGCTCGATCACCTCCGAGCTGACGACGACGTCGAAGCTCTCGGGAACGGCGCTTGAAAGCGCCAGTACGTCGGCCGTCCGCGCCTCGACAGAGCTCGAGCGCGCCGCGAGCCGCGCCACGAGGTTCGGTGCGATGTCCACGGCCACGATCCGTCGAGGTCCAAACTTCAGCATCTCGATTGAGAAGTCGCCGAGGCCGCAGCCTCCCTCGAGACATGTCTTCCCTTGCAACCTGTCGGCGCCCAGGAAGTCGTGCACCAGAACTTCGATGCGACGGTTCGTGTCGTAGTTGTTGACGAATTCGTGCCACGTGCTCGCGATCGAATCGTAGGCGAGATCCTCGCGCTCGATCCGTCTCGGCATGATGCGGTTCTTATACCATGGCCGGGCCGGGCCGGAACGGGAGCCCCCCGATCGATCGCAGCCGGGTGATAATGTTCGGCTCCTCGATTGGAGGTGGGTTCAGTGAAACCGATGGCGATGACTCTTATTCTTGCCGTCGGGGCGAGCTTCCTGGGATGCGGCGAGAAGACAACAGGCGGAGCGTCCGACTCCGGGCCCTCCGGTCCCCACGTGGCCAAGTTCAAAATAGGGCCTGTGGTCGCCTCGGGCGGAATCGTGACCATCGAAACGGACTCCTTCCGCCGGGGCGATCCAATCTCCATCTCGTTCGAGGTAAGAAATCCTCCGCCGAAGTCTCACGCAAGGGTCGTCTGGAGTGATTCCTCCAAAAGGAAGATTTCCGAGGAGCAGAAGCAGCCCGCGTCCGGCACCGGCGCGGTCAGCTTTCAAATGAAAGGCGCTCCGGATCTCGGGGTGGGCGACTACCTGGTCGAGCTCTTCTACGGAGACCCCGACCCGGCGCCCGGCAAATGGACGTCCCTGGGAACGAAGAGCTTCCGAGTCGGTCCGAAGCGACCCTCATAGCCCGGATCATTCATGACGAACTCCGTTCCAACGGCGGCGACTGCTACGGAGTAGGTTGGCGGCCAGGAAACGGTTCTTCTAAACAGGATGTAGAAGTCTCCAGGCAGGACCGGGGCTTGCAGCCAAGGAAAGTCGCTCTTCCAGGAGGGCCTCCGCCCGGCCTGCGGCGACTCGGGCGTCTTCCAAGAGCCCGTCCGGTCCCGGATTACTCGAAAAAGATCCGTCTCCTCGAGCGCGCCCGGGTGTCCGTGATTTCCGCGCTATGAGATGGGGGAGAGCCCCTCCCCAGCCTCCCGGTATCTGAGGCCGCACGAACACGCGAGCGTTTTCGGGAGCCGCTCGCCGCAGGCGCACACGAATCCGCGCGCTCGGGCGGGCGCTCCGACGACGAGGGCGTACGCGGGCACATTGCGCGTCACGACGGCGCCGGCGGCGACCATGGCGAACTCCGCGACCTCGACGCCGCAGACGACGGTGGCGTTGGCGCCGATCGCCGCACCATGGCGGATGGTGGTCGGGCGCCAGGTTTCGATCGGGCGCTTGAAGCGACCGGCGCGCGGGCGGGGGTCATTGGTGAAGACAGCGTGGGGACCGAGAAACGCCTCGTCCTCCACGATGACGCCGTCGTAGAGCGCGACTCCGTTCTTGATGATCACGTCGTCGCCGACGACCACGCGACCCTCGATGAAGACTCCCTCGCCGATGTTGCAGCCTTTCCCCACACGGGCGCCCGGCAGGATGTGCGCGTAGGCCCAGACGCGCGTCCCGGCGCCCACCGATTCGGTCTCGACGAGGGCCTTGGGATGGACCTTGACCGTCGGATCGAGCGACATCGGCGTTTCCTAGCAGGCTGCTGAAAAAGGGTGTGAGGCGGCGTTGCGAGCGCCGCGGGGCCGGATGCAAGGAGGCGCGACGAGGGCGATGCCGGGGCGCATCGGAGA
>Ga0209009_1000286_pt1 | contig 20104 bp, 14 predicted proteins | sample BlaSpr_A8_OM3_M2_FD_187979 | JGI IMG/M metagenome (GOLD analysis project Ga0209009, IMG submission 187979) | Forest soil microbial communities from Thunder Bay, Ontario, Canada - Black Spruce, Ontario site 2_A8_OM3_M2 (SPAdes) (version 2) | ecosystem: Environmental > Terrestrial > Soil > Boreal... | reverse complement strand
CTTCTTCATTGCCGGTCTCCTTTTTGCGCCTTGAGCGCGTCGTTCACTGGGAGCGTAACGCATCCCGCTGGAGACCGGCCTTCTCATCCCATCTGATAACCGGACAAGTCCCGTAAGCGCATTAATCGGGTACAGACAATCCGAGAGAACCTTGGCCCCGTTGCCCGCGTCGAGGTGCAATTTGGCCCAGCAGGTGATACATTCCGGTCGATTCTTTTGTGCTCGAACCTACGCCAGGACAATTTCAAATATCTCAGGAGGTACCATGAGAAAAACTCTATCGACGCTAGTTTTGTTTGTTACTTTGATGCTTGCAGCACCCGCATTTGCACAGAATCCCAACTACGATAGCGGCCCGCTCTGGCGCGTCACCTACTTCCACCTCAAACCCGGACAAGGAGACGCTTTCTGGAGCGACTTTCGCGCCCACACGAAGCCGATCCTGGACGAACAGAAAAAGCAGGGGTTGATTTCAGATTACAAGGCGTTCACCAATCCGGTTACAGATAATCCCAACGATTGGGATGTTGCCATTGGCGTCCTCTATCCGAATTGGGCGGCGCTGGACCAACTCGATGCCAAAGCGGCGGCAATCGCAGTGAAGCACTATGGATCGCGTGACGCGATGTTTGAAGCGGCTCGCAAACGAAGCGAAATCCGGGATGTTGTCGCAAGCCATTTGGCCCGTGAGGTCATGCCGAAGTAGTTGAGTTGAAATTCTAGGAAGGAACCCCACCCTCACTTCACGGAGGGTGGGGCGCGATTCCACTTCGACGGTAAGCGGGAGTTAGCCCGGTATAATCTAAATAAGAGCCAACGACTCATGAACCAACCGAAGAGAATCCTCTACCGCGGCGTACCGATGGCGCGAGTTAGCCAATGCGCGCTCGGTTCTTGCTCGTCGAGGGCTTCCTTTGAATGAACCTTTTTGTTATTTGGCTCTCGTTGCCTATCCCGCCACTGTCCTTCTTGTCATCAACTGGATTAGCGAGAGCTCACGTTGGGCGCGGAAGAACCGGTCATTTTTTCCACCGCGCGAGCTAAAGAAGCAAAGCGAAGAGCAGGGACGGCCCCTCGCTCTTTTGAGATACGCGGTTCTATTACTTGTACTACGCGGCCTCGCTGGAGCTGGCTTGTGGTACATAGTCCCGGTCGCGAAACATTTCCGAGAGTTCTTTTACCTCGGGAGTCTCGGAACCGCTGGAGGCTTAGTAATGTTGGCTTTTCGGCATGCTTTTTCAGTATTGTCTCCTATTGCCGAGTCGGTCGAGAACAACGAGTACTTCCTTAGAGGATCACCCGTCCTGTGGGTGCTGGTCTTTCTGACGGGCGGTATCGTCGAGGAATTTTGGCGGGCGGTGTGTATTGTGTCTTTTCAGGGAAATGGCTACAGCAGGTCCTCGGTGCTTTTGCTAACTGCATTCGCCTTCGCATTGGCACACACTTGTGGGCTGCCTTCGCGTATAAGCCCGGGAATACCAAGCGTTCTCACTGAAATTATCGTGGGGTTGATGCTTGGCGGATTGTTCATGTGGTCTGGCAACTTGGTGACGCCGTGTGTCGCGAGTATAATTTATTTTACGGTCAGCTTTTTCCTTGTGCGAAAGCGTTTTGGCGGGTTAACTCCTTCTATGAGAAGGCATTAGCCGTCTAGATAGAGGCGGTCTGATTCGGCGTTGGCTCCCCGAGCAGCCGGAAACATTGCAAGACGACCATTGGAATTCCCCCTTGATCTCGGCAGTGAATATTGCCGATGCGCTGGACGCTGCTCCAAGCGGGAAAAGGGACGCCAGCGAAGTCTCTCTGCATTGCAGAACGAAGTGGTCAGGTGTATTTTATGATTCGCGCTGAGGCAAAAGTACGAGCTCCAGGATCCTGTGTACTGGGGGCAAAATGACGCAACTTCCAAGCATCCGGTTTTCACTCCGGATTCTACGCAAACACGCGAAGCTTACCTCCATTGCTGTTTTTTCCCTGGCGATTGGCCTGGCTGCAGCGTCCGCGGGGCTCAGCACATTCCATGCCCTGCTGCTGCGGCCCCCTGCGGTTGTTGATCCAAACCGGCTGTTGACACTTTACACAGTCACGCCGAATGAACCGTTCAGCCAAGTGTCCTATCCGGATTACCGGTATTATCGCGACAACAATAGCGTGTTCTCCGGCCTCTGCGCGATTCCGTTCAGCATCGGCCTGCAGACGATCATCTTCGAAAAACGTGAGAAAAGCGGCCTTATCAACGCTGTGTCCGACAATTACTTCTCCGTTCTCGGGGTTCAACCTTTCCTCGGGCGCTGGTTTGCCGCCGGCGACGACGACAAAGTGACGGCGTCCGCGGTGCTGAGTTACGGCTACTGGCAATGGCTCGGGGCAGACCCAAACATTATCGGCAAAACTCTCAAGATAAATAGCGTTTCGCTTACTATTGTCGGAGTAGCGCCGCGGCGTTTTGTGGGAACCATCCTGAGCGATGTTCCCGACCTTTGGCATCCGCTTTCCGCAACGCCCGCTATCTCTCACCAGACTTATGACTGGCTCGCAGATCGCACCAGTCACTCTTTGAGTTTGATCGGGCGTATGAAGCCCGGTGTCACGCGCCAGCAAGCCCTGGCGGAGATGCAAGGATTGTCGCGACAGCTTGCCGTCGCTTATCCGGAAACCAACAAAAACCGGCTTGCCGCGCTGACGGAAACGAGCATGCTTCCGCCAAACGCAATGTCCAGCGCGAAGTTGATGGGCGGACTCATGCTGGCGGTTGTTGCACTCGTGCTGTTTGCCGCCTGCGCCAACGTGGCCAACCTGCTACTGGCGCTGGCCGGCGCGCGACGGCAAGAAATCTTGATACGCGCCGCGCTCGGGGCCACTCGCATGAGTCTGGTTCGCCAGCTTCTTGTCGACAGCTTAGTGATTTCGGTGATGGGGGGAGTGGCCGGCTTTGTATTTGCTTCTTATGGCCTCAGACGCTTGATCGACTTCAAGCCATTTGTTCCCGGAATCGGCGTAATCCCTATTACTTTGGATTTCCGGCCTGACCTCACGGTTGTTTCTGTGATGGTCGCAGTCGTTTTCCTGGTGGGACTGTCTACAGGCTTGTTGCCTGGCCTGCACGCTTCTACGCCTAATCTCGCAGCTGCGCTGAATGGAGAGGTCGCCATCGGCGGAACGCGCAAGGGCCGCATGCGAAGTTTTCTCGTGGTGCTGCAGGTCACCGCTTGCACCGTGGTACTGATTGGAGTCGGTCTTTGCCTGAAGAGCCTGCATAATCTGCAGCAGGTAAAGGTTGGATATTCCGCTCGCAACGTCGCGCTTTACGCAATCGACGACCTACAAGCCAACGGTTACTCAGAACAACAGGGTCGTGCGCTATTTGAGCGGCTCCGCGAGGACGTAAGTCAGGTGCCCGGTATCGAGTCCATCAGCCTTGGGAACACTATCCCGTTTTCAGGCGGGATTAACACCGACCAGGTGCACATCACAGGTGTCCCTGATGACAACGAACACGGGGTGACCATTGGCTCCGGTGTTGTGGACGACCGCTATTTCTCTACACTGGGAATCCCAATTCTCGCAGGACGCACGTTTGCCGCTTCGGACACGGCGAAATCCCCGGAAGTCATCGTCGTCAACCAAACGATGGCGGCAAAATATTGGGCAAATCAAAACCCGGTTGGCAAAACACTCCATATTGAAACTGGCAACCGCCAGGCCACCGTGGTTGGGGTCGTGGGAGACATCAAGTATTCGGACATTGACGAGGCGCCGCAGCCCTTTATGTACTACTGCCTGACCCAAAATTATCAGTCGAGTATGTATCTGGCGGTTCGCGCGAAGGGTGATCCATCACAGTGGATGCGAACGATTTTGGAGAACGTGCGCAAATCGGCCCCGGAACTAGGCGTTATGAGCTTCACAATTGAACAATGGCGTCAATTCGCTTTGTACGTCCCACACCTGGCGGTGATTTGTACCAGCGCATTTGGACTGCTGGCATTTGTGCTGGCCGCCGTCGGACTTTATGGCGCGGTCTTCTATTCGGTCAGTGAACGAACGCGGGAGATGGGAATTCGCGTCGCGCTTGGCGCGTCGCCACGGGACTTGTGGAAATTGATCCTGCGCCAGACGAGCGTCGTGACCGTCATTGGAATCTTTCTCGGAATCGCTGGCGGGATCTGTGCAAGCGTGCTGGCGCGATCTCTGCTTTATCAGATACAGCCCATCGAATGGTCTGTCTTCCTCGGAGCGGCTTTTGCGATGTTCGCAATGACCGTCGTTATAGCCTATTCAGGCGCACGTCCCTGGATGAGCGTGGATCCGATGCAGTCTGTGCGCCACGTGTAGGGGGGGTCATCAACTTCCGGTTTTATGTCCGCACAATTCCAACTCTGTACCCACGCTTATGGAGAGTCAGCCGAAAGGCTTCCTTTCCGGCACGACTACTGAGTGCCGACGCTGCAATGTGCGCCTTCTGAGTCCACGAATTGGGCGAGTAAACCGCCGAAATCTTGTTTTGTCGGTGGCATACTGAACTGCACTCCCTTTGCGACCATATCTTGGTGGAATTTTTGGATGTCGGGAACGGTGAAGCCCAATTCAACTGCTCCCGCGGGGTTCTTTGCTGACGCAGGATGCAACGCAAGCCTAGTTTCGCCCGTGACAAATTCGCTCCAGTCAGGAGACTCGAACTTCAACTGTAAACCCAGCACGTCACGATAATATTTCACCGCGCGGTTCATATCAGCGACAAACTTGATTACATAGCTGAGCTTCATGAGGAGTGCCCTCCTTGGGCGGGAGAATATCTTACAGACCGCCAGAAGTCCAAAACCGTTCGGTTTCGTGCCAGGAAATTAATCACTACAGCGAAGCAGGTCGTCCTAACTGTGGGAAGTCGCGTAATCAGGCGAGACGAAATCGCTGTAGTAAAACCGTAGTAGTTATGTTCTCAGAACAGTTCAACTTGGGTATGAACGGGTCAAGTTCGGTTCGTTGGAACTGTTTGGCGAATATAGTAGAGTCCGAAGTTTTCAAAACCAGTCAGAACGGTCCGCCGTATTATGAGTCCGCCGCTCTAACCAGCTGAGCTACAGGCCCTTCGAGGGTAACCGAATGATTTTATAGGGGTTTGTCGAATCGTGTCGAGGATTCGAAACGAGGGAGAACAGTTATCGTACTAACCTGTAGCTCTCTCCGAAATCGAATGAGGAAGACACGTTTACTTTCGCTACTTCTGCAAGCCGGCGGTGGCGTTGAGGACGATGTGCAAGGGAGCGACTTGCGCGGGCTTGGCGTATCGGTTCACCAAGAATCGCTGGCCATCCTTGGTAACGTCATAAGAGAACTGATCTGTTGAAGAAACCTGGGCTCGAAGCTGAGTGCGAAACAATGGAGTGGGGTTGCCGGCGGCGAAAGTTCCTTCACTACTGACCGGTACTGCCGTCAACGTGCTTCCGGCTCCGATATAGAAAATCTCTTTGCCGTCGCCGCGCCAACGAGGCTCGGTGCCGCCGCCTCGGGATATCTGCCACTTTCCGGCCGCGGTGGGATAGGTGGTCACATAAATCTCCCAGTCGCCCGACTCATTCGATGCATAGGCCACCCACTTGCCATCGGGAGAAATCTGACCGTTGGTCTCACTGGTCTTGGTGGTAAGAAATCGCGTCATTTTGCCGCCCGACGTCGAAAGCAGCACAAGCTGGGATCCTCCCGCGGCGGGCTGCAGGGTGCAGAGGAGCTCCTTATTGTCGAGTGACCAGGAGTTCGGAGCGAGGTCATCGGTCACCTGAGCATTTTCTTTGACAGAGAGAATTGACTTAGCGGGCTGCAACCCTTGTGCCTGTTTCACGAGGACATTTGTATCGCTCAGTTGTAAAGAGCGATAAGCAATCAAGGACCCGTCACGCGACCAGACACCTCCCACGTCTTCGGCGGAATCGAACGTAAAGCGCGAATTGGTACTGCGTTTGAGATCGTTCAACCAAACATTGACGTTGTTCGCTTTTGCGTCCGCGATGTCCATGGCCACTCGGCTATCGTCGGGCGACAACGTGGGATTTGAGAGAACTCCAATATCGCCCACGGCACCCAGTTCTTTTCCAGCTCGGTCATACCAGGTCAAGACCGAAAGCGCGGCCCCAACATTAGGGTTGTAAACGATGGTCCCGTTCTCCGCCACGGAGAACGCGCCCCAGTAAATGGACGGCTGGAAACCGACCTGATCGGCGATGACCAGGGAATCGCCTGCCACTGTTCCCTTGACGGTGTCCAGCAGGGTCGCGCGAAGCGACTTTTTGTCATCCAGATAAAATAAGTAGCCGTTGGCGTAGCCCGGGTTCGAGCTGGCTGAAGGCGCCACCATCTTCGCCTCGCCCGTGAGTGAACCGAGATACATCCCTCTATAATTGTCGGCCGTGTTCGAGAAAGTCAGAGCCGTGAACAGGAAATGTTCGCCGTCGGGCAAAAAGAGGGGCCAGCGGTGCGAAACAAGTTTTGCGCCGTCGAATATCTTTTCGGTGAGCGAAGTGAGATTGCTGCCATCCGCGTTTATTTTCCATAGCCAGCCCGAAGCCTGGGGCGTGAAGACAATGACGCCGTGGCGTCCCCAACTCCCACCGCGCCCGCTTGTCGCGGTGGTTAGGACTTGCGGAGCTCCGCCAGAAACCGCAACTTTTTTCAATTTGCCGTCGGCAAAAAATCCAACATAGGCGTCATCGGGCGACCAGAACGGATAACTGGCGCCTTCAGTGCCCGGCAGGACGGTGACTCCGGAGGAACCGACGCGCTGCACGCTCACTTTGTTGGCGCCGGAAACCGAATCGGGTGAGACAAACGCCAGCATGCGGCCATCCGCCGAAAGCGCCAAATGGCTCACTTCTTCCTGGAAAGGGATGGAAAATTCAAGGCGCTCCGCGGGTGCAGGCTGTGGCCTGAACAGGAAGACGAGCGTACCCGCTGCGAGAAGCGTGCACACTATCGAAGCCAGGATGATGCCTGCGGTTTTGCGCCGTGATGAGGGCCTTTCGACTGCTGGCTGCGCCAACTGCGAAATCCCGCTTGATTCACGAATCCAGTCGAATTCCAGTTTTAGGTCATGCGCACTCTGTGGGCGGTCGTCGGGGTCTTTGGCAAGACATGCTTTGACGATGTGCTCGAGCGCCGGCGGCGTCATCGGTTGCAATTCGCGCATGGGCCGAGGCTCTTCCTTCAAGATTGCGGCGATCAAGCTTGCATGGCTCTTGGCCTCGAAAGCCTTACTCCCTGTGGCCATCTCGTAGAGCATCGCGCCAAAAGAAAAAATGTCGCTTCGCGCGTCGACTGTTTTGCCTTCCAATTGTTCCGGCGACATATATTGCATGGTGCCGACGATAGTTCCCTGGACCGTAAGCGGACGGCTCATAGTCGGTGAAGAGTCGATATCTCCCTGGAAGATCTCCTCGCCTTTCGCCAAACCAAAATCCAGCAACTTAGCGCCCGTCTTTGTCAGCATCACGTTGGCTGGTTTCAGGTCGCGATGCACGATGCCTTGACGGTGGGCTTTATCCAGAGCGTCGGCGATCTGGGACGCGTATCGCAACAGCTCAGCAGTGGACAACCGGCCTTTCGCAATCCGCGCTGCCAACGTCTCGCCCTCTAGGTATTCCATCACCAGGTACTCGATTCCGTCCTGATGTCCGACATCGTAGAGCACGCAGATGTGAGGATGGCTGAGGCTGGAAACGGCGCGCGCCTCACGCTCGAATCGCTGTCGAATTTCCGGCGTGTCAGCTAAACCTTGCGTGAGAATCTTGATGGCGACCGTGCGGTCCAGGCGCGTATCGCGCGCCCGATACACCTCTCCCATGCCTCCAGCGCCCAGCAGCGATTCAATTTGGTAGGGACCGAGTTTCGTGCCGGAAGTGAGAGCCATTCGTGCGCGCGATTATACCCCGGCGCGTCAATTTGTGGCGGGTGCAACTGTGGCGAACGAATTGCCGCCTACTCGGAAAATTTTGGACTACGCGGCTAATTTCTCGTCGGAACTATCGTCTGGCCGCTGATCAGCACACGTGTTTGGTGGGGTCGCCGATGGCTTCGGCTAAGTCGGCGAGGAATTGTGCGGAGCGAGCACCGTCGACGACGCGGTGATCGCAGGATAGGGTCAAAGCCATGATGGGGCGAATGGCGAGCTGACCAGCGACGGGCACTACTCGATCGGAGATGCTCCCGACGGCAAGGATTGCAGCTTGCGGCGGTACGATGATCGCGCTGAAAGCGTCCACTTGATACATTCCGAGATTGCTGATCGTAAAAGTGCCGCCCGCGATGTCTGCCGGGCGTAACTGGCCGGCCTTGGCGCGCTCGGCAAGTCCCTGGCGCTGAACGGCAATTTGGCTAAGATCGAGCCGGTCGGCATGCTGGATGACTCCGGTAACGACGCCGTCGTCCACGGCCATTGCGAGCGCGATATTTACGTCCTTATTCGGACGAATTCCAGCGCCGGCCCAACTGGAATTTATTCGCGGATGCTTTAGAAGAACTCGCGCAATAAGCGCAACGAGGAAGTCGGTGTGAGTAACGCGGACACCGGCGTTTTTGTCCGCAGACGCTCTGACTTTTTCTAGGGCTTGGACCAGCGGGCCTGCGTCGATTTCGCGAACGACGAAAAAATGAGGGACGGTAGTCCAACTTTGCGTGGTTCGTTCGGCCATCAAGCGCGCGACCGAACTTAAAGTCTTAGGTTCACCCGAAAAACGTATTTCTTTGGAAGGAGATTCGGCCCAAGCGAGAATATCGGAGGCGAGGATTTCGCCGCCGGGACCTGTGCCGTGGACACGCGCGATATCAATATTGTGTTCGCTGGCGAGGCGTCGCGCTTTGGGCGAGATTTTTGCGCCGCGAGAAGCGGATTCGGCAGCGGCGGGCGCGGACTGAGCGGGTTGCTTTCGCACGGTTGCAGCAGTTTTCGCCGAATCTCGCGGGACATCTTCTTGGGGAGGAGTTTCGCCGGGAGAAATAATCCAGGCAATTGTTTTTCCTACTGGGATGATATCGCCCGCGACAGCTTTTACTCCGGCGAGGATGCCATCGGCTGCCGCTTCAATTTCAACCACGGCTTTGTCTGTTTCCACTTCCAGCAGAACTTCGCCTTTGGCGACTGGCTCGCCTTCGTCCTTTCGCCAAGCGACAAGCTTGCCGGTTTCTTGAGTCAGTTCCAGAGCGGGCATTACAACGCTGATAGCCATTGGGCGGAGTGAGGTGAAAAGGCAACCTCAGTCAGTGACTCCCACGCGTTCCGTTTTTGCGCTGGCTTCAACCATATCAACGACTCGCTGGCTGGGAGCAGCTTCCGTTTCGCGTGCGGTGGCGAGCGGTCCATTTACGGTGAAGTAGTGCGCGCCGGCTACGAGCAATTCTTCCGCCGGGAATCGCGTGATCACTTCGTGGCCCGTTTCGGTGACGACGATTTCTTCTTCGATGCGCGCGGCGCTCCAACCGTCCGTGGAGGGCCAAAACGTTTCAAGAGCAAAAACCATGCCGGGCTTTATTTCATAAGGATGATCCAGCGAGACGAGACGGCTGATCACCGGCTTTTCCCAAATTGCCAAGCCGATGCCGTGGCCGTACTGCAGGGCGAACGCGGCTTCTTCGTTTGGAAAACCGAATTCCTGGGCCTTGGGCCAGAGCGACGCAATTTCTCCGGTGGTGCGGCCGGGACGCACGAGGGAGATCGCAGCGTCCAGATATTCACGGCAGCGCTTGTAAGCATCGATCATGGCGTGCGATGCGTAACCAATGGTGAAGCAGCGGTAGTAGCAAGTGCGGTAGCCCATGTAGGAATGCAAAATGTCGTAGTAAACCGGATCGCCGGGGCGCAGAACGCGGTCGGAAAAAACGTGAGGGTGCGGATTGCAGCGTTCGCCGGAAATTGCGTTCACGGCTTCGACATATTCAGAGCCGAGATCGTAGAGCACTTTGCTGACCAGTCCGACCGCTTGGTTCTCGCTCATACCCGGCTTCATGGCTCGATACAGTTCATCGTAAGCAGCGTCCACCATCATCGCCGAGGTGTTCAGCAAAGCAATTTCGTCTTTCGTTTTAATCACGCGCGCATCGGACATGATCTGCTGCCCGTCAACCACCGTGACGCCTTCACGCTGCAATGCAAAAAGAACGGGCGGCTCAACGATGTCAATACCGAGCGGCTCTTTATGCAGGCCGCGTTTTTCGAGCTCGATGCGAATTTTTCTCGCGACATCCTCGGCGCGACCCATCTCGGGCGACATAGCCCCACGCAGCAGAGAAATTCCAGGGCGCGAACGTTCGCCTAACCAGGGACAGTGAAGCTGATGATGGCGAGCGGCAGAGCCGAAGTCCCAGAGGATCGGGTCGTCATTCTGCGGCAGCAGTGTGAAGCGGCTGATTTTGTCTTGCGCCCAGGAGCCGATGTGGGTGGAGGTGAGATAACGCACATTGTTCATATCGAAGCAGAGAAGGGCGCCCATCTCAGACTTCGCGAGAAGAGACTGCGCGCGCTCCAGGCGTTCACGACGCAGCCGGTCAAAATCAATGCGCTGTTCCCAGTCAACGGCCATCGTTCCGTAAGTTGGCAGTGCCACGGCAGGCCTCCTAGTCAATTCGTAACATTTAATTCTCTAATTCTCGGTTCTTAAGAGCGGTTGCACAAGGCCCGGGCCACATCGAATACGGAGCGCTCGGTGGTCACGGTGACGTCTTCCAGCGGCGGAGAAAACGGAATCGGCACGTGCAGGGCGCCCATTCGTTTCACCGGCGCATCCAGGTAATGAAAAGCACCTTCCGCTATCACGGCAGCAATTTCCGCAGTAACACCGTAGCGCCCATAGCCTTCGTCGATCACGATAGCACGCGATGTTTTCTTCGCTGAATCGACCAAAGTCTTCTCGTCCAGCGGCCAGGTGGTGCGCGGATCGATCACTTCAGCGCTGACTCCAATTTCTTCCAACAAGGCTGCAGCGCCGAGCGCGACTTGAACCATGCTGCTGGTGGCAACCAGGGTGATATCGTCACCTTCGCGCTTCACGTCAGCGACGCCGAGCGGGATCGTGTACTCCTCCGCCGGGACCGGGCCTTTCATTTTGAACATCATTTTATCTTCAAAAAAGACTACCGGGTTTTCGTCGCGAATGGCGGTCTTTAAAAGACCTTTCGCGTCGTAGGGAGTTGACGGCAAAACCACTTTCAATCCCGGCACGTGGCTGAACCAGGCGTGCAAGGATTGCGAATGTTGCGCAGCCGACCGGCGCGCGGCGCCCAACGTGGTGCGCATCACCATCGGCACACGCCACTTGCCGCCGGACATATAGTGAACTTTTGCGGCCTGGTTTGCCATCTGGTCCATGGTGAGAGTGATGAAATCGCCGAACATGATGTCGACTACGGGACGCAAGCCCGTCATAGCAGCGCCAACGGCGAGGCCGGTGAAGCCCGCTTCGGAAATCGGCGTGTCGACCAGACGCTTGGTGCCGAATTCTTCGACCAATCCAGAAAGAACTTTGAATGGTGTGCCAGCTTCCGCCACATCTTCTCCGAGAATGAAGACGCGCGAATCGCGGCGCATTTCTTCGGCCAGAGCTTCGCGGACGGCTTCGGCGAACGTAATTTCCCGGGTGTTAGTGTCAGGCATAAACGTCTTCGCTCGCTTTATCGGCGGTCGGATACGGAGCCGCAATCGCAAACTCTACGGCTTTTTGCATTTCGGATTTCAGCTCAGCATGAACTTTGTCGAGCGTTGCGGCGTCGGCATGTTTGTTCGCAACCAACCAATTGGAGAGCAGTTTGATTGGATCACGCTCGGTCGCCCACAGTCGTTCTTCTTGTTTTGAGCGGTAATACTCACGACTGATATCACCCACGTGATGTCCATGGAGGCGGTAAGTGTTGCATAAAAGAAATGCTGGTCCATCTCCGCGACGCGCTCGCTCCACTAATTTTGCGGTCACATCATGAACGGCTCGTACGTCCTGACCATCTACAGTTTCGGCGTGCACTCCGAAGGCCGTGGCTCGCGCGACCATGTCGCCGGCGGTGGTTTCCGAACAGTGCGTGTACTCCGTGTAGGAATTGTTCTCGCAGACGTAAATTACGGGCAGCTTCCATAGCTGCGCCATATTCATCTCTTCGTAGAGAACTCCCTGCCCGAGAGCTCCTTCTCCGAAAAAGCACACAGCGACCTGAGTTGTGCCGCGATATTTAGAGGAGAACGCCGCGCCGGTTGCGATTCCAACACTTCCGGCTACGATCGCGTTCGCGCCCAGATTGCCCGTAGCAGGATCGGCGATGTGCATCGATCCCCCTTTCCCCTTGCAGTAGCCCGCCTCTTTACCGAGAAGCTCAGCGAACATGCGGTTGGGCGACGCGCCTTTCGCCAAACAATGCCCGTGGCCGCGATGGGTGCTGGTGATGTAATCATCATTTTGAAGCGCTTCGCAAACTCCCACGGCCACTGCTTCTTCGCCAACATAAAGATGGGCCAGACCGGGCATTAACGCGCGTGTGTAGAGCTCGTTTACTTGCTCTTCAAACAAGCGAATGGCTAACATTTGGCGATACATGCGCAGCCATTTGGCCGCATCGGGACTGAGCTTGGTCTCCGCTTTGGGATTTGGTTGGCCGGTGACGGTGCTCACTTGGCGACTCCCGACATGCGCGCCAGCACCTCGAACACAACGGCGAAATCTTTTTTCTCCCAACCCATGCCGCGCGCGGCGGTCAAGAATTCATTGCTCACAGCGGTGGTCGGCAGCGGCACGTTGAGCTGGCGTCCCAACTCCATCGCCAACAACATATCTTTCTGCATCATGTTCACGTCAAACCAAGCTTCTTCCGGCATTCGCAAAACAAAAGGCCCGCGATATTGAATCATGGGCGAAGCGACGGCGCTGTGCGTTAGGACGTCAACGGCAGTCTCGCGAGCGATGCCGCTTTTTTCGGCAATCAGCACCCCTTCACAAAACGCCAGCATCTGAACAGCGAGGCTCAAATTGGTAGCAATCTTCATGGAGAGCGCCAAACCGCTGTCGCCTACATAAGTAACTTTCGGCCCGATATCCAGGAGCAATGGTTTCACGCGCTCGAACGTTTCGCGGCGTCCTCCTACCATCACGGAGAGCTTGCCTTCCTGAAGAGTAATCACGCTTCCGGACACCGGCGAATCCACCATGTCAGCGCCCTTCTCGCGAACCTTGACTGCGAGTGCGCGGCTGACGGTAGGGCTTACCGTACTCATGTCCACCAGGATTTTGTCCGCGCTTAATCCGGCCAAAATACCGTCCGGGCCTTCGGTAATCGAAGCGAGCGCAGCCGAGTTTGTCACCATTGTGAAGATAACCTCAGCAGCCTGCGCAACCGCGCGGGGCGAATCAGCCCAGCGCATTCCGCGTTTGATCAGCCATTCTGCTTTCGCGCGCGTGCGGTTATAACCGGTTACAGTGTGGCCCTTGTCGAGCAGCCGGTTCACCATCTGGCTACCCATTACTCCCAGGCCCACAAATCCGAGATTGGCCATCTTTCAAAGCCTCCGAACTACTTGGCGCTCTTGGAACGCCCCGCCGAATCTTGACGAACTTGCTGAAGATGCGTGCGCATAGCTGAGCGTGCGCGCTCCGCGTCGTGATGTTCTACCGCATCCAAAATACGTCGGTGATGGTGCTGGCCGCGCTCGGGACCACCATCTACGTAGAAGGTCTTCAAACGCTGCTCGCGTAGCAATCCAACGATCGAATCGAGCAGAGAAAGAATCAAAGGATTGGCGGCAGCCTCGGCCAAGGCAAGATGGAAGTCTAGGTCGCCTTCGATGAAGGCTTCTGGATCATCCTTCAGCGAGTTGTCCATCACCGCGATGGCTTCCCGCATCATGGCCAGATGTTGCTCTTCGATGCGCGTCGCAGCCAACGCTGCGATTTCCGGTTCAAGAATTTCCCTGACTTCTGCGAGATGAGTTGATCCATCTGGTTGCCCGATCTTGATCATCAGGTCGAGCGATTGCCGGACAGCCTTCGACGTGCCGTCTTTGATGAACGTACCACGGCCATGATGCGCTTCCAGCAACCCCTTTTCGCGGAGCGCCTTCACCGCTTCGCGCACAGCAGTGCGGCTCACGCCGAATTGCTGCGCCAAGTCGCGTTCGGCGGGCAACTGATCGCCCGGTTTGAGCACGCCCTTCAGAATCGAGGCCTCAATTTGCTGGACGATTTGCTCGTAAAGCCGAGATGCTTGAATAACTTTGTACAAGGATTCTCCAACTCATCAGATGGAAGCTACTACCGTGCTACGCTGAGCATCCTGCTTTGCAGTCTGCCCGCGCAAAAATCCAGAACTTGGGTTCTTTTCAGGAGCCCAGGCGGGAATGCGCCGACAGACAGACACAAGGTTCTGTGGTAGGACCAACATACCACGACGGCAGTGTCTTATGTCAAGCGAGCAATTGACCGTAACATGATGATAAATCATAGCAATCATTAGCATGGAAAATTCCTTGACATGCGCCAACCTTCCAGTGGTAGAGTCGCCGTACCATAAGGTTCACTTGGCTATATCGAATTAATGAGGAGGTTCGAATGCATCTTTTCGCGTCGACGGCGAACGTACCATCACGTCTCAGGTTTTCGTCAGGGATTCGAGCCTTCGTAGTGACCCTCGCCCTACTCATTGTTTCCATCCCATTATTTTCGCAGAGCTACACAGGCCGGATTCTCGGAAGCGTGCATGACAAAAGCGACGCCGTAATGGTGGGCGTCTCCGTCGTCATCACTGACGTCCAGCGGGGTATCTCGAGGACCGTCGTCACCGATGACGCGGGAGAATATGTTGCTCCTGACCTGCTGCCCGGCGTTTACAAAATTACTGCGCAGGCCAAGGGATTCAAGACCTATGAGCGAACGAATGTACAGTTGGAAGTAGCGAGTGACGTTCGTGGCGATATCGTTCTGGAACCAGGCGAAACAACCCAGACCGTCACTGTCACCGAAGAAGTTCCTATGATCAATCTGACCAACGCCACCCTAGGTGGGACACTGAGCAACGAAGAAATCAACGACCTGCCGCTGAACGGACGCAATTATGAAAACTTGCTTCAACTGCGACCAGGAGTGGTGCGCTATCCCGGCGGCGGATTTTCTACTACCAGCACGAATGGTTTACGCGCGGAAGACAATGCCTATTTAATAGACGGCTTTTATAACAGCGAACCTTTTTCTGGACAGAGCATTATTAACGGCGCCGGCATCGCCGGAGATTCGGCGACCGTTCTCCCCATCGACGCCATTCAGGAATTCAACGTCATCGAAAACCCACCGGCGGAATATGGCTGGAAGCCGGGCGCAATCGTAAACGTGGCGATAAAATCGGGCACAAACGAACTGCATGGCGATGCCTACGCGTTTGGTCGCGACACAGCTCTTGATGCGCGCAACTATTTCAACACCGTGGGCACTCCAAAGACACCGACACAATTGGAGCAATTCGGCACTACCATCGGCGGCCCGATTATCAAAGACAAATTGTTTTTCTTTGGAGGTTATGAAGGCCAGCGCTACACGGTAGGAAACTCGATCTCAGGAATCAACAGCCCTTCGATGATCGGGTTTCCGACGCCAGCAAAGGCAACCTGCACCTTTATTCTTACAGGCGATTGCGCCAATAGCATCCCGGATGCTATCGCCGATATACAGGCAGGCACCGCGATGACGGGCGTTACAGTTAGTGCGGTGAGTCTTAAGGTGGCTGGCTGCACCCTGGGCCCTCCGGTAACATGCAACGGTACTGGGTTCCCGTTGAATAATACGAGCAGCACAAGCATCACCACAGGTTTTCCAAATACCGTCAGCGCTGACAATGCAATCGGGAAGATTGACTATCACATCAATGACCGCAACACATTGACCGGCACTTATTTCTTTGGAAACAATTCCGGAACGGTGGATGATGCGATTCAGCTACAGCCGCAATGGCTGACGCTGATCCACACAAGGGCCCAAGTGTTCGGCACGGGTTGGACCTGGACTCCGAGTTCCCGTTGGGCCAACGAACTAAGGTTTGGCTACAACCGCCTTACCCAGCCCACTTATTCTGCCGATCACGGACAGTCTGCCGCGAGTTTGGGCATCGATGATGGCGTGACAAACCCGCTCTATGGCGGACTTCCCCGGCTCAAGATCAAAGGCTTCGGCGGCCTCTTCGAAACACTAGGAGGATTTAAGTGGCCTAAGCTTCAGGGGCCGGATCAGAGATACCAGGTTATAGACCATATTTCCTGGACGGTAGGGAAGCATGCCTTCAAATTCGGCGGCGAGCTTCACCGCGACAGTTTCAGCGGCGGCGCGTTCGGCGACGGCAAGGGCTACATTTTATTCCAGCCCGGCACCGCCTTCTCCACCGCAACAACGCTGGAGGACTTCCTCGCCGGTTACCCGGGCGGCAGTGTCCCATTTCCAACGCACGCGCTCGTCGGAAACACACCAATTCGAAACATACACAATTTTTCTGAGGCGGCATTTTTTCAAGACGATTGGCGAATCAAGAAGAACCTGACCGTGAATCTTGGTTTGCGATACGACTACAACGGAGTTATCCAGGAATCGAACAATCTGCTTGGCAATTTCAGTCCTACTCTAGGATTGGTGCAGGTGGGCCAGCAGATCGGCGAACCCTACCATGGCGACCACTCGAACTTTGCGCCTCGTGCGGGCTTGGCCTGGGACCCATTCGGCACCGGAACCACGGTAGTCCGCGCTGGTGTCGGCATCGTCTACGAACAGGTAAACTGGGAATCGTTTATGGCCTTCAACAACGTGTATGGTCTCGGCACCATTCCAACCGGCGGGCTTTTAAATGGAGTGCAAGGATCCGGCAAGATCACAGCAGGCGTCCAAAACGTCCCGACCCCGAACGTCCCTTGGGATAGCTGGGGCGTGAGTACAACTCCACCGTTCCAAATTCCGGAAATCAATTGCGCCTTCAACGTTGCGTCCCCGGCGACTTCTTCGACTTGCGCCATCGCTGCGGTGAATCCCAATATTTCCACGCCGTACGTTACGACTTGGACTTTAAATGTCCAGCACGCATTTACAAACAAGATCTCTCTGCAGGTAGCGTACGTTGGCAATCATGGCTCGAACTTGGTGGGCATCCGCGACATCAACCAGCCCGCGGTCGGTTCTGGCTGGACCCCGGCGGCTATCACGGCCGGTGCTTCAGACCCAGTGGCAGAACAGGAGGCGCGGCCCTTCTTTAGTGCATTTCCCTACTTGGCCAACATCTATCAATTGGCGAATATTTACAGGTCGAACTACAACGGACTGCAAGTTACCCTGACTTCACGGGATTATCACGGGCTCACCGCTACAGCCGGGTACACCTACGCGCATGCACTCGACGATGTGGGCGCCAACTGGGACTTCGGAGCCGGCTTGGGTCTTCCCCAAGACGCCACCCATCCCGGCCGTGAATATGCGAGCAGCGATTTTGACATACGGCATCGCTTCACCCTTTCCTTTACTTACAGCATTCCGGGGAAAAAGTCGCCCGGGCAGCTTTTGGAAGGGTGGCAACTCATTTCCATCGTCAGCCTCTACAGCTCGCAGCCTTGGGGGCCGATGGATACCGGAGACGACATCAGCGGCACCGGAGAAGCCGTCGATCGCTGGGATTTCGTCGGCAATCCGGGCGATTTCAAATCGAACCCTAATTCCATTCCCACCTATTTTGGGCCGACTAGCCTTCCCACTGTCTGTACAAACGCAGCCACCACGCCCGGCATGATGACCTCACTGAACCTGTTCGGTTGTTACGTGAGCAAAAATGGCAATTCTGCAATGGTTCCTGCCGCCATTGGAACTTTTGGCACCATGGGACGGAATGTTTTCCGTGATACGGGCTTCCGCAACTGGGACTTTTCCGTGGCCAAGAATTGGAAGTTTAAAGAACGATTTGGCGCCCAGTTCCGCGCGGAATTCTTTAACGTGCTGAATCATCCCAATTTTGCCAACCCCTTCGGCGGGCAGAACGGATACGGACAAAACGATCCTTCGGTACTCGGTACGGGGTTTGGCTGCGGATGCGCCACGCCGGACGTCGCCGCTACCAACCCGGTGCTGGGATCAGGAAGTAATCGCGCGATTCAACTCGGGCTGAAACTTCTCTTCTAACGCCATCGGCCCACCGCTCTGGAAGCGGTCGAATTCAATTTCGGCCGCTTCGCCACCTGAGTATCTGAGGTAAGCGTTGTTCAGAATTTAGATTCCGAAAACTAAAAGGACTGCAATGACCCTCTTTGCCCTAGATCGCCTTCATTTAATCTTGCTATCGGTACTAGCCGTGCTGTTCGCGGCAAACGCTGTGTACGCTCAGGAACACCGCGAGAGAACGCTGGACGAGATAAAAACCGAAGCACTCAAACGCGCGGAAAACGGAATGTATCCAGTGATCGGGCTGGATCCCGCCGACCTTCGTGAAGCATTCGCTTCGATCAAAACTACGGACAAAGACGAATGGGCGGCAGCGTTCATCGCAGTCGGCGATCGTTACATGGCCGAAGGAAAATCCCTGGAATCTTCGGATCCCGCGAAAGCGAACGCTGACTACATCAGAGCCTGGAGAATTTATTCTTTTGGCCGCTGGCCGGTTCCGTCGTCTCCCGGAAAACAGCGCGCCTATGCCAAAGCTCTGGAAGCGTTTCGCGCGCACGCAAAATTCTGGGATCCTCCGCTGGAGATCGTTCACATTCCGTTTGAAGCGTCCGAAATTATTGGTTACCTGCGGCTACCGAAAAATACGAATGGTCCGGTGCCGCTGGTGATCGCGGTGAATGGTTTGGACAGCCGCAAAGAAGATTTGTCTGAAAGCTTCTCTGCAATATTGCCGTTTGGCATCGGGTTTCTGGCGGTGGATGGCCCCGGTACCGGACAGGCGCCGATTAAAGTAAGCCCTACGGCGGACCGCATGCTGTCGCGTGTGCTTGATTACGTTCAGACTCGCTCTGAAACAGACAAGACCAGGGTTGCGATGCATGGTGTCAGTTGGGGCGCTTACTGGGGAGCGAAGCTGTCAATCGTGGAACACGACCGGCTGAAGGCTGTGAGCGTGCAATCGCCCCCAGTGGATCGCTTCTTTCAAGTAGATTTTCTGACCAACTCGCTTTTAGGGAACAAAGAATATTTGTTCGACCAAGTCCCGGCGATGATGTCTATTTTTGAAGGCGTCAACACGCTGGACGACTTGAAGGCGATGTTTCCGAAGATGTCTCTGGTGGCCGAGGGTGTTTTGGGGAAACCCACCACGCCGATGCTGGTGATCGGCGGCGTTCTGGATACCCAGGTCCCCATTTCGGACATTTATCTGCTGCTTGAAAAAGGGGACGTCCCGAAATACGCGTGGATTAACCCGCACGGCGGTCACCTCGGCCGGCAAGTGAAAGTGTGGCCGGACCCCGTAATTTTCAGGGAAGTTATAATTCCGTATTTAGTTCGTGCATTGGGGCCATCCAGTTAGTCCTCAGCATTCGGCTACTCAACGTATCACCGAGCGTTTCCCGAAGTGCAAGGGTTCAACCTTGTCCGCTTAATGGATGAAGTCCGCTTGTGTATCATAGTGATCTGTCAATTCTCCACCGGAGTTGTGACAAAAAGGAGCACTGAATCATGGCGGCCAGCAAGAATATTGGAATTTTGACCGGAGGCGGCGACGTACCCGGTCTGAATTCGGTAATAAAATCCGTGGTGTACGGCGCAAGCGAGATAGGGCGAGAAGTGATTGGCATTCGCAAAGGCTGGCAAGGTCTGACGAACATGAACCCTGCCGATAACGCGGACGCCGACAGCATATATCACCGGCGCCTGACGCGTGAAAACACCCGCACAATCGACCGCACCGGCGGCACCATCCTGCATACTTCTCGCACAAATCCCAGCCGCGTTTCGAGTTCAAACCTTCCTAAACACCTTTCCGCCGCGCAATTGAAAAAGCTTCCGTTTGACGGCAAGAACTATAATTTCACTTCGATCGTTGTCGATAACTTGGAGCGGCTGGGAATCGGTTGTTTGATCGCTATCGGCGGCGATGACACGCTTGGTTTCGCGACAGTGCTTTCGGGCACCGG
>Ga0209009_1000285_pt1 | contig 20134 bp, 14 predicted proteins | sample BlaSpr_A8_OM3_M2_FD_187979 | JGI IMG/M metagenome (GOLD analysis project Ga0209009, IMG submission 187979) | Forest soil microbial communities from Thunder Bay, Ontario, Canada - Black Spruce, Ontario site 2_A8_OM3_M2 (SPAdes) (version 2) | ecosystem: Environmental > Terrestrial > Soil > Boreal... | reverse complement strand
CGATCTACGTACAGGCTCATGGCCTCAGGGGCGGTCGGCCTCCCCGCCGGAGCTGGCTCGTTTGCCTGATGCTGAAGATACAAGGGGCTCGGTACGGGCCCGCCCGCCTCTCGTCGTAGTCAACCGCACGTTGTCGCGGGAGGGGCAAGCCCCTCCCCTACGATCGAGGAGCGCGACGGGGATCCGACCCTACAAGAGCAGAATGACCCCACCGATAGAATGCCCCGGCTGATGCCGAAGAGAACAGACATTCACTCGATCCTCGTGATCGGGTCGGGGCCGATCGTGATCGGCCAGGCTTGCGAGTTCGATTACTCGGGGACGCAGGCGGTGCGCGCCCTGAAGCGCGAGGGGTACCGCGTCGTGCTCGTCAACTCCAACCCGGCCACGATCATGACCGACCCGGAGCTCGCCGACGCGACGTACGTCGAGCCGCTGACGCCGGAGTATCTGGAGAAGATCGTCGAGAAGGAGCGGCCGGACGCGCTTCTGCCGACCGTCGGCGGGCAAACGGGCCTGAACCTCGCGCTGGCTCTCGCCGAGCGCGGAATCCTGGACAAGTGGAGCGTGAAGCTGATCGGAGCCAACGAGCGGGCGATGCGGCTCGCCGAAGACCGGGAGCTCTTCAAGGAGGCAATGCTCGAGATCGGCGCGGAGGTGCCCCGCTCCGGCCGCGCGCGCTCTTTCGCGGAGGCTGAGTCGATCGTCCGCGAGGTCGGCCTTCCCGTCGTCGTGCGCCCCTCCTTCACCCTCGGGGGCTCGGGAGGCGGCGCGGCGCGCACCGCGGATGAGCTTCGCGGCGTCGTCGAGAACGGCCTGCGGGAGTCCCCCGCGGGCGAGGTCCTGATCGAAGAATCCGTCGAAGGGTGGAAGGAGTTCGAGCTCGAGGTCATGCGGGACCTCGCCGACAACGTCATCATCATCTGTTCGATCGAGAACTTCGACGCGATGGGCGTCCACACCGGCGACTCGATCACGGTGGCTCCCCAGATGACGCTGTCCGACCGGCAGTACCAGCGGATGCGCGACGAGGCGAAGGCGATCATCCGCAAGGTCGGGGTGGACACGGGCGGATCCAATATCCAGTTCGCCATCGATCCGGAGACGGGGCGCCGCGTCGTCATCGAGATGAACCCGCGCGTCTCGCGATCGTCGGCCCTCGCGTCCAAGGCGACCGGGTTCCCGATCGCCAAGATCGCGGCGCTGCTGGCGGTCGGCTACCGGCTGGACGAGATCCCCAACGACATCACGAAGAAGACACCGGCGTGCTTCGAGCCGTCGCTCGACTACGTCGTGGTCAAGATCCCGCGCTGGACCTTCGAGAAGTTTCCGAAGGCCGACCCGCGCCTCACCATCCAGATGAAGTCGGTCGGGGAGGCGATGGCGATCGGCCGCACGTTCGCCGAGGCGCTCGGCAAGGCGATCCGTTCTCTGGAGATCGGACGCGACGGCCTGGACGACGGGCGCGGCCCGCTGCCGCGGGAGGAGCTGCTGGAGAAGCTGTCGGTGCCGACCTGGGAGCGGATCTTCCATCTGCGCCGCGCGTTCGTGGCCGGCATGACCGTCCAGGAGATCGCGGCAAGCACCCGCATCGACCCCTGGTTCCTCGACGCCATCCGCCAGATGATCGAGACCGAGCGCTCCTTTTCCGGGAAGCGGTTCCCGGCTGTGTCCGCAGAGGAGTGGCGCAGGGCCAAGAGGCTGGGTCTCTCCGACCGCTCGCTCGCGCGGACGCTCGTCGCGGAGGAGGCGAGTGTGCGGAACCGGAGGCAGGAGCTCGGCGTCTCACCGGTCTTCAAGACGATCGACACCTGCGCAGCCGAGTTCGAGGCGGAAACGCCGTACTTCTACTCGACCTACGAGGACGAGAACGAATCGCTGCGCACGGAGCGCAAGAAGATCGTCATCCTCGGGGGAGGGCCGAACCGGATCGGGCAGGGGATCGAGTTCGACTACTGTTGCGTCCACGCCTGCTATGCGCTGTCCGAGGCGGGTTATGAGACCGTGATGATCAACTGCAACCCGGAGACGGTCTCGACCGACTACGACACGTCCGACCGGCTGTACTTCGAGCCTCTGACCTTTGAAGACGTCTCGGCCGTGCTCGACAACGAGCGGCCGGACGGGGTCCTCGTGCAGTTCGGCGGCCAGACTCCGTTGAAGCTCGCCCGCCCGCTCGAAGCCGCCGGGTACCCGATCATGGGGACCTCGCCCGAGTCGATCGACCTCGCGGAAGATCGCGGACGCTTCGGAAGGCTCGTCGCAGAGCTCGGACTGCGCGCGCCCGAGCACGCGGAGGTCCGCACGAAGGGGGAGGCGCTCGCGGCGGCCCGGAAGATAGGCTATCCGCTCATGGTGCGGCCTTCCTACGTGCTCGGCGGCCGCGCCATGGCCGTCGTGTTCGACGACAAGCACCTGGCGGCGTACATGGCGCAGGCGGTGGAGAGCTCGCCGGAGCATCCCGTCCTGATCGACCGCTTCCTCGACGACGCCTTCGAGTACGACGTGGACGCGCTCTCCGACGGCGAGGAAACGTGGATCGGCGGCATCCAGCAGCACATCGAAGAGGCGGGCATCCACTCCGGGGACTCCTTTTCCGTGCTCCCGGCGTGGAAGGTCACGCCCGAACAGCTCGCCGAGATCCGGGACGCGACGCGGCGGCTCGCGAAGGCGCTGTCGGTGCGCGGCCTCGTCAACATCCAGTTCGCGACGGAGAAGGGGGTCCTCTACGTGCTGGAGGTCAACCCGCGCGCCTCGCGCACGGTCCCCTTCGTCTCCAAGGCGATCGGCGTCGCGATGGCGCGAGCGGGCGCGCTCCTGGCGGTGGGGAATTCGCTCTCGTCGCTCGGGCTCCCGCCGGAGCGCGACCCCGTGGACTTTTTCATCAAGGCCCCGGTCTTTCCTTTCAAGAAGTTCCCGGGAGAAGACAGCCTGCTCGGGCCCGAAATGAAATCCACCGGCGAGGTGATGGCGATCTCGCCCCGGTTCGGCGACGCGTTCGCCAAGGCCTACGAGGCGATCGGGATCCCGCTTCCGGTCAGGGGGCGGGCGTTTCTGACGGTCAATCCGTATGACAAGAAGAACATGATCCCGATCGCGCGCGAGCTCGTGGACCTGAAATTCGAGCTGTGCGCCACGGAGGGCACGCGCGGGGCGCTCGCGGAGGCGGGGCTCACGGCGGAGAGAGTGTTCAAGGTCCACGAGGGGCATCCCAACGCTGTCGAATGGATGGAGGCGGGGCGGATCCAGCTCGTCATCAACACTCCCCTCGGTGGTAAGTCGCACTACGACGAGGCCGCGATCCGCGCGGCGGCGCTGCGCATGGGGATTCCTTGCCTGACGACGCTGTCGGCCTCTGCCGCCGCGGTCGAGGGTATCCGCGCCCGCCAGGAGGGGACGACGGGGGTCGCGGCGCTACAGGAGTATCACCGGGGGTAGTTGTGAGTTGTGAGTTGTGAGTTGTGAGTTGTGAGTTGGGAAACCGGGGAATCCGGTGATAGAGGGTATCGCAGCGATTGACCGGTGGTCGGATGTGCCCCTGACGCGGTCTCCGGGAACCGGGGTGCGGATCGCGTTCTTCCTCCTCCTGGTTGGCGGGTCGGGACTGTTGTTTCTGGTGGGGTTTCCGCCGGCGGCGCCGGATCGGCTGCCCGTGCTGGTGATTGCGGTGGGGTTGGCGGTCGCGGCGGCTCGCAAGCCTTCGTGGGCGATCGCGGCGTTCGCCTGTCTCTTTCCTTGCGCGGGGTTGCTGACGCGACTGTCCGGCGGGACGGACCCGGTCGCGTGGCCGGCGCTTCTCTTTGGAGGGCTGGCCACGGGATGGTCCTTTCGTTTCATCTACGATTTCGAGAGCCGGGCCGAGCCCTCTCTGCTGGATCGCCCGCTCCGGGCGCTGCTCCTGGTCTGGATCATGGCAACGGCCCTGGCGGCGGCCCGGGCCTCGACACTCTGGGCCGTCTGGAACGGCCTGAAGGGCCACGTCGTCAACGGAGACGGGCTACAGGACGGAGCCGCGCTCCGCGAGAGTCTCGTTGCGTTTTCAGCGCTGGCCGCCGGCGCGGTTTTCTTCCTGATCCTGCGCCGCGAGAGCCCGGCCCTGCGGTCAAACGCCTTGCGGGCGGCCCTGTTGGGCGTCTGCGCCTCGGCTCTGGCCGCCGTTCTGCAGCGGGTGGGCCTTTTCCCGAAGGAAACGAAGCCGTACTGGAACATGACGGGACGGATCGGCGGAGGAGCGGCGGATCCGAACTCGCTCGGCCTCCTGTGCGCCCTGGCGCTGGTCCTCGTCGTGGCGGGGTTGTGGCGCGCGGGGGCGCGTCCCGGCTCCGGCCCGCTGGCCGCACTCGTCCTCGCCGGCGGCCTCTACCTTTCCGGCTCACGCACCGGCTTCCTTCTCTCGCTGTTCGGGATCCTGGTCCTGTTCCTGGCCGGGAGGCTTCCATCGCGGGCGCGTCTTGCGAGCCTCGCCCTGCTCGGCGCGGCGGCCGTCGCCGGCGCCGCTTTCCTCCTGCGCGGTTCCGGCGGTAGCCTCGGCGCGCGGATCGCGCAGACCTTCGACTCGAACCTGCCGATCGAGTACCGGGTTTCGGCGCGGCCGACCCTCTGGAGCGCCGCCGGCCGGCTCTTTCTTCGCCATCCGATCGAAGGGGCGGGGATGGGGGCTTTCTCCTGGCAGTTTCCGGACCTGATGAGCGAGCAACGGCGCCGCTTCGTGATGCGGGACAATCCCGGGAGCGCGTACGTGCAGGCGCTGGCCGAGACGGGGGCCGCCGGCTTCTTCCTGACCGCTCTCTTCGCTCTCGCGGCCGGCCGCCAGGCCATCCGGCGCGCTCGGGAGGAGGACGCCTGGATCGGAGGGGCGGGCGTGGCCGCGGCTGCCTTCCTCGTCGCTCTCGCCGTCGGTTCTCACTGGCTCGCGACAGACGTCTCTCTCTTCTTCTTCCTCCTCGCGGCGGCTGCGGCCGGGTCTTCCGGCGCGGCCGAGAGCCGGGCGGCGAGGACCGCGAGGCTCGCGGCCGTCGTCGTTTACGCGGCCGCGGCGGCGGTCGCGATCCTCCTGACCGCCAGTCCCGCGGAAACCTTCCGCCACGCTCCCCGAATTGGTTTCCACGACCAGGAAACAGGTTCCGGCGGCCCGTTCCGCTGGACCCGGCGGCGGTTCGCGCTCTGGCTCGAGCCGGGTCAGACTCGACGACTCGTGCTCGCGCATTTTTCCCCGAGTCCGGCGCCCATGGATCTCACGGCAACGCTCGAGGGACGGCCGGTCTTCCGCCGCTCTCTCAAGGCCGGCGAGTCGGTCTCGCTTCGTCTCCTGGGCTCTCCCGAGCACTCCCGCGCCGTCGTCTTCGAGGTCTCGTGGGCCTTCGTGCCGAAGCGGCTCGGCCTCTCGCAGGACCGGCGCGAACTGGGTCTCCTCTCCATCGAGCCCCGATGAGGGTGGCCCGATCGCTCCGCGCGGGCGGGATGCTAATGCTTCTCCTGGCCGTCGCTTTCCTTTGCCGCGGTGTGTTCCTCGCATTGGCCCTTCCGGTAGGCGACCCGCTCGACGAAACGTTTCATTTCGCCTACGCGCACTTCCTGGCGGAGACGGGGCGCGTCCCGAAACCGCGCGAGTCGTCCATCGCTGCCGAGATCCTGCGCGTCTCCCTGCTGCTTCCGGCGTCCACCCCGATTTCGGGGCGGAGGATCTCCTGGAAGGAGTATTCCGACGCGCCGGAGGAGACGCGTCGGCAACTGCGCTGCGAGGCCTACGAGCACCGTCCCGCGGAACGGCGCCTGTGGCTGAAACCCAACTACGAAACGCAGCAGCCGCCTCTCTTCTACCTGCTTGCGTCGGCGCCGCTCAAGCTCCTTCCCGACGCCCGCTTTTCGACGCGGCTTCTTGTGCTCCGGTTGTTCTCGATCTGCCTCGCCGCCGCGGCCGTGCCTCTGGTAAATCTCTTTTTTCGATATCTCCTTTCGAGGGGCGCCGCCCTGGCGGCCACGGCAGCCTTCGTCGCTTTTCCCGGAATCGGCTCTTTCGTCGGGCGCTTCACCAACGACGCTCTGGCCTTGCCGATCGCCGCGGGGCTGCTGTTTCTCTTTGCCGAGGCGGGACGCGGGCGGCTCTCGCGCGGCAAGACGGCGGGGCTCGCCGCGCTTCTCGCGGCCGGCTGCTGGACGAAGCTCTACTTTCTCCTTCTCCTGCCGGTCGCCCCGCTGGCCGCGTTCGCGATGAGGGGTGGGCGGCGCGCGGGATCCTGGCGGCGCGCGCTTTTCGCTTCGGCCTCCGCCTTCGTCCTCTTCGTTCCGTGGATGCTCCATCAAAGGCTGCAAACGGGCGACTGGCTCGGACTCTTCTCGTCGACGCAGGCGACGGCTCTCAAGATCGGAGTGTTCGACCGGCTCAAGACAATCCCCGATCTCCTGACGGCGCGTTTCGCGATCGTCTCCGGTCGGACTTTCCTGTGGCCGGGCACGTGGAGCGCCTCGGGAGCGCCGGCGGCGCTCGCAGTCCTCCTGACCCTCACGCTGCTGTTCCTCCTGCTCGCGCCGAATCTCTCCGGCAGTCCGAGGTCCCGGCTGCGGCAGCGGATCTGGTGGACCGGAGGTCTCGCCGTCGCGATCTTCCTCGCCGGGCAGCTCGCGCAGGCTTCGACGTACGCCTCCGTCGGAAGGCTGCGTGGCCGAGCTCCGTCGGCCGGCCCCGATGGCTGGTACCTCCTCATCCTCCTTCCCGTCATTCTCTCCGCTGGTTGCGCCCTCGGCCGGCCCGTAGCGACGGGCTCTTTCGTCATCGCAGGGGCGGTCTTTCTCGCGGCGGAGTGGTGGACGACTTTCGGAGTCCTGCCCGGAGTCTATGGAGGCCGGACGGCTTTCAACGGGGCGAACGCTCCCTTCTCCGCGTACGGCATGTATCTCTGGCGGCCCGATGAGGTTCTGCGGGTCTATTCGAGGGTCGGCCTCGCCGGAGTCCCGGCATTCGTGCTCGCCTCGGTCGTGGGGCTCTGGCTGCTGGCGCTCGCGTCCGCGCTCCTGCTGCTGCAATCAGGGCGGACACGGGTGAGAGCTGACGGCGGATAGGGGATTGCCGCAGCTCCACTCTCGACTCTCAACTTTCAACCTCCCCGAATCGAGCGACCCGCTTCCGGTGATCCGCCAGGCGGCTCTTGACGTCCTCGAGCCGGTCGCCTCCCGTCACTTCTAGGAGCGCGTCGGCGAGCACGAAGGCGAGCATGGCTTCCGCGATGACGCCGCAGGCGGGCACGGCCGCAACGTCGCTCCTCTCGTAGGCGGAGCGGGAGGGCTCGCCGGTCTCGAGGTCAACCGAGTCGAGCCCCTTCGCCAGGGTCGAGAGGGGTTTCATGAACGCGACGGCGATGATGTCTTCGCCGTTGGTGACGCCGCCCTCGAGGCCGCCCGCGCGATTGGTCCTGCGGCGCAGACCTCCGTCCGGACCCTTCTCGATCTCGTCGTGCGCGAGCGAGCCCGGCCCGCGCGAGGCTTCGATCGCCGAGCCGAGCTCGACCGCTTTCACCGCCGGGACCGACAGGAGCGCCGCGCCGATGCGGGCATCGAGCTTGCGATCCCAGGAAACGTAGGAGCCGAGCCCGGCCGGCACCCCGCGCGCGCCGACGAGGATCGTCCCCCCCAGGGTTTCGCCAGCCTTCTTCGCCGCATCCACCGCCGCGACCATCCGCTCCTCGACGCGCGGGTCGATCGCGCGCAGGGGCGAATCCTCCCGCACGCGCTCGAGCGAAGCGAACGAGCGGGGGGAGTCTTCGTCCACGGCCGAGCCGACGGAGAGGACGCCGCTGCGGACCTCGATGCCGCATTCGCGGAGCAGGAGCTTGCAGACGGCGCCGGCGGCCACGCGCGCGGCCGACTCGCGCGCCGAGGCGCGCTCGAGGACATCGCGCAGGTCACGCGCGCCGTACTTCATGCCGCCCGCGAGATCCGCGTGGCCCGGCCGCGGGCGCACCAGGCGCTTTTCCCGGGCCGCCGCCGCGTCAATCTCGAGCGGTCCCATCACGCCTCGCCAGTTGGCGTGGTCACGGTTGGCGATGCCGATCGCGATCGGGGAGCCGAGCGTCAGGCCGCCGCGAACGCCCCCTTCAAAAACCGCGTCATCCTTCTCGATCTTCATTCTTCCGCCGCGCCCGTGGCCGTGCTGCCGCCGCGACAGCTCCCCGTTGACGAACGCCGGATCGACCCTGAGCCCCGCGGGGATGCCTTCGAGAATGACAGTCAGGCGGGGGCCGTGCGACTCCCCGGCCGTCGTGAGTTTGAGCGGCATGCTTGGGAGTCTGGCACAGGTGAAGGGAAGTCGAGAGTCGAGAGTCGAGAGTCGAGAGTCGAGAGTGACATCGGGCCAGAAACGTTGACTCTAGCCCCTTGACTCTCGGCTGATCAGTCGGGCATCAGGCTTTCGAGCGCCGAAGGGGCGAGAAGCTGTGCGGCATCTTCGACGCGCAGGGTGTCATTCGAGCGGGTCTCCCGGCCGGCTCCCGCAAGGAAGAAGAAGAGCAACGCCGCGGCCAGCGAGAGAAGGGTCCGGCGGCGCGCATGCCGGCGCCGTTCCTCCCGGACAGAAGCCGCGACACGGTGCAGGAAGTCCTCCGAGACCGGAAGGGGGGTCTCGCGGGCGGCCGGAGAGGGAAGCCTTCTCAAGGCGGCTTTCAGCTTGGTGTCGGCCCGGCACGTCCGGCAAAGGAAGAGGTGGGCGGTCCCGCGACCTCCCGCCGCGCGACAAAGCGCGCCCCTCAAGCGGTCCTTCCCGTGAACCGCTCCCGCAGCTTCTTGCGGGCGCGGTGGATGCGGACTCGCACGCCGGTGACCGTCATGTCGAAGCGGCGGGCGATCTCCTTGTCCGCCTCGCCTTCGACCTCGCGGGCGAGCAGCAGTTCCCTGTCGAGGGGAGAAAGGGATGCCAGGGCTTCCCGAAGCAGGTCCGCGTCGACGTGCCGCTTCTCCTCCGAGCTGTTTCCCGGGGAGTTCTCGGCGATCGGGAACTCGGGGCGGCGCCGGCGCACCAGGTCGATCGCCGCGCGCAGAGCAATGACGCGCATCCACGCGGCGAAGGAGGTCTGGTGGCGGTAGCCGGCGAGGGCGCGAAAGCCGCGAAGAAAGGCCTCCTGCGCGGCGTCCTCCGCGAGCGCCGAATCGCCTGTGATGCGCCGGGCCGCCGCGAGAGCCGCCGGAGCGGCCAGGCGCGCGAGCTCGGTGAAAGCGTCCTCGTCCCCGCGGCGCGCGCGTTCGACGAGCTCCGCCTCGTCGGGGGCGGCCGCGGGGGACGCCGGGACAGGGGCCGTCCGCGTTTTCTTCAGGAGCCGCTCTCCAGGAAGGCTTCGAAGTTCTTGACCGCGGAATCGGCCCGGTTGTGCACCCGATCGCGGAAACTCTGGATCTTCGCGCGCTGCTCGTCGGTCAGGATCGGCTGAATCTCCGTGCGGATCGTCGCGAAGAGGACGGCTCCATCCGCATGGACCTGTCCGAGCTGCAGGGCGGCCGCACGGATCGCCGCTTCGTCGACCGGCTGCGCGAGGACCGCCTCGTGGACAGCGCGACGGGCGGCGGCGGAGGCCTTCATCTGCGTCTCGATTTCTGTCGCATGGGCCTTCAGGACCGTCTTGATCCGCGTCTTCTGGTCGTCGGACAGGTCGAGGGCGCGCGCGATGCGACCGAAGAGCCGCGGCCCGAGTCCCGAGTGCGCCCTCTCGGGAAACGCGCCGGCCGACAGCCGGCCGGCCAGAAGCCCGCCTACCGCCAGCGCCGCTATCCCCACGCCGACGAGGGCGGACCTTCGAATTCTCTGAATACTCACGAGTTGCTCCTTTTGGTCGCTCCAGGCCCGTACGGCCTCTGTCCATTAATACGACTCAACGGGGCCGGAGATTACGAACCGTGCCGGCGAGAATCGCGAGCGTACCGGCGGCGCGACCAAATGGAACGAGCTGCCGGAAGCGCGGGAGCCACCGCTGACTTGCGGCGCACCCGAAAGGCCAGGAGCCTCCATTACACTGGCCCGGTGGAGCGGCGATACGTCCTCAAGACCCCCGCGCGGGCGCATGCCTACCGGGTGGACTACGACCGGGAGTTAAACGACGAGCAGCGCGAGGTGGTGCTCGCCGGCGGCGGGCCGATTCTCGTCATCGCGGGCGCGGGCTCGGGCAAGACGCGCACCCTCGTCTATCGCGTGGCGCGCCTGATCGAATCGGGCTCGGATCCCGCGCGCATCCTGCTCCTGACTTTCACCAACAAGGCGTCGCGGGACATGCTGCGGCGTGTCGAGACCCTGCTGACGGTGGACACGCGGCGGCTGATGGGCGGGACTTTTCATTCCGTCGGGAACCGCCTGTTGCGCCGTTTCGGCAGCCGCGTCGGCCTCGGGTCGAACTTCACGATCCTCGACCCGGAGGACGCGCGAGAAATGCTGGAGGCGGCGACCTCCGACCACAAGATCCCGGTCGTCGAGAAGCGGTTCCCGAAGGGAGACGTGCTGCTCGATCTCTATTCCTACACGATCAACACCGGCCGTCCCTTCCCGGAAGTCCTCTTCGAGCGAACGCCGCATTTCTCGCCGCTCGAGGCCGTGATCGTCACGGTCTTCCAGCGCTATCGCGAGAGGAAGCGCGCCGCCAACGCCGTTGACTACGACGATCTGCTTCTCATCTGGAAGCGCCTGCTCGACGAGGTCCCGGAGGCGGCCGCGGAGCTGCAGCGCTCCTACGACCACGTCCTTGTGGACGAGTACCAGGACACAAACCGCCTGCAGGGCGAGATCGTGGACGGCATGGCGCGCGCGAAGAGAAACGTCACGGTCGTCGGCGACGACGCGCAGGCGATCTACTCCTTCCGCGGCGCCTCGTTCGAGAATATCCTGGGCTTCCCGGAGCGCTATCCGGACGCTAAGACCTTCCGCCTGACGCGGAACTACCGCTCGACTCCCGAGATCCTCGCGCTCGCGAACGCTTCGATCGCGCATAACGTCCGGCAGTTTCCCAAGGAGCTGCAGGCGACCCGTCCGCCGGGGGTGCTGCCGGCGGTCGTGCCGTTGCCTGACATCCCCGAGCAGGCGCGCTTCGTCGGGCAGCGCCTGCTCGAATGGCACGACGAGGGGGAAAGGCTCTCCGACCTCGCGATCCTCTACCGGGCGCACTACCAGGCCCTGGAGCTGCAGATCGAGCTGACGCGCCGCGGCATCCCCTTCGAGATCCGCTCCGGGATGCGCTTCTTCGAGCAGAGGCACATCAAGGACGTCCTGGCGTTCCTCCGCATCGCGGTCAACCCGAAGGACGAGCTCTCGTGGAAGAGGGCGTTGAAGCTCTTTCCGCGGGTCGGAGAGCGCGCCGCGGCGGCCGTGTGGGAGGCCGTCGGGGGTCGTCCCGATCCTCTCGCCTCCTTCCAGGAGCGGGGCGGCAGCCGCGGCATCGACCTTCCCCGCGGGGCCGCCGCGGCGCTCGAGCCGTTCCGGGCCCTGATGGAGAAGATCGAATCGCCATCCATCCGCTCTTCGCCGGCCGAAGCGATCCGGGCCGTCGTGGAGAACGTCTACCGCGACTTCGCGCGAGCGAAGTTTGGGAACGGCGACGCGCGCCTGGACGACCTCGAGCAGTTCGCGCAATTCGCGCAGAGCTACGACTCGCTGCGGTCCTTTCTCGAGGAGGTCACGCTCTTCAACGAGCTGTCGGGAGAGGACGTCGTCGCCGCCGAGTCCGACGACGACCGCGTCGTGCTCTCCTCGGTGCACCAGGCCAAGGGTCTCGAGTGGAGCCGCGTCATCGTCCTCGGCCTCTCCGAGGGGCGATTTCCGAGCTACCGCTCGGTCGTCACGCAGGAGGGGCTCGAGGAGGAGCGGCGTCTCTTCTACGTCGCCGTGACGCGCGCGAAGAACGAGATCGCGCTCGTCTACCCGATGCTCGCCCGCGACCGCTACGGCGTGGACGTCATCCTGGAGCCGTCGCGTTTCGTCAAGGAGCTCCCCGAGGCGGCTTACGAGCGGTGGACGGTCGAGCTCGCGCCGATGGCCGAGGAGGCCGGGGAAGAGAACCGGGAGCCGGTGAATTGAGGGGGCGCGGCGCGGCCGTCCTCTCGGGAACGGGCGCCGCGTTCGCCGTCGGGGTTTTTCTCGTCGCGGCCATCCGGCCCCGGCTCCTTCTCGATCCGGATCCTGACTGGGCCCTGGCGCGGCTTCTCCTGACTCTGGCCGTGATCGCCGCCGGCGCCGGGGCGGGTGTGGCGGTGTCGGCCGCGGTCTTTCTCTGGGGACGGACGCGCGCGGTCCGCGAGGCGCTTCCGCGGCTGCCGCTCGCCGCGGGAGCGCTCGCCCTCCTCGCGGCGGCCGCGCTCCTCGCCGGCGCCGCCGCGAGGTTCGCGGCCCTGGACCGCCTGCCGGCCGCCCTGTGGGTGGACGACCTGTCTCTCATCGTCCCGGCGCTCTCCCTCCACGGCAGCCCGCGCGATTTTGCCGATCCGGTCCGCGGGGTCCCGTTCGGCCTGCCCCAACCGTACGGAAGCGTGGGGGTCCTGTACCTCGAGCTCTACCGCGCCGCGCTTCTCGCCTTCGGCACGACGGTCTTCGGCGTTCGGTTTCTTTCCGCCGCGGCCGGTGTCCTGTCGATCGCGACCGCGATGGCGCTCGGCCGGGCGCTGCTGCCCCGGGGCGGCGGCGCTCTCGCGGGGCTCGCGGTGGCCGGGATGCGGTGGCACCTGATCCTCTCCCGCTGGGGGTGGGTCGCCGTCGTCCTCGTGCCGGTGCTCGACATCGCAACCCTGCTGCTCGTGCGCGCCCGCCGGAGGCGAAGCGCCGCGGCCGCCGCCGCCGCGGGCCTGACGGTGGGGGTCGCGGCGCACATCTATCTCGCGGCATGGATCGGGCTCCTGGCCCTCGGCGCGTTTCTCCTGTGGCCGGATCCCGGCCTGACGCGCCGGTGGCGCCTCCTCGCGGCCGGCCTCTTCGTCGCGATGTTTTTCCTCGCAGCATCCGCGCTCCTGTGGCCGGGGCCCGGAAGGACGCCCTACTTCCGGCGCGCCGGGCAGCACAACATCCTGCTGGAAATCCGGCGCCAGCGGTCTCTCGAGCCACTTTTCTCCGCCGCGGCGATCGCGCTCGGCGCGCCCTGGTTCCTGGGCGACCCCTCCCCCTGGAACGATTTGCCGCGCGCGCCGCGCCTCGGCTGGATCCTCGGGATTCCCGTGGCGGCGGCCCTGGCGCGCGCTCTCTGCCGTCCGCGGGAAGAGCTGTCCGGTTTCTTTCTGGCTCACGCCGGCGCCGCCTTCACCGCAGTGGTGGTCTGGGGGACAGAGATGCAGCCCAACGGTTATCGTGCCGCCTATCTGACGACGGTCACGGGAGTCGCGGTCGCGGCGGGAGCCCTGTCGCTCCTGTCCCTGTTCGCGGAGCGCGCGCGCCGGGCCGCCGCCATCGCGATCCTCGGTCTCTTCGCGGTCTCGGGAGCGCTCGCCGCGCGAGATCTGTTTCTGCGCTGGGGGCCGATGCTCGAGGCGTGGGAGGGATATCAGGGCAGGGACAACCTCGTCTCGCGGGCCGTCCTGCGCTGGCAGCGTTTCGGTCCGGTGGCCGTGGATCCCGCCGTGGCCTCGATGCTCGCCAACGGGACGACCCTCTACCTCGACCTGCTCGTGCGCTACGGGCTCGACGCGGGCGGCTTCGCGCCGGCGGGTCCCTCGGCCTCGAGCAGCACGAGCGCGGCGCGACGTCGCTTCCGCGTCCTCCCCGGCAACACCGCTCTCGCGCCGGGCGAGCGCCGCGTCGAGAGCGTGCGCGACGGGCGGGGAACGGAGTGGGCCGTCGTGTCAGGAGGTAGGTGGTAGGTGGTAGGGAAAGTGGATCGGGGTTCTCCCCCTACCACCTACGACCTCGGGCGTGCGACAATGGAGGTATGAGGGCGACCTCGGCTTGAGAGACGACCTCTACTCGGCCATATGCCGTGAGGCTCTGGAGTCCCGGCAGCGCGATGTCATGTCGTTTGTGGACAACGGGATGGCCGGACTGTCGGGACGCCTGGAAAAGACCCTGCTCCGACTACCGCAGGGTTACTACCTGCTGGGGCTCGGCCCTTACAACGCGGGGCTCGTGCGCCTCGACTTCGACGAGCTCCTGATCGGCCGCGAGGTGCCGGAGTTCATCGGAGTCGGCATGCCGGTCTCGGGTTTTCGCGTCTCGTCCCCGGAGGCTTTCTTGAACACGGAAGTCTCGCGCCTGCACGCCAAGCTCTTCCGCCGGCTGATCGGCTCGGCACCCCATTACCGGCTGGTGGACATGCGGTCGACGTGCGGCACCTATTTGAACGGCGATCCCATCCCCGTGCCGGATGATCTCGCGGGAGCTTCCGAGGAGGACTGCGCGCGGCCGCTGCGCTCGGGAGATTTCTTTTCTCTCGGCCCTTCGGCCGTGAACCTCTTCCTCTTCTTCCAGAAGTAATGCCGGCGGTGAGGCGGTCCTTCCCCGGGTGAGAGCGGCGTCCGGCCGGGACCCGTCGGCCCGGGCGGCCTTCCTCGTCGGAGTTGCCGTCGCGTTCGTCACGGGCGTGGATCTCATACGGTGGGTCCGGCCTCTCGTCCTGACCGACCCGGATTCGGCCTGGCTTCTTCCCCGGCTCGTCCTGGGGCTCTTCGTCATCGCCGCGACCGTGTGCGCGGGAGGGCTCGCCGGCGCCGTCTTTCTCCTGGCTGCCCGGAGTCTCTCTTCCTCCCTCGAGCCGCTGCCGCTGCCGCGTGTCACGCTTTTCGCCGTCTCGGCGGCGGCCGTCGTCCTGGGAGTCACCGCGCGTTTCACGTTCCTGGAGACGGCGCCCCCCTCTCTCTGGATTGACGACGTGTCGCTCATCACGCCGGCCCTCGCGCTCAAAGGCGCCCCGTCCGATTTCGCCGACGCCATCCGGCCGGCTCCATACGGCGTTGCCAGGCCCTACGGGAGCGTGGGGGTCCTGTACCTGGAGTTGTACCGCGGAGCGCTGCTTCTCTTTGGAACGACGGTCTTTGGCGTGCGCTTCCTCTCGGCGGCGGCGGGGGTCGCCTCGCTGTTCACCGCGGCCGCGATCGCGCGGGCGCTTCTGCCGCGGGGGGGCGGCACTCTCGCGGCGCTGGTCCTGGCGGGATTGCGCTGGAGCCTGTTGCTCTCGCGTTGGGGCTGGAACGCGGTCGTTCTCGCTCCCATCGTGGACGCGGCGGTGCTGCTTCTCCTGCGAGCCCGGCGCCGGGAGAGCCTTCTCTTCGCGCTCCTCTCCGGAGTGGTGGCGGGCCTGGCGGCGCACATCTATCTCGCGGCCTGGGTCGCGGCCGCGGCGCTCCTTCTCCTGGCGGGCTGGCCCCGCGATGGCGTCGGGCCGGCGCGGCCGCGGTTGCGTCTCGTCCTTCTTTTCGCGGCCGGCTTCGCCTGCGCTGCGGCGCCGATCTTCCTCCTGCACGAAGGCAGAACCGCTCCGTATTTCGCCCGCGCGTCCGATCACAGCCTGCTCGCCGAGATTCGCTACATGCGTTCGGCGATGCCCGTCTTCGCCGCCGCGGCCGACTCGCTCGCCGGGCCCTGGTTCCTATCGGATCCTTACCAGCACCATGACCTGCCGGGCCGCACGCGGCTCGGCTGGATCCTGGGGATCCCCGTGGCGGCGGCGCTCGCCCGCTCTCTCCTGCACCCCCGCCGGGAGTTTTCGGCCTATCTCCTCTCGCAGGCCGGCGCGGCGCTGGCGGGATCCGTCGCCGGCGGGCATGCGGGCGTTCCCAATGGCTACCGGTTCGGCTACCTGGCCGACGTCACGGCGGTCGCGGCGGCCGGAGGCGTTCTGTGGCTTCTCGCAATCGTTCCCGCGCCGCGACGCCGCGTGGCGGCGATCGCGGGAATCGGCCTCCTCTCGCTCGAGGGGATCCTCGGCGCGCGGGACGCCCTGATTGACTGGCCGCGGCGCCGGGAGACTTTCGACGGATTTCACGGCCAGGACACGGTCCTTGCGCGCACGGCGCTCTCCTGGGAGCGCTATGGCTCTGTGCGGATGGACCCGGGTCTCGGCCATTCCCCGATCACCCTCGAAGGTATCCGCCGTTACCGTCTCGATCCGGGTTTCCGGGAGACATCCCGTCCGGGAGGCCGGCGATGCTTCCGGATCGCGGCGCCCGAGACCGTCCCCGACGCCGGGGAGCGGGTTCGGGTTGTCGAGCTCGTGCGGGACCCCTGGGGTCGAGACCTCGCGGTGGTCCTCGGCGCCCGGAGTTGCTCTCGTCCATGACGCGCGCCTCCCGAGCGGCCGCCCTGGTCGCGGGTTGCGCGACGGCGTTCGTTGTCGCGGTGGACCTGGCACGCGCGATCCGGCTGGCTCTCCTGCTGGATCCTGAGTCCTCCTGGGCAATCGCCAGGCTCCTGCTCGGCGTTTCTGTGGTCGCGGCGAGTGCGGGGGCCGGGGTTCTCGCGGCGTCCGCGTTCCTGGCATTGAGCCGTATGCCCGGCGTCGCGGCGCCTCTGGTGCCGCTCCCTTTCTCGAAAAATGCCCTCGTCGTTTTCTTCGCCCTGGCCCTTCTCGCGGGAGCGTTCTTCCGGTTCGCGGATCTCGTTGCCCTCCCTCTTTCGCTCTGGGAAGACGACGTCTCCCTGATTGCGCCCTCGCTCGCCCTGAACGGAAACCTGCGGGACTTCGCCGACTCGGTGCGCCCGGTTATGTATGGATCTCCGGCCCTTACGGGTCTGTCGGCGTGCTCTACATGGAGCTCTACCGCGTCCTCTTGCGAATCTGGGGAACGACGGTCTTCGGAATCCGGTTCGTTTTGGCGGCCTCGGGCGTGCTTTCGCTCGTGACGGCGGCCTGGCTCGGCCGGGCTCTGCTTCCGCGAGGGGGCGGGACGCTCGCCGCCGTGATCCTCGCGGGCCTGCGATGGCATCTGATTCTCTCGCGGTGGGGATCGAACATGATCCTCCTGGCTCCGCTCGTGGACCTGGCGAGTCTCTTCGCCCTGCGCGCTCGGCGAAAAGGATCGCTTCTGGCAGCGGCGGCCGCCTTCGCCGCCGCGATCGCCGGCGAACAGTACGGCCTGCCCAACGGCTCCCGTTTCGGTTATCTCACCGGCACGACCGCGATCGCCGCTTCCGGCGGGGTGCTGTGGATCCTCGGGCGGCTCCGTCGGGTCTGGCGGCGCCCCGGCGCTATCGCCGCCCTGGGTCTTTTCGCCGCCCTGTCGCTCCTGGGGGCGCGGGACGCGCTGGCGTGGGCGCGAGGCCGGGAGACATTTGAGAGCTTCAGTGGCCAGGACACCCTCATCGGGCGGGCGGCGGCCCGGTGGGATCGTTTTGGAGCGGTCCGGATTGACGAGGGGCTCGGACATCCTCCCGACGAGGACTCCAACGTGACGATCACCAGTGTCCGGAGATTCCGCCTGGATCCGGAAGAGCCGCGGCTGATAGCCCTGTTCGGTAATCTCCCCCGCCGCGGGCGGTCGTTTCGCATCGCTTCGCCGCAACACGCCGCGCTGCCCGGAGAGAGGCCGGTCGAGCACGTGCGGGACGAATGGGGACGTCCGTGGGCGATCGTGCTTGGCCGCGCGACCCCAAGATGATCCTTCGTCGGGCGGGGGAGCTTCTCGCCGGCGGGGTCGCGGCCTTCGTCGTGGCCGTGGACCTGGCGCGCGCCATCCGCCCAGCGCTGCTGCTCGACCCCGACCCGGCCTGGGCCGCCTCGCGTCTCCTGCTAGGGCTCGGCGTGCTCTCGGCCGCGGTGTGCGCGGGGGGCGCCGTCGCGGCGGCGGTCTTCCTCTGGGGGAGATCAGTCATCGCAAGCTCGCCGCCGAAGCCGCTCCCCTTGTTGCCCAGCGTGCTGACCGCGCTCGCGGTGGCGGTGTTTCTCGGAGGGGTTCTCGTACGGATCGTCTCTCTCGACCGGATCCCGTGGCCGCTTTTTCAAGATGATGTGACGCTTGTTGCACCGACGCTGGAGCTTCGCGGCAACTTGCACGACTTCAGCAATTCGATTCGTCCTGCTCCTTACGGAGTACCAAGACCCTTCGGCAGCGTTGGCGTTCTCTATCTTGAGCTCTATCGCGCGTGTCTGCTTCTGTTCGGCGCGAACGTGTTCGGCGTGCGTTTCCTCTCTGCCTTTGCAGGTGTCCTCTCCATCGGGACCGCCATGCTTGTCGCTCGCGAACTCCTGCCGCGCGGTGGAGGAACGCTCGCCCTTATCGCGCTTTCCGGCATGCGGTGGCACCTGATTCTCTCGCGTTGGGGCTGGAACATGATCGTTCTTGCCCCTCTGGTGGACCTGGCGACTCTCTTTTTGCTACGCGGGAGGAGGCGGCAGAGCCTCTTCGCGGCGGTGGGGGCTGGCATATTGCTCGGGATCGGCGCACACGTCTATCTCGCCTCGTGGGTGGCGGCTCTGGCTCTTCTGGTGCTCGCGCTTTGGCCGTCGGAGACGGGACTGTCGATCGCTGCGAGGCTGCAAATTGCCGGCGTGTTTCTCGCGGGATTTTTGATCGTTGTCGCTCCCCTCTTTCTCCTTCGCGCCGGCCGCGTCGCTCCCTACTTCGTGCGCGCCGGACATCACAACATCGTGCTCGAAATCAAGTACGCAAAGTCTCTCCGGCCGCTCGTCGAGGCGGCCGCGGACGGGCTCGCGTCCCCCTGGTTCGTCGGGGATCCCGAGCCACGGCACGACCTCTCCGGAAAATCGCGACTCGGATGGATCTTGGGAATTCCGGCGGCGGCAGCGCTCGCAACCGCCTTGCGCTTCCCGCGCCGTGCCTTCTCCGCTTACCTCTTCACACACACCGGGGCGGCCTTCGCGGCCGCAATCGTGAGTGGCGAGGCCGGCAATCCGAACTCGTTTCGCTTCGGCTACCTCTCGACCGTCGCCGCCGTCGTCTCCGCCGGCGGCCTCATTCTGCTCGTCTCCTCGGCCGGAGCGCGGCGCCGAGCCGCCGCGATCTCAGCCGTCGGTATCCTCGCGATTGGCGGCGCGCTCTCCGCGCGCGACGTGTTGCTCGACTGGAACGACCGCAGCGACACCTTTCAGAGTTTCCACGGTCAGGACACTCTCCTCGCCCGCGCGGCGATCCGATGGGAGCGCTACGGCGCCGTCACTCTCGTGCCGGGCCTCGGCGCCGAGCCGACGACGATCGCGGCCGTACGGCGCTTCCGACTGGATCCGCAGGACCTCCGCCTGGAAGGCCTCGCCCCCGCCCCGGGCTCGGCATCCGTGAAACGGTCGTTCCGCGTGTCGCCTCCGGGCGCCGCTCCGGGCCCGGGAGAACGCCTCGTCGAGCGGGTCCGCGACGCCTGGGGAAGGGAATGGGCCGTTGTCCTTGGGCGCAGGCAATCGATGAGCTCGCGCGGTTCGGGCCCGGGACTCGACCGTGAGGATATGTCAGATCTGACATATCACATCCCCGTGTCATAGCAGAGCCCGGGGATCTTGATGGATTCGGCGGGTTTGTGTCGGGGGCGCGCGGAGACGGGTCCGGCGGGAACCGTGGGAACGTGGCGAATCGCTTTTTTTCAGGGCTTCAACATCGGACGCCCGGCGCTGTTTCCGCGGCGGCGCGCGCGAGGATCTCCTCGCCGACGTCGAAGGTCGAGGGGCGAATCTCGATCATGCCTCTTTCGTCCCAGATTCCCATCGTGCGCAGCGGCGGCCGGTAAATGTGGAGCGAGACGGCGCGGGGGCTCTTCGGAACGAGGCGGTGGAGGATCGTCGGCCCGATGTCGCAGAGGTCGCCCTCGGGGCGGACGCGCGAATCGGCGAGCCGCGGGACGAGGCCGGGCGTCGTGAACCGCTCTTCCAGGAGAGATCCTGAAAGCACGGCCATCCCCCCGAACACGCCCCGGTGGTCGTGGACGGGTGTCGCCTGTCCCGCCTCCCAGCCGATGATCATGACCTCCCAGTCGTCCCAGAGCAGCACGGGATGGCGGACATACTGGGCCGGGTTGAACCGCACGCGGTCGAGGCACTTCTCCGCCTGCCGCGAGATCCGTTCCGCGAGGTTGCCCGGCGTCGGGCGCTCGGGACCCGTCGAGGCCTCGACGAGAATGTCCCTGACCGCTTCGGCGAAAGTCATCGCGCGATTCTAAGCCGTAAAACGTAAAACGTAAAACGTCAAGCGAAGCTCGCGGCCACGTTTTACTTTTTACGTTTTACGTCTTACGACCGTTCCGCATGCT
>Ga0209009_1000284_pt1 | contig 20232 bp, 20 predicted proteins | sample BlaSpr_A8_OM3_M2_FD_187979 | JGI IMG/M metagenome (GOLD analysis project Ga0209009, IMG submission 187979) | Forest soil microbial communities from Thunder Bay, Ontario, Canada - Black Spruce, Ontario site 2_A8_OM3_M2 (SPAdes) (version 2) | ecosystem: Environmental > Terrestrial > Soil > Boreal... | reverse complement strand
GCCGACGTAGGCCACGCTCTCGATCTCGAAGCCCTTGCCCTGCAGGTAGGGGCCCAGGTTCGCGCGGCTGTAGTGCGTGATGTGTTCGTCGGCGTAGCCGCCGGGCGAGACTCGGGCGTAGACCCACTCCAACGCGCGCCAGCGCCAGCGGTCATAGTCCGGGGTGCCGAGGATCAGGCGCCCGCCGGTCTTGAGTACGCGGGTCAACTCATCGAATGGTTTCTCCTGCGCGGGGATGTGTTCGACGACCTCGGAACAGATGACGCAATCGAAGCTGGCATCGGCAAAGGGCAGCTCGAAGATCGAACCGTGGACGAGCTCGTTGCCATAGCGCCGTGAGTAGCGCAATTTGTGAAGCTGGATATCGAGCCCGATCATGCCAGGGATGGCGCCGAGAATCCGGCTCGACCCGCAGCCGACGTCGAGCACCTGGGTGAAGCCGCTGGCGAGCTGCGTGATGGCCCGGTAGCGTCCCCGCTGCCAGTAGCGCTGCAGCGGGATGACGCTGTCGTAGCCGCGCGCATCGTAGTCGGCGGAGGCGATCGAGTTGCGCAGCCGCCACATCGCGAGGAATGTCCGCAGGTAGGAGAGCGCGAACTTGAAGAGACGGGCGTGGCTATGCCCCGCGACCCGCGCCCGGTAACGGAAGGGAACCTCATGGACCCGATAGCCGGCCGCGAGCGCTCGGATCAAGATTTCCTCCAGCACGTCGAAGTCGGTGCCTTTCAACTTGAGGTCCCGCAGCACCGCCCGGTGGTAGAGGCGAAAGCCGCTGGAGAGGTCGTGCACCGGGAGCGAGAGGCCTCGGCCGAAGGTTACGTTAAGGATGCGGCTCAACAGTCGACGCCATCCCGGCATCTCGGCGGCGCCCCCAGCGACGTACCGCGAGGCGATCACGACGTCGCCCTCGCCGCGAGCCTTCCACAGGTCGCCGAGAAAGGCCGGATCGTGTGAGCCGTCGGCGTCGAGGGTCAGGAGATACTCGCCGCGCGCCTGCTCGAAGCCGGCGCGGTAAGCGCCGCCAAACCCGGGGAGCTTCTGGCTCACGAGGCGCACCTCGTGCTTTCGCACCACCTCCTGGGTTCCATCGGTCGACCCACCGTCGACCACGATGATCTCGTGAGTGGGTCCCAGGGCGGCGAGAGCCTTTTTGAGTTCGGGCAGGACCCGGTCGAGGTTCTGGGCCTCATTCAGGGCGGGAAGGATCAGGCTCAGGGCACAGCCTGCTAGCGCCATGGGCTCGGCGGCGGGCATCATGAACGACGGGATGCCATCGACGACTGGATATCGGGTCCCGTCCCGCCGGCAATGGAGCTCGCGCCCGGGCTCGCCTGTTAACGGACCGTGGCATTTTGGGCAGACCAGGTTGGCGAGCGTCGGCATGGGCTATCGAATGAACGGAAAAGTGACATCCGAGCTTGCTTCGGACAAGAGGGCGCCCGGATGAGCGCGCCGCGCATCCTCGCCATCGACGTCGGCACCGGCACGCAGGACGTCCTCATCTTCGAGGCGGGCACCCTGATCGAGAACGCGGTGCAGCTGATCATGCCGTCGCCAACGGCCTTAGTAGCGGAGCGGGTCAAGCAGGCGACCGCTGACCGGGTGGACCTGGTCTTGACTGGCGTCACCATGGGCGGCGGTCCCGGCCATTGGGCGGTGGAGGCGCACCTCAAAGCCGGGCTCAAGGTCTACGCGACGCCGGACGCGGCCCGGACGTTCGACGACGATCTGGTAAGGGTGGCGGCGATGGGCATCCGGATCGTCGACGCGCCCAATGGCGCCGGTGCCGCGCGGCGGGTGGAGCTACGTGACCTCTACGCTGCCGAGCTGATGACGGCGCTGCGGGCGTTCGGCGTGAGCACCGCGTTCGACGCTGTCGCCGTCGCCGTCTTCGACCATGGCGCCGCACCGCCCGGTGTGAGTGACCGCCGCTTTCGCTTCGATTACCTGCGCGAGCAGGTCGAGCGCGGCATCGGGCTTCCCGGTTTTGGTTTCCTCGCCGCCGAAATCCCCGAGCGCATGACGCGAATGCGCGCCGTTGCCGGCAGCTGGACCGGGTCGGAGCCACTCTTCGTGATGGATACGGGGCCGGCGGCGCTTCTGGGTGCGTTAGAGGACACGCGCGTGCGGTCGGTGCATCGCGTGATGATCGCCAACCTCGGCAATTTCCACACCATCGCGGCGCTGCTCGAGGGGGGCGAGATCCGAGGGTTACTGGAGCATCACACGGGCGAGCTCACCAAGACCAGGCTCGAGGGCTATCTCGAGGCACTGGCGGCTGGGACGCTGTCCAACCAGGCGGTGTTCGGTGACATGGGACATGGCGCCCTGAACGTTGGGACCATTTCAGCGCCTCCTGAACTGCTCGCGGTGATCGGCCCGCGACGCGCGCTGCTCGATGGCTCGCGGCTGCATCCGTACCGAGCAGTACCGCACGGCGACATGATGCTGGCGGGATGCTTTGGCCTCTTGCGGGCGCTCGCCGCGCGCGTGCCGGCGTATTCGCCGGCGATCGAGGCCCAGCTGGGGACGCAAAAGCCGAACTGAAAGACGGGTGTGAGAAAGCGCGGCTCGTAGAATCTGGGCAGGCGTTATCACCATTCCCATAGAGGTTGTCCCTTGGCTCATCCCACGACCATTGCCCAGTTGCGACAGAGCGAGTACCGGGTGCTTCCCGTCAAGGAAGAGATGCGCAAGAACCTGGTGCGCAAGATCAAGGCCAGCGAGGAGCTCTTTCCCGGCATCATCGGCTACGAGGGATCCGTTATCCCCCAGGTCGAGAACGCCGTCCTCTCCGGCCAGGACATCGTCTTCCTGGGCGAGCGCGGCCAGGCCAAGAGCCGGCTGATCCGGTCGCTGGTCCAGCTGCTCGACGAGCAGGTGCCGGTGATCGAGGGGTGCGAGATCAACGACAGTCCATACGCGCCCATTTGTCGGGCCTGCCGCGACCGGGTGGCGGCGCAGGGCGATCAGGTTACGGTGCGCTGGATCAGCCCCGACGAACGCTACAGCGAAAAGTTGGCCACCCCCGACACGTCGATCGCCGACTTAATCGGCGAGGTCGACCCGATTCGGGTCGCCGAGGGCAAATACCTCGCCGATGAGCTGACGATCCACTACGGCCTGGTACCGCGCACCAACCGTGGCATCTTTGCCATCAACGAGCTGCCGGACCTGGCGGAGCGAATCCAGGTCGGGTTGCTGAACCTGATCGAAGAACGCGACGTGCAGATCCGCGGTTTCAAGCTGCGCCTTCCGATCGATGTCTACGTGGTGGCCAGCGCCAACCCGGAGGACTACACCAACCGCGGTCGGATCATCACGCCGCTGAAGGACCGCTTCGGCGCGCAGATCCGAACGCACTATCCACGCAACATCGACGACGAGATCCGGATCGTGGAACAGGAGCGCACGGATTTTCAGGACCGCGAGCTGACGGTCACCATGCCCGACTTCATGAAAGAGATCGTCGCCGAGGTGACGCAGCTGGCGCGGCGAAGCCCGAAAGTCAATCAGCGCTCCGGGGTCAGCGTTCGAATCTCGATCACCAACTACGAGAACCTCGCGTCGAATGCCTCGCGCCGCGCGCTCCGGACCGGCGAGACCGAGGCGGTGCCGCGGATCACCGACCTGCCGTCCATCATTCCCTCGAGCGCCGGCAAGCTCGAGATGGAGACCTGGGAAGAGGGCGACGACCAGACGGTGCTGGAAAAAATCATCAAGACAGCCGTGCTCAACGTCTTCCGGCGCCACTTCGAGGCCACCCAGTTCACCGAGCTGGTACAGCGCTTCGATGCCGGTCTCACCTTTGAGGTGTCCGAGTTGCAGGCCGCGGAGCGCTACGCCACGATGCTGCGCGAGCTGCCCGGCATGGAGAAGGCGCTCAAGAGCCTGGGGCTCGACAAGCGGCCGGCGCTGGCTGCCTCGGGGGTGGAGTTCGTACTCGAGGGGCTGCACCTGAGCAAGCGGATCAACAAGACCGAGCTCGACGGCGCGGCCGTCTACGCCGGCTGAGTGGTCGCCCGCTCTACCCGCTATGAGCGTTGGGACGGTTCGCAGGAACCGTTCGGCCGCGATGCCGAGGACCTGTTCGATCGCCTAGCCGAGGACCTGTTCCAGGGGGGCGACTTCGACTACGCGCTGCACCGGCTGATGAGCCGCGGCTGGCGTGACAAGCAGGGCCGCAAACTCCCGGGCTTCGAGGAGATGCTGGAACGGCTCCGGCAGAAGCGGCTGGAGCAGTTGAAGCGATACAACCTGAACGGCGTCTTCAGCAACATTCGCGAGCGACTGAGCGATATCGTCCGTCGCGAGCGTCAGGGCATCAACGAGCGGCTGGAGCAGGCACCGGAGAGCGCGAAGCGCGTGCTGCAGAAGATCGCGAAGAAGAAGCAGGAGGAGCTTGACCGCCTGCCGGAGGACGTAGGCGGCGCGATCCGCGAGCTCAACGATTACGAGTTCATGGACGAAGGCGCGGCCCAGGCTTTCCAGAAGTTGATGGAGGAGCTGAAGCAGCAGGTCTCCCAAACCTACTTCAAGAACATGACCCGGACCATGCAGCAGCTGCAGCCGGAGCAGCTCGGCGAGATCAAAGAGATGATGAAGGCGCTCAACCAGATGCTGCGCGACCGGATGGAGGGGAAGGCGCCGAAGTTCGAGCAGTTCATGCAACGCTTCGGCCATTTCTTCGGTCCCGACCCGCCCAAGACGCTCGACGAGCTGATCCAGCACATGGAGCGCCAGATGGCGCAGATGGAGTCGTTGATGCAGTCGCTGTCGCCCGAGATGCGCCAGCAGATGCAGGACCTGCTCGCCTCGACCCTGAACGACCCCGAGCTGCAGGACCTGATGGCGGAGCTGGCGGCGCAGCTCGAGTTGCTGTCACCCCGCCCCGGGCTGGGCAGCCGCTATGCCTTCTACGGCTCCGAGTCGCTGCCGCTGCAGGAGGCGCTGTCGCTGATGGAACGGCTGCAGGGCATCGAGGACCTGGAGTCGGCGCTGCGCGAGGGTTACCAGGGCCGGCAGCTGACGCCGGAGCAGTCGCAGCAACTGCAGCAGCTCCTGGGCCCCGATGCCCGCCAGGCGGCCGACCAGATGAGCGAGCTCGCCGCACAACTGGAGAAGAAGGGGTACGTGCAGCGCGGCAAGCGCGGCATGGAGCTGACGCCACGTGGGATGCGCCGCATCGGCCAGAAGGCGCTGCGCGACCTCTACACCCGGCTCAAGCGCGATCGATTCGGCGATCACCCGATCAGCGTGCGCGGCCTCGGCTCGGAGCGTTCGGATGAGACGAAGGTCTATGAGTTCGGCGACGCCTTCAACCTGAACGTCGAGCAGACGCTGATGAACGCCCTCCGCCGCGACGGCTCACAGACGCCGATCCGTCTCAAGACCGACGACTTCGAGGTCTACCGCTCGGAGTTCAGCGCCCAATCGGCGACGGTGTTGATGATCGATATGAGCCGGTCGATGCCGCTGCGTGGCTATTTCTATGCTGCCAAGAAGGTGGCGCTCGCGCTCGACGCGCTGATCCGCAGCCAGTTTCCGCGCGATTTCCTGCAGGTGATCGCCTTCAGTGACTACGCCCGCCCGGTCAAGTCGCACCAGCTTGCCGAGCTGACCTACAACGAGTCGATCTACGGCACCAACATCCAGCACGGCCTGATGCTCGCCCGGCAGTTTCTGAACCGGCACAAGACGGGCAACAAGCAGGTCATCATCGTGACCGACGGGGAGCCGACCGCGCATATGGAGGGCCAGCAAGCGGTCTTCTTCTATCCGCCGCTACCAGAAACGTTCCAGAAGACGCTGCTCGAGGTGCAACGGTGCACCCGCGAGCATATCGTCATCAACACCTTCATGCTCGACAACGACTATCACCTGGTGTCATTCGTCAAGCAGATGACCCGGATGAATGGCGGTCGCGCCTTCTTCGCCAGCGCCGACCGGCTGGGTGACTATGTGCTACTCGACTACGTCGATCGGAAACGTAAGGCCAGCCGCTGAGCGCCGGTTTCGTCATAGGCTGACCCGCCGAGCGACCAGGCGATCAGTCCGAGCAGGCTGAAACCGAGCGCGTTCAGGTCGCCGTGGATGAGCGCCATACCATGGATGTCGAGCGTCGGAAACCCAAAGACGTGTCCGGCGCTGTACTCGACCGCCAGCACCATCGGGAGGAGGGGTGCGAGGGCGGAGAGGCGCAGCAGAACGCGGGCCCCTATCGACTCGACCAGGCCTGCGCTGCCAAAGAACAGGACGACCGAGGTGGCCACGACGCCGGTTGCCACCAGGATCGCGCCGGCCACCTGCAGGACGTGAACGGGCGTCGCCCATCCCATGGCGAGCACCGGCGAGCCCGCGACCAGCAGCAGCGATGCCGCCATAGCAACACGGCGGGCGACGCCGCGGTCATTACGCAGCCGGGTAAGGAGCAGGGCCGCCATCAGGGTCGCCGCGAAGCCCGTGAAGTGGAAGTGGACGGCGGTCATCTCGACGATGATGGGGGAGAGCCCAATTGGCGCGATCCCGGCGCGCGAGAGCACCAGCCAGATCGCGCCGAAGGCCATGAATGCGACGGCGGCGGCGGTCGCCAGCCGCGCCGGGTGGAGCGAGCGCCCCTGGACCAGGTAGGCGAGCGCGCCGAGGGCGGCGATCACGCAGACCAGCAGCCAGGCCGACGCGAAGATCGCGGCGGCCAGGCCGATCGGCAGGAGGAAGGCGACCACGGCGAGCACAGCGCCGACGGGCTGAATCCGCACCGCCGCGGAGAGAATGCGCGACGCCAGGTCCTCGTCGAAACGAATCAGTCGAAGCCCGAGCGGTGCGATGACGAGCGGCGCTAGAAGGAAGAGGATGTCGATCAAGGTGAGCTGGATGACGCCCTGGAACCGAATTAGGACCAGTACGAGCCACAGGAGGCCGCCGGCCACGGCGGCTCCAGGCAGGCGCTGCCAGAAGGGCTCGTCGGAGCGCATCAGGCGGCCTCCCGTGCCGGGTCGCCGAGTCGCCGATAGTGCCGGACCACCTCGGAGGCGTAGACGCGCCCCACCGTGTCGGCGTTCGTGCCTAGCCAGTCGCCAAGGCGCGTCCGGCCGCGCGGCGGTTCGTGCGAGATCAGGATGTCGTGCATCAGGTCATCGAGCTCATCGCGCGTCAGCAGCATGTCGCCGGTCAGCCGCCCAGCAATGGTGGCTCCGACCATGGCCAGCGCCGGCGGCATGTGGAGCACCACGGTATGGAGACCCATGGCGCGGCGGAGAAGATGGACCAGCTCCTCGAAGGTAAAGATGTCGGGACCAGCGGAGTCCACCACCTGATCCGAGGTCTGGAGTCCGGTCTCGACCAGCAGCGCGGCGTGGTCGCGGACGTGCATCGGCTGCAACCGGTACCGGCCATCGCCCGGGATCCCGAATACCGGCAGGTGCCGGAGCAACCAGGCGATGTTGTTGATCAGCACGTCACCCTCGCCAAAGAGCAGGGTGGGGCGAACGATGGCATACGACAGGCCCGAGCATCGAACCGCGTCTTCGAGCTCGGCCTTGCCGCGGTAATAGGGCAGACGCGACGCAGTCGGATTCGCGATGCTGGTGTGGACGATGCGGCGGATGCCGGCGCGGCGGGCCGCGTCGATCAAGCGCTTCGTATTGTCGACGGCGATCGCGTGCGGGACGCCCACCCTGGGCGCGCGGACCCAGTAGGTGTTGTAGAGCGTGTCGGCGCCGCTGAGCGCGGCCACCAGGGCGGCAGTGTCCTCGAAGGCCAGGGGTTGGGCGGGAATCCGGGATGCGAGGGGATCGCCGGGCTTCGGATGGTTGGTGAGCGTGCGCACGCCCCGGCCGCGCTCCAGCAGCTCGGCGGCGACGAAGCGGCCGCTGTAGCTGAAGGCACCAGTGACGACGTCGATGGGTGGGTTCATGGTTTTCCTCCGGTCCAGGTCGCCGAGGCCAGGATGGCGTCGGCAATTGGGGCCAGTTGCTTACTAGTGTCGAAGAGCGCCTCGGCCCGACTGCGATCGCCATCGAGGTGGGTGAGCGTTTCGATCCCGAAGTAGAGGGCCACGGCCGCGTAGGCGAAGTCGCCGGTCGGCAGCACGGACTCGAGGAAGGTGCCCTTGAGCAGCCGCGTGATCACCCCCTCGGCGAATCGGACCCACGGCTCCATCCGGGCGGCGACCTCGGACCGCAGCCCGGGAATCGACGAGCCGCCGGCCACCATCTCCTGCACCGCGGCGACATGGCCGACCTCGACGTCCTCCGCATAAAGGCGCGACATGACGTCGATCGCGTCCGTGACCGAGGTCACATCCGCCAGTGCCGACTGGTAACGAGCCAGGCGTTGGGCGCTGGTCAGGTCGAGGGCGGCGAGTAGGAGCCGATCGAGGCTGCCGAAGTGGTAGAAGATCAGCGCCTGGTTGAGCTTTCCGGCGCGGGCGATCGCGCGCGCCGTGGTGCCGGGAAAGCCGCGGGTTCGCAGCGTCGTCAGCGCCGCCTCGACGAGCCGATCGCGAGTCGCCGACCCCGTCGAGGCGCTCGCCTGCGCCGCGCGTAGCCGCGGCCGAGCCGGCGCCCGCCGCGTCGACCGGGGCGAGCGAGTCGGTCTTGTTTTGAGCGTCAGCTTTGATCGAATGCTCAAATTATGCTGGACTTGATCCGCGAACGCAAGGCCGCGCGCCAAGTCGTTACGCGACTGCGCCCGGCGGGCGATTCGGTACGATGCCGGAGCGATGAAGGACAAGATCGCCGAGCACAATCGGCAGATGTGGGAACGGCTGGCCAAGGCCGGGATGAACTACACGCGTCCCTTCGGCCGGCCGCCCAAGACGAAGGCCGGCATGCGCCGCTTCATGGATCCGCGCTCCCGCCTGAAGGGCGTGAAGCTCGACGGCGCACGCGTCCTTGGCCTCGCGGCGGGAGGCGGGTGGGATCCCGTCATCTTCGCCAAGCTCGGCGCGCAGACGACCGTCTTCGACATTTCGCCGACGCAGCTCAAGACCGTCCGTGAGCTTGCGGCGCGAGAGCGAGTCAAGGTCCGCCTGGTCCGCGGAAACATGAAGGATCTCTCCGTCTTCAAGGACGAGTCCTTCGACGTCGTCTGGCATTGCCACTCGCTGGTGTTCGTCGACGACGCCACGCGCGTGCTGCGGGAGGTCGGTCGGGTGCTCGCGCCGGGCGGCACCTACCTGCTCTCGACCATGCATCCCACTACGTTGCGTCTCTACGGAACCTACAAGGATGGGGGCTGGAGCCCGAAGATCACCTATTTCGAAGACAAGGTCGTGCCCTACACCGACGAGTGGGGGATGACCTGGACTCTGGGAAAAAAGAAGCTGGTCGCGCCGACGATCGAGTTCGGCCATCGCTTCGAGACGATCGTCAACGGGATGGCCGCCGGTAGGATGGTGGTGGACGGGATCTGGGAGTTCTCACCCGGCGATGACGACGACGAGACCGAGCCGGGAAGCGATGCCCATCTCGACACGCTGTTCCCGGCGTTCATCGAAGTTCGCGGCCGCAAGCTCCCTCTGCCGGCGAAACGCTAAGCTCGGCTGGCCGCCATGCCGGTCATCGTCCTTCGGACGCCGGTTGCCGCTCCGCCCTCCCGCTGCTTCGACCTCGCGCGCGATGTCGACCTTCATCAGCGATCGACCGCGGCCTCGCAGGAGCGCGCGGTGGCCGGCGTCACGTCCGGACGGCTCGGGTTAGGTGACGAGGTGACGTGGGAGGCGACACATTTCGGTGTGCGGCAACGACTCACGTCGCGCATTACGGAGTTCGATCCACCGAATCGGTTTGTCGACGAGATGGTGCGGGGTGCTTTTGCACGGTTCCGCCACGAGCACCAATTCCTCTCGGTCCCAGACGGGACAGATATGGTCGACATCTTTGATTACACCTCGCCCCTGGGGCCGCTCGGCCGGTTGGCGGATCGCCTCTTCCTCCGGCGCTATATGACCACGCTGTTGCGCCAGCGAAACGCCTACCTGAAACGCGCGGCGGAATCAACGCCGTCGGGCTGACGCGTAGGCTTCGACGACTTTGGCCCGCTGTCGCGGCGAAAGGTACTTCACGGCCTCGCGCACGGTCACGCCGGAGGCGACCGCGCACCGCGGGAGGAGCCACCGATAAACCAGGCCAGGCCGTTTCTTCGCGGTCTCGCGCAATACCCAGCCAATCGCTTTCCGGATGAAGAACTCGGGTTCCTCGAGCATGACGTCGGCGTAGCGCGCGAATCGCGTGAAGTCGCCGTGTCCACGGCGTAATGGCCGCAGCAGCGCCAGCATCGCGGACCGGCGTAGCCAGAAGTCGTCGTCCACAGCCCAGCGATCGAGGACGCGGAGCAGTTCTGGGGAACGCTCCACCAGCGGGCCGGTGATGACGATGGCCAGCTCGTCGACAAAAGCCCACGTCCTCGATTGACGGATCAACCCCTCCAGGAGGGTGATGTCGGCTGGCTGCAAAAGCGGCTGGAAGGCTTCCAAGAGCAGGATCGCCATCATCCGCCGCTCGAATTGGCGCCGTCTCCACAGGATGCTGACCAGCGCCACCAGCCTCCGACGGTCGAGTGCCGCATGCTCGCGCTTCAGCGCCCGAACCGTCTGCCGCATTGCCGGGAGTCCGACGCCCAGGAACTCGAGGTCGCTCTTCAGGTATGCCTTCTCACGGGGCGCTCGAGCCGGATTGCGATGACGGTCGAGCTCGAGATCGATCGTCGCGGCCAGGGCCGACGGTCGTGCCTGCTGCGCCTTAGTGGAGCTTGGGGAGGACCTGTTTGCCGAAGATCTCAAGCCACTCGACCTGATTGCGTCCGACGTTGTGCAGGTAGACGCGGTCGAACCCAAGCTCGATGAATCTCTGGATCTCGCGCGTATGGGCGTCGAGATCGGAAGAGATCAGCATGCGGCCCTTGAAGTCTTCGGGCCGGACGATCTTGGCCATCTGCTCGAAGTCAAAGGGCGACCGGATGTCGGCCTTTGGGAACTTCATCCCGCCGTTCGGCCATTCGGTCAGCGCGTTGCGCATCGCTTCCTCGTCGGTCGGCGCCCACGAGAGGTGGAGCTGGAGGATCTTGTGCAGCTTCGCTGGATCCTTGCCGGCCTCGCGCGCCCCCTTCTCGAAGCGCTCGAAGACCGTGCCAATCTTCTCTTCGGGGGCGCCGACCGTGATAATCCCATCGCAAAATCGTCCGGTCTTTTCGGCGGTCACCGGTCCCGCGGTGGCGACGTAGATCGGCGGCGGCTGCTCCGGCATGGTCCAGAGCCGCATCGTCTCCATCTTGTAGTACTCGCCGGCGTGCTTGACGTCCTTCCCGGTGAAGAGCTTGCGGATGATCTCGATCGATTCGAACATTCGGTTGATCCGCTCCGCGACTTCCGGCCAGTAGCCGGCGACGAGGTGTTCGTTGAGCGCCTCGCCGGATCCAAGTCCCAGCCAGAAACGGCCAGGGTACATCGCGGTCATGGTGGCCGCGGCCTGGGCGATGATCGCCGGGTGCGACCGAAACGACGGGCAGGTGACGCCGGGGCCGATGTCGCCGCGCGTGTGCTCCGCGGCGGCCGTCATGAACGACCAGACGTACGACGCCTGGCCCTGCTGGGGGACCCACGGCTGCACATGGTCGGCCGCCATCACCCCGGAGAACCCGGAGGCCTCCGCCTTCTCGCAGAAGCCGATCAGGTCCTTGGGATGGAACTGCTCGAGCATGGCGGCATAGCCGATTTGCGCCATCGCCGCTATTTTCTGCCTATCGGTTGTAGTGGGGCGAGTCCGAGATCCCGGACGACCGTGGCCTGGCAAAGGAAGCGATCACCGCGCCGGCAAGAGCGATGACGAGCGCTAGGATGATGTGCTTGAGTCGCAGGGTTGGCCCGGGAAGGATCAGGCTTTCCGTCGCCGTCCGGACGAAGAGATAAAAGACGGTCGCCAGCAGCCCGATGAAGAAGATGACGACGCCGACAAAGAACGCCATCGGGTTGTTCTGGATGGGGTTGTTTTGCATGTGTCCTCCTGGATGTCAGCGGCTGAGCACGACCAGCGAAACGATCCCGAAGGCCGCGCAGTAGATCGCAAATGGATCGAGCCGTCCCACCCGGAAGTATCTCATGAGGTAGGCCACGCTCAGGAACGCCGCAACTCCGGCGGCCAGGCCACCGAGCAGATAGACGGGCAAATGCGGCAGGGCCGTCGGAGTGAAGAGGTCGGGAATTTTCAGAACGCCCGCCCCGAAGATGATGGGCGTCGCCAGGAGAAAGGCGAAGCGCGCCGCGGCCTCGTGCGTCAGGTTGGCGAGCAGGCCCGCGACCATGGTGCTGCCCGAACGCGAAATGCCGGGGAGCAGGGCCAGGATCTGCGCCGAACCGATGCCGACCGCGGTGCGCACGCTCAGCCCGTCGAGCCGGGTCCGTTCACCGTCGAGGGCGACCGCGCGGCGCCGGACACGCTCGCCCACGAACATGATCACGCCGTTGACGATCAGGAAGGCCGCCGCCGCCCTGGGGTTGGCGAAGAGGCTCTGGACCTGCTTCTGGAACAGGACGCCGACGAGGCCGGCGGGCACGGTGCCGGCGATCAGCCGCCACCCGAGCCGCTCGTCCGGGGTTCCATGCATGCGTCCGTCGACGACGCTGCGAAACACCGACCGAACGATGGCGAGCCAGTCCCGCCAGAAATAGATGACGAGCGCCGTGGCGGTCCCGACGTGGAGCAGAACCACAAAGGCCAGGAACGTGGGGTCGGCCTGGTTGATGTTCCAGCCAAGCAGCTTCGGCAGGATGACCGTATGGCCCAGGCTGCTGACCGGGAAGAGCTCCGTGACACCCTGCAGCAACGCCAATACGAGGACCTGGAAAATTGACATCGTTTCCTATGATGCTGGAATGACCCTCGGGCCCGTCGTCGTCCTCGCCGGCGGCGTCGGCGCGGCCCGATTCCTGCGCGGGCTGGTTCGGGCCGTGCCCCCAGAAGAGATCGTCATCATCGGGAACACCGGCGACGACATGTGGTGGCACGGGCTCTACATCGCGCCCGATCTCGACACCGTGACCTACTGGCTCGCCGGTGTGGCGGATGAAGGGCGGGGTTGGGGAATACGGGGCGACACCTTCACGGCCCAGGCGGCGCTGGCCGGGCTGAGCGAAACCTCGTGGTTCCAGCTGGGTGACCGCGACCTCGCCACCCACCTCTACCGGACCGGCCGGCTGACCGCCGGCGTTCCCCTTCATGCCGTCACCGCGGAGCTGGCCGAGCGTCTTGGGGTGCAGAGCCGGATTCTCCCGATGAGCGATGCGCCGATCGAGACCCGGCTCAAGACCGACGCGGGGGACCTGCACTTCCAGGAATACTTCGTTCGCGAACACTTCCGTCCTGCGGTGCACGAGATCTACTGGACCGGGCTCGACCAGGCCCAGCCGGCGCCGGGCATTGCCGAGGCGCTGTCGTCGGCGCGCCTGGTGCTGATCGCGCCGAGTAACCCAAGCATCAGCATCGGCCCGATCCTGCGGGTCCCGGGGATGCATGCCCTGCTGGCGGCTGGCCGGAGCCGGACCGTCGCCATCTCGCCATTGATCGGCGGGCGAGCGGTGAAAGGCCCCACGGTCGAGCTAATGCGAGCCGAGGGGGTGCGTCCGGATGCGCTCGGGGTCGCCGAGCTGTACCGGGAGATCGCAGCCGGATTCGTGATGGACACGGCGGATGCCGCCCTTGCGCCTTCGATTGCGGGGCTTGGCTACCGGATCGCGGTCCGGCCGACGACCCTCGATGACGGCGATTCGGCGAGGCAGGTGGCGGCCGCAGCCCTGGATCTCTTGCGGCAGCCGGCAGCAGCGTGAAGCTCGCCATCGTGATCCCCGTCAAGTCGCCGTCGCGGGCGAAATTCCGCCTCGACGCGGTGCTCAGCGAGACCGATCGCTCTCGGCTCGCGCTGACCATGGCTCGCGACGTCTTCGGCGCCGCCTCGAAGCTGCACGCCTATGGGCGGTTCGTGATCTCGGACGACCCGGCGATGCTGGAGGAGGGCCGGCGCTTTGGTCTCGAGCCGCTCACCGACCGGGTGAGCCAGGGGCAAACCGCCGCGGTCCACCAGGGCTTCACCGCCGCCTGGGAGCGCGGCTATACGGCGGCGCTAACGATCCCCGGGGACGTGCCCGCCGTGACCACGGAGGAGCTCGATGAGCTCGGCCGCTACCGGCCGGAAATCGAGGTCCTGCTGACGCCGGACCGCGAACATACCGGCACCAACGGTCTTCGCCTCGTGCCGCCGCATGCCATCACCCTGCGCTTCGGGGAGGACAGCTTCAATCTCCACCTGGACGAGGCACGGCGCGCGAATCGCAGCGTCGAGGTCAAGGAAGTCGAGGGGTTGCGCTACGACCTGGACCGCCCGGCTGACATCGTCGCGTTCATGCAGCTCGATCGCCAGACGGCGACGCGCGAGCTGCTCACCGAGCTCGAGGTCGCGGAGCGGGTTCTTGCTACAACGCCGCCCCGCGGTTGAGCCCGGTCTCGATCTATCCGGTTCCAGGCCTTCCCGAAATCTCTCGAGGTGCGGCGCTCGACCGGCTGATCGTCGACGGGTTGACGCGGCTTGGACTGTCCCTCGAGGCCGGCGACGTGGTCGTCGTCACGCAGAAGGTCGTGTCAAAAGCGGAAGGCCGCGTTCGTTCCCTAGGTGACGTGCAACCCTCGGCTCGGGCGATGGAAATCGGGCACCGGATCGGCTTCGACCCTCGGCACGTCGAGGTCATCCTCGACGAGTCGGTTCGGGTCGTTCGTGAGGCGCCCCGCGTGCTGATCACCGAGACCCGCCATGGCTTTGTTTGTGCCAATGCGGGGGTCGATCGCTCGAACACCGGCGGGCAGGATCTTTTGGTCGTACTCCCGGAAGACCCCGATGAATCGGCGGGCCGGCTGCGCGACGGACTCGAGGAAATCACTGGTGTCATGCTTGGGGTCGTGATCTCGGACAGTTTCGGACGACCGTGGCGCGAGGGGCAGGTCAATGTCGCGATCGGGGCCGCCGGCGTCGTGGCGCTGCGCGACTATCGAGGCGATCGCGATCCAGCCGGGTACCAGTTGCAGGGGACCGAGCTGGGGGTCGTGGATGAGCTGGCATCCGCGGCGGAGCTGGTGATGGGCAAGCTCGACCGGGTCCCCGTGGCGCTGATCCGTGGCGCCCAGGTGGCCGGCGAGGGAACCGTGCGTTCGCTCCTTCGGAATCCGGCGACCGATCTGTTTCGGTGAAGATCGGCCTGATCGCGGACACCCAGGGCAGCTTCGACGTCCCCGCCCTCCTCGCGCACGTCGCCCGGGAATTCGCCGGAGTGGACGAAATCTGGCACGCGGGCGACTGGGGTAGCGAGGACGTTCTCACCGGGCTGCGCGGCCTGGGTCGGCTTGTCGTCGTAAACGGGAATGCGCCCGACGATTCCCGCTACCCGATGACGATCGAGGGCACGATCGGGCGGTGGCGCCTGGGAATGGTCCACGACCTCGCCAAACGGCCAGCACGCTGGGCGGCAGGCTTCAACGTCATCATCCACGGCCACACCCACCGCTGGCGAGACGAGGTGATCGGTCGCACCCGCTTCATCAACCCGGGGACCGCGACCCGTCCGCAGTTCGGGGGCACGGAACGGACGATGGCGCGCCTCACATTCGCCGGGGACCTGATCGTCGAGAAGCTGATCGTGCCCAAGTTCGCCAAAGCGTCGGGGAATATGATTTCGACATGAACGTAAGGGTCGTGCTCTTCGCCAAGCCGCGCGAACTGGTCGGCCAGCCCAACGTCGAGTTGGCGCTCCCGACGGGGGCGACCGCCGCCGATGCCTGGAGCCAGCTGAGCACTCGCTACGACCTCGGGCCGCTGCCCCGATCCTTCCGCTGCGCCGTGAACTCCGAGTATGCCGGGTGGGATGACCCGCTGAAGGAGGGCGACGAACTGGCGGTGATTCCGCCCGTGAGCGGAGGGGCCATTGGGGAGCGCCACGGACTGGTGGCGTTGCTCGAGGAACCGCTCGACCCCATGGCGATCGCCGAGCGGGTCCGTAGCAACGGCGATGGCGCGCTGGTCGTTTTCGAGGGAATCGTGCGCGAGCAGTCGCGCGGCAAGCAGGTCCGAGCGCTCGTCTACGAAGCCTACGGCTCTATGGCCCAAAAGCAGATCGAGCAGCTGGCCGACGAGGCCGCCCGCCGCTGGCCGATCACGAACCTGGCGGTCGTCCATCGTACCGGCACGCTCCAGGTGGGCGAAGTTAGCGTGGTGATCGCCGTGGCGGCGCCGCATCGGGGCGCGGCGTTCGATGCCTGCGAGTGGCTGATTGACGAGCTGAAGCGCACCGTGCCGATCTGGAAGAAGGAGATCTATACGGAAGGCGAGGCCTGGATCGAGGACCGTCCCTAATTCCGGCCAGGATCTCTAAAATACGGCGCGACGCGGGAGTAGCTCAGTTGGTAGAGCGCCTGCCTTCCAAGTAGGTGGTCGCGAGTTCGAGTCTCGTCTCCCGCTAATTCTTGAGCTTGAGCTCGCTTGGCCCGGGCTTCTCGGTTTACTGGATGCCAGCCATTTCACGTCGGCTTGGGCACCTGTCACACCTACGGCCGCTCTGCTCCGCGGCCACATCTTTTCGTGCACGAGAGCGTCATCGGGCCTCGATTCGCCGCCCGGATTGTCGCTGAGGATCGCGTCGCCGATATTCCCGCCGTCATCACCGAGTCGGAAGGCAGCGCCCATCTGACCGGCTATCACCAGTTCCTGTTATCGCCGGATGATCCGATCGGGACCGGCTTCCTGATCCGATAGCCGCGGGGCTGGACAGCCCAATTGGATCGCGCTACCGTTGGCCCACGGGGGCGTAGCTACCTTTACGCTGCCCGAAGTCCGGTTCGCGAAAAATGGCGATGTCAGCCTCGCCTATCAGGTCGTCGGCGAGGGCGAGATTGACCTGGTCTTCGTGCCCGGATTCATATGGCACGCCCTCGCCGGCTGGGAGGAGCCCCGCCATGCGCGCTTCCTGCGGCGCCTAGTCGTCATGTATTTTGCAGTCCTACGACCGCGATCTCAAGGTCTGGGCGATCAATCGCGAATTCGGCGACATCGCAATTCGAAATACCATCAGAGTTCCGTTTGAGGGCGGATTCTTTGATGTTATCGGGGATGGGACTTCCTCGGAGCTCGGCCCGATCGATCCTGCGAGGCTCAGGCGGCCGGGCGATCGAAAGCGTGTGGAAATACGGTATTGAGATCGAGATACGAGATGGTATTGCCCCAGGAGCCTTCTGGGACGATGCCGATTCGACGCCATAGCACGTCCAGGTCGCCCTTGGCCCATCTCGCCGCATAGAAGGACAGCAGGCAACGGCCGTCCCGGCCGAAGAACAGGGCGGCCGGCGGCGGCAGCGCTTGCGAGACTTCCTGCTCGATGCGGCATAGAACGATGCGTGAGATGTCCTGGATAGGCACCGGCTTCGGCTGCTCGAACCACTTTTCCAGTGTGATGGTTCCCGCCGCGACGACGATCCGGGATCCGTCATATTGCCGCATTGCATAGAGAGACATTGCCAGGCCAATTAGAGGGATCAGAACGATTAGCCAGTACAGGAGCGAGTGTGCGACGCTGTCCCAGGCGAGGACGACGACAAGAGCGGTAACGCATAGGCCGACGAGGGGAAGGCCGAATCGTATGGGCCGCTGGCGCCCAAGCAGGTGAGCGAACGGCCAGGTTGGCCGGAGGACAAGCATTTGAGGGTCGAACGGCGCACCCATGAGCCTGCGGTTGAAACGGGAGACTTGAGAGATTCCAGCACGGGCCGGGCTTCCATGAGTCAGTGGCACCGCGGATCAAGCGCGAGGCGGTATCAGCGTAGGAAGGTGAAGAAGCGGTCGTTCGGCCTGAACTCGACTGGCGGCCCCTTTAATAGGGCGACGCCCGCGATGACGACGGAGATCCGCGGGGAAAGGCCAGCTCATCGCCTACGGAGGCGGCTCTGAAGGCGCTGGTCGGCACCTTGGGCCACGGGGGACCCATACCCGGCTTGCCCTTTAGGGCATACGTTTCGACACCGGAAGCAGGCTCGGCGTCCCTTTACGCGCACCGCATGGGGGCGCACCGTGAGGTCGATGGGTACCGGAGGCCTGCGGTCCGACCACGCCCGCACGGAAACGCGGAAGCCGCCCGAAAGCGAGCAGCGGCCTCTGCCGAACCCTCGCCAGGATGAGCCGTTGTGGAGGGGGGCCGGGATCCTGCGTTTGCAGCGCCTCGCGGGCAACGACGCGGTCTCGTCCTGGATCGCGTCGGTGCAGCGCAAGGGACTTGGGCCGGCGCCCGCGCCAGCGCCGCCTGTCGCCGGACCCGAGCAGGCCGATGTCACGGCGTATGACGGCGCGAAGGGCCAGCACGACACGAATCGCACGACGCTGCTCAAATTCGTGAATCAGGGGTGGGACCAAAAGAAAGACCGGATGCTAAAGAACTCATGCGAGTGGGTACGCAGCGGCCGGATCAAGATCTTTCCCTTAACCCCAACGCACGACAGCGCGGCACGCGCGGCCACCGCCGGCAAGGCTTCAGGTGCGGCGTATTTCTCCTATCCCGCCGGCGATCTGATGAGCCCGGCGGTCTATTACAAGCGAAAGGCTGCGGCGGACGCCGCCTACGACAACACGAACGTGGACTTCGAGGACAGCACGACGGTGGACGGTTTCCAAAACCCGGGTGAGATTGCGATCATGCAATCGGCGATTGACAAGGGACGGCAATATTTGTGGGGCGTGCTGCGGCACGAGATCCAGCACGCGGCCGACTTTCACGCCGGCACTGCCCTCGACCGCTACAAAACGGAGTTCCGGGCCTACTGGCTTGGGAGCCGCGAGTACAACGCCATTTCGCCGACCCGGCAGGTTCATCGCAAGGGCTGGGATTGGAACGCCCGCCAGTACGCGATCTTCAAAAACCTGCATACGAGCGCGGACTATGCCTACGTTAAGACGGCATGGGACGCGGAAGCCGGTAAGCCGCGCGCGAACCGGATTTTTCAGCAGGCGGTGGTGGCGTTCAACCGGCCGGAAAGCATCAACCCGGCGAACTCGATCAGGATCGACGACTTTTACAAGAAGCTGCAAGCAACCTCCAAGGCGGACTGTGACGCCGACACCGCCAAGGCGCCGAACGCGAATGTCGCCGCCCTGCGAGTAGTTGTCGCGGCGCTCCGAAAGGCCGAGCGTGGCGACATGCGTGGCAACCCGGAGATCGCAGCCGCCCTCAAGGACCACCTCAAAGGCCCAGTGCTCAAGGCGATCAAGAAGGTGCTGGCGGCGAAATGACGATGGTCCAAGTTGCTCCCCGACCTGTTCTCAGCGGCGATGGCCGGGCTGGCGTGGTGGTCTCGGGCGGCGCCGCCTATCTCATCTGGAGCGACGACGGGGCGATCGAGCGGCTCGAAACACCGGACGAAGCCACCATTGCCGCGCTTACGCTAACGGCGTCGAGATGCGCGGTGGCGGGGGACGACTTTCTTTCTCTGTATCAAATTGGCCGGCCGAGCCGATTGCTGAGCACCGTGCGGATCGATGGGCCGCTGGCGAGGCTGGCGGTCGACGACGACCTCGTGGTGGGCATCGCGAGCGACGAGGACGACCGAGCCACGCTGAGGGCCTGGGGAGGAAGCGGCCTGGCCGGCCAGCGAGGCTCGGCGTCGCTCGGACCAAGCGCGGTCGACGAGGTTCAGGTCGATGGGCATCGGGGGCGCACTCTGGTCTGGGGCTTAAAGGGCTCGCGCCCCCAGCAAGGCGACGGCCAGTTCTTCGTCAGCATCTTCGAGCTACGAGGCGACGACTGGCCGGAGGTCTGGCACGGCGAGGGGGCGCCGCGAAAGCCCAATGGTTTCCTGTTCCCGCTTGCCGACGGTGCTGTCGGCGCCTATGACGAAAGGGCGCTGATGCTGCTGCGGCCATCGCCACAGCCCGGCGGTACTTGGAAGCCTGCGTCGACATTCCGATGGGGGAACCTGGAACAGATCACCCGGTCCCCGTCGGGCGCGCTGGTCGCCTGGTTCTGGAGTGATGAAGACGATGACGGCGCCGACCACGGCCAGGCGCGCGTTGCCGATCTGCCGAAGGGAAGGATCATCCAGGAGGTCGACATCGAGCGGCTTGGTGAATTCTCGACCCTGGCAGTGAGCGACAGCGGCGCACTGACCATGGCGTACGGTGAGCGTCCGGACCGGGTTGTCGTCTGCCAGGTTG
>Ga0209009_1000283_pt1 | contig 20283 bp, 21 predicted proteins | sample BlaSpr_A8_OM3_M2_FD_187979 | JGI IMG/M metagenome (GOLD analysis project Ga0209009, IMG submission 187979) | Forest soil microbial communities from Thunder Bay, Ontario, Canada - Black Spruce, Ontario site 2_A8_OM3_M2 (SPAdes) (version 2) | ecosystem: Environmental > Terrestrial > Soil > Boreal... | reverse complement strand
TTCCGAGCTGTCCCGCGTGCGAACTGAACTTGACCCACTGCGCATACTCCCAACCGTTTCGCCACATCCAGTACAGCCGAACCGCGAGTCTTCGGGCCATGGCTACCTTGGCGATGTTCCTTTGTCGGCGCATCGCCAGATGCACATAGCGTCGTCTCCAGTCCGCATCACAGCGTGCTGCGGCTTGGGCTGCTTCCACCAGCAAGAAACGCAACAAAGAACTGCCTTGCTTGGTGATGTGTCCCAGCCGTTGATGACCGGCACTGGAATCCTCCTCAGGAATCAGTCCCACATAGCTGCCGATCTGCTTGCCCCGACGAAACCGCTTCGGAGTTCCGATGATGAGCACGAAGGCCAAGGCCGTCAGTGGTCCTACGCCCGGATGCGTCATCAGCCGCAGCACCTCCGGCCACTTCCTGGCTTCCCGCTCGACCGCTGCCGTTAATTCTTCGATCGTTGGGTTCATGCGGTCCAGCAGCTCGAGCAGATCCTTGCGACGCCGGGAGGCCCAGGTACCGAGCGCAAGCTTTTCCAGCTGGGCTCTTCCTTGCGCGCTCCACAGCTTCTTCTTCCGTCGCTGGCCTTCATTCATCGCCAGGGCCTGCAGCTGGTTCATGATCCGCGTGCGCATCTGCACCAGCCGATGCCGGTGCCACAGCAGTTGTCGCAGGTCACGATTCTCCGGATTCGGTACCCAGATCCGAGGAAAATTATTTTCCCGCAGCAGTCGCAGCAGCAGTCGGGCGTCCTCCCAGTCGGTCTTCTGTTTGCGGACGCGTTTAGTCTTAATCTGGGCCGCATCGCCGATCCACAGCTCCATACCGAGTTCCGCCAACAACCGCTCGAACCAGCGGGAGTAGCCCGTGGCCTCCATCCCCACTCGTACGCTCGCTCCTCGCGTCGCTAGTTCCCGATAAAACTTCTCGGCTTCTCCTGCACTGTGGTTCAACTGCCGTTCCCCATACTCTCCTGTTTCTGTGTCTACAAACGCGATGTACTGATCGCTCGGGTGATAATCCACGCCTATAATGATCATGTCGGCTCCTTTCTCTCGAGCCAATGGTCTTCGACAAACCACAGTGTACTCGGGTCTAAGGAGCCGGCGTTGTTATGCAATCAAGTAATCGGCGCCGCGCACGAGTATCAGGACAGCCGCATCGTTCAGCACGTTAAAGAAGTCGATGCTGGCCGGCATCACACCCCCGAGGATCACCATCAGCACAGCGTGGTTCTGGTCCACTCCCTTGAACAACCGGTAAAGAGCCAGCACGAGGAGGATCAAGATGGTCCCGGAGAACAGGTCGGTGACGATGCCGAGACGGAAGAGCGTCTCGTGCGCGGCAATCTTGTGAACCGTCGCGGCAGCGTCCCCACGCACAAACAGAGTGCTGGGAATATAGATGAGGCGGAAGGGGGCGGCGATAACAAGGAGTAAGTACAGGAATCCAGCGATACGCCCTGGGTTTTTTGTCGAGCGCATGTGCCCTCCCTTGTAAGATTCATACGAGAATGAGTGCAATGGCGATACTTCGTCAACGTCGGCTTTTGCGCTCACGACCGGATTTGTTGTCTTCATCTCGGCCCGAGTCACGGCAACTCGGAAGTGACTTCACTTCCGGTAAGCGTTAATCGGAACTTAGGAAAGTGTTTCGGAGTTTGCCCATGTTGCGGGAATCGCCCTTTCTCAGGCGATAGTTGTCGTTTGTCGTAGCTATTTCACGCAGGAACGCGTACGGTCGAAGTGTCTCACTAGCATCCTGCCGTGGGCATTTCTTCTACCCACGGCTCCCTGCGAAATCGGACAGCACTCCCCGCTGTGCGTAGGACCCACAGCATTTTCGCAATACCAAAAGTCTTGCGTCGTGCCACGCCATTTGCCAAGGTCTCATATGAACCAAACAGAATGGTACAGGATATACACAGCCGCTCTTCTCGAATGCGATTCGGCGAAACTCCCTATGCGAATTCGTGAGGCGGAAACTGCTATCTTCACTCGAATCTGGGAGCTTGCTGAAGATTCCGATTCTTGTCACGAGCGAGAATCGATCTCAGATGCGCTATTCGGGCTGCGCACTTTGCAAAAACCCTTGCTACGTTACTCCGGAGCCGCGCAAGCAGATCGCTCAGATCATTTTCTTTCGGCTTCGAGAGCGCCCTCACCAAATCGGGCCGAGGAGATCAACTGCCAGAGACAATCAAAACCGGAACCGTCTTGATTAAGGACGGAACGCTGTTGCCAGACGGGCTGCAACTCGAAAGTGAACCGTGTGCCAAGGGTTGGAGATTAGTGAAGAACCTTGATGGGAGCGGATTGGATCGGAAAATCCACGAAGCTGGATGGAACTTTTTCTGCATAGCGGGTGAGATCAAAAGAACGGTCTTCGGTTTTGGCGCAAAAGACAATGTGCGCAGAACGGTGAAGCGACTGCTTATGAATCTAAGATTAGAGAATTTCAATAGTCTGGAAATTATGCATGTTGAGAAGAAACGATTTCTAGGATTTCCTTATGCGACTGTCTGCGCCCATTCCCGTCACATCCAGGAAGACGTGTTCCTTTTGTTTGCCAAGGACGTCGCGATTAGACCGAGCTGAATAGGCTTCCCTTAGAATCGAGTCAGAGAGGAAAGAAACAGAATTTACAGAAAGCTTCAACGGAGGTAAAGGAAATGACAGCAGATGTGACTGGCCCGCACACTCCCATTCTGGCGGAGGGTTCGGGAGAGAAAGAAATCGTGAAGAGCGGCATTATGATGCCTTACACGGTCAAAGAGAAGCCGAAAGAAAACCAGGTGCTGGAGATCGCAGGCGTCGAGCTAGATCAGGTGAAACAGTTGCCGCTCGATGCCACAGTGCACGAACCGATTTCATCGCGCATTCAGATCGACAAGGAAGGTTATCTAATTATCAGCGAAGAGGAACACCTCGCAACACTCTCTGGGACCGCCAGAGTGGCGTCCGGCAACAAACCTGCTCTCCAATCTAAAGCTCCTCAACCAGAGGGTGTATTCCATTGGCAGGACAAACTGTAACTTTTGAAAACTCGAATCAAGGAGCTTCCCAGGCATGGCTGACAGTCAATGGCGAACTTTGTACCAAGCTGCTGTTTTCGAGGTCGATCCGGAGAAAGTCGAGGCTCGTGCTAAAGCAGCCGAACTCGCAATCAACGCGCACGTCTTTTCCGATCACCAACATATTTCCGGAGCCGAGCGCTCGGATATGCTACACGCGCTAACGGCTTTGGGTGTGTTGAAACTGGAAGGCGAGGCGGTCGGTGATCCCAAGCGTGACCGGAAGAGTTAGCCAGACACTGGAACACTAATTCCTGGCTCGATGGCTTCTCGTAAAACACGCGCGTGTTGCAGAGGCAAAGTAGCATGGCAATGTACTATCTTAGCTTTAGATGTGACCTGTGCGAAGAACTTGCAGTCGCTGCGATAATTGGCCTGGACACGCGCCGGCAAGAAGAGATCTTCGCTCCCAAGACAACCTATCCGGCCAGTTGCCAGAATGGGCATCGCTCTACCTATTTCCTGAGTCAGCTAATGATGGTTCACCGGAAACTTTCGCCAATCGAGCGGCAGAGCGAACCTGGACTTCTCGGAGACCGGAGATTCGTAGACATGTAGTGAGTCCGCACGCGGCACAGCATAGGCTGGGTTGAATTTAGGAGAAACGAAAATGGACGAGAAAATCGAACGGCCATGCCCTAAGTGTGGAAGCAGAGACGTGTGCAGATCGCGTCGCCACGGAATCGGTGAACGCTTGTTAAAATTCCTGATGATAGTTCCATTTCGATGTGAGGTTTGCAACGTGCGATTCTTTCAATGGTCGTAACATAAAATGAATTTTCTGCTTGGAATCTGTTTCAATGAAACCAACGAATTTGCGGCAGTCGGAATTAACGATATCTTAAAATCAAAAGAGGAACACTAAATATGGGATACGGTAAGCGTGACAAAAGAGAGAACAAATCGGGACGAGCCGGATTTGTCGATGCTCGACTCGAAGAGCTTCGCCGTCGGTGGGAAGATGCCACAGACGAGAGAGAGAAGAGTGAGGTGTCGGACCAAATTCGCGAGTGGCAATCGTTTAGGCCAGAACGATCCGAACCCTCCCGCGGTGGACGTTAAGAAGGAGTAACGCAATCAATCAGAGGTCGGACAGCATTTCACTGAATATGAATGTACCGCGAACTACCCAGTTCAACTGGATTGTCGCACAGGAATCAATCGCGAGGGGATGCGATTAGCATTCGTTTTGTACGGTAGAGGGCAGAAGAGCCTTCCAGGCCGTGAGACGCTTAAGCATGGCAACCAAGGGCACATACCGCCGAGCCACTACGTCTCTCTATTTAATCGAAAGCCGCGAAGCTGAGAGGAAGTTGACCGAAGCAAGAAATAAAAAGAAAGCGCTTGCTGCGAAACCTCCGAAGTCCCGTTAACCCGACATTAAGTCTAATCAGGTCCAATTAAATTTCTTCAGTGGAAGTTCACGATTGCAATGTGTTCTGTTCATCGAAGCGTCGCTGAACCTGCGAAGCGTCGTGCTCTTGCTCGGTGAGCTTTAGGGGGTTTGGGCAAGTCCACACGCGCGTGCATCACTTGGTCGCGGTAGGGACGACCATCGCTGATCGCCCCCGGCACAGAACCGTACGAGCGGCATTACGGGCCCGAGTAGGACGCTTTCGGGCGCTTCGACATCTTCGACGTCTTCAACAGTTTCAACGCCCCATTACGAACGCTTCGGACCAACCGCATTCGAACGCGCTGTAAATTCCCTTGTGGCGGCTGGGGACATAAACCTCGATACCAAACGCCCGGCGCGAATCAGGAGGGTGGCTTAAAGACTGGGTACACACGGGGACAATTGCGTGGGGACAAATGGGGACAATTGAAGTGCCCCCAACACCTCAAAGTGTCCCCACACACCCACGCGTGGGGACAATGGGGACAGTCGATCTCGTACAGTTTTCGGATTCTCAAAATGCGGCGACGAACCTCAAATCCGGGTTAAGTGAAAACAGACACGGATTTAACTGCCTCTGATTGAGCCAGATGCAGCGCATTGTATTGTTCCGACGCACGGCTGGTAAAAAGTTGGACTGCATCCAATAATGGATATATAATGGTCCATATATGGAGTTGGCGCGGAGGGCAGTATGGCGACAGCTAATCAACTAGCCAGCACAGGCATTGCTTGGGAAAAACCCGTCGATCTTTCCAATAAGGACGTGCTGGCACGATTGAGTCCTTCAGCAGTGAAAGCGTTCTTGATGATTAGTGAAGTTTGGAAATTGCGTGATGAAGACGCCCGGCAGGTACTGGGTGGCATATCGAATGGCGCATTTTACGAATTGAAGAAGAAGTCGCGCGCCACTCTTGACCAAGATCGAATGACAAGGATTTCCGCGCTGATCGGAATTTTTAAGGCGTTGAACATCCTGTATAGCAAGAACCTCGCCGACCGTTGGGTTCAGTTGCCAAACGAAAATCCAATGTTTGAAGGGGAGACTCCTCTCACGTACATGATCAAAGGTGGCCAGCCCGCAATGATGCGCGTCAGGCAACTTCTGGATTCTCGCCGCGGCGGACGGTAGGTGCGACCTCACGTCTCCGATATTTCTCAAGATGACACGCATCGTCTAATACCCTCCAGACATATCACTAAGGATCGCAGCGTTCTCACTCGATTGACAGATGATCCTGACGAACTGAATGCACTGTTCGAACTGGAGGGAGCCACAAACGATCGTCTCCTCGGCGAAGCTGGAGTTCTTCCCGGCATTACGGTGCACGAGCTCGTGTTTGGTCTCTCTTACTCCCATATTGTTAATGCTGCGTTTACGCACGCCAGTCCGCTTGGAAGCCGTTTCAACGGAGCGGAACGGGGCGCGTGGTATGCAGCATTTTCCCGAGAGACCTCCGAGAAAGAAGTCGCATATCACAAGATGAAGGAACTGCAGGAAATCAAATGGCAAGAGAAAGAGATTTTTACCTATGTTGATTTCCTTACGGACTTTCGGGGAAAGTTTCACGACATTCGGAATGATCCGAACTTCCAGAATTGTTTGAATCCAAACAGCTATAGCGACTCACAACGATTGGCTAGAGAACTTCTTGAAGTTGGATCGGCCGGTATCATTTATCCCAGCGTAAGGCACCAAGTAGGGACGTGCATCGTTTGTTTCAGGCCGGCGTTAGTTAACAACGTTCGGAAAGGTGCCTCGGTATCAATCGCATTTGACAACGCGTTTGCGGCACCATTAATCGAGGAAGCCGTCCAACCCAAAGATTAATACCGCTTCTGGCGCCACCGCTATTTTGTTGCGATGCGCGAGGAGTCCTTTCCCTCCTTCGTGGCCGAGAACGATGACAAAATTCGCCTTCCCGAGATTATTAGTGACACCGATTTCGATCCCCGGGCTTCCGATCGAAACCGCGTCGGGAGGAATTAAAGCGCCGCAGTATTTTGCTCCTGGGGTTGCAGGAGATCACGGTGAGCCCATCGCTCAATTTTTTCAAATCGGCAATTTTCTTTATCCAAACAACCTTCCCGCCAACGCTCACGGTAACGGTTACACCGATCCAAATTTTCTGATTCCCCCCGCGATCGAAGCCGTAACGGTGGACGGCGGAGCATTCAACGTTCGAGAGGGAAACAACTCGGTGGCTCTCGCCGCCACGTACGTCCCAACTCAACGCCTGAATCACTTTGTATAACTCACGGGAGATTATCGCGACGCGGAGCTCGTGGCGGGTTGGAGCCCGGCAAATCCCCAGACCAATGCATGGATGGCGCTGGAGGCCTCCTACGGTAACGGATTCCTCGACCGCCTGGAACACCGCCAGCAATACAAATTAAACGGCCTGCGCGAATTCAAATTCGGCCGCCATCAATTGACGCTGTTCGGAACTGGCTATTACGGCTTGTCGTTTGTTCCAGGATTAATTCCAATTGGGTTTCCCGTTCCTAACGACACGATTGACAACCGTCAATTAGAACGCACGCACAATTTTATTCTGCTCGCTACTGACAACTGGAAGCTGAGCGACCAGCGGGAGTTATCTGTGTCCGGTTTTTTTCGCAACTACGCCCTCACGCTGCGCTCGAATTTCGGCGCTGGACTAATCCAGCAAAGTGAAAATCGCAACATCGTGGGTGGTAACACGATTTACTCACAAAGCATCCGTCGCTGGCTTTCTTTACTGGCTGGAATGGACCTTCGTCGCGACGCGCCGCGCAACTTGGATTTGAAACATATCGACCCCGCCGGCATCTTCGAGCCGGTCACAAGCAATAATTTGACGCTTTCATTCCTTGAGCCGTTCGTTTCACTGGACGGCACGCTGACCAAGTACCTTCACTACGACGCCGGAGTTCGCCAGGAATTCGTTTGGATGAATAACCAGGACTTGATCAATCCACAAAATTCGTTCGATAAACTTGCCACATTGACTTTGCCCAAAGCGACGCTGACGTTCCTGCCTCCGGAACAAACCTGGCTGCCCACTGTGGCCTTCAGTTACGGCGAAGCGTTTCACACCGAAGACCCGCGAATCGGAACCGGAAGCCAAACGCCGGCGCTCCTGGCTCCCTCGCGCGCCTATCAACTCAGAATCTCGAAGATCATCGAGCAATTTCAGTTCAACATCACACTCCGGCGTGTCTGGAATTCCCAGGAGTTAGCGAAAATCGATCCGGACACGGGTTTGCAGGAAGACGTCGGCCCTTCTCTCAATCGCGTGATCGTAGTTTCCGCGCAAAGGAGTTTCTCTCGCGGCGCGATTTATATTTCCTACGCGCAAGCCGACGCACGCGACACGCAAACCGGCCAACCCGTACCTGAAGCCCCACGACTTATTTGGGACGCGGTCGGCTCTTACAACCATCTGCCGTTTAACTTTCAAGCGCGCGGCGAGTTCGAATATGTGAGGGCAAAACCTCTAGGCGACGACTTTGTCGGCAAACACGTTAGCGAAATTCGTGGCGCTCTGCTCAAATCCTTCAAGGACAATCGCATGTCGTTAGGAGGAAATTTCCTGATCGCCAGCGGCTACACGGGCCAAACTACAGAAACAATTCCGTTCGAACGCGGCTGCGCCATCGAATGCATCGTCGGAGTCCCGTTAAAATCCTATGTCAGCCTTAGCTGGACCTACTACTTCAAGAAATGAAGGCGAGGGGCTCCAGACAGATCAGCTCGTAACTCTTGACTAACGCCGTGGCCGGACAAGTGGATTGAATTCTCGCCGCGCGGAGCTTCGCCCGAATCGGAGGTTACTAGACACTATTTAGACACCGGGGAGCAAGCGTGAACGCGTACCGCTGGTATGACGGCACCTAAATACTTGCCACGATTGGAGAAAGCTGGTGAGCCGGGGAGGACTCGAACCTCCAACCCGCTGATTTCCGCAGAAACGCCATCGTGTTGAATCGTCTAGCCGTTATCTGTGTCTTGTTTCGTCTTTTAGGGCCGTGCTTGGGGGTTTTGTTCTCAAGTTGTTCTCAGATTCGGTAATTTTGACGCGTCAATAAACAGTACGTATTTGGCTAGCCAATGGAGGCGGAGATGAGTGAAGAACAAAAGACAACACCAGACGAAGATGAAGAAATGCCAGAATTCGTGCCGACTCGAGGTGAGCTAGCGGTACTCATGCATTTTTATGGGTACGAAATCGTTGCATATTATTGGTTCGAATTCGCGACAGGAAACACTGATTCTCCCGCGGATCCTCTCTTGGCATCCTGGCAGGCTCGTGCCGATGCGATTGGATATCTCCTCGGAGCGGAGAAAGTCCAAGAAGTTAAGGACAACGTTTACGAAAACGTCGGCCGTATGAAAGATCCGCGACTTTGGCATATTTTTCGGAACGGTGACGAAGGTGCCCGGGCTGAGGTCGCGACGGAGCAAGCGGAGCAAAAATATCCTGCGCTAAGAGACGACGCCCAAAAGGTCGTCACAGCACAGTCCGAGTCGCCTACCCAATTCTTAAAGCTTTCCAACCGCCTCATTAAAACTGGGGTACCTCGAGCGTAGGAGCTGAGCTATACCGACCGTTCGGACGAAGCCCGGAGATTTACCGACGACCCGAGTTGGCGTTTCGTGGGTGCCACGGCCCCTCGGGCCTGGGACATTTTTCTACCCGCAGACCAGTCAGCATAGTTTGCCGTTCGAGAGCAAGTAGTTGGCTGCCCCTGATACGGAGCGGGCATTCTCTCAGTTGTTGGGAAAACGAAACGCCACGGGGCGAGAGTCGTCGCTCATTGTGGCTCAAGCAAAAGGTCGGATCGTAGAACCGATCACCTGTCTATCGGTGAGAACACCGAACAAAAACACCGATCACGTGTTCGCTAAAGACGCTGTTCAAAGGCGGAAAAAAGGCTGATGCTCTTTGCTTAAGAGTCGTTAAAGGAACTACCGAAAACTCCATAAAACCAACGGACAGATGCCACAATTACAAGAGCGGACGTCGGGTCGACCACGAGGGTTAAGCCGACGCCAGCGTGCATTTATCCGAGAAAAGGTTCTCGGACTGAATGATAAAGACGCCGCGCTCGCCGCGGGCTACTCGCTCAGCGTCGCCGAGAACACCAAGCAAAAGATTTGGGCCAAACCACAAGTGTCAACGGAGTTTGAGCGATTGCTGGAAACCATCCTCAACGTCGCAATGTCGGCGAAACCCCGAAAGTAACGAATCGCTTCAAGCGAGAATCCTGTGATTCGGTCCATCAGATTCGTATCCGCCGTGAGATGCTGGCTTCACTCCGTCCTTTTTCCGACCTATTCGCTGAACTCGTTATGACTCTTGTCGCTGTTTTGTTCACTGTTCTCAGTGATGACCGAAAATCGGCCTTCCATCCGACCTTTTCTATGACACGAACGGTTAGGTCTGGCGCGATCGAAAGAGCAGCTTCAGTTATCTCCTTCCAAACCTTTCCGCAGCTTTTCCATCACCTGATCAATACCGAAGCTGGCTGGCGTCTGGCGCGGCGGGAAATCCTTGAACGTCATCAGGAACTTTCCGACGAACGCCTGCGCCGGAACGAGCACGTAAACACGATCAATCATCCAATGGTCGTAATCGGAAGCTTCGTACGAGGCCCGCTCATACGGATCGGCACGCAAGTCTTCGATCAAGGGCACGCGCAAAGGAATGAAGGGATTGCTCCACACGCCAAATCCATGCTCACGCTGTTCCAGGAAAACGAGTTTCCATTTCATGTACCTGAGCCCGGCGAAATCTCCGTCGTCGGTCCAGTAAAAAAACTCTTTGCGCGGGCCGGGAGCCTTGCCGGCCAGCATGTCCGTGAGGTCATAGCCATCGAGGTGGACTTTGAAGGTTCGCCCATTTGACTCGTAGCCCGTGAGCAGCTTCTGGGCAACATCGGGTTCGCCTGCAGCCGCCAGTAGCGTGGGCGCCCAATCTTCGTGTGAGCAGATGTCGTTGATCACCGTCCCTGGCTTGACCACGCCGGGCCACCGAACGATCATCGGCACTCGATACCCGCCTTCCCAGTTGGTGTTCTTCTCGCCGCGAAACGGTGTCGTGCCGCCATCAGGCCAGGAGAATGTTTCCGCGCCGTTATCGGTCGTGATGATCACGATGGTGTTGTCGGCGATGCCCAGATCATCGAGCTTCTTGAGCAACACGCCGATGTTGTCGTCGAATTCTGTCATGCCCGCGCCATAAAGGCCTTTGTCCGCAACCATGGCCTGATACTTCGGCTGCAAGTGCGTCCAGATGTGCATGCGCGTCGTGTTGTGCCAGATGAAGAACGGCTTGCCCGCTTTCACGGACTTATCTATATCCGCCAGAGTCGCGGTCAGAAATTCTTCGTCCGCCGTTTCCATCCGTTTCTGCGTCAATGGACCTGTATCTTCACAAGTCTGCTTGCCCCACGGACCAAATCGCGGGTCGGGCGGCGCAGGGTTGTCAGTGGCAATGGCCTTGCACTTAAACACGCCCCGAGGCCCAAATTGTGCATTGAACGCAGGATTTTTGGGATAGTCCACGTTCTCCGGCTCTTCTTCGGCATTCAAGTGATAGAAGTTTCCGAAGAACTCATCGAAACCGTGAAGTGTTGGCAGAAATTCATTCCGGTCGCCAAGATGATTCTTGCCGTTCTGGAAGGTCATGTAGCCTCGACCCTTCAGTAGATCAGCGATCGTGGGATCCTCAGCGCGCAAGCCGAGATCAGCGCCGGGGAGGCCGACTTTCAGCAATCCCGTACGGAACGGACTCTGCCCCGTAATAAACGCAGCCCGTCCGGCCGTGCAGCTCTGTTGCGCGTAATAATCGGTAAAGATCGCGCCCTGTTGCGCCACGCGGTCAATATTCGGCGTGCGATAGCCCATCAGCCCCATGTTGTAGGCGCTGATGTTAGAGTAGCCGATATCGTCGCCGAAGATCACGAGGATGTTGGGTTTCTTCTGCCGTGCTTTTGCAACAGGCGCGCCTGCCATCACGAAAAATGCGCCAACCATCGCTAATGCGAGGCTTATTCTTCCAAACCGCTTCATAAGTGCCTCCGTTGGTATTGTTGTAAGACCTGAACAACTCCAAGAGGGGTGTTCACGGGTGAGATCCCATCCCAGTTCGACTCGTGCAAGACTGTATCGGCGAAGGCAAGGCGATGGAACTGTCAAAACTAACAGGTAACCGGCTCGGCCAAGGCGATTTAGGCCACATTTGCATTCCCGGACAAGTTCAGTACTCGGACGCGACTTGTAGTGCATCTATGATTTCGACCCGAGAGGCCGAGTATCCGGCAAAGTGTCTTTGTGATCGAAGTTCGAGGAACACAGCCGAATATTTTCGGAGGCCGAAGGCATGTCCCTCTCATTGCCCGTGAAACGTTAATCAGCGAACCCTAGGCCCAACCCTTTGAGCATCCCACTCTTGCTGTTATCAAGAACTTCGCCTTCTACCTTTTAGCCGGTAATACGACTAATCCGTGCAAGTGGAATTGAATTGATACGCCCATCAGCGAGCAAATCGCGATGACAGCCTCATGGCTCTAACATTCCGCGGTATGGAAACTTCACCTAGACCGTCCGCTTCTTGCGTACAATACTCCCGTCACATCGCGTTGGCCCCTTTATAGAAGGGAACCATGTTAATAATCCGCGTGAGACTGTCCTTCATCCCATGTGCGTTACTGACGCTGTTTTCCGCATATCTTGCTGCGAGTACATCTCAAGCGAATCCGCAATCACAAGCCAGCCCGCATCCAGCAGCCGCGATTCCTAAAACGGATGCCGAGCAGTCGGCTTCTTCTCTCGCATTGCCGGAGAGCTTTGAGCGGGAACTTGGCGATCTGGATGGTATGGAGACGAGGCATCAGATTCGCGTTCTAGTTGTGCCCAGCCGTTCCGGCTTCTTTTACGATAAGGGCCACCCGCAAGGAATCTTCTTCGAAGCATTCGATGAATTTCAGCGGTTTGTGAATGAGAAGGTTAAAACCGGAACCTTGAAAGTTAATGTTACCTACATTCCGGTCAGGCCGGAACAGTTGGAACACGCTCTCCTAGAGGGTGTCGGCGACATCATAGGTTACCCAGTGATTGTGACACCCGAGCGTGAGAAAAAAGTATTGTTCACAAGCCCCATCTACTCACATGTGAAGCAAGTCATCGTGACCGGACCGAAGTCGCCGCCTATCGCCGACCTCGAAGATTTGAGCGGGAAAGAAATCTACGTCAATCCTCTGACTGCTTATTACGAGAACCTTCAGCATGTGAGCGAACTATTTCAAAAAGGGGGCAAGCAGCCGATCTTGATTAAGAGCGCCGATCCCAACTTGACCGATGAGGACCTACTTGAAATGGTGAATTCCGGTTTGCTTCCCGCAACCGTGACGATAAGTGTCCGCGCCGACTTCTGGTCAAAAATATTTCCGCATCTTACCGTTCATTCGACCGCCGTCTTGAAAGAAGACGGCGAATTGGCTTGGGCCACGCGCACCGACAGTCCCGACTTGAAAAAGTTGCTGGACGAATTCATAGAGGGCCGAGAATTTGGCACGTCGTTTGGCAGCACTTTGGTGCGTCGCTATCTGCAAAACACCAGATGGGTGAAGGATTCAACATCCACTGAAGAAATGAAGAAATTTCAGGCTTACGTGCGCTTCTTCCAGAAGTATGCTGCTGAATACAATTTCGATTATCTGATGCTGGTTGCGCAGGGCTATCAGGAGTCCCTTCTGGACCAGAGCCGAAGGAATCCGAGCGGAGCAGTCGGCATCATGCAGGTAATTCCCAAATACGCGGCCGCGCCGCCTATCAGCATTAACAACGTGGACGATGCGGAAAACAACATTCGCGCCGGTGCAAAGATGCTGCGCAACATCGCGGACACTTACCTCAATGACCCCAAACTCGACAGCTTGAACAAAACTCTCATGGTCTTCGCGTCATACAACGCTGGGCCTACCAGGATTGCGCGCTTGCGGAAGCAGGCGGCCCGTCAAGGCCTCGATCCCGACAAATGGTTCGGAAATGTCGAACTCGTGGTGGCGGAAGAAGTCGGACAAGAGACGGTGCAATACGTCGACAACATCTACAAATACTACGTAGCCTATAAACTCACACTAGAACAGAGCACGAAAGGATGAGCCCCAAGCAACACCTAATACCCGCGAATGAGTCTTGATTAACGCGCTGCTAAGAAAGGAGCGTCAAGTTTGACTGAAAATAGGCGATTTACGCCACGCTACCACGGTGACACCCATTTTCATGCTTCGTGGTGTGCCGAAGGCGCATGAGGTCTCACCGGAAAAGATCTGACCTGTTGGGGCGCTCGGCCAGGTAGCAGCGCCCCATGTGTTCAGCGGTTGTGGAAACTACTTGCGGGCTGGTGACGCTGTGGTGAGCGTTTCATCCAACGGCGCTGCTGCCGAGGTCTTGGATTGGCCCCCTTCAACGATGTCCTTCGCGCTAATCGATTTGCCATACAGCGCTTTGTTGGCATCATCATCGGAATCCATCGTCGCGCCTTCCAGAGATACGCCGGCAAACAGTCCACTGCTACGCGAATAAGTCAGAACGTCCACGTGCATTGCAGCGGCGTTGTAACCGGTGGCCTGAGCGCCGGTGGGTCCTGCTGCGGCTGCGGCGTTCGCACCGAGTTTGGTCTTTCCGTTCAGAATTTGTTCCGCACCGTTCTTATTCATCACAACCAGCACAAAGTCAGTCGCGGTGGAACCGAGTTGTACACCGATGCTGCCCTGATCGAGCTTGTACATCGTCGGTGTGCCCCACTTTCCGTTCATGTCGGCGCCTTCGCGGCAAACCAGAACACCGCGTCCATAGCTGCCGCCGATGCCGATGGCTATTTTCTTGACGCTGGGAAACACGACGACGCAATCCGCCTGGTCGAGGATGCTGGTGGGCAGGCCATTAGCGATAATCGCCCGCAAGACCGTGGCGGAATTCGAGATCCGCTCCTCTTCCTTCTTCTGAGCGAACAGGGGGGAAGCTACCGCTAAACACAACGCAAACAAGATCATTCTTTTTTTCACTTTTCTGTCCTTTGCTGCAAGATGTGATAATAGTGCCCAAACCGCTGACCGGTCGTAATTGTCAAAACTGACAGACTGAAGCGAGTCGAGCATACATCCAAGCATCTCGATGCGACGATTGTTTTACCGGCCCGTTGTTACCGCTCGCTGCGTGCGCCGGCAACTAAATCGCCGTTGCCCAGCCTCGTCTCTGGAAAGCGTGGTAAGTCGGCTTCGCATTTCAGCTATTGCAGGAACTCTAGACCGGCGCCTTTTGTTGGTTCCGTCGACAGGCGCCCGGAACGAATGGATGCCTTAAAGGCCAAAAAATCACGCTCCGCCTGGTCTGCGTATGCCGTTGAGTATTGGACCAAGGCCTCGTCAATCGTGTCTTTGGATCCCAGGTATCCGGCAATCATGGCCGCATCGCCTGCTTTTGCATGAGCCCGCGCGAGAGCCCAGCCGCACATGGTTGCGTACGCTTCGAGAGTGGAGGGTTTGAAGGTTTCAGGTTCTGCGGAAACCTTCATGTCGCGGAACTGACGGACGTAGTAATCGTGCCCGTACGCTGAGCGAAACCAGCCCAGAAAGATGTCACTTGCCGCCTGCATGAGACGCTGACCCGTTACAACCCGGATGCCCTGATGCGCAAAGCGGCTCTTGCCGTGTGGCGATTCCAGCACCGATCTGCGGGCTTCCTTGGCTTGTAGGAATAGCGGATCATCTTCTTCGGCGAGAAAGAGTAAGACATAGCAGCGCGTCCCGACGCTGCCGACACCAACAACTTTTATCGCAGAATCCTGAAATCGATAGCGGTCGAACAACTTGAGTCGGTCGGCCTGCAACGATTTCCGATATTGCTCAATCCGGTTCCAGTTAGCGTTCTCGAAATCTCGGATGTTTTGTTGGACATGGAAGAGGACCGGGGGGTTGTCCTTAATTTGACGGCGTCCGTCCACAACCGCAGTGAGCTTCGGAACTACGGCCTCAGAGGTTCGCGAGTGGGCCTGCTTCTGCTTCTTCGACAACCGGGCGAAGAAGTTCGGATCTTTCCGGAAATACTCTAGTATCGCGTCGGCGTTGACTTGTGTGTACCAGGTGTCGAGCACCGTCATTTCGGCGAATTCAGACATTCGTTCCCGATACGACGCAGCGGCAGCTCGAACAGCATTCTTCGCGATATGCTCGGAAAAGCGCCGATCCCTTGCCGCCAGCACCAGGCTGGCTCCCAGTCTCTTGATGTCCCATTCCCAGGGACCGGGAAATGTCTCGTCAAAGTCGTTAATGTCGAAAACCAGTGTTCGTTCGGGAGAAGCAAACCCGCCAAAGTTCATCAGGTGGGAATCACCGCACGCTTGAACTGTGATCCCTGAGACCGGCGTATTTGCAAGGTCCCGCGCCTGAATGATGGCTGCGCCGCGGAAGAATTTGAAAGGTGACTCAGCCATCCTCTGATACTTAACTGGGATTAGACCGGGAATTCGATCGACATCCGATTCTTCCAGTAGTTTGATTATGTCTTGAGACTTCGATCGCGGCTTCCACTCGGCATGCGCAGTGCGCGGGCACTTTTCGCGAAGCGCTTTGCCTTGCTTGTGTCTTTCACTCTTGCATAACGCGACAGCGGATTCCATTTTCGTTCTCGTTACTTCGATAAGTGTCGGGCCTCGGGCGAATAGGGCAATTTCTGACTATGCGTAGTCCCAATTAATTTCGCCGCTGTGGCCCCTATCTCGGAACAAATTGTGATTCTTGTTTGTGATTGCGTCAATCGCAGCTTTTGCATCCTCCGCTGTGCGGACGGTCGGGGTGCGCGAGCAGCAACTTCGTATTCATGAACGCCCTCCATCTCTATTCTTGATTGGCAAGCAAAGCCATATGAGCCGAAGTTCGGCGGAGCAGTCGCCTTAAGCTTCACAAGCGTCGCGATCCTGTTCGTTGCACGCGTACGTTGTTATTGGCAACAATGACAGTCTTTGTGTTGGCGTAAGAAACGATTCGAGGACCTGATGTTTTTTCGTTGTCTTAAATCAGCGCAAAGCGCTGAGCAAATCCTTCAAAATAACGACAAGCGGGATCTGCGTTAGAACTACTGGCAGCGCGGGTATCATTACTGCAGCTGCCAAGGTATAGATAGCTCCCTTGTCCGCGGGGAAAGGATTCAACTGTTCAATCGTCTCGTAAGTCTTGCTAAGATTAGCGAGGCTGGTGATCTCGCTTGCCTGGAGAAACTCGGACTCGTGTCCAGCACGATGATGAATCCATTTTTCGTGGAACTCCGTGCTGTGTAGCTGGCCCAGAATGCCGTATTCCAGGGTTCCTCGGCGGCGCAGGGCAGCCAGACGGGGAACAAAAAAAAGCACCGGCCCGAACGCAACAACAGCAATGATCATCACCAGTACGATCGCTTCCAGCTTGAAGTCCATCAGCCGAGCCCCATGACGAAGAATGTCGTTCCGCCATGTTGCTCCGATTACCGCTGTGGCGGCGAAGGCAACGGGGGCGAACGCTGCCACAGTTAGGCCAAGGAAGCCAAGGCCTCCGTGTTCGTCCGGGTGCGTCGGGACCAACCTCAAATTCCGGCCAGATAATTTAAAAGCAAAGAAGGTCCACATCAGCCATCTCCATAGGCTGAGACCCAGCAAGAATTGGAAAAGGGGCGCGCTCACCAGCACGGCGTACCAGCCTGCAACAGTTAAATGCAGATCAACACCGTCTCTGTGCCCAAGCCACGGCGTAGCGTCCACCAGCCCCTTGTATGAGGCGGCGGTGTGAACAATTAAAACCACCAGGACCACAAGCTCGGGAAGGAATGCGTCGCGAACACGTACTAGAGTTGCGATGACTCCATCGATGTAGGCCAGGTCAGCGGCGTCCAGAAGATCTACTTGCCGAATATGACGCATGACCATGCGGAAACGAGACTCCATAAAATATTCACCGAATAGCAGAACAGGAAGAGCGATCAGTAAGCGTGCATGAACACGATATTCCTTTACCAGGGATAACAATCCGTCGGGGTTTAGAATTGCGGTGATCAGAACCAGTGGCAGCCAGCCCACGGCTATCAGGAAAATAATGCGCCGGCCGAGATTCCATCGATCCGGGGAGATGAGTCTAAGGAATTGCTGGACTCGATAAAACGGACCGCCACGCACGAAAGAGATTTCGCTAGGTGCGGAGATGGATGCAGGATCCGTTTTAGCGTCCTCGTTCGCAGCACCGCCTGCGGGGGCGGCCCTTGCGAGCCGCCCGCCCCGGTTAGTTGCTGGGCCCTTTGGCCGCCGACTCAGCCTCGGCCATCCTTTTTGACATTTCCGCCTTGATTGCGTCGAGGTTGAAGCTCGCGCCCCGCTGCATCGGCGGGTAGTCGAGGAAGGTTTGGATTTCCTTCCCCATTACCTGTTGGACGAATACGAAGCGCCAGAATTGGTACTTGAACCAATCGAAGTATTGCTGCGCCCCGTCTTTCGTCCCGTTACTGGGCCAGCCCGTACGCTCGAATGGATCCAGTCGTAGGTTGGTGATGTAAGGCACATCAGGATGGGTCTTTTCACCCAGCCAGCCTTGGGGTTGGTCGATGAAGCGGAATTTGTAATCGTCGATGCGCACCGCGCCGACCGTACTTTCACCGAGATAGAAGATTTCATGGCGAATGGATGGGCCTTGGCCGGTGATCGCAGCCATCTGGTTGTAGCCATCCAGGTGGTTCTTGTAGGTCCGATCACCGATCATTTTTCCCTTCAGCAACTCTTCGGTGATATTCGGATTACCGGCCGCTGCGACGAAGGTGGGAAGCCAGTCCATGCCCGAGAAGATGCCGTTCTGCACCGAGTCCGCTGGCACGTGACCGGGCCAGCGAAGGAGCGCGGGCACACGGAAGCCGCCTTCGAGCACAGTTCCCTTGGACTGCGCGAACGGGGTCTGTCCACCATCAGGCCAGGTGAAGACCTCCGTTCCGTTGTCAGTGGTGAACAACACGATTGTATTGTTGTCCTCGCCCATGTCCTTCAACTTGTTCATCACGATGCCGACGTCGTCGTCCAGTTGCGCCATACCGGCTTCTTCTTCCGACCAACCATTTTGAGAGTTGCGTAGCGCTTCGTATTTCGGTGAGAGGTGAGTGACGATATGCATGCGGGTGGGGTTGAGCCAGACGAAAAATGGCTTGTTGTCCTGCTTGGCCTTGTCCATGAACTTGATGGAGAGGTCGCGAATCTCGTCATCCACTGTCTCCATGCGCTTGGGATAGAGCGGGCCAGCGTCTTCGATCTTCTGTTTGCCGACCTTTCCCCAGCGTGGCATATCGGTGGGGTCATCCGAAGTTGTCGCCCAGCAATGAACCATGTTGCGCGGACCCACGACGTTCAAGAGATCTTGCGGATAGTTGGGATGCGCGGGATCTTCCATTGCATCGAGGTGATACAAATATCCAAAGAATTCGTCGAACCCGTGAACGCAGGGCAGGAATTCGTTGAGATCTCCGAGGTGATTCTTGCCGAACTGGCCCGTGGCGTAGCCCATTGACTTCAGCACGGTGGCAATCGTCACTGCCTCGGCGGGTATGCCGATTTGTGCGAGACCGAGCGCGGCGTGATATCCCGCGACGGCAGCCGGCACCGCGAAGAGGACTGCGATCGCTGCCCGGATGAGCGGCGAGCGGACCGTTGTGAAGGCGATCTGCCCGGCAGCGAAGGTGATGCCGCTCGCGATCAGGCCGACGATGATTGCGCCGATCGGCCCGGAACCGCTGTGGTAGGTGGCGAACCCCGCGGTGACGCCAACAAAGAAGGGAAGTGCATTCACCGCGAGCGTGAACAGCAGCCAGCAGAGATATGCGAGGACGACGAAGCTTAAAACGATGCCGATAATAAGCATGGTGGTGGCTCCATGATAGAGTCGAACAGATGCGCCTCCCACCACCACCATGGCGCGGTGGTGACGATAGCCGATCCGTGTCGACTTTGGAATCCATTATTATGGATTGTCTGGATTGGAAGTGCGGCGGCGCTCATGCGCCGCCCTCGTCGAATTTCCAGACCGGGATACCGAGCTTCTTGGCCTTGTCGGCAAGATTCGCCGAGATGCCCGAGCCTGGGAAGACGATGACTCCGATCGGGAGGACGTCGAGAATCCGGTCGTTGCGCTTGAACGGGGCAGCTCTGGCGTGTCGGGTCCAGTCCGGCTTGAAGACGATCTGCGGCACCTTGCGGGTGTCGGCCCAGCAGGCGGCGATGCGTTCGGCGCCCTTGGGGCTGCCACCATGCAGCAGCACCATGTCGGGATGCTTGGCGTGGACCTTGTCGAGCTTGTCCCAGACCAGGCGATGGTCGTTGTAATCAAGCCCGCCCGTGAAGGCGATCTTGGGACCGGCGGGCAAGAGCACCTCGGTCTCGGCGCGGCGCTTGGCGGCAAGGAAGTCGCGGCTGTCGATCATCGCCGCGGTGAGGTGTCGGTGATTGACCATCGAGCCCGAATGCGGGCGCCAGGATGAGCCGGTGTGGTGTTCGAACTGGTCGGCGGCCTGGTCGCGGAAGAGCTCCATGGCGTTGCGGCGTTCGATGAGCGTCATCCCCTCGGCCACGAGGCGTTCCAATTCGACCGAGCGGATCTCGGAGCCGTCCTGTTCCTTCTGGCTGCGCTTCTGCGCATATTCGTTGTCGTCGAGCTCGCGCTGCACCCGGTCCGCGGCGCGGTGGAACAAGTTGACCGTCGACCAGAGCAGCGTCTCGAGGTCGGGTTCGAGGCGCGTATCACCGAGAGTCGCCATCAGCGCGTCGAAG
>Ga0209009_1000282_pt1 | contig 20294 bp, 24 predicted proteins | sample BlaSpr_A8_OM3_M2_FD_187979 | JGI IMG/M metagenome (GOLD analysis project Ga0209009, IMG submission 187979) | Forest soil microbial communities from Thunder Bay, Ontario, Canada - Black Spruce, Ontario site 2_A8_OM3_M2 (SPAdes) (version 2) | ecosystem: Environmental > Terrestrial > Soil > Boreal... | reverse complement strand
GTGGACGAGCATTTGCCGCGGTCGGCAGCCAAGGCCTAATACCCCGCCGACTTCAATTGGCGGCGGGGTTGTGGCCCTTGAACACGCGAAAGAGCAGCCAGAGCGACGGCGCGAGCACGACCATTCCCGCGGCGATCGTGACGGTCAGCGCGAGCAGCGTCGTGTCTGGCGCGGCACTGGCGTGGATCGTGAAGTCGGGGGGCACCAGCGCCGGCCACTGGCCGATGGCCCACGCCCACAGGACGAAGACGATCTGCGCCGCGACGGCAACCCGCGCGACACGCGGCGACCGGCGCCAGACGGCGAAGGCGGCAATCGGCCCGTTGATCAGCGCGATCAGCAATAGCCAGATGCCCCGACCGGTGAGCTCGGACCACAACAGCGGAGACTGGCGCCAGGCGAGGACGAGCCCGATGAGGGCCAGAACACCCGACACGATAGCGGCGCCGAGAGCGCGCTGCCGGAAATCCGCTTGCAAGGGCGGATCGCCCTCGGTTTCGACCATCAAGAAGGTCGCGGCCAGGTAGGCACACAGCGCGACGGCGAGCAGTGCCAGGTCGGCGGCCAGCCAGCTGATCCAACCGGTGGTGACGTTTGACCCGGGCGTCGCGCGGACGGAACCAACGGCGACGGCCGCGAGCGCGGCGCCCAGAAACGCCGGCGCGATGATGCTGGCCGCCCCGAAGGCGACGCCCCAGGGCGCGAGCTCGCCGGCCGCCTCATAGCCATGGGTCTGAAAGGTGAAGGCGGCGCCGCGCAGGATGATGCCCAGCAAGGCGATCGTGAACGGCAGGTAGAGCGCGATGCTGAGCGCCGCGAACACCGTGGGAAAGGCGGTGAACAGGCCGACGATCAGAAAGATCAGCCAGACATGATTCGCTTCCCACACCGGGCCCATCGCCGTCGCGATCGCGATCCGCTGGGCTCGTATGCGTGGACCAGAGGCGAAGAGATCCCAGACGCCGCCACCGAAGTCCGCGCCGGCGAGCACCGCGTAGGCGGTGATGACGAGCAAGAGAATCCCGGCGATGCCGTCGGCGAGCGTCAGGTCCGTCATCGGCGAGGCACCGCGTCGGCGGGCGCGCCCTGTAGACGTTCGCGTTGGGCGAGACGCAGCAGCAGTCGAGCCAGCGTGACGCCGAGTCCGATGTAGACCAACAGAAAGATGGCGAAGGTCGGGCCCAGCGCCGGTGTCGTGGTGGCGGCGGCCGAGGTGCGCATCACGCCGTAGATGATCCAGGGTTGCCGGCCGAACTCGGTGACGAACCAACCAGTTTCCATGGTCACGACACTGGCCGGCCCCGCGGCCACAAGGGCGAGCAGCAGCCAGCGGTCAAGTGGCGGTGCGCGCCGCCGCGCCGCGAGCAGCCAGTAGAGGACGCTGCCGAGCCCGAGCGCCAGGCCGAGGCCAATCATCAGCTGGTAGGAGAAATGAACGACGAGGACGTTCGGCCAGAGGTCGCGCGGAAACGCCTCCAGGCCCGAGATGGTGGCGTTTGGATTCCAGGTCGTTAGAAAGCTGAGCAGGCGCGGGATCTCGATCGCGAGCACGCTGCGGTTTTGGTCGGGCAGCGGCACCCCGCCGATCTGAAGTGGTGCGCCCGTCGTTGTGGGGAAGAGTGCCTCCTGGGCGGCAAACTTGATCGGCTGTTCGCCGGCGACGAAGCGCGAGCTCGCGTCACCGGTGATCCCGGCCAGCCCACTCGCCACGACCGCCATCGCCATCGCGAGTGGAAGGGCACGGCGGTGCAAGGCATCACCGTGTCCGCGGAGAAAGCCGGCGGCATAGACGGCAGCCACCGCGAAGCCCGTCACGAAATAGGCCGAGACCAGCATGTGCACGTCTTCGGTGGGCGTCGATCGGTTGAATGCTGCGGCGATGGGATCGACGCGGATGATCCGATTACCCACGGCCACGTAGCCGGTCGGGGAATTCATCCAGGCGTTCGTCATGACGACGAAGACCGACGATGCCGCGCCGGATATGGCGATCGGGATCGAGCAGAGCCAGTGGGCGAGGGGACTGAGGCGATCCCATCCATACAGGTAGAGACCGAGAAAGATCGCCTCGATGAAGAAGGCGAAGGCCTCGGCCGAAAAGGGGAGGCCGATCATGCTGCCGCTGAATCCAATGAAGCCGGGCCAGAGCAGCCCGAGCTCGAATGACAGCGCGGTGCCGGAAACCGCGCCGACGGCGAAGATCAGGCTGAAGGCCTTCGTCCAGCGACGGGCCAATGCCGTCCAGGCGGGGTCGTGTCGCCGGATTCCAATGGCTTCGGCGACGGACATCAACAGCGGCATTCCCACACCCAGGACGGCGAAGACGATGTGGAATCCGAGTGAGGTGCCCATGATCGCCCGCGAGAGGACGACGTTATCCATGGCCTTATTTCAGCCTACTGCGTGCGGGAGGGTGGGGGCTACGACGCTTTCGGGAGCGTCACCGATCGTCCGATGATCGGCAAGCGTGCACCATACCGAAGGACCACGGGGGCGAGCTGGCTGGTGGCGAGCGCCGGGCGCAGGGTTCGCTCGTAATAGTTGATCACCTGCGCGTACTGGCCGAGCTGCGCCACGCCGACCGGATGGGTCGACGCGACGGACGCCAGCTGGCCGAGCTCGCCCGACGGGACGAAACCGGCGACCTGCGGGTTCTCAGCCAGCAGCATTTGCATGGCGGCGACCTGGGGTTCGCGAACGGCAGCCACGGTCGTAAGCGGGTCCAGCACGTTGCCAGCGCCGGCCAGACCAAGCAGGACGACATAGACGATCACAAAGGCGAGGCCGCCGTTGGCGACCGCACCGAGGATCTTGTCGAGGCTGCGGGTCAGCGGGAGGCGGAAGAGCGACATGAAGAGCATGCGGCCGAAGAATCCGACGACCAGGCCGAGTGCGATTGGGAGGATGAAAACGGCGAGTGGGCGCGGAACGCTCGAGGGAACGAGCCCCGTCAAGGCAGGATGGGTCGACACGATCCAGTAGCTGAGCAGGAACGTTCCCTCGGCCAGCAGCGGCCCGATCAGCCCCTTGCGCCAGCCGATCAGGACGCCCAGGCCGATCACCACGACGATCGCCACGTCAACCAGGTTCATGAGGCGACGCCATTGTCGCCCATGCTGAGGGGAAACTCAACCGGAACCTGTCGATTTCGGCTTCCCCCCGTTCGTCGGCTAGGTAAACACGGCCCAAAAGGCTACAAGGAGAACGACATGAAGTACGTCATGCTGATCGCCGACGAGACCGGCTTCTGGGAATCGCTTTCGGAGGAGAAGCGCAACGAGACCTTTGGCCGCATCGGCCAGTGGTGGGGTGAGCTTTCCCAGAAGGGGACGATCGTGGGAGGGCACCAGCTGCAGCCGCCGCAGACAGCGACGACCGTCAAGGTCCACGGCGGAAAGTCTGAGGTGGCAAACGGGCCCCTCAACACGAAAGAAGCCCTTGGCGGCTACGGAATCCTGGAGGTCGCGAACCTCGACGAGGCGATCGCCATCGTCAAGAGCTGGCCTGGCGACGCCCGGGTCGAGCTCCGGCCAGTCGTCGAGATGGCCAGCATCGATAACGTGCCCAGCGCACAAGCTACCGCGCCGCGCTAGAGACCCCGCCTGCCCTCCCCCGCGAGCGGGGGAGGGAACTGCCAGTGTGCTACAATACGCATATGTCGACGCCAATTAGTGCGTTACAACGCAACGCTTCAATGGTTGTAAGGCGGGTGGCGGCATCCGGGGTGGCTGAGGAGATCACCGATCGTGGCCGCGTCGTCGCAATCCTTGCTCCGCCGCCGCGCACCGAGGGCCTCGAGCGGCTGCGCCAAGCCGGCGCCGTGCGCCCCGCCAAGCGAGGTCGGCTCGACGAGGTCATCAAGGAGCTTGGGACGCTACCTGAGATCGGACTTATGGACGCTCTGCAGGAGCAGCGTGACACAGACCGGTGAGCAAGAAGGAATCGCTCGAGCCGCTCTACGTTGACTCGTCGGTGTTGGTTGCGCTCCTCGCCCCGGGTGACAGGCATCACCGATACGCGGTCAGGCTTGCTCGTGCCGACGAGCGGCCGCTGGTGACCTCGTCGGTGAGCGAGGTCGAGATGGGTCGCGCCCTGGGCCGGCGGGCCGCCCCCGCTTCTGTCCAGGGGGCAGCGCGCGAGCTTCTGGATCACTGCGAAATCGTTGACCTCACCCCCGAAATTCGGCTCCGGGCGATCGAGGTACGTCCCGCCAGCGTCAGGTCGTTAGACGCCATTCACGTCGCCACTGCGCTGGTCGCGGGGATCAATCGTTTCGCATCTTTCGACGCCCGGCAGCGGATCGCCGCCGAGGAGATGGGGATGAAGCTCGTTGGGGCCGGCAACTAAAAGTTGCGAGACCCGACCGATTGATTCAGCCATTTATCGAGGTCCAGCTTCGTTTCAAGCGCTGAGAAGTCGCCGGCGTCGCGGATCGCCTCGGCCGCGTCGACCATCGCTCGGATCGCGACCCAGGTCAAGCCTCCGCCAACACTGACCCGCCGTGCGCCGGCGCATTCGAGGTCGGCGAACGACAGACTGGCGACGGCGAGCACGTTGACCGGCTTTGAAACGGCCCGGCAGACGGCTCGGATCTCGTCGACGGTGCGCAGTCCGGGCGCGTACAGCACGTCTGCTCCAGCCGCCTCGAATGCCTGGAGCCGTGCGATCGTGTCCGCGAGATCGGGATTGCCGCGGAGGTGGTTCTCGGCGCGCGCGGTCAACGTGAACGGAAATTCCAGCCGGTGTGCCGCCTCGGCGGCGGCAGCAATCCTCTCGGCGGCGTGACGCAGCTCGTAGATGCGACCCGTGGGATCGTAGTCCTCGATGGATCCTCCGACCGCACCGACCTCGGCAACACGCAGGATCGCGAGCGCCGCACTCTCCGGATCGGGACCGTACCCATTCTCCAGGTCGACCGAGAGGGGCAGATCCGTCGCCTGGTCAAGTGTCGCGGCGTGTTCGACCACCTCATCCAGCGTCGCCTGGCCGTCTAATCGCCCGAGGGTGAACGCGAAGCCAGAGCTTGTCGTCGCCAGGGCCTTGAATCCGAGCGCCGCCAGGACCCGGGCGGAGCCGGCATCCCATGGATTGGGGATCACGAATGCGGATCCAGTGTGCAATGCCCGAAACTCAGTCGCTTTCTTCTCCTGTCGGTTCATTGCAGCCAAGTGTATTAGCGGCGAAGCTGCGGCGCCTGCGGCGGGGAAGTGGCGACGGCGGTGATTCGCACGTCGCGCTTCTTTGCCTCGGCGGCGGCGAAGTCCAGCAGCCTCTTGCCTTCCTCCACGATCTCCCTCCGCTCGGTCGCGGTCAGACGCCGCAAGGGCTCGATCGTCAGCGTGGCAGCATCGCGTTGCCGCTTGATGACCCAGGTGCCCTCGACGAAACCGTCGACCAGCAATGTGCCGATAAAGATCACGTAGCGGTAGGCGTGGTCGATGACGCGGGTGCGGTCGTGATGACCGATGAGCAGGTTGTCGTACTCGGGAAGGAAGCGGGGCGGGGCAGGTGTCCGCGGATCGGGCCGCGGTCCGTCCGGCACATCGAACAGCTCGCGGCTGCGCTCATCTCGAAAAGTTCGGAGCTGGGGGCGCAGTCGCTCCACCACTCCTCGGAGCGCCGTCAGTCCGGACCACGTGGACATGTCAGCGACGGTGGCTGGCCCGAAAGCGGCGAGGTAGCGGAGGATCAAGTTGTCGATCGAGGGCTTGCGCGCGAGTGGCCTTCCAAGCCATAACTCGGCTGACGTCCATGTTGCCTGCGCGGATTTCCCCCAGACGCCACGCGGCGGCACTTGCACGAGGGGGACCAGATAACGGATGGCGTAGCCGAGTGAGGTGGCGTCGCGATCCGGCCACCGCTCGTGCATAAGGCCGCCCAGTTCTGCAAGTGTGCGAGGCTTCTCCTTCAGCAACTTTGTTGCGTACCGGATCAGGGGCTGGGTATCCATCCCCACAAGGTTCCGGCCGAAGTGCGAGGCCTGCAACCCTCGCCCCAGCACCGGCGAGAACAGCGGCCGCAGCGCGATGCAGTCGCGAGCCGTGACCAGGTGAATGGTGTTGCGCATGATGCCGAGCCGCACGGCGCGCCGTTGGGTGATCAGGTCCGCCAAATGATCAGGCCTGAATCCTTCGACGCGAGTCCATAGGCCAACATACGGAGAATTCGGCACCTGCGCCTGCATTCCCACGAGGTGCTCGATCTCGTCGGAGGCGGATGCTTGCCGGCGCCGAAGTAAATGCTGGCGTGCGAGCAAGGCACGGTTGAGGGCGCGCTGGGTGAGAATCTCTGCGGGCAATGTCGTTATCGAATCGAGCCGGCGCGGATCTCGACGGCATTCCCGGCGATCAGGATCACCACCAGCGCGGCCAGCTGGACGACGGGCGTCGTACGCAGCCCGATGAAGGTCGTGAGGATGGCAAGGAAGCCCATCAGAAGCGTCAGGGCCACGGAGCGAGCGTGGATCAGCCATCGGAAAAGCGCAAGGCCGACCAGGTAGGTGGCCACGCCCGCCGCCAGAAAGACCGCGGCCGACACCGTGGCGGGTTCGTTGTATCGGACCACTGCCAGCTTGAGCCCGGCGGCCACCAGGACGATGCCGCCGAGGATGGGGACGAACGCATAGCCAAAGGCATTGAGCGCGAGCCAGAACTTGCGAACACCCTCCGCCTTCTCGAGCGCGGCTTCGGCTCGTTCCTCATCGCCAGTGAAGTAGAGCCACCAAAGGGCCGCGGTCAACGCGAGGCCTAGCAGGGCCGCGACGATTCGACCAAGGGGCAGTTCGATCGCACCAAGTCCGATGCCGACCGCGACGACGGATTCACCAAGAGCGATCAGCAGGATCAGGCCATGCCGCTCGACGAAATGGGCGGCCCGAATGTTGAACGATGACTGCGGGATCAGGAGGGGAGTGATCCAGTGAAGGACGAAGCCGAGTGCAAAAAGAAGGACGCGTACCCAACCCGGCGTGAAGCCGGCGACCAGCAGCAGCGCGGCCGTGACCAGGTTGAACGGGCCCAGGCGCCTCACCGCCGACACGATGCTCTGCCGTGACGATTGCGAAAAGAGTCCGGTGTGGACGAGCGTGACGACGAGATAGCCGATGCCGAAGAGCACGCCGCCATCGGCGAAGGCGGTGGGAATGGCGAGCGCGATCAAGAGGAAGCCGCCCATGCCCACCAGCAGCAGGAGGCGAACGGCGACGTCGCGGGGTGGGACCGCATTGGTCAGCCAGGCGTACCCGCCATACATCCACCAGACGTTGCCGAAGAGCAGGACCATCTGGAGGAGGCCGTTGAGGGTCGGATCGCGGAGCAGCAGGCTGGTCAGCTGCGTGATGGTGAAGACGAAGACGAGGTCGAAGAACAGCTCGAGCGAGCTGACGCGCGGCTCCGTCGTCGTGACGGCGCTACTCACTGACGCCGAGCTTACCTTCCGCCGTCGGCCCGATTAAGCTGTCACCTGACATGAAGGGCGTGCGCGGCCTCCTGGAGTTAGAGCGCGAGGCGGAGCGGCGGTTTGTCGCCGAGGCTGCCACCGAGCCTGATTTTCCACGCGGATGGTCGGCGGGTCTGTTGATGGCCCATATCGCGGGTTGGCGTGGGCGCCTTCGCGATTCCTTCATTGAGGCCAGCCGTGGGCTGCCGGTTTCGGGGCCGCCACCGGATATCGATGCGGTCAACAATGCGGAACTCGCTCGCAACGCCGCTATTTCGCTCGACGAGGGGGCGACCAGGGCAGAGCGGCTGCTCGATGACCTAATCGATCTCTGGGCGACCCTGGGCGACCGGCCATTCTCGTGGTTCACCGCCAAAACGACCGACGAGGCCCTCGTCCGTAACAGCTTCATTCACCCGCGACGACATCTCGCCGAGCACTACGCCGAACGCGGCGATCCGTTGCGGGGACAGGAACTCCACGAGGAGACGCTCGCCGAACTGCGTCGGGTTGACGCCCCCCAAAGCGTGATCGACCTCTGGAAGTAGCGTCAGGCGGGCCGGGCCGCGAGACGGGACCGGTCCGGGATCCTCGCCCAAACCGCTTCCCACATCGCCCCTGCCCATGCGGCATATCCGGCATCCGACGGATGGTAGCCGTCCTCAGAGAAGAAGCGGTGTGGCTCGCCCTCGATCTGGTCCGTGATGCCGAGGTCGACCAATTCGATGCCAAAGTTGTCGGCGACATGCTGGAGCGCATGGTTGTAGTGCCGCGTCAGCGCCGCCACCATCGATTGCTCCGGCTCGCGGAAGCGCGGGCTCAGGGCGAGGTCAGGCAGTGCATTGAGGATCACGGCCGCATCGGTGTCGCGTTGCAGGCGCTCCAGGATGACCTCCGTACGCCCGGCGAAATCCTGCGGCGACCGGCCCTGCCGAAGATCGTTAGGACCGACCGAAAGCGTGACCATGTGGGGCCGATCCATGATGGCGTCCGGCACCTGGTGCGCCAGCACATCGGTCGTCGTCGCCAGGCAGGCGCCCCGGTTCGCCAGTCGTGCCAATGGATACTCAGCGTGCAGTCGCCAAAAGAGCCGGGCCACGTAGTGCGTGCTGGGGCTGCTGGCGCCCAGCCCGTAGACGGTGCTGTCACCGAGGGCGACATAGACGAGCGGCGTCCGGCGGTCGCCCGGGAGGAATTGGTTGATCATGTCCCGAGCGTAGGGACCGCAAACGAATGTTTGGCAAGGGCGAGGTTAACGGGTGAACGGGCCCACCGTTAAGGTTTAGCTCATGGCTCCAGAGGAACGGGGGTATCGGCTGCGGTGGGTCGACGTGTTTACTAATCGCGCTTTGGCCGGCAACCCGCTGGCAGTTGTTTTGCAGGCCGACGGGTTGTCGACGGTACAGATGCAGGCGATCGCTCGCGAGACGAACCTCTCCGAAACGACGTTTGTCCTGCCGCCTGAGAAGCGCGAGCACGCCGCAAAGGTCAGGATCTTCACGCCCTACGCGGAGCTGCCGTTTGCCGGCCATCCCACCATCGGCACCAGCTGGGTGCTGCTCGACGAGGGATTGGTGAGTCGCGACGCCCCCGGGTTTACGCTCGAGGAAGGAGTCGGCCCGATCCCGGTCAGGGTCGACCGGAGCGGGGCAACCGTTGTGCTCTGGATGACGCATCCAACCGTTAAGTTCGGGGAGACGATTGAGGCGCGCGATCAGCTGGCCGCCGCCATCGGCCTGACCGTGGCCGACCTGCACCCGGACGTGCCGATCCAGGTCGCCAGCACGGGAGTGCCATTCGCGTTTGTGGCGTTGAAGGACGCCGCGGCCGTCGATCGAGCGGTGGCCAGCGGCGAGGCATTGGCCAGCTTGCTCGACCCGCATGAATTCCCCCCGGTGTTTGTGTTCGCCGTGGTGGCCGGCGACCGGTTCTACAGCCGCATGTTCGGGGTTCACAGCTGGGCTCGCATCGTCGAAGACCCGGCGACCGGCTCGGCGAGCGGGCCGCTGGGCGCCTTCGCCGTGCGCTACGGCCTGGTCCCGCCCGCGCCCGAGGTCTTGATGGTGAGTGAGCAAGGAACCAAGATGGGACGACAGAGTTTCATTCAGGTCAAACTGGCGTACTCCAAGAGTGCCGAAGTTCCAGACCTGATCGAGGTGGGCGGTTCGGTGGTCCCGGTGATGACGGCGGAGCTTTCTAGTAAAGAGCTAGGAGCGGCGGCGAGCCCGAGGCTTGGCGCGAGTCGGGGCGCGCAGGCGGGCGCCAGACTCGACCACATCGAGGGCGCGATTTCCCAACTCCGCGAGGCTAGAGCGACCGTTGCTTCGCATCCACTCCTTACTGGCCTCCAGGATCGCAGCGGTGACGACCCGCGCCGCGACGCGTAACTCGAAATCATCGGCGCGGCGGCCGGTCCGCTTTGCCAGCAGCTCCAGGATCAGCGCCTGCGCCCGCTCCAGTTCGTCCCATAAACGGGCCCGCAGCGCTGGCACCTCGAAGAAGAAGCGGCCGCGGGCCAAGATCATTCGCTCGTCACTTTCGAACAGAACCGTCAGGTTTTTGAGCACTTCACGGAGACTGACCTCCAAAGGTTCGTCCTTGGGACGCTCGAGGAACATGCGGATGGCCACCGGGTCGTAGGCGTCGTAGAGAACGACGTCCTCTTTAGTCGGGAAATAATTGAAGAAAGTGCTCTCTGAAATCTCGGCGGCGGCGGCGATCTGCTCGATCGTCGTCTCCTCGTAACCCTGTTTCTCAAAGAGCCGAAGCGCAGTCCGCTGGATCGACTCCCGCGTTTTCTGCTTCTTCCGCTCCCGCAATCCAACGGCCACGGCTACACCGTACCGGCTTCGATGGGCGTGATGCGGGAGGGCAGGAAGATGGCGATGGCCACCGCGGTTACCAGCACGAGACCGGCGCTGACCAGCATCACCTCAGACATTCCGTGCGTGTAGGCCTGATTCGCGGCGCCCACCACGGCGGTACCGATCGGCGCCGGCAGATGGGCGGCGACCGCGTGAGCACCGGCAATGCTGCCTAACGCAGCCTCCCTTGCCGCGGACGGCAAGCTGGCCAGGTGCGGCCCGATCTGCGCCTGGTAGGCGCTGTTCAAAATGCTCCCAAGGGTCGCGACACCGAGAGTCGCTGCGATCTGTTGCAGTGACCTGGTCAGGGCCGAGCCCGCGCCCGTTTGGGTGGGCGGCAGGGTGCCGAGGATGATATTCAGCGTTGTCGGAAGCGCAATCCCGATGCCGAGGCCGATGACGGCTAGCGCGGCTCCGACCGGAGCGTAGCTGGTACCCGCCCCGATCTGGGAGAAGCCGACCAGCGCGGCAGCGGTAATAGCAAGTCCAGCCGATACGGCGACTCGTTGGCCCAACCTGGCTGCAAGGACATTACCGGCGCCGGCACCCAGGATCACACCACCAATCAGGGGCAGCAACTTGATCCCCGTCGCCTGTGCATCGTTACCAAGCACGATCTGGAGGAAGGGCGTGAGGATGAACATCACGCCGAACAGGCCGAAGCCGGTGACCACGAACGCCATCGTCGCCCAGGTGAAGCCGCGACTACGGAAGTTGCTGAGGTCCACAAACGGTGACGCCTGGCGCAGGTCCCAGACGACGAAGGCGCTGAGGATCACGGCCCCCGCGATGATCCCGACCAGCACCCGCGGATCGGTCCACCCGTGGATGGGCTGCTCGATGACCCCGTAGACGAGCGCGGTGACGCCCGCCACCGCGAGCAACCCGCCAACCGAGTCAAAGTGTCGCGGGTTCGGGTCCTTGCCCTCCGGTACGAGGAACCAGACGCCGAGCAGCGCGAGGACCACGACGGGCGCGTTGATCAGGAAGACGGATCCCCACGCGTAGTGGGTCAGTAGAAATCCAGCGAGTAGCGGGCCCAGCGGGAGGCCCAGGAAGGCGCCAGCCGCAGTGGCGCTGATGGCGCGAGGACGTTCCTCGGGGGTGAACAGGCTGGGCAGAATCGACAGAGAGAGGGGCACGATGAATGCGGCTCCGATGCCCATAACCGCGCGCATCGCGATCAATTCGACAGCGGTCGTCGCCTGGCTCGCGATCACGGAGGAGATGCCGAAGAGCGCGAGCCCGACCAGGAGCAGGCGCTTGCGGCCGTACCGGTCGCCGAGGACGCCGGCTGGAAGCAGCAGACCGCCAAGGGTCAAGGTATAGGAGGCCGCAATCCACTGAAGATCACTGGTGGTGGCGCCAAGTTTCGACGAGAGGGTGGGGAGGGCCGTGATGAGAACAGTCGAGTCAAGGCCGACGACCAAGCCGCTGACGACGATTGCAGCGAGGGCCCACCAGCGGCCGGCCCGTCCCTGGGCGGATGGTTCAATTGCTGTCTTTCGAAGTTCGGCGCTCATCGGCGTCACCTCCTAAGGTTCTAGTTACAGTAAAGTAGGAGTGACCCCAAAAATCAAGTCACAGTACAAACTTGTCACAATTCCCCTCCCCCGCTCGCGGGGGAGGGTAGGGTGGGGGCTTAGGATTGCCGCATGAGTCCGATGACCATGCCCAAGCCGAGCGAGCAGGCCAAGGCGGCCTTCCAGAAGCTGGTGCCGCCAGACCCGGCCGTGACGACCCGCCCGATGTTCGGCAACTTGGCTGGTTTCGTCAACGGCAACATGTTCTGCGGCCTCTTTGGCGAAGACCTCTTCGTGCGGGTCTCCGAGGGTGACCAGGCCAAGGTCCGTAAAGAAGGCGGCCGAGCCTTCGAGCCGATGCCGGGAAGGGCAATGACGGGTTACGTGGTGGTGCCGGCCGGCTGGCAGAAGAAGCCGGATGCGACGCGGAAATGGATCGTGACGGCGCTGAGCTGGTCACGAGCGCTGCCGGCAAAAGACAAATCGAAGGCCGCGAAGAAGGCGGCACCGCAGAAGCCGGCAGTCAAGAAACCGACCGCGGCCCGCCGCCCGCGTTAGTCGGGCATCTTCCAGGCGTAGTCCCGTATCGTCGACGTGACCTGGACCCAGTACGACGCATAGAAGGCCTCGCGTGCCCGTCGCTGGGTACGTAGATGCTCGGGGTGCGAGCGCCAGAGCTTCACCGCGTCATCGGACTCGAAACGGGCGATACTGATCTCCTCACCATCCTCACCGACGAACCCCTTGATCGAAATGAATCCCGGGATCTCTTGGACGAGCTCACGCATGCGGCGCGAGTGACGGGCGTATTCCTCGAGGTCCGCGTCATCCCGCATCCTGGTCCCGAAGACGACGAGGACCACGATGCTATCCGTCAGGAAACGGGGCGGAGCAAGCCGAGGGGGATCACGCGCGAGGTCTTCTTCTGGTAACCCGCGTAGCCTTTGTTACTGGCGACCACGTTGTTCCAGATCCGCTTCCGATCTCGCGGGTTGGTGATTTCCTGCATTCGGGCCTTGATCACCTGGTCACCGACCCCAAGCGTCACGTCGGGGTGGGCCACCATATTCAGCCACCAGCTTGGATCGACGTCGGCGCCGGCGTAAGACCCGATCACGATCCAGCCGTCGCCCTCAGGGATCGCGCCCAGCGTGACGGTGCGAGGTTGTCCGGTCTTGCGCCCGATGGTCGTCAGCGACACCTGCTGCATCTGGCCCACTTTAGGTGCCATCCGGCGACTATACGTGAACGCATGCGCTGCGCCGACGGTGTGGAGCGCACGAGAATAGACCGGTGAACCCGATCGCCTGGGTTCAGGCACTACAGGGACCCGGTCTCGTTGCTGTCATTTGCGGCCTGATGTTCATCGAAGAGACAGGCGTCCCCTTACCCTTCGCGCCCGGCGACCTGGTCCTCGCCCTCGGGGGGATCGCGGTGGCGGGTGGTCGCGTCAATCCAGTCATGCTCGTGGCCGCCGTTGCCGTGAGCATTTCCCTGGGCGCGCTCGTCGGGCGTGAGGCTGCGGCGCTCCTTGGCTGGGAGCGGCTGATGCGGATCGCCGCACCGCTTCGTGCTCGCGGACCATTAGAGCGCGCCGCCGGCCTGCTGCAGCGGGGCGGTTGGCGTGCGGTCTTCACGGCCCGACTCATCCCCGGATTACGTGTCTATACGACCCAGGTGGCGGGCGTCAGCCGCGTGCCAGTGCGGACCTTCATCGCGGGTCTGCTTCCGGCCAACGCGGTCTACATCGCCGGCTTCGTCGGATTGGGCGCGGCCTTCGGCCGTCCCATCCTGGCCTTGATTCAGCTGGCCGAACGTCAACTGCTGATCGCGCTCCTGGTGCTGGTCGCCATCATCGCCGTGTTCCTGTTAACGCGGGCACCAATACGGCGAATGCTGGCGTCGCTCCAGGCGGCGGGCTGGACCGGCCCGCTGAGATTCAGCCTCGATTCGGTGAGCGTCGTCCTCGTCCTCTCCTCGCTTGGCCTCAACTTTGCCGGTCGCGCCATCGCCGTTACCTTTGGGCTGCCGCTCTTCCTCGACTCGATCGGAACCGTGCTCGCCGGCGTCGTAGGCGGTCCATGGTTGGGAGGAAGCGTGGGGTTCATCAGCAACCTCGTGAGTTCGAACACCGTCGATCCGATTGCGGCCCCCTATGGGCTCGTCTCCTTCGCCGTCGGTTTTGCTGCGGGCCTCGCCCGTTACCTGAACTGGCAGAAGCGCGCAAGCGGCTGGGCTGCACTCTGGCTGGTAACGTTTGCGATCGCGTCGGTGGTGTCGACCCCGCTGAACTTCCTGATCAGCAACGGCAACAGCGGTGTCGGACTCGGCGACTCGATCTATGCGGGCCTCTCCAGCGCCCACATCCCGCGCATCCTCGCCGCCTTCCTCGGCGAGGCCGCCATCGACCTCCCGGACAAGTTGCTGACGGTCGTCGTAGCGCTTCTCATTGCACAGGGTCTGCCGAGACCACGGGCCGCGCCGGCCCCCGCCGACCTCGACCTGGGCGAGGCCGTCACGTTCGTTATCCGATCCGACCGGTGGGTACGCAAGCTGCTCGCTGGCGCCGCATGCGTTCTGTTTTTCTGGTTAATCATTCCGTTCTTGCTGCTCGTCGGTTACACCGTGGAAGTCTCTCGGGTGGTGCGCGCCGGGGCCCGCGAACTCCCGCCCTGGAACCATCCCTGGCGAAAGATCAAACAAGGTTTCTCGTTTCTTGTCGCGCTGCTCATCTGGGCCAGTCCGACCGTTCTCCTCAGTATCCCCGCCGCAATCGTCGGCGAACAATCAACGCCGACCAACGTCATCACGCTCGGCGAGATTGCGGGTATCATCTCCGCGGTCGGCAGCGTCTGGGGACTCGTGGTGTTGCTGCTCGAGCCGGCCATCGTCAGCCAGTACATGGACCGCGGATTTCTGGGCGCCTTGAACCCTGTCGCCGTCATCCGCCGTTTGCGGGTGAACCTGGGGCTGAGCATCGTGGTGGGAACGTTGGTCGTCGCGCTATCGGCGATCAGCGTTGTCGGCGTGGCGGCGCTGCTAATCGGGGTGCTGGTGACGTTTCCCTACGCGAGCTTCGTCGGCGCCTACCTGGTCGGCCGGTACGCTCGCCTGACTGACGGGCCGCGCCTACGGCCCGAAACGGTAGATCGCGGCAGTATCGGACAGATAGAGAGCGTGGTCTAGGCCTTCTTTGACGTCGAGCTGGCACCGCGGGCCGTCGAAGAGTACTCGGCTCCCGTCAGCGGGCATCACCTTGAGCCGGCTCTGACTGTAACTGCAGAAGACGAAATCACCCTGATATCCGCTCGGCCCCTGCGCGCTGACGAAGGTCGCGCCCGTCGGCACGACGGTTGTCGAACCGCTCTCCCAGGTCGGCAGCGTGCCAACACACGCGCCGCGGAGCCGGATGCCGTTGCCGTAGCAGGTCGGCCATTGATAATTCCCGCCGCGAACAACGAGGTCGACCTCGTCCCACCCGCTGCCCGGCGTTCCCGCGTCGCCTGAGGGGCCGTTATCAGTGACGAGCAGCTTGCCATCAGACGAGAAGGCCAGGCCGAAGGGGTTTCGCAGCCCGATCGCCCACACGGGATTGCCGGCGCCAAACGGATTGTCGGCCGGAACAGTGCCGTCCGGGTTGTAGCGGAGGATCTTGCCGCGGAGGTCCGAGGGATTCTGGGCCTCGGACGCGACGTGATTCTCGCCCAGGGTCACATACAGCTTGCCGTCGCGACCGAATGCGAGCCGCCCGCCCTTGTGGCAGCAGTCCGATCCGGCCGGCAGGTTATCGACGATGGTGGTAAGGCTTGTGCCGGTGCCGCCATGATCCGTCCAACGCACCACGCGCTGCCGCGTCGTGTCATCGGCGCGGCTGTAGAACGCGTAGACAAAGTGATCGTCGCGGAACGTCGGGCTCAGCGCGAGGCCGAGGAGTCCTCGCTCGCCATCGGTTGACGTCGAGACTGTTGCGAAGACGCGGCGGTTGGTGCCGTCGAAGCTCCGAATGGTGCCCGAGCGTTCGGCGTAGAACAGCCGTCCATCCGGAGCCCAGGCCAGGGCGGTGGCAAAATCGGCGGCCGTATAGGTCGTCAGCTTCGGCGACGGCTGCGGCGAGGCCGAGGGGCTGGTCGAGGATCCGATCGGCGCTGGTGACGAGGTGCAGGCCGAGATGGTTAGGACACAGAACACGTAAATACGCTTCACGACACCTATTGTTACGGAGTGCCCCGTCGCGGCTATCTGGTCTGCGAGGAGCTCTACGCGATGTATGGCGGCAGGAGGGAGGAGGTTCAACTATGAAGTGGGTCACCCGGAAAAATGCCAACGTCGACCGGATTGCATGTCCCTGGCTCATCAAGCGCTTCATCGATAAGGACGCGGAGTTCCTTTTCGTCCCGGCTGAGGAGGTTGCGACAGTGGTGCAGCGGGAGGAGGCAATTCCATACGACGTCAAAGGCGCCGAGCTCGGGCATATGGATGGCCGCTGTAGTTTCGAGTCGATCATCGTCAAGTACCAGCTGGCCGACCCAGCGCTGCAGCGGCTCGCCACGATTGTTCACGGCGCCGACGTATCGGCTGATATCAACGTTGTGCCGCAGTCGGCGGGCCTACAGGCCATCGCCCACGGCTTCGCCCTCGCCCATGGTGAGAACGACCACGAGAAGATTCGACTCGAGACACCGATGTACGACGCCCTCTACGCCTGGTGCCAGGATGCGGTAAAGGACAGCGGGTAAGGCCGCCTATGCCCGCGGGCCGACCTCGCTGCGCCATGGCGGGTCGGCGCCGGCCCGGGTGCAGGTGATCGACGCCACCAGGCAGGCGAACTCGAGCGCCGCCCGGAGCTCGTCGCCCTCGAGTCGCAGCTCGCGGCTCAGCCGGCCGTGGTCGGCCAGCCATGCCAATACCGCCGCGCCGAAGGCATCACCAGCCCCGATCGTATCGACGACCTGGACCACCGGAGCCGGAACCCGGACCTCTGCGCTCGTGGTCATCCCGATGGCACCGTCAGGGCCGAGGGTCACGACCACCAGCTTGGGGCCAGAAGCCAGCAAAGCGCGCGCGGCCGCCAGTCGGTCGAGCTGCGGAAATAGCCAGGCGATGTCGGCATCGCTGGCTTTGACGATGGTGCTCCGCCCAATGATCCGATCCAACCGGGCTCTGTAGCCGGACGCACCGTTCACCACTGTCGGACGGATATTCGGGTCGACCATGACCAGCCGTTTCGAGTGCTCGCGTTCGACCAGGGCGGCGATCGTCGTCGCGATCGGTTCGAACACGAGGCCGAGCGTTCCCACGTGCAGCGCGCTGATATCGGCGCCGAACGATGCCGGCACCATCGTCGACGTGAGGTTTGGGGCCGAGGTACCAGCGCTCACGAAGCGGTAGGCGGCATGTCCCTTGGCATTGACCTCCGCGATCGCCAGGGTGGTCGGCTCGGAACCGAAGCTGGTCATCCCCAGGTCGGCGCCATCGGCGAGGAGCAGATCGCGGAGTTCCTCGCCGTACCCGTCGCGCGATAGGTGGCCAAGGAATTGCGTCGGGATCGCCAGTCGCGCGAGCGCTCGTGCCGTGTTGAGCGCGCCGCCGCCAGGCGAGTCAGCGCCACCGGTGACGCAATCCATAAGGGCTTCGCCGCAGACCACTACCATCGAGCTATGGACATGATGCAGGACGGCGACCGCTACAGCCGGATGCCCTACCGGCGGACGGGCCGGAGCGGGTTGATGCTGCCCGCCGTCTCGCTCGGCCTCTGGCAGAACTTTGGCGACGACCGGCCGATGGAGACGCAGCGGGCCATCGTTCGCCGGGCTTTCGACCTGGGCATCACTCACTTCGACCTGGCCAACAACTACGGCCCGCCCTATGGATCCGCAGAGGAGAATTTCGGCCGCATCTTGAAGGCCGACCTGGCGGGACGCCGCGATCAACTCGTGATCTCCACCAAAGCCGGCTACGACATGTGGCCCGGGCCCTACGGGATCTGGGGATCGCGGAAGTACCTGCTCGCGAGCCTGGACCAAAGCCTGCAGCGGATGGGGCTCGACTACGTCGACATCTTTTACTCGCATCGATTCGACCCACAGACGCCGCTCGAAGAGACGATGGGAGCGCTCGACACCGCCGTCCGGCAAGGCAAAGCCCTCTACGTCGGGATCTCGTCCTACTCAGCGAACCGCACCAAAGAGGCCATCGCCATCCTCCGGAAGTTGGGCACGCCGCTCCTCATCCACCAGCCGTCCTATTCGATGTTGAACCGCTGGATCGAGCCGGAACTGACCGACCTCCTTGGCAAGGAAGGCGTCGGCTGCATCACCTTCTCGCCGCTGGCGCAGGGGCTCTTGACCGATCGCTACCTGAACGGCATCCCCGCGGGCTCGCGGGCAAGCCAGGCCGGGTCGTTCTCTAGGGACCTGTTGACCGACCAAACGCTGGGCAAGGTGAGGGCGCTGAACCAGATGGCGCAGCGGCGTGGCCAGACGCTGGCCCAGATGGCGCTCGCCTGGACGCTGCGCGACCCACGGGTGACGTCGACGCTGGTCGGCGCCAGCAGCGTGGCGCAACTCGAACAGAATGTCGGGGCCCTGAACAAGCCCGAGTTTTCCGCTGACGAGCTCCGCGAGATCGACCGCTACGCCACCGACAGCGGCATCAATTTGTGGGCCGCTTCCAGTAAGGAGTAGGGGTTAGCAGGGGGCGGGAAACGCGCGCAGATGTTTGCCCGTTGACCGATGGATCAACCTGTGCTACACCTCGCAGTGAGGCGCATAAGGAAGGGGCTAAGTTGAGGACGTCGCCGCTGCCCGATCAAGAATCGAATGATGCGTCGCGCCCTGGCGACGAGTGCCCGTGGCCGCGGCCATTTCCCGAGGGATTCGACCAGTGCCCCGTGTTCGCGCCGCAGCCGTTCAGCCCAACCGACAGCCGTGACCGCCCGCTTCCTCAGGTGTTGACCTGCCGGCACCTGGTCAGCCGGCCGTTTGAGCAAGGGAAAGTCGGATGGTATGGGGCCTGCGAAATTGGTGACGCGGCGGCCCGGCGCGCCTACCTCGAGCGCAAGATAGTCTCGGTCGTAAAGCCGGGCGCCTGAGCCGCGATTCTGGCTGCGGCTTCCACCAGATCGGCGTTGCCCTGGGCCCGGCTGCCATCCGGCATCCGCAGGGTATCCTCCAGACCGATTCGCACGTCGTAGCCGTGGACCACGGCATCCTCGAGCAGCGGCCACGCTGCCGCGTCGTGGCCGTGCTGAACACGGGAAAGGTGGATACCGCTGCCCTCCAGGACTCGGCCGATGACGGCGGCGGTCCGAATCGGATCTTGAGCTCCCGGCTCGACCTCGACGAGGACGCGCAGACAGCGTTCGACGAATTCGCTAACGACGAAGGCGCGAGCATCCGCAACCGAGCCGAGGCCGGCCTCGATCCCGATCCCCCGTTCTACCAGGAGGTTGCAAAGCTCGTCGGTGCCGTCCTCGGAGAAGTTCACCGAGCAGAAGTCAGGCAGGATGGTCCAGCGGTCGACGAGTCTCAGGCGGCGGGCGCTGTCGCCGGAAATCCATAGCCCGGTGGTCAGACCGATTGGCAGGCCAGGGCATCGGTCGCGAACCGCCTCGATCGCCGCGGCGCAGGCGTCGGGCTGGAGTGTCTCGTTGCCACCCGCGCCCCGGGGATGGATGTGCACGGCCCCCGCTCCAGCCTCCTGGCACCGGAGGGCGTCATCGGCGAGCGCCGCTGGTGACAGCGGTAACGCCTCGTGTTCCTCCGCACGCCGGCTGCCGTTCAAGCACGCCTTGATCAGCACTATGTTCGATTGTATTTGTAACGCGCGGTCTCCGATCGGCGTTGTGTAGGCAAGCTTTCGAGAAGGAGGCGGGGAACGAGCGGTACATCGGCGGAGCAAACCTTCGAAGACCTCTACCGGCAGCTGTACGTTCCGCTGCTTCGGGCTTCGACGGCCATCACGCTCGACCTGGAGGTGGCGCGCGAAATCACTCATGAAGCATTCATCCGACTGTGGGAGCGGCGGGACAAGCTGGCGGCGGACTCCAACGAAAAGGCATGGCTGATGCGCGTCGCTGTGAACCTCGCCATCAGTCATCGCCGGGGCTTCACGGTCAGCCTCCGCCATCGGGTCGCCGCCCCGTCCTCACCCGACCCCGCGGCAGTCGCGATCACGCGATTGGAGGGGGACAAGGTGCGCAAAGCGCTGCTGACCCTCCATCCTCGGGAGCGGGCGGTCCTGGCGTTGCGCTACGGACGGGAGATGAGCTTTGCGGAGATAGGCGTCATCCTTGGTCAGCCCGAGGGTACGGTGCGCACCGCGTGCCATCGCGCGGTGCAGAAGCTTCGAGTGCGGCTGAGTGATTGGGTGTTCGACAAGACGGTCGAAGCCCACGAAGATCCAAACGTGGCGGTGAAAGTCTGATGCTGACCGAGCAGGAGGTGGTCGACCAGTTGACCAGCTTCTATCG